>Ga0210394_10000849_pt1 | contig 55914 bp, 89 predicted proteins | sample IncBWC12MmetaG_FD_160121 | JGI IMG/M metagenome (GOLD analysis project Ga0210394, IMG submission 160121) | Forest soil microbial communities from Barre Woods Harvard Forest LTER site, Petersham, Massachusetts, United States - Inc-BW-C-12-M | ecosystem: Environmental > Terrestrial > Soil >...
CCTGCGTGGTTTGGGCGTTTTTCAGGCGGTAATGGCCTTGATAGAAATCCCGAATCTTCATGTCGTGAAACTGGTTACCGCCAGTGATTTGCGTAGTCGCGGGGTTCGATTCGAGCAGCACGCCCCAGCCCGCGCCGGTGTAGCTGTTGATCGCGCCCACCAGGTCCCCATTACTAAATTGGTTGTTGCTGACGAAGTCCTCCCCCATGATTCCGGCTTCGGAGAGGCAGCCAAAATGGTCGAACTCTAGAATCTGCACGTTGCCGAGCGTGATGCAGGTCCCGGAGAAAAAGTTTGTGCCATAGAGCCTGCGGAACTGTAGGTGGTCGCTGGTCGCGCCTCCCGCGGGCGCGGTCACGAACAGTGCCCCGTAACCAACTCCGCTCATGTCTTCGATGTTGGCTTGCTCCGTCCCGCCCCCCTGGTAGCTGGCAGCGGAGCTTCCCCACTGCAGCCCATAACTCCTGCCCATGACCCAGAGCGAAGTCGTTCCCCAGTTGTTGTATAGCGTGGAGTTGCCGGAATTTGGCAGCGCGTCGACCGAGCCGGGCGTCTTTAGGATGACGCCATCCTGCAGCACCGTGATTCCGTTCTGGCTCGCATAGCGGCCCGTGAAAGTTGCTGGACTCGCTTGCGTTCCGACCGGCGGGAAAAAGAGCGTGCACCCGTTTCCCTTCAGGATGGCGATGCCGGCATTGTTGGGGCACGCCGCTAGCGCGCTCGCGTATGCCGCGTCGTTGGCGGTCCCCCAAGCCACTTCCGTCGTGTGGCCTCCAATGTCAGAGGGGATTGCATCGGTAATGGTGACCGATGTTGTGCTCACAAAACTCGCAATCGTGCTCAACCATCCCGCTTTTTGGGGCGGCAGGAAACCGATGTAGGTGTAAGCGCTGATGGTTAGCGTCGAGCCGGGATCGCAGGCGCCGTCCCGAACATTCCGGCTGCTATTGGCGGTCTGTGTACATCCGGCGTAGGCGGTTCCGGGGATGATCTGACTGACTTCTACCATTCCGCTAGTCACGTGCCCCACTGTGGCGCTGGCTTCATCCGCGAAGTACACCCGATAGCCGGTTGCATTGGTCGGCAGGGTGGGCGCGGTCATGGTGAGATTTTGCGCGGTCAGCGCCGTGCAGCTTTCTGCGGTTGGCAACGACTCGCCGTTGATGCTGGGCGCGCCGCTCGTGATCGGCAGCGTGGCATTGTCCTGAATCGCCGTGATAAAGAAGCAGGCATGAGGCAGCGTCAAGGAACCGGCCGCCGTCGATACTGTCCCGAGCGTGGGAGTTGCCAGGCCGCCTGCGGGAAAAGCGATTAACTTGTTCACGGTCCCCGTGCAGCCCGATCCGCCACTGCAATCGGTCGCGGCGAAGAGCGTGGCTCCCGATGAGGTGGTCACCGTCGTGGTTCCACTGGTGGTGGAGGTGCCGCCCGTGTTGTTGTAGAGCCCGTCCCCCTTCGCTCCATAGCAGGTGACATCGATCCAGGGGCCGGGGCCGCACGCCAGAAAATTCCCCGCGCCCAGCGTGTTCACGAAACTTTTCGCCGTCTTCCCGCCCGACAGCGGGGCATATTGCTCCACCGAAGTTACCGACGGTCCCGCCGATTCCCTGACTCGCGTAAACGAAGTGCTGATCGAAGCCGGAGCTTCTTCGCAGTCGGAATTGGCTGGACAGGAGGCGCTGTTATCCGCGCCCTGGGTGAAGTAGTTAAGGCCAGCTCCGGAGCCGGTGGCGCCCAGGACGGGTGCGGTGATGCCTCCGGTTCCGGCGTAGCTGAACACAGTGCCGCTGTCGATGAGCAGGCTGTTCGGGCAGATCGCGCTGCTCGAGGAGGCAAAAAGGAATTGTCCCGCCGTGGGGTCGGTGGAACAGAGACTGAAAGCGTTGGTGCTGAAGTGCAGGCCGACGACTTTCTGGGAACTGGGCGTACCCGTGAGGTCGAGGGCGGCGGTAAATCCGCCCCCGCTCCCACCGCCAGGTGCACCGCGCGCGGTTCCAGGCACCGGCTGAAAGTAAATGTTCGCCGTCCCGCTCGACGTCGGTCCGCAGACGGAAATGATGCCTCCCCCCGCGGCATAGTAGACATTATTCGCGGTGATCGTGGTCTGCGGCGTCTGGGAATTGGCGGGCGTGACCTGGATCGGTTGGGCGGGCTGTCCCGCGACCGAAATTCCCGGCGTCAATGTGCCCGTCCAGGTGCCGGTCACCTGAATGGCAACGGTAGCCATTCTCGAAGCGTCGATGCCGGGGCAGTTGGTCGAGGTGGAGGTTGTGGTGATGGTGCCGCTCGCTTGGCTCATCAGCGCCGGCGGACCGACCGCGCAGCAGGCGAAGAGCAGCAATAGGAATCGCCGTAAGTACATGAGAGTTCCTTTCATGTCTGAGTTGTGGAAATGGAGAGTTTTGGGATTGCGAGTTTCTGAAATCGAGAGGCTTTTAGGACGTGCAGGGCGGACGGGATTCGCCGGGGAAGCTACTTCAGGGTCATCGTCATCCAGTATTCGTTCGCGGAAATGGCGGTCGCGGTGTTCTTGTTATCACCAACCCAGAACATCGCCGGGGTGTAGCCGGCCGATCCCACCGAAGAGGGAATGTTCGTGGTGATCGTCGCGACCAGGGTCCCGTCGATGAAGTAATTCACTGCGCTGCCCGAGTTGGTGAATTCAAAAAGATGCGAATTGGTGTCGATCGCAACGCCGGTATCCACGACGGTTTGGGCAGTCTGAGTCTGCGTGACCGCTTGCCAGTGCGTGTCCGTGCCGGCGGAGAATCGGAAGGCGATGCTGAAGGTGCTGGGATAATCCGCCGCAAAGCAGGTGTTGCCGCGAACGGACTGAGCCGCGCAGCCCGTGAGTGCGGTGTTGTAATTCGTCAGCCCCATCCAGTAGCGGACATTCGTCGTGTTGCCCGCGGCGAATCTGTTGGACCAGCGGTAAAAACTGCCAAAGCCGAACTGGGTATAATTCGCCCCTTCTCCTGCGTCTTCGCCGATCACCGTACTGGTCGAGGCCGTTGCGGCCGCGGAAAAAGTCTGTCCGGCCCCATCCGTGGCGCTAGCAAACACATTGGCAATATTGCCAGAATGGTTGACGCCACTGATAACTCCATAGGCAGTCGGGGCCCCATTATCGATGGATTGAAAAATCGTTGCGAATTGCCGCGGTCCGCCGAGCACCGCGTTCCATGTCGAGGAGCCGTAAGCGTTGTAGGCGATGGTATCGCCAGTCTGCGGAGAGGAGGGCAGGCCGTTCCCTGGTATTCCGCACCCAGAGCCGTCTGCTTTGACATATGTCCCACCCGCGCATCCCGTGAGTGTTACATGATTAGCGAAAGTTAACGCCCCACCGGTGCTGCTGATCGTAGTCGCGGTGCCGTCATTGATTGAGTACGAATCTCCCAAAATCTCAAAAAGTGGCCCACTTACCGCTCCCACTTTAACTACCCCGTCGGACGCGCTGAAAAAATCCCCATTGGCGTCTTGGCAGTTCAAGTTGCCATCCGAACCAGAGCAACCGTCACCTGAGGAGTCTAGCCAAGACAACCCTTTCCCAACGCCTGGACCCGAGAACGCGATGTTATTACCCGCCAAATCTACTATCGTCGTTGGGTCAACGAGGGAAGAAAGCGTTGGGCCGGGGGTATTGCCGAAGAAGTCTGAGATTCCAGAGCCGCCTCCTGTTGCCACGGAGACTTGGTACGACGATCCCCCATAACCGGGAGAGGTGACCGTCACCGTATAGGTCGCAGCGGTTGCCGCGACTGCGAATTGGTAATTGCCGTTTGCGTCGCTGGTGAATGGGTTTGAGAGATGCTGCGTTAAAGCGCCGTCTTTGTAGATGGTGTTGGTCAGGACTGGCGTGCAGGGAATTCCGCCGGCATTCGCCGCGCAGACGGTGATGGTTGCATTTGCGATCGGCATCACGATGCCATTGATATTCTTGAAGGCCGTCTGCGGAGGGATGAAGACACCCTGTGCGAACAGGGCTGCCGGCGCGAGAAGTAGCGGGGAAAAGAGAAGCGCAAAAAAGAGGGCAAGTCGTTTCATGGGAATCAAATTCCTAGTTGCTCAGCACCGGCGTGACTTCGAGGTAGCTGCTCTCTGCCGGACTCAATCCGACGATGGGAGCTGAGACGGTTGCTCCACTGAGTCCGCCGGCGCCGTTGTTGCAGACTGCCTGCAGGTTGAAAGTCACCGTCGCGGATGGCGCGTAAGTGGCGCTTGAAAGTTCCGAGCCCGCCAGAGCAATCGCGCCGCTGCCGTTCGCATTCTGGCCGCTGACGGCATAGCTGACCGAATTTGTCGCATCCACCACGCCGGCGACGCAGACATTGGATCCCGCCGTGATATAGAGGCCGTAGCGCATGTCGGCGCGGTAGGTTCCGGCGGCCGAGGGGAAGGTCACGGTTTCGGTGATGATCGTGGTGTTCACGTTCGCCGTCATCGAGACATTCGTTCCGAGCACGACGCGCTGGGGGGCATTAAAGGATGCCGCTGTCGATACCACGAGCGCGCGCGCATTCGTTCCGTCCCAGACGAACTGCTGCATAGTCACCGCATTCGCCACCGGGCTCGGCACGGCCGCGCCCAGGACATTCGGCGGCCAGGTAAAAGTTCGGCCTCCGGTCGCATCCTGCGTCAACTTGAATGCCACGAGAGAGGGAGTCGGAAGCCCCGTCATCACCAGGGTTGAGCCGCTGACATTCCCGGTCAGCGTCATCGTGAACAATTGATTCTGGGACGTCGCGGTAAAGGTGGGGGTCGTGGAGAAAGTGACTGCGGCCGAAGCGGGAGGTGTGGCGCCGGAATCCAGTAGGTCAATCCCGTTCGCCGCGAAGCCTGCGAGATCCCCGGCAACTCCAGGCGTGGCCACTGTGGCAATCGACCCATAGCCTCCGTTGTTATTGTTGAGGCTCATGTGGTGCGTGGCGCTGTTCGGACAGAGATAGTCCTGCGATGCGCCGCCGACGGTGCAGGAAGTTTCCGGGAGCTTGATCGTTGATCCCGTCCAGGTCAGCACATCGCTCGCGTCTTTCGAGATACACAAGTTTGCATTGTTCGCCGTGTTGCGCCAGCAGATGGAATCCGTGGTGGCAAGCTCAAGAATGCCGGTGGTCGCGGGGTTCGGCGTGCCTGAGATAAATGTTCCCGTGAAAGTGTTTCCACCAGTCGAGCAGCCGGCACAGCCTGGAACGTGGTCCATCGAGAACAAGACATCCGAAGGAGCGCATGCGGCCCCGTCGTTCTGCAGGCAGAGAACGAATTTGTAAGAGGCGGTCGAGGTCAGCCAGATTGCGACTCGTGCGCCACTGGAGAAGGGAATGGGATCCGGATTCGTAAAGGAGCCGGTGTAGTCGGTGTAGGTCGCCTGCTGAGTGGTGGTTCCTGCCTGATAGCTGTAAACGACGCAGGCAGTGCAGAGGGCGCCATTGTTATCGAAGACCTGGTAGTTCCCTAAGCCCATGAAGGGGGAGACGGTCTGGGCGCTCGAAGGGAGACAAGCGCAGGCGAGGAGTACCGCGGCGAATACGAGGCTGTGAATTAAGGTTTTGGGCTTCATGGCGGAAAGGTGGTAAAGTGTGGGGCTATGTTCGATGGACTACTGGGTCCGGATCACTTACTGGTATTTGCCGTCGCTCTCGGCTGCATCTTCGGCGGCATTTTCCTGCTGACGAAAATCTTCAAACGGACCTCACGCCCGCAGACTCGACGGGAAAACGGCTTTACTCAACAGGAAATTCACGAGCGCGATCCCGGCGACGAGAATGCCGAATTCGACCTGCACATGAACAACGCTATGGCGCGCCGCCCGCCAGGTTCGCGAGGGTCTTCTTAGCCACCGCGTGTTTTAACGATTCCTGCAAAATCCCCGAAAGATCATCTCCCGGCGCTGGTGTAGCACTGACCGCTCTGTTCGCTCCACTCTTCGCGATCGACTTCGCGACCCGATCCAGTTGCGCCTGTGGAATCTTCACGTCCGGGAAATAGGTCTGCAAGCCCATCGTCTTCCACGCCTCCGGACCGATCTCACCGAAGTCATGTTTTCCCATGCGCGTGTTCTCGATGTAGGTCGAGCGCAAGTTGTCGAGTTCGTCATCCGAGAAATCGTCGATGATCTTATTGATCAGCTTCGGACCGGCGATGCCGGACCTGAGTTGCGATTCCTGGGTGACGTTGATGCCGCGCGACTTCGCAATCTTCATCAGGTTGTCGGTGTCCTGGCCCGTGAGCACCTGGCGGAGCGCGGCTTCCCCGGAAAGGGTGCGGGGGGCGTCAAGATTCACCGAGGTGGAAGGCGTCTTCGCTTCCGCTGTTTCTGCCACCTTGGCCGCCGCTGGAGCGGCGTCTGCGGCTGCTGGTGCCGCTTTCGAGGCGGCTTCCGCGGCGGGCGCGGCTTCCGCGAGTTCGCTTTCGGGCAATCCGGCAGCCGTGAAAAAAGCAGTAACCGCTTTCAGGGGTATTTTGTTGAGAGTATTCGGAAGTCCCTGCGCGTGGCGATAGAGCTGCGTCGCGATGTTCGGCGTGGAAACGTCATACACATCATCGGCGAGGCCCTTGCCTGCGTCCGCCGCGTGAGTCGCCATCGACGCGACCTTTCCGGCGAGATGTGCGCCAACTTGCTCGGTAGGAGACAACGGTGACTTCTCCATGGCCGGAACCGGAAGTTGCGGCGCGATGCCCATCAGTTGACCGCCATCGTGAATCGCATCGTGCACACGGTCGAGCGTGACGTAGGCTTTCGAGCCATCATCGAAGTGCATCGCCTGCGCGACCTTGCCCCCGTCTTTCAGCGCGTCCGACAGCTTCCCTGGGGGGACCAGCGCTTTCGATCCATCGTCAAAGATTACTGGCGTGGGTGTGCTCACGGAATCGGAACTCCGTATTTCGCCGCTTTGCTGTTCGTGGCAGTCGGCCCGGTTGGGGTCTTCTTCTCCGTGCCCTTGTTGCCCCAGACTTCGGCCTCAATCTCACGCGGCGACTTGATCCCCGGCAGGTCGGGCAATCCTTGTCCGACGACACGCAGATTCTGGTGGAAGGCGTCAATCGAGCGCCGGGAGAAATCTGGGTCGGTCGTCGATGGATCGGGCAGAGCCTGAGTGAGGAGGTCCATACTCTTGTCGGAGCCGCGTGCGCTACCAGAGAGGACGGTTTTATAGCCGAGCATCGCCTCGCGCGCATTCTTGTAGGCGATGAGCTGGTCACGCGCCTCGGGGCTGAGACCCTTGAGATTTTCCTTGTTGAGCGCGGCGTTGACGCGGTCCATCGGGATTTCGGTGCCAAATGCACCCAGTTTCACGCCCTCGGTTCCGAGAAGCGCCGCCATGTTGCCCTGATCTTTGGCGCTGACCGGCTTTTGTAGAGCTTGATCGTACTCTGCGATTTTCTGATGCACGTCCGCGAGGCGGTTGGTGAGCATCGTGTCTTCGCGAATATCTTTTTCACCCACTGGACGGAATCCCTGAAGAGTCCCGCCCGCCTGCAGATAAGCCGTTTTGTCGGTAAGCTGGGTCGCGCCGGTTTGCGGATTGAAAGCGTAGCCCGGTTCGGCCAGGCCCTTGATGAGTTGTTCCGCTTTCGCTTTCTCGGTTTCGACCTGGACCTTCCCCGCCTGAATTGCCGGGTTCGTGGCGACGGCGACGTCCTTCTTCACTTGCTGCTGCGTATCGGGCGACATCCCGCCGCCTGCAGGAATCACTTTCTGTTGAGCGATGGTCTCTTCTGTCTGTGATTTGTGGAAGTCGGCGAGTTTCTTATCGACGTCCAGTGCCCCACCCACCGCCTTCAATTTATCCGCGTCCTGGGCGACCAGCGCGTCGCGGACGTGTTGCAGATCATCGGGCGGAACTCCCGCGAAGATTTGCGGATTGTGCACGATGTCATAGAGCAGTGGCGCGGCGCTCTTCGGATTCTGAACCACGTCGGCAACCCGATCGTGCAGCATGTCGAAGCCTTTTGCCCGGCTGTTGGCAACCGCTTCGCCGCCCTGCGCGATGGTTTTGGCCGTCTCCGCCATGGTCTGCGATCGTTTCAGCAGCGAGTCCACCACCGCGCTCGCCTGGTCGGGCAACACTCCATATCCGCCCTGCGCCACTGGTTTCACCAGGTCATTGAAGGCTCCGTTCGCGTCGAAACCGGCGTCGTTGCCCGCATCTTTCCCGGCGTATTTCGTAAGGAACCCGGACCCTACGGCCTTGATCAGTGCCTGCTGGGAGTCGAGAGCCATTTGCTGCTTCTGGTTCTCCAGCGTCTTCGACTGCACGTCCTGTTGCGCTTCCTGAACCTGCAGCGGTTGCATCTGCTGCTGCTGCTGCACCTGTCCCGACAGCGCTCTCAGTTGCAGCATCTTCCCGTACTGCTCTAAAGGCGACCGCACCGCCGGAGGCGCCACGTTGTAGTTCGGCATCGATGGAATCGAGATCGGCATTTAGAAGAACCTCGCTCCCCCGCCACTGAGCGCGGAAAGTGGGTAGCTTGGGCGTCCGAAGTAGCCTCCGCCTCCTCCACCCAGACCGAAGGGATTTGGCATGGGCTGACTGGGCATGGGCTGGTACGGCGCTGGTCCGCCCACGGGCTGCGCGGGATTGACGACTGGCGCTTGCCCCCCAGGTCCGAACTGAACCGGATTCTGTACGATCGGCGGCCGCCCTCCGAACCCACCCGGATCCGCCGGCGCGGGACTCACCGGCTGGGGTTGAAAGGGGACTGGTCCAGGCCTCGCGATCGGCGACTGTGGATCCCAAGGCGAGGGAGTTCCTACCGGGTTGGCGCGCAGGATCGGACTCCATGGGGTGGGATTCCCCCCGAACGGCATCGGACCGCCGAAACCACCAAGTGAGCTGAGTGGGTACATAGTGAGGGTTAAACGTTCAAACTGGAGAGCGAGCCGAAGGAGCCTGGCGGCAGATTAAACGGGCTATACGGCGCAGTGGGTGCTGGACCGCTTCCTGGGATACCCGTCCCTCCGCCGCTCATCCAGATGTTCGGGTTGAAGCTGGCGGTATCGGCCGACGGCATGCCGCCGTTTCCAAGCAGGGACTGCAGAGTCAAGCCATTTGCGAGTGAATTTGTCGCTCCGCCGAGTGCTCCGCTCCAGGCATTGGCGGATCCGATGGTGCCTGCGGCCGCGGCCGCGCCCTGTCCAGCGAATAGCGAGGCTGTGTCCCCGCCGAGATTCGCTAGCAGGCTGCCCGCGCCCTGTGCCGCTGTTAAGCCTTCTCCGGACAGGCCCATCAGCCGCGCATATTGATTGTTCTGATTGTTGAGGAAGGTGTTGTAGGCAGACTGGTAGCTGGTGAGGTCGTTATTGAACGTGTTCTGATAGTTGGTCGACGCCGTGCCCTGCGCGTAGTTGTTGAGGCTTGCGAGGGTTCGACCGGAGAGCAGGGATCCCTGGCCAGCCGCGGAATTCTGGGCGGCATTCAGGCCCTGCTGGAGTTGAAATTGGTAGCCAGGAGTCTGCGCGGCTTGTGCGGCCGTCGGTGCGGTGAATTGCTGGGTCCAGGGTGTGAGGAGTCCTTGGCCTGGCGTTCCCAACAGATCCGCGAGCGTGTTGGTGGCGGTGCCGCCGGCAGTGAGGTAGGGCTGATAATTCGCCATCCCCGTCGACTGCTCGTTTTCGAGGAAGTTGATCCCCTTCTGTTCGGCTTGTTCCTGCTCCTTGGCTGCGTTCGAAGCAGCACTCGATCCGAACAAGCCCCCAAGCAGGGAAGTGCCCGCTCCGACTGCGCCGATTGCGAGAAAGGCTGGCATGAAAGGTTTCCTATAAAGTTGCGACGATTGCGCTGGTGAAAAACTCTTTGGCCTGCTCGGTCTCGTCAAAGCCGAGGAGCACATACTTTCCAGAGATGGCGACGTAAGTTTTCTTCGGTAGCAATTTCGCTCGTTCCGGGTCGAACAATTCGAAGCCGACGTGCCGGTCGACCAGTTGAGAAAAGCGCTCCTGGGCCGGATCTGGCATTACGACGCTTGCTCCATCCGAATGTGGTGAAGGTCTCGATCCACTTGCTCCGCCATCGCCTCAATCTTGAGCGGAATCTCCAAGAACACAACGATCTCCCGCGCGGCCACTTCCGGTTCGCGGAGCACGGCGTGGTAATCCATTCGCAGCACGCGCATGTTCGACCGAACTGCCTGCCAGTCGTCGACGGCGGTCAAGTGCCAGCGGAAAGCCTCTTCGAGCGCGCGTGGATCCACGGTGGAGTCTTTCTTGTCCAGCCGCCGGCGCAGCATTTCCTGTTGCGACTTCAGGACTTCGAGCAGCGGGCGGTGCATGAAGAGGACGCGGTACTCGTGCTCTGCCGCGAGAAACGGGATGAAGGGCGAGAACACCTTCACTGCTTTGTCTTGGGCCTCATCGATCAAGTTCGGATTCTCAGCGAGTTGCTTGACTGGATCCCATTCGAAATAGCCCTTGGGATTGTCCGTGTCCGCTTTTCGCTCGGCATCACAGAGAATCGGCATCCCGCCGGCCGCGAGCATCTGCATCATCATCGAAGTGCCGGAGCGGGGAATCCCGGAGACGACGGTGATCACTAACTTCGCTCCATGACGAGAACCTGCGAAGAGTTGACGAGATTCACCACGTTTCCGTTCGGAGCTTCCACCACCAGGTAATAGCGATACTTGTCGTTCACACTCAACCCCGTGTCGAGGAAGGAGAACGTGCCGATCTGATTGACGCCGGCGCCGGGAGTGGCTCCGCCGGCGAAAGCGTCGCCTCCGACGATCACGTCTCCCGCGTTCGGAGGCGCGCCATTGGCGGGAATCGCTCCCAAGGTGCGATAGACCGAGAGGTAAGCCGGGACTGAGGCGCCGATGTTGTAGGTGACACGTGCCTTGACCGTGAATTCCGCATAGCGCTTGGGTTGTAGCGGTCCACAGCCGATTCCGCTGGAGACTGGCGCTCCAGTTGTGTTGACGGCCGTCGCCGACGTCGTCGCTGTCCCGCGATTCGCGACCGGCCGCTTCACCAGGTCACTGATGCCCTGCAGCCAGCGGGTGCGCTGAAAGCCAGTATTCGGTCCCGGCTTCTGGCTGTCCCAGTCGGCCGGGACAATCGTGTCGAGCAGTTCGCGGGTGGGAGTCTGGGTCATCTAAAATAGCCTGCGAGGCTTGGTAGTTCCCCGAATGGGGCAATTGGATTCGAGGCGGCTGAGGGGCTCACGGGTCCGCGCGGCGTGAGCTTGTTGTCTCAGGTTTGTAGCTTTGTTCTGGTTGTCTTGAAGAACTACCATTTAGCTGATTGCCGCCAATTGCTTCGAGAGCCGCTGTTTCTGATCTTGTGTTCCGTTCACATAGGCATCTGCAATGCGCCAGGGAATCGGGTCGGAGACCCTTACGCGAGGCGTCCAGCTGCGCCAGCTGCCCAGCCTCCGATCGATGGCCACGACTTTCGAGTTTCCGCCCTGGCCGCAGGCAATCTGTCGCTCCGGAGTCCAGGTCTTTCCGTAGTCTTCCGAGTAGGAGAACATCGCATAGGGATCGCGCGGGTTGCCGAAGCCATCGGTCAGTGGCGGAATGGGTCCTAAGCCGGTTTCGAAGTCCACCTGGAATTCGTTGATCGGGACCGTGATCTGGCCGCCTTCGTTCTCAATCGTGGGGCCGACTCGCGTCCGCAGAATCGGCACGCCGTTGTCAGTCGGGAAGTTCGTGCTCAGCCGGTACACGTTGCCGCTGGTCCGGTCTCCCACCAGGTGATAACCGAAGGCATTCATGTGGGAGCGCTGCAGGTGGGCCGCTTCTATTCCATTGACGAGGGAGCTGCGGCGGTGCCACCAGCCGAGATCGATGTCGAGCGTCCAGGTTGCATTTGCCGAGGGGAACCAGAGATCGTAGAAGTTCTGGCCTTCTTCCTGGCGCGCCATCCCGACCGCATCGGAGATCGTCGCTTGTTGCGACATCCAGTATTCGAGAGCGGAATCCGACACTCGTTGCGGAGTGAAGCCATTGGCGGCATAGACCACGCCCTGTCCGCGTTCATCTCCCCCTAACCAGAGAATCGTCGTGCCCTGGCGCGTGGCGATGCGCGCGGCGGAGAATTGCGCGACGATCCCCACTTCCATGAAGCCGCCGCTGACGACGTCGAAGGGAAACAGCGGCGCTCCGGAGTTGTAATAGAAAACGGCGCGCTTCGAGCCGAAGACACAGAGCAAGCGATTGGCTGCGATGATCGAAAGCAGTTGATCGGAAAACACCTGCACCTGGGAGATCGACAATCCCGGCCAGGTGGTCGCGTCTTCGGGATTGGAAACGCTGAAAGTATTGTTGGCCTGGAGCGCGATGAAGTAGCCGTCCATGAAATCCACCATCAGGTTTTCCGACGGCGGGGTGGTCATGGGCTGGAAGGCGTTCTGGCTCAGGGAAAATACGGTGAGGTTTCCACCCGAGCAAATCAGCAGTTGCGAAGGATAAGCCCCAGCTGCGGTAGAACTCGGCGTGGCCGTCCCTGCGGCCAAGACCGTCATCGGTTGTACGGTGAGTCCGGAGGTTGTGAGATTCACCGTCGTCCCCACGATCGAGGCGACGACCCAGGTGCCGTTGAGTTGGGCGAAGAGCGGATTCGTAATTCCGGCGATGACGGCATTCGCGTTGACCTGGAATCCGGCGACGGATGCGACCACAATCGCCGCCGTGGTGGGACTGGAGATCGTGGCGCTCTTGATCGCCTGCGCGTTGCCGAGAATCACTCCCCCGACGGTTCCGCCGGCAACCATTGTCGCGGGCAGCCCATCATCCTCGATGTTGTTATTCGGAACGCTGTTATCGCCGTAATCGGCCACTCCGCCGAGTGCATTCAGTTCAAACAGGTGCGTTCCCGCAACGCAGAAGGCGCGTCCGTTTCCCGTCCATTCCCCGCGCACCGAAGGCAGTCCGGCCTTGAGTGTGGCGAAGAGACTCAGTCCCGAAGTAGGCAGGAGGGCAAACTGGGTCCGCGCATTCGGGGATTCCGCCTTGATGGGACGCCAGTTGATCAGCTGCTCGGCGGCAACCAAGGGGGAAGCGAATAAGTACGCGGGACCGACAAAGCCAAATCTCATGAGTTAAAATCGCTCCATCATGGGCGACGAGACGTGCTCGCCGGGGAAACACACATTTGATTTTTCGATGGCCATCACTCTGGGTGAAGAACTGTTAATCCCCTGCCGCTGCGGTGAGCGCGTGTATGCTGCCACGGCCACCAAGGGCGGCCTTACACTTCATCTCAGCACCGGAGACTTCGATTCGCCTTTCTCGTAAATCTCATTTGCTAGACTGTCTCCATGAAGATCAGCATTGAAGGAGCGTTGCTTCGAGACTTAAAGAAGCTGGCTGCAGAGAAAAAGATTTCAGTGGAAGAGTGCGTGTTCGGATGCTTGCGCGACGCCGTCATGGGAATCAATCTCACGAAGGAAGGGTTAGAAGTATTGGAGCGAGCACTCCCGTGTAAGCCGTCGTTTGAGGGAACAGTTCCGCTATGAACCGCCGCCACTTTCTTTCGCTGCTTTCCGCCGGAGTCGCTGGCATTGCGCTGGAGCAAGCGGTTCCGTTCAACCGGGTGTGGAGCTTCCCGAAAAACATCATCAATCCCAGTCGGGTGGGCTTCGATCCTGCGTCTGGTGTGGACATTAGCGCGGTTACGTTTCGACCCGCAGGCGACCCGAGATTAGAAATCGGCGACATCATCAGCATTGCTCCTTCCCCGAACCGATTTGTAATCACGGAAGTTATCGAAGGCGGGTTTGCTCTGGCGCCCTTGCCGCCGCCCTTGCGCATCAGCCAGTACCGCGACTTCTTCAGCCAGAGCTCGCCGAACATCAAGAGAGCGTTGCGGGAGTATCGCCGCCGCACAACATGACTCGCTACTTCAAACTCGGCCCGTATCTAGCATCTGATCCGGTCGTCAGCATCAGCGCCGATTTCGGGAAGCACGGTCTACGCATTGAAGTTGCCTGCGACGATGTACCGTGCCGCGAATCTGACTGCACCCGCGACGACGAAATCCGCAAGATGGTTGACCTTCTGAATCGTCACTGGGATGATCCTACTCCTCTCACCACGACGCACACCTGCGCCATCAACGCAAAACTAGCGAAGGACAGCTTATGAATTGGTGTCGATGGTTCGGCCACAAATGGTCCGGGTGGGCAGAGTCGAAATTCACGGTCTATACCCACATTCGCCACTGCTCGCGCTGTGACATTTCCCAGCGGGATTATCGGTCTCGCGTTAAGATTGGCGAGGCAATCCGCATCGAGAAGCGCGCCCCGTGGGTCAGTACCTCAGACTACGATTCGCTGTCCCGGTGAAAATGTTCCCCATCTTCCCGTAACTTCCAACGATCGCTTCATCACACACTGCGACTTGCGCTTCCACGTTCAGCCCGGCGATCCGCTCCTTCGCCTCCGCCGCCAGTTTCTGCACGATCTGGAATTTCGCCAGGTCGCAGGGAAACTCCGCCGCGAGCCTGACTGCCAGCTGATAGCGCAACATCTCCGCATAACCCGGCGGGAATAAGAACTGCGCGGTGAGGCTGGTGAACTGCTGAAGTAATTGCCACAGGTAGAGAATCACCGGATTCGCCTGCGTCGGCACCGGCCAGAAGTAGAGCAGCATGTCCGGGAACACGCTCTCCGACTTATCCACGAAGCAGACCTGCGGCAGAAGTGAAGGAGTTGATTTGTTGGTGATGCCCTGCCACTGCTGGTTATCGAGCATCTCCATCGGCAACTCGACTGGAGTGGATTGCGAGGCCGAGTACATGATGGAAACCCGCTCCAGACGCGAGGGACGGGGCAAGAGGAAGTCTTCCGTGCCTAAAGCGTTTCCCAGTTTGTACGACGCCTGATTCGGAACCAGCGCCAGCGGGACCTGTGCCGTATTTGTTGAGACGATGCTGACTGCCGGAATCTGCGTCCGCTCGATCGAGAGGGAGTCGAGCATCGAGTTGAGAACCATCAGCGAATCCCGCAACTCGTCGTTGGTGAGGGTCAGGCCGGAGCGCAGGGCACCGACTAACCGCAGGGCGGACTTGATGAAGTCCGTCGCGGAGAGAGCTAAGGGATTCGTTACGGGAAGAACTGGCATGTTAGAAATACCCCAGCAGCCACATGGCAAGGCACATGAACACAACGGCAACCCCGGCCCCGATCAGCATCATCGTGAAATCGCGGTTGGTCATGGGTTAAAATCGGCGCATGTTCATCGTCCGGTGCGACCGTTGCCGTAAAGAGAGTCCAGAGGTTCAGGTCACAACTCTGGGAATTCCCGCAGAGGCCGAGATTCGCAAGAGTCCCGATCCCGCATGGCTCTATCCGACGCCGAAAGGCTGGGACCGGGTGCTGGACTGGATGCTGTGCGCGGAGTGTGTTGGCTTCGTCCGCGCTGTGATGAAGGATGGGAGTCTAATGACGCCAACCCGAGCGTCCCAGCCTTCAGCGAAGCGAGTCTAGTTCGCGTTCGCCTTCAGCCACTTCTGCTCTTCGGCCTTATCCTTGACGATCGAGGACGTCATGTGCGTGTCCCAATCTTTCATCGCCTGGTCGAAGCGCTGCTGGGCGTCCGGCTGGCCCTTGAAGGCGGCCATCGTCGGCGCTGGGGTCTTGCTCATCATCTTCGGGTAGTCGTTCTGGGGACCGCGAATCCACTGTGTTTTCTGGTAGCGGCCATGCTTGCCTGCGGTGGGCAGGTATTCGTGATGACCGCGGCGGATTTCTTCCTGTTTGGCAGGGTCTTCGAGATTGTAGTTTTCGGTTGCCATGAGAGTCTCCTTGGTAAGATTCGTTTGTGAAAGTGTGGCGGATAGGCGACTACTGCGAAGCGTGCATCAAAGTGCTCCGGGAGAATCCGGGAGCTTTGTGCGAAGTCGCCGTCCGCCTGCCTGACGGCAAAATGTGTCTCGGCTTCTGCGTGAAAGACTTCACACCAAAGCCGTTTCCAGACCTGCCGCCTGACTACCCGAGAGGTTAGGCGCTCTTCTCGGCCTTCTCTTTCGCTTTCTTCGCCAAGTAAGCGTCTTCCTCTTCTTTCGAGTTGACGATGACTGCGGCGTCGAGTTGGCCTTTTTCTGAGCCTTCCTTGTGTTCGACGACCTTCGGATAGGGTTTGCCCTGTCCGGCGTGCGGCAGAGTGTCGTCGGCTTTGGTGGGGACGTGGGTGCCGCGCGTGGCTTGCTCGTGCGCGTCAAAGGGTGTGGGTTTGACGGGTGTTTTTCCGTCGAGTTTCTGCTCCTCGGTTTCGTATGCCATGGGAATCTTCCTTTTCTGAGATTTTGAAATGAGTGGGCGCTGATGCGCTCAACGCCCAAAGCGTGTGTGCGGACAGGTCCTAGTACGACGCGTCGAACAGCTTATTCACCGGGTCGTAGGTAAAGCACATGGTCTGACCGGCTACGGCGGTACTGGCTTTCTTCAAAGGCACAGCCGTGGCGGTGGCGGTCCCGCCCGTCGCCGTGGTGTAGGCGGCATCCGGAATCACGCAAAACTGCCCTCCTCCAACGTTCGCCGTAGTGCCGTTGGCGGCAAAGCCCACAGGCACGTTGATGAGTGTGATCTGCGTGGTTCCCGTCATGTGAAACAAGGGACCGCTCGGCGTGATCGAGGCGGCTGAAGCAACCGCCGTGGTGGGGGCAGCCGACCCCGGTGCCAGAGCGTTCTGGAAGCCCGGCACCCATTCGTTGGTGAGTGTCGAGCACAGCCATTGCGCTCCGGTCAGCACATTGAGGAGTGGATACGCCGGCGGCAGACTGACCAGCGGCGAACTCGTTGAATAGCACAACGAGCCGACCGATGGATCGTGATCGTCGAATCCGTTGTTTACGGGATTGCCTCCGAGTCCCAACTGCGTCTGGTAGGCCTGCGAGATCAGGACTACCTGGCCAGCAGCATGCGCACCGGCGCGAGTTCCGAGATCCCCACGTCGCACCGATACGCAGCCGGTACTGGTATTGACTCCCATGATCGCAATAGCTTCACGATCCACATAGATCCAGCTCACCGGCGTTGCCGACGGCCCTGGAGCGTTAATGCCCGTGACCGAAGACAGGCAGAATTGCGTGGTTCCGCTCGAAATCGAGCTTGAGAGGTTGGTTGCGGTTAAAGCGTTCTGACCCTGCTGGCCCACTGCCAGTACAGCCAAACCCGCCAGAAGAAGAAAGAGCGATACAACTTTTCTGATGGTCATGGTGATGAGTTTTCCTTTTCTGTGTTGGAATTTGGAGTGGGTGTGACCGCTAGATCACACCCCCAGGTTCTAGCTTGCGATTCGAACCGCCGCCTGCGGATACATGGTCAGCCAGCCGCCGAGGACGTCCAACCGCATCAGGAGCCGGTCGGTGTTGATGTCCGGCATGGCCCACATGCGGATGGCGAGGCCCAGTTCCTTGTCGGCCGCCATTTCCATGATGTGCTGGTTCTCGTACATTTCGAGATCCGCGCAGCCGAAGCAGAACGCCTCAGGATGGAAACCCACGCCGCGGTAGCTGGTCACTGCGCTGGCGCCCGAGACCGTGATGGCCGCGTTCGCTGCCGGGGAAGCATCGACCGTCTGGTACGGACCGGCCAGGGTGATTCCGTCTCCGTCGACGCAGGCAATTGGGATCGTGGCAACTCCCGAGCCATTCGACGTTACCCCAGCAGTCACCACAAACGGCCGCAGATCGCCGGTGGACTGACGGGTCAGCGGGTTGATGCGGTGCACTCCGGCGAAGGTGATGATGTCGCCCTGGTTCAATACGTTCGTGGAAGCGGTCCAGCCACTCGACAGGATCGAGCTGCCAGTCTGGCTTCCGCCGTCGACGACCGGGGTGCCGCCCTGAGTGCCGGTGGTGAAGGTCGGCGCATTCTGGGTCATGAACCAATCGAAGCCCAGACCCTTTGCGACCAGGCCTTTGTAGAAGTCCTCGCCGCCGCCTTCGCCCTTCGCCAGGTTCCGCAGGAATGCGAAACTCGCGGTGCCGGAGCCGGTTGCTACCAAGCCTTGCAGGGCAGGGAAGATGCTGCGCTGCATTCTCGGGGAGATATGCAGGCTCAATCCTTCCTCGTCATCGACTGGGAAGGCTTCATCCGCGAGCACCTGCAACACATTGAGGTACGTGTCCGCGGATGACGGAACCGTTCCGGGCGTCCCCACTTCGGCCGGCACGTTCACGAACTGCTGCAGGCCGTCGTAGTCGATGTCGTTCGCGAGTTGCACGATCTTCGGCTTCGTCACCCGGTTGGTAAAATCGTCGAGGGACAGCGAAAGATCGCTGGAAGTGAAAGCGCACGCCTGTTGGTACTGCTTGTTAAGGACCAGAGGCACCGAGCGTTCGATGTAGTCCTGCAGCTGGATGCCTTGCCCCGCGGTGGAGACGGAGCGGGCGGGTTTGCGGATATTCAGGATGTAGCCGATCTTTGCGCCCGCGCGCCCGAATTTGTCGTCGTAACGGCGGACGACCTTTTTGGTGAAGGAGATCGAGTTTTCAAGCACCATCAGGTTCTTGAAGCTGATCTCCTGGTTGGTAAGGATTACGTTGGCCAAGGTGAACTCTCCTGTGGGCTACGCACCCTTGCGCTGGGCCTGTTTGAACGCTTTGTAATCGCGATTCTTAGCGGCTTCGCGGGAGGTGAGCGTAGAAGATGTGGCCGCGGTCGAGACCGGGCGAACCGGCTCCGGAATCGGTCGTGGCGTGGGTTTCTTTTCGGGTCTGCCGTTTGCGCCTGGTTCGGACGAGGCAGGCTTCAGCCTTTCGGCGAGCTTGCCGATCTCCATGACGGCGGACAATGGACTCAGTTCCGCGAGGCGGCGCGCGTAGTCAGGGTGTTTGCCAAGGTAGTAGGTCACTTGGGCACCGTTCTCCTGCTCCTGGACCGCCAGGTACACGCTCTCGTGGATGGGAATGTCAGTCTGATTTACAACTTCATCCCAGTCGTCGTGCTCTTCCTTGAAGGCAGCGACTTGGGACTGGTAGTTCTTGAAATTCTGTTCGAGGCGCGCCTGGTAGTCTTTCTGCGCCTTCTCGAATGCCTTTTTCTGCTCTTCCTTCTGCTCGTTCGAGCGCCGCATCTGGTAGCGGTAATCAAACAGCGCGTCGTCGTACTCGGCATCGGTTTTGAAGTCCTCGCGTTTGGGAGCTTTGGGAGTTTCGATCTTCGTCTCGGCTTCCGCGGCAGGTTTCGCGGTCTTGCCCTGCAGGGCGGCGAGCTCGTCGCGAAGTTTGTTCAGTTCCGACTGCAGCGGCTTCGTGGCCTTCTCAATGGCCTTCTGGCGGCGGGTTTTCTTGGGGAGCGCAGCCAGGCGTTTCTTTTCCTCTTCCTGGGCGGCTTTGTCTTCCGCCTCTTCCTGGGCGGTCTCAAATTCCTCGTGCGCGTCGTCGAACTCTTCATCCGTCTTGAAGTCTTCGCGCTTCGGCTCGGTCAGCTCTTGCTCTTCGACTTCGGTGGGCGTTTGCTTGGCTTTGAATTCGTCGTGGGCCTTGGCATAGGCTTCCTGTGAGGGAAAATCCTCGCGCTTCGGCTCGACTGGTTCGGTGGACTCTTCGGGCTTCGAGACTTCGTAACCGTTTTCGGCCAGAACTTTCTCGATGGCCTCCGGGGTGGCTCCGTGCGAACTCGATTGCATGATGATTCCTTGCGGCATCACTTCCTCCTAGATTTGTAGGGTGTGTGGATCGGCGTTTGCTGAGTTACGGACTGACTTCTGGACGGCTCCATGTACCGCGTTCGTCTTGTCGCCATCCCTTGGCTAGCAGTTTTCGAGTTTGTTTCTCACTCCACGTGCGTTCACGGACCTCTCGCTGCTTCACGAGTTGGCGATACTTCAGGTCCAGCCGTTCAAACGCTTGTAGGTCGCAGTCGTAGGCTCTATAACTGGCCGGGGAGTCCACTCGCCACTTGGCACATCGTTCATAAGCCCGCTGCCGCTCGTTGAAAAAATGCTCGATTCGAGCGTCACGGAACATCCTTCGGAGACTGCGAAATACTGAAGGCAGGGAGCCAGGTTTAAGGTGGGGAATTGTGGCTAGATGGCCACCGATACTGAGCGTGAAATGCGTTCGGGCGCACAGGAGACAAGGCAATCTCCCGAAACTGACCGAGAGTGGGACTGAAAGACGACTCATAGGATTGTTGGGGAGCTTTACTGCACCGGTTGCGGTCGCGGCGTCGGCGCTGCGGGGGTCATGGGCACAACTTTCGGCTCAACCTGGGGCGACAGTTCCGGCGTGTTCGGCGGCGCTCCGGCGTCGGCTCCGATGCTCAGGTCTTCATTCATCAGCTGCATGCGGTGCGTGATCACCTGGAGCTGGGCGTCCATGGCGGCTTGCGCGGCTACGTCGTGCGATTTCAGTCGCTGCACCATCAGCTGGGTCCAGCTGTTCATCAGCGCAATCCGTTCGCGGCTTTCGAGATCAAGGCGCTTGGTGCGGATGGTGTCGTCGGCGCGGCTCAGTTCCTGCACCATGGCGTTGTGGATGTCGGACATCTGCTGGACCTGGCTCTGCAGCGCCAGATACTTCGATTGCAGGTCGCCCGAGTCCCCATCCTGCAGATTCGGCGGCAGGAGTTTCTTGAAGCGCTCGGAGAGCACGTCTGCGTCGGGGAAGTCGGCGTTCTTGGCCCAGATGTCGCCCACGATCGGCAGCATCATTTCCGGGTTCTCGTTGATGACTGCCGTGAGCGCCGCGAATGCCTCTTGCCGGGCCCTCTTGTACATCGGTCCAGTGGAGAGCGCGAGATCGTAATCACCCACACCAACGTCATAGGCTTTCTTGAGCCCCATCTGCGCATTCAGCAGCTTCTCGGCGTCGGCCTGGTCGGTTTGATTTTGGGAGTTAAAGATGACGGCATGCCGCACGCTGTCGTCCGGGTCGATGATGCGCTGCACGCGCGCGGAGTTGATCAGCTTCGGCCAGAGGTCGAGCAGTATTTTGCCCTGCCACATGATGGCGCGGTTCAAATTGTCGTGCCAGGCGACGGCGCCGGTGTCGGATTGTTCCTGTCTACTTAGAATCGCAAAGCCGGACTCCTGCGCACTGCCGGATTCTTCACCGAGTGAAGGACCGTAGATTCCGATCACGGCTTTCATGTCGTAATCGGCCTGTTTGATGACTTCGGCCATGGCCTGGATCGGGGCTTCGCGGCCAGCGCGCTGCGGAGGCGGGAGCTGCTGCCCATTCTCGTTGTAAGCCTTGAAAAACAGGTGGGAGAAGTTCTTCCGGTTCATCTGCCGGTAGTCTTCGCCGAACTGCGCGTTCTCGACCGGCACCCAGAGCGGATCCTTTGAAACGAGATCCACCTGCTCCACCTGGCGTGTCACCATGAAGTCGTAGATTCGCTGGGCATCCCGGTAATCTCTAACCATCCCGGAGCGGTAGACCTTTCCGTTCACGTTCAATCGCACGCCGTTGACTTCCGGGAAGGGAAGATAGCGGCCCAGCCAGTCGTATTCCTTGATGATGGTCAGCGCGTCGTGCTTGATGCAGTGGACTTTCCGGACGATGGTCTCGCGCTCCTGCACCACGCGCGCTTTCGTGAGGTCGTCGAGAATTAGCTCTTTGAGTTTGGTCGTGCCGTCATCGAGCAGGCAGAGGACCTTCGGCTGCAGGTCGATCCACCAGTATTCCGCGACTCTTACGCCGTCTTTCGTGACCCAGTCCGGCTCCGCTGCGCCCTGGGAGACAGGGAAATTCAGTTTCGCGGTGTCGGTCTCTCCGAATTCGGAGCGGTATTCCTCTTTCGAGTAGTCGCGGATGACGTGGCCCCAGAGGGGATCGGTGCCGTCCGGACGTCGGACGGGGGAAAGATAGACCGCGAAGGGATTCTCGATCGCCTCGATGCGCGGCTCCTGATTGAAGCTGGTCTCTGAGACGAATTCCGTGTTCACGCGCCACGGACACCAGCCAATCCGCATCATCATGTCGTAGCTGTTGTCGTAGGTGACGTCGGCCACACTGACGACTTCGACATGCCGGAGCACTCCCTGGTGAATCTTCGCTGCTTCCTTGTCCGCGCCGTCCCCCACTGGACTCACCAGCATGGCGGGGCGGTGCTGGCGCTCTTCACCGGTGTACTGGCGCAAGAATGCCGGGGCGCGGTTGATGGTCAGACAGGGCTTGCCTTCGATTTCGCGGTTGGCTTTGACGGATTCGTCCCATTGCCCGGTGCCGATCGAAAAACGCAGGTCTTCCAGAGCCTGACGGCGGGACTCCGACTCCGACTCGGCGGTGATCTTGAAGCGTTTGAGCGAAGTGGTGATCCGCTCTTCGGCGTCTGTCAATCGCTTGTTGCGTTTCTTCGATTTGGAGCCGAGAATTACGGGCATGAGTCTGACGGATTCAGATTGGAAACAGGCTTATGACGCCGAGCACGAACGGCTCGAAGCCGCGCAATGTGCTCTTGATGCGATGACGAAACGCGCTGCAGGCTTGGAGGCTGCACTTGCGAGCAACCAAAAAGCGCGAGATGTATTTACGGCCAGCCGCTTCGCGCTGATTGCAGAATATGAGGGACTGATCACACTGATTCGAGCCAAAGTGTCATTGCTGCCGTCTGATCTTCGGAACATTCCAGTTAAACCAAATCTGCACTGGCTCCGGCGAGCCGCACTACATTTCCACAAAAAGGAGAAACAACCCTAACATCGAGAATTACGGGCATGAGCCTTATCCGGCATGGGATAGGAGCCGGTGCCGCTCTTGCCGGGGACGCCGCGCTTCGAGGTTGGTACTTTCTTTTTAGCCGCTTCGGAGAGGATCATGGTTTATGTCCGATCAGATGCTTCAGCTAAAATTGCCCCATGGCCAGGTTTGTTTTCTACGAAATCGGGGTTGAAGTTCCGCACACTTACCTAGTCACCGATGTAGTTCAGGGAGTCACCACTTTGTTCGAAGAATCTACTCGTGAGGAGACGGCCTTACTCCTCTTCCTGTGCCTTCAAGAGAGCCCCGGTGTGTGGCGTTGCGGCGCCTGCAAGCGAGGACGAATCGATCTTGGCTCTACGCACTGCGCCTGTTTGCAAGCGGGTGGTGCGTCAGCGACAGCTTGCCCAATGACAATCCGCACGTCCGCTTCCTGACACAGCACTACGTTCCTTCCACGTCCTTCAAAATCTGCGGACCAGGATTCCCAGTCGGAGTAGTGGCCGATCGCCACGCGGTTTCCCGGCTTCAGTGTCGTCGGTTTGAAGATCAGCTTGTTCAGAATCCAGCTGATCGGACCGTTTTTCTCCAGCGAGGATTGTTTCTGATACCACTTGCCCGGCCCGACGGCGACGACGGTTCCCACGCGCGTGCCGATCTCCTGATTCTTGGCGATGTCCGGGACTGCGATGACTTGACTTGGCGGCGTCTCGTCGTCCAGCAGCACCAGAATGTGATCCCCCACTGGTTTGATCTTCAGCGGGTCGAACCAGAGTCCCCCGACCTGCGTCCGGTTGTTGCGCCAGACTTCGTTTGAGACTGGGGCGTGCTTGATGGCTTCGCGAGTCTGGGGCATCAGGCTTTGCCGATCTTCGTATTCAGGAGGTTCACGGAGTCCATGGTGAACCTGTCTCCGGGTTTCAGTTTCATCGCCTCTTCCACGAGCGATAACTGGTAGTCATGCTCAGCTTTCGCCTGTTCCCACGCTGGGCGCAGGTAGCGCTCGGCGAATTGATCAAAGGGTAAGTCGAGATCGGCTTTCGTCAGTTTGCCGATGCTGTGCGCTTCCGCGACGAAGCCACCATCGCTCTCGTCCCGGCTCAGAAGCTGCAGCGCGAACTCGTAGTGTGTCACCTTCATCAGTCAACCATTTGCTCACAGCCTAGACAGTAGCCAGCTGCGAGCACATGCCCTTGCGGATCGGCATGGTCGCACTCTATGCGCCGGACAAAGAGTGGAGGCCGAAGCGTCACGGTGTATGTGACACCATGAGGGTAGCGAGTCTCCCGGTAGTCCTCGGCGATGTCGAGGGCTTGGTTCGTGATCCAGAAGACAAATGCGAAGAGCGTCTTCATGCCGGTTGCTGTGTTCTCGCGTCCAACTCGCGCGCCGCCTGAATATATGCGGGTTTCAGGTATCGCTCAATGAAATCCTGTTCGGGCAGCAGCATATCCTCTGCGCTGATCCGCGCGTAGGCGTGTCCCTGATATTCGCCATCCGAGATCCCAACGCTCAGAATAAATGGCCGTTTCATGCCAACTCACTCAACTTCCGCATCTTCTCATGCCCCAGCTTCGACGCATGTTTACGCTCCATGCGCCTCCCCTTGGGTGTGATCTTCGAGCCCCGCATCGCGCCCATGTTGTTCATCGCGCCGTACACGTACCGATCCGCCTTCTTGCCGGAAAAGCCCTTCTTTGCCGCGGACTTCTTCAGTTCGGCTTCGAGAAAGGCTGGCATCGCGCTAGGTCCGTTTCCCGCCTTCGACTACGATCGCGCCCCTCTTACTGAAATCCGTTTTCATCCCCGGCGTATCATTCAGCGCGCAGCAGGCGTTGCTAAAGACGTGGAACGCGCCCTGCTTGCAGAACATCGCCCGGCCCTGCGAGTCTTCTGACTTTGCTTTGGCGTGGTATTCGCAGCGATGGCAGCCAAAGCCAGTCTTCGGGGTTTCGCCGTAGTCCGCCATCTCCTTGCTGATCTTCCTGGCGAATTTAAGCTCGGCGTCTCCAGCGTCTTTGTTTTCCCAGTGACGGCAGGATCCGCGTTCTCCACTGATTGCCTCTTCCACTGCGAGACACGAGCCGCCCTCAACGAACTTGTTACAGTCTCCGCAAACGTAATCCCCTTCATCGTCATAAATGCGCGGGTTCCCACAGAAGGGGTCCGTGTACTGAAACATCTGGAAGAAGGTTTGGCGGACATGCTCTTCTTTGACTTCGTCGTATTTGCCGGTATCCCGGAACAGGCCGTCTGGCCCCACGGGAAAGGAGAGAACCGGGCGTATCTCATCGGGCATTCGGTAGGCTTACAGGACGAAGATTTGTGGGCCGAGATTCTCCGGGACGGATGCGAGCCCCGGCTCCCCTCTCAGCCCATGGCGCATCCCAGTTTCGGGAGCGCACGGTTGGGGCAAACTTACTCGCCGTTGCAGGCTTTGGAGTTGCCGAAGTAGGTCGAGGGCAACCCGCCCGAACCGATCTTCTTATTGGCTGGCTTCTCCGAGCTCCCGATGCTCTTGGCGTTGGCCAGGTTGCTGCCGATTCCCGGCATGGGCTTCTCAGCCTTGTGCGGTTTCGACAATCCTTTTCCGGTGGAGGTGCGTGTGGTCATCTGATTTAGTCCTTTCGAGTTGAGAAATCGGCTTGTGGCAGCGTGTGCAATCGGAGCGCTTCAGGAAGTGCGATCTGGCTCTTGAGGGCGTCTTCCAGACTCATGTAAGAGGTTTGCCCGGCGCGATGCCACAGCTTGGTGAATGGCGCGGTCTGCTGCCAGCCTGCCATCTTGAGAATCTGCTCAATCGTCGCGTCGTCGAAGTTCATAAAGCAAAAATGGGCGGCATCGAGAGTCGAGCTCCTTGAGCCGCCCTCCCCTGGGTGCAGGTAAATCTTGTGTAAGGTCTATTCCGGTTCTTCGTTCGCAGTCTCGTCGCCTTCGCCTTCTGCGCCTTCCATGGGCGGAAGTCCGGCATGTTTGATCAGGTGAGCGACGACATGCTCGCCATTGCCGCTGCCTTTGCCCTCGCGCTTGCCGTCTTTGTCGAACTTCACCGGCATCGGGTCGTGGTGATAGCCCTCGTAGACGTGGTTGACGATGTGGCCGCCCCCGAGCTGCGGACGAATTTCGAGCCGGTCCAATACTTTTGGCCTGGTGCGTTCCTTTGCTTCTGCTACCTGGATTCCTGGTGTCATGGTCTTATGCTCCTAAAAGTGTGGTGTCGAAATGAACTGGGCGAACGGCTGCTACATCGCGCGGGGAGATCAGGCCGGCGGCGTGGAGACGATCATCGATCTTGACCGACTCCGGCTTGCGCGCTTCGGCTTTCGCCTGTTGCTTCACGACGCGCTTTCCCTTCCTCACGGCTTCGCGCCACTGGCGGCGGGTCCAATTCGCAGGCTTTACGACCAGTGGTTCGGTGACGAGGCCGTCGCCTTTGTAATAAATCTGCCGGGTGAGGGGCTCTAGCGGTTCCATGGAGTTAGCCCATCCATCCGCCGTCGCCAGACCGCTCCCAGGCGCTGATTTGCGGGGTGGTCGAGCGAATAACCTTCGTCTGCTGTACCGGCATGCGATAAGTCAGCGCGAGAGCGTCGCCATCATCCGGTGACGAGGATTCAATCCCCAGCTTCGACAGCCGGCGCATCATGATCTCTTTGGATTCCAGTTTGGTACGTTGCTTGAGATCGGAGACCAGCATCGGCTTTGAAAGATCGGCAGCCAAGCCCGGATCGTTGTCGATCGCGAGACCATCAATGAGGCCCTGGCGCATCTGGCTCCACATGAAGTCCCGCATATAGGCGCAGTGGGGATCCGGCGAGTCGGCGCCGAAGTTCACCTCCATGATGTTCTGGAATCCCAACTGGCGCACTCGTGTGACAACGGAACCCGCGATGCCGGCGGAGTCACAGAACATCATCGAAACCTTCTCGCCGTTGTAAGTCTCGGAGAGCACGCGCGTGATCTTGTCGATCATCACGGCCGGATCCCGCGTGAATTCTCCCTTGATGCGGATCGGGGGGATCGAGCGAGCGTCGTTGCCCTTGCGGAAGCGGATTACGTTGTCGTCGGAGCCGCCCCAGGCTAGATCGCAGCCGGCGACGACCGGGTCATCCGATAAGCAGACCGCTTCGCGTCTCTGTGCTTTGTGGATGAGATCCAGATCAATGAATTGTCCCGAGGCCCCCTTGGGAAAGAGTCCGCGGGCGCGCACGCGGAAATAGTCCGCATCATCATTCCCTTCGCATTCAGCCAACCACCCGTTGATCTCATCGACGTTGCAGCCTTCGACATCGCGAGAGTCGATCACCCAGGACTTCCAGCGATCACGCTGCGCGCCAAACACGGCCTCGTAAAAGTAGCCAGTGTTCCGCGTGGGATTCGAGATGATCAGGAACAGCTTTTCGGTATTCTCGTCGGTCAGCGCCCCGTTGGCGACTCGGAAGATTTCGTCAGAGACTTCGCTGGCTTCCTCAATGATGAAGACCATCCGCCTGCCGGCATTGTGTTTGCCGGCGAACGCCTGAGGGTTATCCTGCGACCAAGGCATCAGGTCGATGCGCCAGGTGTCATCGTGAGCCGGGTCGTCGGCCTTAATGGACTGAGAATGCACGCTCCAGTCATCTGCATTCAGAGCGCGGCGGTGCCAGCGCGCATACTCTGGCTGCATCACTGTGGTCAACTGGCGATCGGTATTCGCTGTAACGCGCACCATGGCATCGAGGAAGGTATCTTTGGCCCAGCTCGCGACCCAGACGCCCAGTGTGGTTTTGCCTGGTCCCTGGCCGGAGCTGATGGCGATACGGCAGACGCGGTCCCGTGTCTCTTGGCCGAAGCGCGCGCGATCGGCACCGGTGAGCGAGTTCGAGAACCACTTGCCGATGTAATCCAGAACTTCGCGCTGGAAAACTCGCGGCCCGCTGTAGTTCACGAGCTCGCCGTCCTTCCATGGGTAGTTGTAAAGCACGTAGCCCAGTGGATCGTGGCGAAAGCCGTAGAGCTTTTCCACTAGCTCCTGTCGGTAGTCCACGTAATTAGCGGAGGTCGCTGACACGTTTCTGGGCTTTCTCCATGGCGATGCGGAAGCGCTCGGACAGGTTCAAGGTGACGTTGTATTCCATGGGCTTGTCGTGCACGTGGTTCACGGTGATCACGGCCTTACCCTTGGCGCGGTCGTAGAGATACTTCCGGGTTTCGAGTGCCGTGCGCGAACCGAACCAGAGCAGCGCCCAGCCCTGGACTTCGTAGCGGAGTGCGTTGAACTTGGCATCGGCGGCATTTCTTATCTCGAGGAGGTGTTTGCGCTGCGCCTCGAGCTTCTCCAGGTACTTGCGTTTTTCCTTGTCCGGGTCGTCGGGGATCTCGACTGGATCCGGGCTGACTCTCAGATCCCGGTCCGCCATGATCTGGGGATCGATCGCGTTCAGTTCATCGATGAGGGTCTGCGCATGGTCTTTGCCGGTGATGGTGCGGCCGTCGATGATCTCGACCGGGGCCTCACGCTTCTTCCGGCCGGCGCCTGGCCGCGCCCCACCCTTCTTCTTTTCGCCGACACTCTTCCCCCCGGCACCCTTCTTTTTGGCTGGACTCACCTTTGAATTCGTCTATATAAATCAACCGAAATCAATGAAACGGAACCTTTTTCAAAGGAGGCAGCGGCACTCGTCCCAGTATTTGCAACGACTTAGAAAAATGAGACGCCTGATTTCGCGCGCCGATCGTTTGAATTAAGTGATTGAAAACCATTGATTTGCGGCGGAATTGGTTGATTTCCGATTGATTGTTTGCAGGTTTTCAGACCGGGAAAGGACCGCAAGTCGTTCATAAAGAGCCGCCTGCACCAATATGCTATTTTGGTGCACGTTTTCCCATTCCCAGCGCGATCAGATCATCCACTTGGTCCTCGCGCATCTTCGTGTAGCGCAATGTGCTGGCTCCGTTCACATGTCCGGCTCGCCGTTGCGCGGCCGGCAGCCCAAACTTCTCGGTCACGTCCGTGCAAATCGTATGTTTCAAAACGGTGGTCTTGGCTTTGTGCCGCGGGATTCCAGCCGCACGCGCGAGTTTCACCAGGTGACGCCAGTAGGTCCATCGCGTCCGGGCATAGAGCCTGTCTTTCGGCTTCAGGTCGCGCACGAAATCGACGACCACTTTGGTTTCATCGAGTAGATTGTCCTTCGATTCGACCAGGCGCTGCCGGCAAGGCTCCGAACCCTTGCCTCGCTTATAGCTGATGAATCCGTCTGCAAAATTCGCCCGTCGCAAGTGGATCATTTCTGAGTTCCGGCCGGCGTGGTGGTACTGGATCAGCATCAGGACATAGACCGGATAGTCCAACTCTCTCGCTTTCAGAAGTACCGCGCGCAGCTCGCCATGGTTGAGCGCGATCGGCGCCGGCGTCGGATTTCTGCGACGCTTCCTTGCGGAGACGCGGGGTGCGATGCCGAGTTTCATGTTTACTGCCGGGCTTCCCCGTCGTCATCGTCCGGGATCTCTTGGCGAAGCACTGGGTCCTGGGAATCTTTCCGGCCTACGGTTGAGCAGTGATGCGACTCGAGGTGAGGAGCCGGCGTGGGAGTCGATACACGGGCGTGGGGAGCGAGATTCATAGTCTACGAAGCAGTGGCTTTGAGCGGAGCTATACCGGGTCCCGTGCCCATCAAGCTCAGCGTGCTCGTCGCGAGGCCAGGTGAAATCATCGAACCCAGTCAATCAGCCAGCCTAGGATTGCCGCCATGCCCACGACCGCGCTGGTCAGGACCCAGAGCTTGATCCGGTACTCCCGGCGCATTCCTAATATCTGAGTTTGTAGTTTGGTGATGAGCGCCGCCGATCGGACCTGGTTGTCGTGCGCCTTGTTGAGCGATTTAACCAAACCCTCGGGAGAGTCCCGCGCAAATTCTCGCTTGCCGCCGGGGGTGTATAGCCCGAGGTCGATCGCTGGCTGGAGGTCGGGGTCACGCATACTGCGGATTGGCCAGTCCGAACCTTTCCGCATTTCGCAGAATCCGCATTCGCTCTCTCGGGGACAGCAGGTTGTGCTTCTCAATCATGTAGAACACGGTCCGGTAGCTGACTCCTAAGAACTTCGCAGCCTGGCGCCGGTTCCAGTGGTGCTGCTCCAGGGCGGATTCGACCAGCTCGCGTTCGCGGCGATACATCTCGGAGTGGAAGAATCCTGTCTTCATGCCGGCTTCCTGCTCTTCCCTTCAGACTCACCCTTAGCAGGGAACAATTCACAGCCGCCGAACACCTTGGCCGGGAACAATTCGTAGCCCTGGAACACTACCAGACTTAATAGCTGGGTCATCTCCGGACTCAACTTCTTGTCCGATCGTAAGGCTTGATGAAAGGCTCGCTCCACGAGGTCGTCGAAATCCAGGAATCCCAGCAAATAGAGACGCACATGTTTTCTACTAGGCGGGTACGCTGAGCGAGAGCTTTGGGATGGGTCCCAAGCCCATAAAGCTCAGTGTGCACGTTGCTGAGAGCGGTTGAAATCTCACTTGATCAGGCCGCGTCGCAGAGCCATCGCTACTGCCTGCGTTATGTTGTCGGCACCCAATTTGACAGTCGCGAAATTCCGGTAGCGCTTCACGCTTCCGCGACAAATCCCCAGTTCCCGAGCGGTGTTTTCGCAGTCTACGCCGTCCGCAGCCATCTGCAGGATTTCCAATTCGCGCGCCGTCAAATGCGGATACTGCCTGGCAATGGAATCACGAAGGGAGTCCTCTCGAATTGGCAGAGTGGCTGCGCTCACGCCGTCACCTCTACCTGGCGCACATATCCACGCCACTGAATGCCAGGCTGGGAGAACTTCGAGCGGGGGGAGACTTCAATCTCCCGGCGTGGCCGATAGCCGCGCAGCCAGCTTCCATCTCCGGCCATCGCACACTCGTAGTGCAGCTTGTCCCCGTAGCTCTTGGGTTTTGAGAAGGGAACCAAGAGGCCGCGACCGAGGGGACCGTCCCAGAGCGTTTTCGCTTTCGCTGCGATGGCTTTGAAGAAGAGGAAGATTTTGCCGTGGTCATCGAACCGGCCCAGCTTTAGTTTCTTGAGCCGGTGGAGTTCGGCGCGCACGCGGAATTCGGCGGGTTTTTCCCAGCGGAAATTCTGCCCTGTATAGAAGCAGGGAACTAGATCGGTGGCGGCCATGTCGGATGGAAGGGATTCGCTGGGGGCGGACGCACTTCTCCCCAGAAAGGAAGGACATTTAAAAAGCGCCGGACGTCGACCGGGTATTCGGATGGACTCAATCTAGCAGTCTCAGGAAGTCTAGCGGCTCCCCGCGAGTGGGCGGAGGTTACCAAAGTACAGTTACCCCTTCCAACCGGACATGTACCCCCCTGGCCTTCCGTAAGTCGCTTCTCAGGGGATTCCCTGATAGGGCTTGAGGTGAAAGCCATGAGACCGTCATCTCATCCAGTATGCGAGTCGTTCTCTCACCTTACGCGCATTCCTGCCATCAACCGGCATCGGCTGGGTTTGACCCGGTAAGGGATTGCTGCGCCTGCCGGTGGGTCAAAGAGAACTCGAAGAAGTTGATGAAGCGAAAGCCGCCGCAGAGGGTTCCAGAAGTTACCTCAGTGCTTAGAGAAGAAGTGCTGAGTCAGCACGCCTGAGACTTCAAAATCTTCATCGTCTACGAAGTTGGGGCTTCGAGCGAGAGGATTCGGGGTCCCTGCCCACAAAGCTCAGTGTGCGCGTTGCGGGAGTCGGGAACGCCAACTTCAACAGCTTCCGGAGGCTCAATTTGCGCCACGTGGGAGGCGATCTTCTCTCGCGACCAGTGATGGTCGTCATTCAGGTGGACGATCAGACAGCCGAGTTCCAGACATTGGCCGCCGCAGTCGTCGGGACACATCGCGTCGTACAACGGGAGGTCAATCTGCGGCCAGTGTTTCGAGAGTAGTTTATCGACTCGGATCGTCTCGTCGCTCTCATCCTCCGGGAGCGGCCGCACCGTTTCACCGACAGCCGCTAAGGCCGAGCCCAGCGCACAACGGCGTCCCTCGGCGTCCTCGTACATCCCCATTCCCTGCGGACTCAGGGTACTTCCCAGAAGAATCGCTTCGCTCAGTTTCATGGCAGCATTTTAACCCCTCACGAGATGAGCAACCAAGCCCCGAACGCGATCCACCCGACGACGAAAAGGCTTATCGCCAAGCTCTTGAGGGCCAGCCAAGTTCCGTCCGTCTGCGCCATCATCCGAAACAGAAACAGGAAGGGCAGGAGGAGCACGATAAGACCGAGGATGCGATGTGTCGTCACTGAGGAGAATGGTGGAGCAGGAAGGGAGGAAGCAGGGAGTGGCGAGAGTGGTTCAGGTCCAGCTACCCACCGTCACGCTTGCTCGTGGTCAGCTTCGACAAAGCGTCGATTAAGATCACCGTCTTCACGGGGAGTGCAAAGGCCACGAATAGGAGAAACACGTCCCAACCGAGAGCGAACCAATGCGGCTGGTTCGTCCACATCAAATCACGAGTGGCGATGATGACCCAAACCGCCGCGATACCGCAGATCAACCAGCCACAGACAAGGCCGACGATCAGCCTCACGCTTTATCCTTCTCCGCCTTGACCCAGCGCTCCATCAATGTTTCTCCTCGCACCAGAAAGGCATCGGCTGCCGAACTACGAAACTGTGGGCCGTTTGCTCGGAAGAGCACACCAGCTTCGACAAATCCTCTTGGTGCCAGCACCGGCAGGGACGGCCCACGCCCTGATCGTGAATGCAGGCTTCGAGATGATCGCCGTTTGTCGTGCAGTCTTGCGCCTTCCGAACATCGTATTCAGAATACGGCTCGACTGGCTTTTCCGGTTTAGCGGTGCCTGCGCTCAAAAGAAGAACGCTGAGGAGTATCAGGGCGGCGGTTGCGAACGATTTCGATGAAGAGGAAGCCATCGATCTCAGCCGTTCTTACCCAGAGCATCGGACTTTTGCCGGGCTTTTTTACGGCGGGCTTACGCGGATTTTGCCTGGTCTGAGCCATCCGGCAAATTCGCTCCCTTTGCCGCTTTACGCAGCGCTTCGATATATTCCTCAAGCTGCGCGGTGTTTTCGAAGGTGTACATGCTGGTCCGAACCTCTCCGGGTTCGGCAGTAATCACGGGCCAGTCTATGGTGCCCTTGCCCTTGAAACGATATTCAGTGACGGAGCTACGGCGTTCTTCGATGCTCACTTGGTTCCTTTCTCTTTCTTGAGTTTGGGCAAACGAGCCACGCTTTTCTTCTCCAGCTTGTCGAGGGTTTTCTCCCATCGCGCCCGAACCGCTTTCCGGGCGGATTCGGAGCGTTGCTCCTTGGTCATCTTTGCGGCGCGGGCGTGGCCGCCTTTCCGGCCTAAAGCGACGGCGGCAGGATTCTTCGGTGACATCGACTACATTTCTACCATGCGCTTCCAAGGCTTTATACGTAGCGTTACGTAACTACATGAAAACGCGGCGACTAAAGTTCTTGACAGTACGTGGCGCTACGTATAATGTATTCCCATGCTCAACGGAGGGCACATGACACCGGAAGAAAGGCTAGACAAACTCACTGAGCGCGTCGATTCGATTGCGCGGAACGTCGAATTACTATCGGGAATGCAGATCAAAACCGAAGAGTCGTTGCAGCGGTTGGAGGATACGGTCAATAACGGGTTCACCAAAGTGGCCAACATTCTCCTGAGCCACGACGAACGCCTCGACGATCTGGAAGGGAAGAAACCTCAGTAACAAAACCTTTAGCCGCCCCGCGTGCCTATTGCAAGTAGGCGCGCGGGGCTAACCAACAGCAAGCCTACGAAGGAGGCTCACAGTGGCTGCAAAGACTATACCCGTTCTCACCCACCCATCTTTTCCACAGGTATTCAAGGCGGCAATTAGCTCCCTGGTTACGCCGCCGACTTTCCCGTCGAATCCAACCTCTTCCGTCTGCTGCTACGAGTACCCCGAGACGACATGGGGTGCTTGTGACGGGCAGCCTTGCCGCCGCGTGGCCGTAGTGCACGACGTGGCGACCGAGATGGATTACTGCGCGCTGCACTATCGGGAGGTGCCCAATGGCCGTTGAAAAAAAGAGAGGTTGCGGTTATCGCAAGATCGGCGGTTTGTACCTGGTGAGCGATGGCGCTGGGATCGCTTGTGACCGGCTGCCGATCGCGCTGGACGTTTGCCCGGTTTGCTCCCACGGATTCAAACAGACGCGCGGCTGGACATGGGTCGATGTCAATGGCCTCGTCGGCGGCGTTCATCGTGATTGCGAAGATGAGTTTCCTTGTCCGCTTTGCATGGCGACTGACGAAATGGGAAAGGCTGGCCTCATCTGGATCGGCGAGCGTTTCTATAAAACACCCGCAGACTTCGACAAAGAGAGTGCGGAGCTTGGCGTCAGTCGGCGCCTTAAAGCCGTCCCGCGCGGATTCAAGGTTGGCGAGACATGGGTGCTACTCGCGCATCCGAAAACGATTCGCATGGGCTGCTCGGCGTGCATGGCGAAAGGCTACATCGGCGAGATGGGCCAAAGTGAACTCTGTGAAGCCTGCGACGGCAAGGGACACAAGTTCCTCGCTGGCATCTTCAAGGTGTGGCGGCCTCAGCGTCTCGAAAAGATTCTGCCGGAGTCGCTCCGTCATTCCCTCGAACACCAAGACTGCGAAGAGAATGGCATTACCGCTGTGTTCGTTCCTGACAACGATCCGGACCACCAAGGATCGGTCTATGACAAACCGGGCGACGAGGACGAGTTGGAGGCTCCCCGTGGCTGAGCGCCAGGTGGTCCTCCACTTCGACACTTCCTTCCACTCGATCTTCGTCTCCTTACATGACGGTCGTCCTCTCATGATGCCGCTCGATGTAGAGCAGGGAACCGTCATCGCAGCCGTCCCGGTCGAGGATCAGGTGTTTGAAAGCCGGGACATTGAGGAAGTCTGCCAGTTCATCCGGGGGCAGCACGCGATTTTCTCCAATCACAAATCTGCCAAGCAGAAAGGGGCTTCCCGATGACCGACGCCGCTCACGCCGAATACACCGAACTCACCAAAGCCAGAGACCGTGCCGCTTACGCAGTCGCAGGAGCGGCCATCATCTCTGTCGGATTTCTCAACCTGGGCGAAGTCCCCAAAGCCCACCTTGCTTTGCAGGAAGCCGTACTCACCTACCAGTTAGCAGCCGAAGCCGTAGAACGATTTCACAGAAACCAAGTCAGGAAAAATTCGCAGTCCGCGGCTAAGGAGGCCGCTTAATCATGCCGTTCAAACCAGCAGTGAAGGAAGTCGGATTCGCAAAGGGTTCTATCTACGGACGTCCGGGCACGGGGAAGACCACGCTGCTCGCGATGCTCCTCATCCATCTTTCAAAGACGTTTCACAACTGCGCGCCGGTTGCCTGGCTCGCGTCGGAGAAGGGCGTCGATTTCGTGCTCGACATCTTCAAGGCGGAAGGCGTGCCGCTGCTCCTCAACCGTTCACGTTCGTTTGTGGATTTGCGGAATGCGGCGCAAGACGCAAAGAAGGAGGGCTGCTGCGCTGTGGGCGTAGACTCCATCACCCACTTCTGGCAGGAATTGTTCACTGCGGGGATGAAGGCCGGAGGGCCGCGACTGGCGCGGATCGGGCGCATCAAGGAAGAGTGGGCTCCGTTCTCGCAGAATTTTCAGGACTCTCCGCTTCACTACCTGGTCACGGGACGGCTGGGCTTCGACTGGGAAGAGTACGAGATCGAGAACGAGCGCGGCGAGATCGTGAAGGAACTCTCAAAGGGCGACACGAAGATTAAGAGCGAGGGCGACTTCGGCCACGAACCGGACCTCGAAATTCAGATGTCCTCGATCAGCGATCCCGACTTCCTGCAATACGAGAAGGTCAAGGGCCGCGCACGCAAGACTTTCAAGAGCCAGTCCCTGCACGTCGCCACCATCAAAAAGTGCCGCGTGTGGGCGCTGAACGGGAAGGCGTTCTCCTGGAAGGATCAACCCGAGTACAAGCCTGGCTATTACAAAGCCGTGGCGGAAAGCTTCAATCCCCACTTCCAGACCATCAACATCGGAGGCGTGCACAACGTCGAAGACGTGGGTCGCCCGAAGTCGGAGGTTCTATTTCAGTCGAACTCCGAGCATAGCGCCCACGAAGCCCACATCCAGCGCAAGTGCTTCCTGGAGGAGCTCGACAACGAACTCTCCCACTGCTTCCCCGGCGGCGAGAAACGCTCGAAGATCGACGCCATGAACCGCAACCTCACGCTGGAATTCCTGAATGGCTTTTCCTCTTGGACAAGGATGGAGGAAGAGGTTCCGACGATCAACCTGCGCCGCAACGTGCTAATCGCGAAGGCGCTCCGGACGCGGATCGACGGCGGCGAGAAGATCACCGACCAGGCTTCGCTCGCCGGATTGCTCCACCTCGCGACCGACGACGTCACGAACCCAGGTCACGGCGTTACCCTCATGGAGTTGATGCTGGTCAAGAGCGTCGACGCGGTGAAGCCGAAAGGACCGCAACCCATCGTCCCACAACTCGACAATTGGCCAAACAGGGAACTCACGGGGGACTGAAAGGAGGAACGCAGGTCGAAACCGGGGACTGCTATACAAATGTGTAGTAGTCCCGGTCTGCGCGTAGAGAATCGCGCACTGAGGAGACCAAGATGGAACAAGACGAGATGGTGCAAGACCTGGCGCTGAAGCTCGACCTGGCGAACATGGAACTCCAGACCATCGACGAAGTTCTTGCACGCCGCCCAGCGTTGTCAGGATTGAAGCATCGCACCGAGAAAATCGAGCACATGTGCCGCGTCAACGGAGAACTACTGGAAACCCTCGAAGAGTTGCACCGCAAGTGGCACGATCTGCATGACACGTTCGCCAAAGAACCGGATCGCATGAAGTGTGGGATGACTCACTGCGCGAAGATCGCCGCCGTCATCCGTAAGGCCAAGCCATGACCCTAGGAATCGGCCCGCACGATACCGACTGCCAGTGCGACCGCTGTAAATCGCGGCGTCAGACCTTCGCGCCAAAGTGTCCCAAGTGCGGCGCATCGTACCTGTCTTGCTATCCGGTCTCTGAATTCGATGACGTCCACCACCGTTCACGCGACGGCGAACGCCCGATGATTCGCTGCGCGGAAATTGTAGGTGCAAACTCGTGAGCTACGTCCGACGCAAAGGCGAGAAGGGCCGCTACTGGATGATCGATCGCCAGTGTATAGGACGGGAATGCTTCGCGCCGGGAAGATTTGAGACACGCGGAGCCTCCGGAGCTGGGATGGGCACGCACGCCACTGGCCGATTCACGCTGACCTGCATGCGCAACGCCTACCACGGCTGCCCCTCGGACATCGAGAAGCTCTACACAATCGAGCTTGAGCGGCACCGCAAAAAGGAAGGCTGGAAGAATGTATGAAGATCACCACCTCTTTCGTCTACCCTCCGATCCCCCTCCGTCAATTCGACTGGTGCGCCTACGACGATGATTCTTACGACGGCGCTCTAGACGCAGGACCACAGTGTGTCGGCTACGGACGAACCGAAGAAGAAGCGATCGCTGATTTCAGAGAACAGTGGGAAGAGAAGCATGGAGAGGGGCACCATGCATCTAGCTGATCTGTGCATCTGTGGTCACACGCGAGAGGTCCACTTCGGGCACCAATGCTCCGTCGTCGCAGGACAGCACACCATCCTAGGCGGCCACTTCCGTGCCCAAGAGGACTGCCCCTGCAAACAGTTCGTCGAACTGGGACTGGCCGTAGAGGTATTCCAAGCCCTGAAGCAACTCGTCGAAGTCGGAGATCAGGCCGCAATGAATCGGGCAAAAAGCGTCCTAGTCGAAAGTTTGAGTCGATGATCCGCCGCCGCCCCATCCCCCGCGCCCACGCACTCATCCGCATCCGGCTGATTTGGTACGCCGTGTTTTGGTTCAACGCGCTGTTTTCGGCATGGCAGAGAAACTGGTATTCGGCGGCCATGTTCGCCCTTGCTCCTCTCGGTTCGCACTGGTTTACCGCCGTCGCTCTCAAGCACATTCGCAGAGTGAAGGAACTGGAGGAATCCATCGACGAGATGAAGGAGAAGTCGAAGCCGTGATTCGCCGCCGCCCCATCCCCCGAGGGGACTACCACTGGCACCCGGAACCCAAGGAGTCCTCCCTCCGCTTCACCCTGATCCTGAATGGCGCCGTGCGGGTGTACCCGGACGGAAGGGAAGTCTGCCAGGATTCGTCGGCAGGTTGGAAGGAATACAAGCGCCGCGTGGAGGCCATGCTCTTGCGTCAGGGAGGCCGCTGCTGCCTCTGCGGGAAGCGATTGGCTCTGAGCCTTGCCACTTTTGAACATCAGCGACGCAGGGGCATGGGAGCCGCGTGGAGAGACGATCGAATCACGAAGGACGGGAAGGATTGGAACGGGGCGGCGCACTGGGTGTGCAACTCGGAGAAAGGCTAGTCGGTGAAACTTCTTCCGGGAAAAGCGCGCATACCGCTTCCTTGACCCTCTCCACTCCTTCACGATTCCCAGCAGCTTCGCAACTTCTCTCCAGCGTGCGAAGCCCCAGCCTGATAACGAGGGCATATTTAGTCCAGAGTTTCCACGATCTGCGAGCACCCGGATTCTTACGAAGACGCAACTTATGAGCACGCGCAGCAATGGCTCCAGGAGACCGACGAAGCTGTTTCGCGATTTCGCCATACATTCTTCGCGGATATAGATCGCGCAACACAGCATCTTCCCACTCGGTCCAGTCAGTCACGGAATCGCCGCGTTTTCTGGTCACGGCTGTTTCTCTCCCACCTGGTACGGGGTGTAGTGCGGGTTGCCCTCGTTGAGCCGGTTCGACATGCCTATCAGCCGGGGAAGGGTCGTTCCGCGATGAATCTGTTGAGCGGCGATACAGGCTCCAAGATTAAACATCAAGAATTCGTAGTCTTCTCGCGTCATCCGGAGTACCACGAATCCGTTCTCTTCGGAGTAGCTCATTTTTTCTACGTGTCCCTCTTCCAACTTTGGGGCTTCCGGGTCCCTTACCCTGAAACCTCTTGCTTGCTGGTGGTCGGTTTGCCTGTGTACACGGGCGGTGCGTAAGCCTGCTTTTTCCCGGTGAACACGTCTCGCGCATCGTGGACGCGCTTCAGGAAATTCGATACCGATCCTTCCCCATTGCGAACAGACTCAAACAGTGCTCTCAAGCCTCGCTCGTGCGGCTGTAGATACGCCTTGCCGAGATGTTCGTAAAAGACCTTCAGAAACTCCGCCGGGCCGTAGCCAACGAGGGCATCGAGCGCTTTCGCTTCTGCCTCACTCATCACCAATGTGACCTCGCCCTTGATCTCGCCGTTGCCGATGACTCTCGCCACTCTCACCACCTCTCTTCTGATTGCCGGGCAGGGCCCCGGTTTGCTCTCTTTCAGGCGACGCCTAGTAGACCCTCAGCGTTCTTCTCGCCAGATTTTCAGCCACTCTTCCTCTAGCTGATTATCCATCTCCACCCACCAGGTATCAATTTCCCGCCGTCCTTTGGCGTAGCCTTCCTTGAATCCGTCTTTCACTCCGATCCGGTAGGCCACGAGGGCCAGGTTCGCCGCGATTAAACCCAGCCCCAGGACCAGCACAACGATCTCGGCGAGAACTTTCATACAACACCTCGCGATCAGCGACCATACTCGCGGTTGAAAACGATTTCCTTCCCCTGCCGCGCCATCCACGGCTTCAACTCCTCCCCTTTGTCGATACAGCAGAAAAACTTGTTCCCCTGTGATCGGAGAAGAGGAATCCGGTTCAGGACGAGTTGCGCCACCCGCAGCAGCGCGATGAAGTTCCCGGCGCCGAGAGCCGATGTGATGGTGCCAATGCGCGTCGCTTTCCTCCGGTCGAGTTCTTCCCGGCTGATGCCGAAGTCCCAGTAGGGATGGGCGCGCACGGAAAAGATTCGCTCGGGAATGCAGGAAGCGACCGTTTTCTCGACCTCGTGCCGGTTCCAGCGGTAGATGAAGTTCGGGATCTGTGAGTCGCGCAGTCCTCCCGATTGATAGTTGTGGTGGATCACGGCCGGGAGCTCGTAAGGGAAGGAGAAGTTCATCCGGACTAAGGCGTTCATGGCCGCGGAATCGTTGGGCTCCATGAATACGACGTAGCGCCGGCTCACCCGCAGCATTTCGCACAATGCTTTGTGGGGCGAGGCGCAGTGATGCAGAACTTCCGAGGCGAAGACCAGGTCGTGGGAATCGGAGGGCAGGTCGATCTGCTCCGCATCGAGGGCCAGGTGCTTGGTTTCTTCGCGACTGCCATTCGTCTCTTCGCTATTCAGTCGTTCCATGTCCGTGGACAGGTTCGAGTTCACAATGCGCTGGAACCCGGCTTGCCGGAGGAGTTGTTCGTCCTCGGCGCTGCCCCCGACGATTAAGACCTGCTGGTCGAGTGGGATGTGGCAGGCCTCGAGTTCGGCGCGGAGCACGCGAAGCAGTTGCGCTCGGGGTGGGCGGGATAGCGGGGTGATGGTGGTTTGCCTGAGTAAGACTTCCTCAGTGGTGATGGGTTGGGTGGTCAGCGATTGTGTGTTCATGGGTTGTTAGTTCCCTCCGTTGAAGTTGCCTCGGGGGATGAGGCTCGAAAAATCAGAAATCTTTGGGTCTCGGCGTTCACTCTCCGGGGTGAGGGCATTCGGGGTCCGCTGCCCAAGAGGCCCAGTGTGCTCGTGAGAGTCGGTCGTTGAATTCCAATTCCAGAGCAAACGCTGGCCTTTCGCCGGGATTGGTGGCTCGATCACGTCCACCATTTCGAGATGCCAGGCGTAGCGCCCTCCTTCGTAATTGCCGAAGAGTCGTTCGCGGGTCGAGAGCGTTTCGCGCAGCATGTCGTTGATTTCTTCGACCGCCATCAGTCGGACCACACACACGACTTTCCCCAGAGGAAGAGTGCGCAGAAGATCGTCCACGTGCTTGCCGCCACGGTCGTCACGATCCCGACGCACAGCAAACAAGTCGGCTAGCTCATCACGGAACGGATCAGTCCGAGAAGAAGCCCCCAGCCACTTCGGAGGCAGTTTCGCCGCCGCGTGAATCGCCAACTCGCCGCGATACTTCGTGCTCCAGTTGCGCGTCTCGATACGCTTCTCTCCCATCGCCACGAGAGTTGCCCACGGCTGCCAGAGGGTTAGGGCCTTCATTTGAACCGCCCTCTCTGCCGGATGAACATCTGCGCCTTCTCGATCACGGCCCAGTCTTCCGGATTCGCACTCATCAACTCGCCGATGTCGCGCACCGTCGCCTTGCGCAGTCGCCCTTCCTCTTCGTAGGTGAGCACCTGTCCGCAGTTGAGACACACCGAAGCATCCCCCGGCTCTGGCGGACTCGGATCGTCGCCCTGAACGTGACTCGATGCGTCGAGCTTGTAGTCGCACTGGGGACAGCGGGACTCGACGTGGCGAAAGGTGGGAACTGCGCTCATACAAACGCCCTCACATCAAACCTGACAATCACGTCCACGGCGCGGATCGGGAAGCCGGCATTGGTGATCTCCGCTTCCACTTCATAGATGGGCGCTTTGAATTTCCGCGCCAGCATGGCCAGCAGCCGCGCACGCTGGGGCAAGGTGAGTGCGCCGAGATCGAGGAAGTAGGCTTCGACGTTTTTCTCCGGCCCGAAGTCAGCCTTGACCGATGCGGAGCTTTTCAGGGGAACGCGATCGGAGCCGAGGACCTCGTGCCAGCTTGAGTAGTTCGGGCCGGAGGGAGAGAGGATGGCGGAGTAGAGTTCTACGGTCATTGTCGCACCCGTTCAAACGAAGCCTTGAAGAGTTCCGCGATGTCACCCAACATTTCGGCTTGATGCGGATTCCTTGACGCGCGCGGCGATAGTATCGTGGAGAGCGCGGCCTGATCGTTTGTCGAGGTGCGCAGATTGAAGCCCACCGCACAAATCACGTTGAAGCCGCGCTGATCCGCGAAAGCGCAGAACCGGAGAAAAGCCTCACCTACGTCTTTCGGCCATTCGGTGTTCTCGTCCCCGCGCTGAACTAAAATCTTCCCGCTCACGCCGTCACCTTCCTGTCACACCGGCACGGTTCTCTCCCACCCGCCCCAGTGGGAAATCCGCACTCGGTATCGTCGATATGCACATGGCCACAGATGTTGCAGAATTCGGATTGGTAGCGCGGCTGGGGATTCCGGCAAGTGGCGACCTTCGGCTCTCTGCTTAATTCCTGCCGAAGGGATACCTTCGTGCTTTCCGGATTTTGCAAACGCTTCCGGGTTTCATCGGCCAGGTCGCGCAGCCATTGGGCGAAGTCGATTGCGTCTCGCACTCTTCCGCCATCGGCTAATTCTGCCGAGTAGACGTGATCGGCCAAGTAGGCCATCTGGAGACGGAACTGGAGTAAGGCTTCTCTGGAGTCGCCGGGGCCAAGGGGGAGATCGGAGAGGATGTCGGAGAGGGTCATGGGGTCTACGTGTTCCTCTCTTCGGGCTTGGGGCTTCCGGGTCCCTGCCCACCGTCTTGCGTGCGCCTTTTCCGGCCTTCCGTTGCCAGCGTCGCGAGATTGCGAATGAACTGACGACGCGAATCTTTGCTGTAGGACTCATCGGTATTCAGAGCATCGAGGCACGCCCAAACCATGTCGTCCATCGGGATTTGCGGAACATCGAGACCGAGGAACTTAAAATCTTCCGGCGCATCCGTCTGGATTGCGATTACGCCCTCCGTCGCCAACTTCGCAATCTGCTCAACGCTGAGCGTTTGCTTATGCAAGAGAATTTGTGTCACTGCGCGGGCTCCTTCGGTCGATTCCGGATTTCTTCTTTGACCGCATCGCTCGGCTCGTACTGCGGATATTTCCTTCGGAGCACCAGCAGGAGCGTGCGGATCAGCGCATAGTTTTCCGGGTCTGCTCTGAGTCCGGCACTCGCAATCCCTTGTACGAAACCGCCGCCGTCCTGTTCGGCTTTCGCCAGCCATTCCAGAAGTTCCGGGTCATCGTTTTGCGCGACGAGGAATTGGCTGCCGAGATCGTGCTGAACCAAATCTTCCGGAGGCGGAGTCGGAACGAGACTGGTGTCGTGCGCCCACTTCATCAGGGAGAGAATCGAGTCATAGGTCGACGTGCGCGGAGTTTGCCGCTGGCTGAGATAGCAGGCCATCAGCTCATCAAGGGCGCGGTGTAGTCGGACGTGTTCGGCTTGGTGCTCTTCGGGTGTCACGAGGGCTTCCTTTCTGAGCCGAGTGCGTGATCTCCGTGCAGAATGTGAGTGCAGAGTTCGTCGATCTCTGCGGTCCAAGGTTCGTCGCTCAGCATCCGTGCGACGAGAAGCAAAATACGAATCACGGTTTTCTGTTTGAACGTCATCAAGCCTCCATGTTGGGCGCGTACTTCAGACTCCACGGCCATCTCATCCCCTTGGGTGCGAACCGAATCAGTTCGTCTCCGTATCCGAGATAAGCTCCCGGTCGTTCCGCTCCGACTTTGGTGTGCACGCCCAGCTCGTGGGGATAGGGGCGCTGGGCGCAGGGGCAGGTCACAGGCTGCAAGATTTCCCGATGCGGCATGCTCAGGTATCGTGCCGTGGCAATTTCTTTCTGGCGTTCCATCTCGCGCTTCTCGGCGCTGGAGTTGTACGATGTTGTTCCGACGCCATAAGAAGTCACTGCCGCTGCCGCGCGTTCGTTCAATTCCCGCTGGCTCAGGAATTCGTGGTCTCCTTCATGGAACGAACTGAGTCTGCAGCCGGGGAAGTCGCAGGGAGTCTCCGGTCCGGAGAAGTCGAGGGTGAAGGCGGCACTCATCGCACGTCCAGATTCAGTTTGGCTTTGCGAACCGTGACTAGGCGGTACTCTCCGACGTAGACGGTCTGGTCTTTAGCCACCAGTTTGTCGATAGTCTCCGCCGCTTCGAGATAAGGGTCTTTCGCGTCCCAAATCTCGTACTTGGCATAGATCGTCCGGGGCATGACTCGACCCTTCTGCTCGACGATCCTGTCTGACCTCGTGCCCTTCACATCGCGTGCTTTCATGCGCTCCTCCCGAATCTTTCTTCACGATCGAACTTCGTCCCGCAGATTGGACAGAACGTCGGCTTCTTGTCGAGATGGAAGTCCACGTTGCAACCTCCGCAGCGCCACGCGAACATTGCGACGTAGGCAATCCCCACCTTCGCCAGATCGGGAAGACCTTCGCTCGGAATCGCGTAGTGCATCAGCAATCGGCTCACGCACTCCTCACTTTCCGGGGCGGGCTTGTTGCCCTCGAACTCAATCCGCTGGAATTAAATTCGACGATAGGGGCTAACTGCCCGCCCCCGGAACTCGGTGGAAATTGCCAGTGGATGATGTGCCCGCGAAAGGGAAGCCGCCCGTCCCAGAACTTCATCATCTCGGCGAAGTTCTCAAAGCCATCACGCCGCGCGAGCGATTCACGTTCATCCAACGAAAGCCGCACGCCGCCGACAATTACCGTATTCACGCTCCACGCATCTCCACTGGGCGGATCAACAAGCGCGATCTCACGGCGAATCTCGATCTCTTCGACCCGCAGGCACGGCACCCGCATCAGGAGCCTCGCGCCTTTCTGACGCAGCCCTGTGTAGAGATGCAAGAGGTTGCCCGGCTTGTCAGGATGCGCCCGCAGTCCGCGAATCGTGTGCGTCTTATCGCCCGACAAAATCTTCGGCACAAATCGACGCTGGAAGTTGTAGAGACCGAGAACCGCGATTCCCGGCCCCAACCCGGTGAGCAGCGCGACTCTGGCGATGCAGTGGGCGAAGAGAGAGAAGTTGTAGAGTTCGGAGCGCATGTCAGGAAGCCTCCGCAATTTCGTTTTCAGCCATCGCGCATACGAAGCCGCACGATATTTCCGGTTCGTCTTCGTATCGCCCACGGTCAGGCGGGAGTTCGCGCAGCGAGTAGCGGACGCCAGTTTCCCGATTGCGGAAGAGGTTTGCACCTGGGCCGAGCGATTCCTGAATGTTGGCGATCTGAATGAATTGCTCTGGGAAGTCGCGGCGGATTTTATTCCAGTAGCCTTCGCCGCCCTTTACGCACCCGATGCAGTTCGCGTTCTGGTAGCCAAGGCGATACATCAGCGGCAGGGCGATTCCAGCGCGCTCCACCATTGCCAAGCAATCCGCGTGACACAAACCGCGCTCGATCAGGGGAAACCGAAAGTCTTCATCCGGGAACATCTTTTCAAGTCGTTGCGCTCGGTCGTAATCGCGCTTGTCCGCCGTGTATCCAATGACCGTAAGATCGTCGGGGCGCATTAGCGGCGCGATAACCTTGCGCTTCAATTCTTCCGAGCACGGCGCGGTAAAACGGTTCTTCATGAAGCGCTTTTGCAGCCACACTTCGTAGGGGTCCGCGCCGTACTTTTCGGAATAAACGACGGCCACGGTGTGAGCGAACCACTTTTCACAGTCGGCCAGAAACCGCCGATTATCCTCATGCTCCCGAAGTACGTAGGCGTTAACGATCAACACTTGCTCGGCGGGCGTCTCGGCCAGAATCAACTTAGCCGCCACAGCAGACGCCGCTCCACAAGAGAACCGCACAACTGTTCTGATCGCTTTCACGCCGCCTCCGAATTCGTCCGTGTAAACGGCACCACTTTTTCTTCCCCACACCCCAGGCAGTAGCCGAGCCGCCCGCACTCCATCTCGTACACCGGAACAAACGTCTGCTCTCCTCCGCAGTTGGCGCACCAGCGCATATCCCGGTAAATCTCAGGGTCGAGGACGGCGAAGCCTCCCCCGAGGTTGTCGCCGCCCTCTTTGCCAACTGAGGAAGGAATGCGGTCGGTGTGCTCAGTCAGCAAAGTCATGCCCGCCTTCGATCCGTGAGCTGGTAGCGGACCACGCCGATCCCGTCCACCACGCGCTTCACCAAACCGAGCGCGCACAAGTTGCTCAGGGTGTGGGAGAGCAGAATCCTCTCCTCGTAGGTCATGGTCTTTTTCGGCATGGAAGTGACTGCCGAAACCGGAGTTGAAGTAGAAGCAGCACTCATAAAAGATCCTCACTTTCTAAACAGCACGTCTCCGAACTTTGACCAGGCCGGGTCCCGGCCCTCCATCGTCAGGAGGGCTGGCCAGAGTTATTCAACAAAACCCCACATCGGATCGACGATGATCGACAGGGAATTGTTCGTGACCACACCGCCGGAACTGCTCTGCGAACCGCTGGCGCTAACCTTGACGGCGGTCGCTTCTGCTTGTGCTTCGAGCGCTTTATCGATAACTACAGCAACGGCCTGCCGAATCGTTTCTTCGGGCTCGGCGCACTTGCTTCCGGTTGCGAATTGTTTTGCGATTGAGGCACGAACTGCCGACGACTTGCCGATTGCAGTGACGCTCCAACTCATCTCTCACCACCTTCTCCTACGCTTGGGGGTAGGGACCCGATCCGCTTTCTCCAACAGCAAAACTTCGTAGACAAAAAGCTTTCTTACCCAGTCCTTCGTCCCTGAGCATCAAAGAGCACTGCTCTTCCCCTTGCTTCAATCAGCAGCTTCTCTACGCACTCCGGCGCATTGCACACTCCGGGAAGAAACCAGGAGCAGCCTTGCATGAAATCTGCTTCTGCTTCGTCGAACACAAGTCGTATGAGCGAACCAGACTGGGCGAAGAGAATCCTGCAGGGATTCAATTGGGAGCAGCCGCAGAATCGGCACTTCTCGCCGGGATCGATCGACTGGAGGCGCTCCCGCTCTAGTTCTTCGAGGATGGTGGGGGTGATGAGGGAGGTCATAGCTGTTTCAACTCCAAAAGACCATCCCCGCCCTCGATCAGCAGCCCTTGCGCGAGAAGGGGTGCAATGACGGATTTGCGGCAGAAGGTGTAGTCGGACTTGATTGCCTTCGCGCATTGTGTGCGATTCATTCCTCCCTGGAGCAGGAGCACGTCGACCAACTCCGACTGCTTTTTCGTGAGGCGTCCCTTGATCGCGTTCCATCGATCAGGATTCGTGCTGTTACTTGATTGTGCCGGACTTCCGGCAGTTCGCGCGGGCATAGGCTCTTCTTCCCCGACCGCTATCTCGATCTCCCCAAACACGGCGCGCAGTGCGTGATGGAGCGGACCCAGTTGCCGCCGGAGAATCACAATCGACCGTTGCAGCTTTTCCCGTTCCGCTCTCTCGTTCTCCAGTTCGGTCCGAAGAGCGCGGGCTTCGTCTTCGAGTTGCTGCTTCTCTCTGCGCCACTGACGCAGCAACTCCTCGTTTTCATCTTCGACATCGATGACGCCTTTAAGAGTTAACGGCTTTGTCGACATTGCCTTCCTCCGAACTGGCGTGCGCGGCCAGAGCTACGCGGAATCCGCGGAATGTACGTTCGAGCATTCCCGGCAGGCCGTACTCTTCGAGCCGACGCAGAGCGGCGACGCCGAGGCGCAGCGCGTTGATGTTCCAGCGCGGCTCGGAAAAGCGATCGCAGGGAAGCGCGAACTCGAAGTCGGTCCCTTGTTTGCCCAGGACCCAGGCTTTCGCGGCTTCGCGATACTTGCCGAGCTTTTTGAAAATCTCGACATCGCCGCCACGATCGGGATGGTTGAGCAAGGCTTTCTTTCGATAAGCCTCGTCGATCTCGATGATGGTGGGTGCGGGGTTGTCGATCCCGAGGCCCATTTGCCAGCTATAGTCGGCCTTCACTGGCTTTGAGAAATACACGGTCACGCCGGGATCGCGCCGCGCATCATCGCCGGTGTTGAACGAGATCACGACTTCGTTCGCGCCCAGTCGTTCGAGCTGCTGCACGAGTGCATCCCGGTAGTAGGCGAAAGGTTTCTTCCACGCCTTCATGTCCTTGCGATCGCCGATCGGGATTCGGTCCCAGCCGTCGGCCCATTTCAGCGGGGATTTCTCATTGACGCGGATTTTGCTTTCCTGCTTTGCCATCAGGCTGCCCCTTTCGATTTGCTGCGTTTCTTCTCGCGCCACTCGCGGCGCTTCTGCAAAACAAATTCCCGCGAGACGTGATGCTTCTTGGCTGCCTTCTTCGCGGACATCGAAGAAAAAATCACGTCGTACACGGCATGTCCCAACTTCGTGCGACCAAAGGCGATGACACGCCCCTTCTCGTCCTTCACCGCATGGAGCAGCGCCGGTTCGTCCCAGACGGTTTGAGGTTTACGTTTCACCGCGCTCACCAGCTCCTCTCAGATCGGGGGTAGGGCCCCATCCCAACGAATTCACCAACAGCAAAACTCTGTAGACCCAGGCTCACAAACTTTCTCCCTCCGTCTCGACCGTGTAGCCCCAGAACTCAATCCGCGGCATACGATAGGCTCCGTTTGTTCAGCAACCGCACACTGAGTGCGCGCGGCTTGTCCTTCCCAAACACTTGAAACAGTGAGTATTCGACCTCATGCCCGGTGCTCACCCGGGTCGTCTCCTGCAACGCGGTTTGGTGAAAGAAAACATCTTTCCCCCCACCTTCCGGGATGATGAAGCCGTAACCTGCCACCGGATCGAAAAACTTGACGACTCCCATCACGTGGAAACCTCGGACCGTTGCTGGAGTTGGTAAAGCATTTTTTTGTAGGCATCCTTGTGACGCCAAAGACAGTCCTCGAACCAGAATCGGTTGACGTTGTTCGATTTACGGAGAATGGTCGCAGCCTGAAAGCTGTAGTGCTCCGGGCTAACGATGGTGAAATCCAAGGCGGCACAGACGATGAGCGCGGCGGCGTTCCCTACGGAAATCTGGGAATATTCCGCCTCTGTCTCAATCGCCAGCCGGATGGCCTGGACGTTCGGCCAGGTGCGAACCATTCCCAATTGACGGGCTAGATCAGCCGCCAGCTTGAGCGCGACGGCGCGGGGAGAATCCACAGAAAGGGCGGAGTTTTCCGCAGATTTTTCGCTTGAATCGGCAGGCGAATTGTGGAATGCTCTCACTGAGTCTCCGTCGAAGGGCGACTTGATTTTGTGTCGGCGCGGCCTATGAACCCGCGCCGATTGTTTTTTACGTCACACTTTTCAGGCTGCGCGATCGTCGCTTTTCGGACCAAACTCCAGCCGTGCCTGCAGCCGTCTCTCCGATTGCACCGGCTTCCGCGGCGAGCTCGCCATCACCAGCGGCTCGATCTTGTAGTTGCCGCGCTCGTCGTACCAGACCGGGTACTCGGCGCCGAGCAAACTCTGCCGTCTCGCGACCAGCGAATCCCAGACGCGATTCGGGTGAACGCCTAGCACGCGGTACGTCGCTTGCACGTGGGGCTCGGGCTCGCCGCGCCAGGCTTTCAAAACGGTGATCCAGGCGATTCGATAATCGTCCCGGAAGTGGGGTTTCTGTTCGCAGAGTTCGGCTTGCTCCAGGCGCAGGAGAATGCGCGCGAAGAGACGAGTGGCTGGCATGTAGGCTTTCCTGGGGGGAAGCGCCTATAACCCGAGCATTGGACGCACCCGCGAGCGATATCGCGACAACGAGAACTGCGACCAACAGGAAAAACGCGCGGAGGGTGAGAGGGGCGCTAGGCGACATGCTTGGCCCCCGACTGGATGCGCACAGAGGGTTTGCGCGGAGTTGACATAATACCTGGAATTATCGGACGCTGCGCGCGTTTTGCCCTTACTCGACGGCCCCGCCAAGCCTGGGCGAGCAAATCCGTTTCGAACAGCGTGGGTTCGGCAACTGGCGCGGCTTTCGGGGGCTTAGACTTGAGCAACGCTGGCTTCGGAAACAACCGGCGCTGCCTGCCTCCGCCTCCGTCGTCGTCACCGCCATGTTTGAGGCGATTCCGAAAGGCGCGGACGCCCATACGAGTGCGACACCGGGGGCTGCAATAAATCTGGTCGATGGAGTAGGGCTCGAAGCGATTGTTGCACTTGTCGGCTGCGCAGGCTTTGAGGCTCATGCCATCGCAATGTAAATGCGAACATTTACAAAGTCAAGCCTATTTTCTGGGAAAACTGTGCAAAAGTCGGTTCGCGAAAAAATTTTGGAGGCACAACGACAAAAACCACAACAACAAAACCAACAACAACAACAAAAACAAAACCCTTTACTACAACCACAAAAACGACGAAGAAAAAAACGAAGAAAACAGGGGCAACGCGGCGCCGCGCTCAAGCTTCCGAGGAACCACACTCGTCACCTCTGCGCGGGATCAAGAAAGCGTTTTTTGGACGAACAACCCCAACCCCAAAACCCGCCTGTCGAAGCGGCGAAGCAACCCCAGGGCCAAACTCGACACATGGGAAAATTCAGAAAAGCGGGCGGGAAAGACGACGGAGAAACTACTCGGATTCGGGAGCTGTCGTGCGGAGTTTCAGTTTGTAGCGGTGCGCGAAGCCGGGCGCGAAGGCTTTCACCTGGCCCCGGAAGGCGTCTTCGATTTCAAGGTAGTGCTGGGCGTCGATCGGAGCCCGCTTCCCTTTTTTCCAAACGCGGACGAGTTTCTTCAGCGCGAGATCCGCGTGATCGTAAAGACCCTTCGCTTGCTCGCGGATGGTCTCGTGCGCGTTGTACAGGTCTGCGACGGTCGAGCGCGGCTGCTTCGCCCAGGCCCGGACCAATCCGTCGTAAATTTCAGCGATCGACAAATTATCGAAAAACTCAGTGATGGCCCGCTGGCGCTTGGCGATCTGCGCGAGCTCGTCTTTGGTGACAACGAGAGCCTGTTTGGCGGCGGCGGTCGGCATAGATTACAACGTCAGTCCATCGTTCGCGATCCCGGCGTTCGCGACCATCACAACTTCCCGGAGTTTCTGGATTGCGATGTAGCGGTCCGCGCCGGACGGGACGTTCATCAGAATGACTTTCGCCATGTGACGCGCGGTCTCGCGGATGGTCTCGAACTTCGGACCGGTCAGATGCGTCGGAAATTTGTGGGTGAAGAGTTCGTTGACGCGCTCCTCCTCAGTCATCGGGCGGATTTGCTCTGTTCCGCCGGGCATTCGTGGAATATCGGCGCGCATCTTTTCAGCGGTGTTTTTCTCGGTGTCGTAGCACATGCGGCCACTGTACTTTCGTGCTGAGTTTACTGACTAGATACCCAAGGTAACTTCCACAGCCTGAGCTTGACGGCAGTGCGACACTGGGTGCGTTGTACAACCGTTGTACAACCCGGAGGAACCGATGCCAGCTCGCCAGTCCGCTCCTTGTATCCTGTGCCGCCAAACCCTTGAGATTTCAGAGGCTGGGTCCACGTTCACGCTGATGGGCCGCCTCGTAGGAGTTCCTGAAATGCCGCAGCTTTACGAAGCCTTCGGGATTCCCGATCCGCCGAAATCCGAATCAGGGCAGGTTTACATGTGCATCGAGTGCTGCGTCGATTTTGCGATGGGAAAAATTCCGCCGCCGACGCAACCGCTCTACATCCTCGCCTACGAAATCATGTCGCGCATGGTCGCCAAAAACCCGGCCATCATCATCAGCGCGTGGCAGGAATTGCGCGGGCGACTAGAACTCCCACGTGTGAATTTGCCACGAAGCCTCGGGCAAGGAGTTGTGATCTCGCCGCCGAAACGCCTGCAGGAGGTAAGCTAACTGGCCCTCGGCAGAAACACCGTGCTCTCCGTCGCATCCCGGACGGCCGGGTCACTGATCCGAGACTCCACCTCGAATAGTGGTCTGGGCGGATTCAGTCCGAACGGATCCTGCCGCTTCAATGCTTCGCGGTAGGGACACCGTGGACTACTGGCACGATGTCCCCAGGAACCGCAGTCCGAGCAGTGGGTCACGCTCAGACCAGCTTTTTCAGGTTTGCGATCTGCGTCTTGATCTCTGCGATCAGCGCAGTGTCGAGCCCGGCGTTGACCAGGTTCGCTTCGGCCGCCGCGTTCCCTGAATCGAGAATGTCGGCGAGGCTTTCGAGCACACTGATCCCCAGATTCATGTAGGTGGAAGCGCCAGGCAGGATGGCGTTTGCGACGGCTTCGACTTCAGGCGCGTCGGCTTCGAGTTTGGGAAGTTCCGCATCCACTTCGGACGCGGCCTTGGCCACAGCGGACTTCACCTTCTCCGCATCGGCCACTACTTTGGCAATGACACCTTTGAAGCTCATTTCGTTTTCTCCTGAGTTTGGAACTGGCTGAGGTTGTCCGCGTCGAGCAAGTCCTTCGGCACGGTGAGAGTAAGAAACTTTTTTTCTTGGAGTGCTGCGAGCGAGAGATAGGCAGTCGTGGCGGCCTTCTTCAGCGCCTGTCCTTCGCCTGCCCAGTCGATCCACTTCGCATCGCCGGTTTCCCACAGGAACGTGATCCATGCGCTGTAGGCCGCGCTCATCAGGGCGTTGATTACTTCGCGTTCGAGGCCGGCAGTCTTCGCCCCCTCGAACATCGAGACCGGATCAGGAAAATCGACTAAGCCCATAGCTATTCACCACTTTCCTTTTCTTCCGAGACGCAGCCAATACAGAATCAAGGCCGCGAAACCCCGGAGGACTGCGCGGATTCGTCGCACCTACGCCCCTTCTGCATCCCGGACGATCTCCAGCACGCGCTCCGGGGATTCATGCACCGCGATCGGCTGATCGGAACTCTTGACTCGCACGGACGAGCCCGAGCCGAACGGCACCGCAAGAGAAAAATCGTCGGCATCGATGCCGATCTCCTGCGATGGATTGTTGAGATCGTGCAGCGTGATCAGCTTCATTGCGCGGGTGGTTGCGGAGTGGGGGACTGTGAATTCGCGACAGCCTGCAACTGCTTCCCACTCTGGTTCGGCAGCATGTAGAACGCGCGCACCACCGCAGCTCCAGCGAAAATGGCGACGATGAGATCGTGTTTCAGCACGGACCAGGTGAAGGCTTCATTGCCGAGAAAAAGTTCTTGCAGTTCTTTCCCGAGGGTTGTGCCGGCCGTGGTGGCGAATAGGAGGATCAACGCCTGCGCTGGGTGGGGCAGGGAAGACCAGAATCGTTTAATGGCTGCAATCAGTTTGCTCATAGATATTGTCCTTTTCTACCTACTGCCACTCACCTGAAATCATCTGTTGGCAAAGCCGCTGCGCCCGAGCTCCCACTTGCGTGTACCACTCCGAGGCTTTCATGTCCGCCGCGGCTTTCACGTAGTTTCCAGCCTGGGTGTCCGCCAGGTCGTGATGGAATTCGAGGATGCCGCCCTCTCCCATGTTGAAGGCCATATTCAGGAAGACGCCTTGCCGGACCGTGTCGAGATTCTTCAGCCAGGGCAAATCCGCGAATAGCTTCGAGGTAACCCGCGCGAGATCGTCATCTAAAATCTGCGATGCCTGTGCGAACGTGACGCCTTCGGAGATGTCGAAGGGAAGGGGATTGGCGTCCAGGTTGTGCCCCACTCCGATGGTGTCGAAGCCGCGCGAGTCCGGGTACTTTTGGAGGCGCACGCCTTCATCCCGGATAAGTTGGTCCTTAATGTTGGTGATCATCGGAGGCACGGCGTTATCGAATCAGGGCTTACTTCACTCCCGCCTGCCCGAGCATGCCCGATTTTCCCAACAGGCCGCCGGCAGCACCGTTTGCCGTGAATGTCGCCGTGATGGTCGCCGCCGCAGTCAGGGAGCAGGTATTTCCCGACAGCGTGCAGCCGGTCACCGAGGACAGCGAATATCCGCCTGCCGGGGTAAATGTCAGGGTTACGGTGCCGCTGGCGCCGGGATCGCTGCAGGTGCCTGTGGTGCCTGTGGTGCAGTTGAGGACTGAATCCGAGCTGGTTACGGTGCCGTGGCCGACGATCGAGGAGATGGCGATGGTGTAGGTGTTAGCGCTGGAGAATGGATAAGCGCCCGCGTCCCACGCTCCCGTCGAAGGCCGCGCCAGACACCCCGTTCCACATGATCCGCTCGCGCCAAAAGTCTGAGGTGCGCCAGAGTCGAGGGCCGTGATCCCGAGAGAAGTTAAATTAGTTGCCGCTCCGATCGCCGGAGAACCGCTATTCAGCGTGAAACTGGCAGTCAGGTTAGGGTTCGCATTTTGTCCGTGCACGTCGTTTCCCGCCGTCTGCCAAGCAGAAAAAGTGGTGAAGTGCCACGCCCCGCTGCCGATGTTGAAATAGGTGTTGTAATCCCATGCGACGGTTCCCGAGTTGCTGGCAACATAGGTGGCGGCGTTCGCCGTGAGCGCGATATTGTTTTCGATCGTCGGGCTGGTCTGTTCTTGAATTCCGATGGCTTCGCAGTCGCTCGTGCTCCACCCCTGGACCGTGTTGTTATAAACGCCGAGACTGATCCCGTTTGTGCCCGAGCCGGTTGCGGGGCCAAGGATGCCGGTTCCCGTGCATTGGCTGCTACCGTGCTGCCCATTCGCTGTTAGGTTCAGGATGTTGTTGAACACCGCCGAACTTTGCGATGCCGATTCCATGAAAATGAACGAATTGAAGTTGTAGCCGCCATCGCCGTGCAGGGAGTTGGAGTACACACAGACGTAGTAGTTCGAGCCGGGAGCATTGTTCGCCCAGGCGTGGACGCCGTCGTGGTGAAAGTCGTCCCCGGCATCGTCCCAGGGCTGGAAATTGCTTATGTCGTTATCGTAAATCGCGTTCGAGCAGTTGCTGCCTGTCGCGGTCGAATTCGCACCCTGATCCCCGAAGATGACTCCGTGGTCATTGTTCGAGACGGTATTGCCGTACACCAGCAGGTTCGTGGAGTTCGCGGCCAAGCTGCCATAGAGCATCGTGATGCCCCAATGCGTGTCGTGAACCGTGTTCCCGGTCACGGTGTCGTTCGAGCCTCCGAAGATGCGGATGCCTTCCACGTTCCCGCCGCCCTCGTCGGTGCAGCTCGCGATGACCGTCGTGCAGGAATGGACGTATAGATTCGCAACCGTCAGATACTCGACAATGATGTTTGAGCACGGGTTCACCGACCCGCAGTCCACGCCGATGCCGTTGTCCTGCTGGTTGGCGAGTCCCGTCCCGTTTGCCGTCGCCTGAATTGTGCCGTTCGGTCCTCCGTTGATCGTGATGTAGTTGTTATGGCCGATCAGGATGGCCGCTCCTGACCAGTAGGTCGCCGTTAGAACCGCTCCGGCGTCGAAGACGATTTGAGTGGGCGCACCCGACGTGCCGCTGGCGTTGAACTGAATGTAATTGGTCGAACCTGCGGGGGCTGAGACGGTGCCACAAAGAATTCCTTGATCGCCGCTGGCATTAACGGAGTTCCAAGTGGCAACCGTGATCGCGGTCTGCCCATTGCAACGGGAGAGAGGAGTGGCTGTTGGCGTGAACGTCGCGCCGCTTGTGCCGCCAGTCCAGACGTGAGAGCTGTCCGGAGTTCCCGACACGCTGGTCACGATCATCGAACCCGGAACCGATCCGCCCACGGTGATGCTGGAAAACGTCGCAGTCGCGCCCGACGTGGCTTGCGTTACCGTTTCTGCCGCCGAGAATGTTAGGTTGGCAACTGAGCCGGTGATGACGCTGGCCCCTCCACTGAAGGTTCCAGCACTCGCGGCAACGTAGCGCGTCGTCCCAAAGGCCAGCGAACAAAAGGCCATCGAGCACAGCAACGGAATGGTCCAAACCCAGCGCATCTGAAAAGGCAATCGCTTCACAGGCCGATGGTGCAGAAGCTATCCCGCTTCACGGTGACTGCATCCGACGAACTGATGGAGAAGAAGTTAATCGTCAGCGCGGTCGGTGCGGTCGATCCGGTTTCAATGGAACCGTCCACGTACCAAGGAAGCTGCGTCGTCACCGTGCCGGTCACTCCGGTGTAAATCGCGGTGATGGTGGTCGAAGTGACGTTGCCGCTCGATTGCCCATTGATGGCCGTGGCCGAGGTGTTGACCAGCGCATGCGCTTCCATGTTCGTCGGGGCGGTCGCGTTGGCCTTGAAGGCGATCCCAATGCCAGCTCCTGCTGTCGCTTGCGTGGTCGTGCCCGAACAATGGAAGCTGTAGGCTGCGTTTGCGGCAAAACTCCCGAACGTAAATATTGCGACCGCCGTCCCTGCGGTGGTAGCTGTGATCGGAGAACTATCGGCGACGAGGCGCTGCGTTCCCGGCAGGGTCGAGAGCGAACCGTTAAATTTGTTGACGCAGTTGACGCTGAGGCTTCCACCCACGAGGATGTCGTCGTTCGTTCCATTGTCGGTGCAGACCGTGCCAGAGATGATCTCCGCTCCGGTTTCGAGGATTGTGTTATTGAAGGAGTTAACGCCAATATTGAAGAAGCTGACAGCGCGTGCCCAGGTTCCCCCTACGAACTGGTTCAGGAAAGATCGGCCAGAGTTCGTCACGTCATCCATCTGGATCATGGTTCCGTAGCAGGCCGTGCCCCCGGAGCAACTGGCGCCCCCGCTCATGGCGATGTTTTCATCTTTTGACTCGAACACCTGCGTGGTTTGGGCGTTTTTCAGGCGGTAATGGCCTTGATAGAAATCCCGAATCTTCATGTCGTGAAACTGGTTACCGCCAGTGATTTGCGTAGTCGCGGGGTTCGATTCGAGCAGCACGCCCCA
>Ga0210394_10000850_pt1 | contig 55896 bp, 62 predicted proteins | sample IncBWC12MmetaG_FD_160121 | JGI IMG/M metagenome (GOLD analysis project Ga0210394, IMG submission 160121) | Forest soil microbial communities from Barre Woods Harvard Forest LTER site, Petersham, Massachusetts, United States - Inc-BW-C-12-M | ecosystem: Environmental > Terrestrial > Soil >...
GGCCGGAGTAATAATGCCTGGAAAACCCGTAGATTGTCGGGTGTGAGATCGATCTGGTCCATCGTCATCTGCGCTCGTCTCTGATCGAGAAGACGCACGACGACTTTTTCGCCAAACTGAGTGGGCAACGTAGAAACGCGCAGATCAATTCGCTTGCCCTCGAAACGCAACTGGCTCCTGCCGTCTTGAGATCGCCGATGATCCGCGATATCCATCCCGGAGATAATCTTCAACCGGGAGACTGTGGCATCTTGTAAGTGCTTGGGGACTTTGAAAACCTCCTGGAGGAGCCCATCTATACGTTGCCGAACGAGCAGATATTTTTCTTTCGGTTCGATGTGGATGTCGCTGGCCCCTTCCTTGGCGGCGCGGCTCAGGATTAGATTAACAAGTCGGATCACTGGAGCGAGTTTCGTATCTTTTGCCAGCTTGGCCGCATCGATGTCTTCGTCGGTCTCTTCCTGAGAGACGATTTCGCCTTCGGGGTTCGCGCTTGTAAGAGTTTCGTAAATGTTCTGACTCTCGATCGCGTCGGATTGAGACTGGCCCAGCAAGGAAAGGACCGCGGATTCGCTGGCGGCTACTGCGATAACCTCTTTGCCCGTCCGGAATGTAACATCTTGGATCGTTGGGTAATCCAACGGGTTGACCATGGCAAGTCGGAGCGAATTGCCCTTTAGGCTTAAGGGTACTACCAAGCGCTCACGGCAGAAATCCATCGGAAGAAGCCCCGTGGGCTGGGGTAGAACCTCAGGCAACCCTAAGTCGGCCAGTATCTTACTCAGAGAGCCGCCGCTCTTCGATTGAATCTCCAGAGCGCGTTCGATTCCCGAAGAGTCAATGAGTGCGGCCCGCGCTAAAAGGTCTTCTGCGGACTTGTTCATATTTTGTTCCCAATACTTTCAGAGTTTTGGCGGTGCCTCTAAATACAGGCCGCCGTCGTTAAAGAACGCCGCGGTCGCAGCCCTCTGGCATCGAATTGACCGCGAAGAGGACGGCTGGAGAGCCACCACCGACGGACTTCGTTACGGCGCAAAGTCGAGCACGTATTCAGCTTCGACAGGATCGCCCAACGCCAATATGCAGGGATAGCTCGATGGAAGGGTGACTATAGTTAACCGCGGAAAAACCATGGCGACAAGGACACTGAAGGAGGGCCGTTCTCATAGAACAACCAATCGTTCGGCACCTCGATCACGCTAGGAGCCATTCACGGTGTGGCTTGCCGCGACTGCGTTATCGAATTTAGTGGACCGGGATCTCGCCTGCCTTGCGGGGCTTCTTGACCAACAGGACCAGCGGGATCAGGCACAAGCTCACAATCGCGAGAATACGAAAGTTATCGATGTAAGAGAGCATCGACGCTTGGCGCTGAACGTTGAACTGCAGCAGGGCATAGGCCTGCTGCAGCGCTCGAGGGCCGCTGTGCGCCCTCAGTGCGGCGGTGGTGCCATGCAGCATCTGTTGCAGGCGCGGATTCGCCGGGTCGAGGTGCGCCGCCAGCCGGTCTTGGTGGAACTGCGCCCTCCTGTCGAGCATCGTCGTGACGTATGAAATCCCCATGCTCGCGCCCACGTTCCGCGCCAGGTTAATCAGCCCGGACGCGGCGTTGTTCTTCTCTCGCGGCAAATAAGAATACGCCACGGTGTTGATCGGGACCCACAGAAAAGCCATGCCTCCGCCCTGGATCAGCCGGGCAAAAACGACGTTGCCGAAACTGAGTTGCAGGTCGAAGTGCGACATGTAAAACATCGCCGTGGCCAGCAGGCAAAAGCCAAAGACCATCATCGGCCGCGGATCGGTTCGCGACAGCATCCTGCCCACCAGCGGCAATAACGCAATGATCAGCAAGCCGCCCGGCATCAGCACCAGCCCTGCCTGCTCCGCGGGATAGCCCATCAGCGTTTGCACGAACAACGGGATCAGCAGCGTCGTGCCCCACAGCACGAAGCCCAGCGTGAACATCAGCACGTTGGCCGTCGCGAATGAACGGTCGCGAAACAGCCTCAGCTCGATGATGGGATGGTCGTGGTGCCACTCCCAGAAAATGACGGCCACGAGCGCAGCGACCGCGATCGTCGTGAGAATAACGATGAAATGCGATTCGAACCAGTCGTCGCGCTGCCCCTTGTCCAAAACCACCTGCAGCGCGCCGAGCCCAAGAGCGAGCAACCCGAGGCCGATGTAATCGATGTTGAACGCTCGTTTTCTCTGATCGTTCAGATGCGGCGGGTCGCTGATCAGCCGTGACGTGAGCAGGAGGGAGATAATCCCGATGGGCACGTTGATGTAAAAAATCCACCGCCAACTGTAGTTGTCCGTGATGAATCCGCCCAGAGTCGGCCCGATGGCTGGCGCCACCACGACCGCCATGCCGTAAATGGCAAAGGCCATGCCGCGCTTGGCCGGGGTAAACGTGTCCGCCAGGATGGCTTGCTCGCTCGGCTGCAGTCCGCCTCCTCCCAAACCTTGGAGCACGCGAAACAGGATCAGCGCACCCAGGTTCGGCGCAAGCCCGCACAGAAACGAGCTGATGGTGAAGACCGCCACGCACGTCATGTAAAATCGCTTTCGCCCCATCAAGTTGGAAAACCATCCGCTCATCGGCAAGACGATGGCGTTCGAGACGAGATAGGACGTTAGGATCCAGGTGCTCTCATCTACGCCCGCGGAAAGTCCGCCGGCAATGTGGGGCAGCGAGACGTTCGCAATGCTGGTGTCCAACACCTCCATGAACGTGGCCATGGTTACTACGAGCGCGATGATCCATGCATTTACCGCCGGACTTGTGGAAGCCGGTATGGTTGGCGCCGCGATGGCGGTGTCGCTCATCGCACCCAGACCTTAGGCTTGGAAGGATAAGTAGGAATCAAACCTGTGCGCTTCTCAACGTCAGCCTGGGACAGATTTCGTCTTCGCAGGGCCTGTAGTTGGCCGCCAATAAGCATAGAAACATATTCTAAAAGGTGAAAACTTGTTCCGGCAACCTCGCTGTTTGGCTTAAGGCGTGTGGCAGGTCAAGTCGCTGCTGGATAGCCCGATCATTTCGTACCACGGATTTCACTCGCGTTTGCCTAACCCCCGAGAAGCGATCTTCTCGGAAAGTGCCTCGCTGCGAAAAGCCACAAGAACCCATTTGCCAGATCGTTTATCCAGCCAGATCGTTTATCCAGAAGGTTAAAAAAGCCACACCGCACGTGATTCCCTATGTGATTGCAATAGAAGGACATACTTTGAAGAGGATATTTCTACTGTATGTTTCGTCAATCGCACACACGCATTCTTTGAATTGGACCGTCCCGATTAGCCATGCCACCGTAAACAAGTATTCCCTGGAGATGTGAATGACGGGCGAACAGATAACAAGTAAGCGCAAAATACTGTTGGTGAGCGACTTCGATCAAACACTCAGTTACAACGATTCGGGAATCGTACTATGCGATATGCTGGGCATCCCTGGTTTTCAGGAACGAGTTGCGGGACTTTCGAAGATCCACCTGATTCAGCAGGGCGGCGAACTCCCCTATCTCCTGCTCCATGATCCCGAGTTTCGCCGTGTCCGCAGCGAGCACCTCTCTGCGGTTGGCAAGCGCATCCGCCTGAAGGCCAATATTGCGTATTTGCTCCAGCTCTTAGATCAAATCGATGACTATCACTTTACATTCCACGTCGTCTCGGCCGCGCCGGAAGAGGTCATTCAATCCGCACTTGAGGGGATCATTCCGGCGGAAAACATTCACGGGACGCAGTTTCGTTATGATCCTGCGATCGGCGAGATTCAATCCATTATTCGCGTTCCCGCTGGTTACGGGAAGGTGGCAGTCGTGGAAGATTTACGGGCGCACCTTGGCCTCAGCCATGATTCCATCGTCTACGTGGGTGACGGCAATTCAGACGTCAACGTGATGTTGCACGTCAACCGCTTCGATGGACTGACCATCTCCGTTTCCGAAAAAACTTCTGCTGCTCAAATCGCCAAGCGAACGGTTCTGAGCGAAGACGCTTTAGGCGTTTTGGTCCCGATTCTGCAGGACATAGCGGGTTGGAATTCCATGCAAATCCGCTCATTCTTTAGTTCCAGGGGACTCGTCCTCCAGGATTGGGATCGGGTTCGCACCGATTGGCTTACGATTCGAAGCGCTGGGTCCCCTGATGCTCCGCTCCTGGAAGGCCGGCCATGATGAACATCGGTATGATCGGATGGGTTGCCACGGCTGCATTCGCCACCTCTTACTTCTTTCGACGGCCCGCGACGCTTAGGAAAATTCAGGCGTTCGCGGCGTGTCTCTGGATCATGTACGGCGTGGCGATTGGCGCTTTGCCGGTGATCGTCGCCAACATCATCGTGGCCGGTTCGGCTCTGTATTCATCGTTTCGAAGTGCGGGGAGCACCCCCGTGGTGGGGGCCGTACCTGCAAGCGGTCAGGTCGAGCGAAGTGAAATCAACCATTTTCCCGAAGAAATCTGATAGGACCTGGCATCTCGGGCCCTGGTCCTCGGCAAAGGTCGCACTATCCAGTTGCAGCGCCAACCTACCGTTGACCCTTCTGTTAAAATAGAAATAAAAACGCAAGGCGCTCGTGCTGGCTCACTCGGGCAAACCCACACAAACGGCCGCGATGATATCGGGCCTCAAAGTTGCATCAATCCAGAATTTGGCGAGTGACCTCACTCGAAGTGCTCTTTGAAAGTTCCCTCAACCCGACTCCTGATGCATAGAGCCTTAAAGCGACATTCTGACGAAGAGCACGGCAAATAATTTACAAGCTTGTGACATACGAATCTTTTCTACTTGGCATCATTGAGACGCTCAAAAACGGTGCCGCCTATGGGTGTAAGCGGTCAAAAAGTTGAGCTCTTCAAGAAAGGGGTGTGGTCGCTAATGACAAAGACATTGGGGTTTCCTAGTGCAGTACCGCTGCACGTGTTCCTTTTTTCTAAGACCAAATGCACCCTGCTTCGGGTGCTCGCAATGGCGACGATCGCGCTTTTTGTTAGCGCCAATGTGGCTCGCGCGGACAACGTCTACGGGAGCATCCGCGGCACGGTGACAGATCCGAGCGGAGCCGCAGTATCCGGCGCCAAAGTAACGGCGACGAATACGGCCACCGGAATATCCAAAGATGTCACCACTGCAAACGACGGCACGTACGACTTTTTGCAGCTCGCCGTGCCAGCTCCGTACACGGTTTCGGTGGAACAGACCGGGTTCCGGAAATTTGAAGCCAGCCAGATTCCGCTGAACGTCAACCAGGTTTACGTGCTGGACATAAAGCTGGAGGTCGGCGCCGTCACCGAGACTGTCACCGTGGAAGCCAATCCGGCGCAGGTGGAAACCACCAGTATCGAACTCGGTGCAGTTGTGGATGCAACGACCATTGTGAACATGCCCCTGAATGGACGGAACTTTGACCAACTGCAGCAGCTTGAGCCGGGCGTAGTGGCCGCTTCGGATGCGCGCGGCGGGCCCGGTCACGGCAACTATGCGACCAATGGCTCACAGCCCGACCAGAACAGCTACCTCATCAATGGCACGGACAATAACGACCTGCCTCTGAACTCAGTTCAGGTCGAGCCCAGCGTCGACGCGATCGCCGAATTCAAGATGATCACGGGAACGTTCAATCCCGAGTACGGAAGGAATTCGGGCGCGATCGTGAACGCGATCATCAAATCCGGGACCAATAGCTTCCACGGGGACGCATTCGACTTCTATCGGGATACGGCATTCAATTCAAAAAACTTCTTCCAACCCACGCCGGCCGTTTTCCACCGCCATATTTTTGGCGGCACGATCGGCGGGCCGATCCGCAAGGACAAGATGTTTATTTTCTTCTCCTACCAGGGTAACCGGCAACGCAGGCCGGAAATCTCAGGCGACTGCGGATGCAGTAATCCGGGCACTTCGCCCGTGTTTACTCCGGCGCAGCGTGCAGGCTTCTTTCCTGATCTAGCCACAGCGCCTGCGACGGCCGTATCGGCAATCCCGTTGGCTAACGATGCAGGGACGGTGTTTCCCGCTGGAACACCGTATGCGACCATTTTTGCTGATGGACACATACCCGCCTCAGACTTTGACTCTGTCGCCAACAACCTCTTAAAGTTTGTACCGCTGCCCACTGTTGGCAGCAATTTCGAGTTTAATCCGGTCTTTGCCTCGGGCGACGATCAGGAACTTGGTCGGTTCGACTACAACATCACTTCCAAGGACACCTTTTGGTTCTATGGCTTGGGTGAACGCGAGCACGATCATCAGGATATTCCGTTCTTTGGAGCCACAGTCCCAGGTTTCCCCCAGATTGACCAGGAACACTGGCAACAGTACATCGCGGACCTGACCCACACCTTTGGCGCGAACACGATCAATGAAGTGCGCGTTGGTTATACGCGGTTTAACTTTCTCGATGTGGTCCCGGCTAACCCGACAGATCCTTCCGCTGCAGGCTTTGCGATTAACCCTCAGCAACTTGGCGTCGGCCTTCCCGTAGTCAGTGTGACCGGCTTCTTCAACTTGGGCTTCACAAGCAACGGTCCGCAGCCACGCCTCGATCAGACCTACAATTTCACAGACAATTTCTCAAAGAACGTCGGAAAACACGCCTTGAAGTTCGGCTTCGACATGAGGCGTTTCGAGGTTTACAACCCTTTCCTGCACTTGATTGACGGTTCGTACAGCTTTGCTGCGGCCGGCGCATTCTCAACCGGAGATGCGGGTGCCGATTTCCTCCTCGGTCTCCCGGATAGTTATCTGCAGTCAAGCGGCGACATCCTGAATGAACGGGCGCAAGAGTATTACTCCTACGCACAAGATCAGTGGAAGATAAGAAGCAACTTGACCATAACGTATGGATTGGGATGGTCCATCGATACGCCGACGGTGGATAACTACCATGGCAACCATGCTGGCGTGGCCTTCCGACCCGGCCAGCAATCGGTCGTCTTTCCAACGGCTCCGGCTGGTTACGTGTTTCAGGGCGACCCGGGTGTCAACGCCTTTGGAACGACTCAATACAAGGACGTTGGTCCCCGAGTTGGTTTTGCATGGAGCCCGAATTTGGGAAAGCTGGGTGGAGGCCCCGGTAAGACTAGCATCCGTGGCGGGTTTGGCATCTACTACAATCGGTTCAATGGAGAGACGGCTTTGCAAACCCAGGGGTCGCCGCCATTCGCGATTACCTCGTTTGGAGTCTCCGACACGGTAGGTACGGCATCGCCCACCTTTGCCAACCCGTATGCCGGGTATGTAGGCGGAGGGGCGATCGTAACAGCTCCGAACAAATTCCCCTACGCTCCCTCCGCTACACCAGATTTCACTACGGCGGAGCCCCTGTCTATAAGCGTTTACGATCCGAATATCTCGATTCCCTATGCCGAAAACTACAGCCTTACGTTTGAGCGGCAACTCGGCGGCAGCTCCGTTATCTCCCTAGGCTACGTGGGAGCAGAGGGGCACCGTCTTCCAATCGTCTCTGAGTTAAATCCCGGAATCAATCCCGCAGGCTGTGCGGCCGACCCGTTGTGCGTCAAACACAAGGCCCTCCAGCCCCTCGACTTCCCTGGAAATTACGCATTTCCCGGTAATATTTTTGGCTCAGTTGGCCAGGTTTCCACGGCCGGTAACTCCAACTACAACGCCTTCCAAGCGACCTGGGACAAACGTATATCCCATGGCCTGCAGTTCCTGGCCGCTTACACCTATTCGCACTCTTTGGACGATGGCTCTGGATTTGAAAACGCCGGCTTTAGCGGCGGCGGCTTCGGAGGTTTTGGAAATACGCGGTCCCTCGATCCGTTTAACCGGAAGCTCCGAGACTATGGACCATCGATTTACGACGCCCGTCAACGCTTCGTGATCAGCTATGTCTACATGATTCCCAGCGTGCGGCACTTCAATGCCTTGCGACGGCTGCCCAGCAAGGTGGCCGAGGGTTGGCAGATCAACGGGATCACCACGTATCAATCCGGCTTCCCCCTGGACGTGGTAGATAGTTCGCTTCCATCTTTGACCGATAGCGCGCTTCAGTTCTACTGCACGCCGGGAGTCGGTTGCTGGGACGTGCCTAACGTGGTTGGCCCCATACAATACGTGAACCCCAAAACGAGCCCAACCAACCAGTGGTTTAGCACGAGCGCGTTCGCATCTCCGGCAATCGGCACACAGGGAAACGCGGGCCGCAATATTTTGCGCGGCCCAGCCATCAAGAACTGGGATTTTTCACTCGCGAAAACCACTAGCTTCACGGAAAACATGAAACTGGAATTGCGGATTGAATTTTTCAACATCTTCAACACGACCCAGTTCGACCCCAGCGGAATCACCACTGATGTCAATGCCGCTAATTTCGGACAAGTGTTGAAGGCGCGCGATCCGCGAATCATTGAATTAGCGGGGAAATTCTATTTCTAGACCCATCGAAACCTGAATCTTTCTCGAATCAATGCCGCCTGGCTAGCGCCGTGAGGTAGTCAAACTGCACCCATAACGGGAAAAAGACTGGCCAACTGCGTCTTTTTGGTCCTCTCAGGCTGATGCTGTCGTTCGCTACGGAGACACCATGGGCAACAGGGCGATCAGGGCAAAAGGCGGTAGAAAATATCGAAAGACAATGCTCTATTTCAGAGCAAAGCAGTGGAACTCCCTCATTGCCCTCTCACAAGAAATCGGAGAGCCAATCACTGAATTGGTGCGCCGCGCAGTCGATTCGTATTTGAAGGAGTGCAAGCAGGCTAAGATTATAAGCAAACCGAACGCCCGGCCAACTCACAATCGCCGCAAATCAATTCTCCAAACGGTCCGAGAATGTACTGGGCCGCCTCCGCCATCAAGTTAAAAAGTTGAGAAGCACTGTAGGTCCTATCGAAGACGTTATCGAAGGACAATCGGCTGTGACGCAAGCGATTACAAAAACGAGCTGAAAATCCGAACGTAACGGTTGGTATGACTGACCATTTCGAGCGGAGAGAAACCTTCACGCTTGGATTCTATAGCAGGGGCGCTACAGCTGCTTAAAGACTGAGCTGCTAACTCCCGAGAAACGCATTCTCGGACAGTGGCCTTATGGACCAAAAGGTTGAGAGTGACCATTATCCAATTTCAGCGCTCAACCTACCGTTGACCCTTCTGTTAAAATAGAAAGCAAAAACGCAAGGCGCTCGTGCTGGCTCACTCGCGCAAACCCACACAAACGGGAAGCCGGAAAGGAACTTAATTCGAAGGAGAGAAATCGAGAGGGTGAAGTAACGGTCCACTCCGGATAAAACGAAATAAGTCCTTGGGATTGATATCGTTGTCGAAGTGTCGAATGTAAGCAGCTTGTTTTGATATTCTTGCGAAAAAAGGTAGGGGGGCACCCCCCTTGATCTCATGCAAGACTTGAAGATTTTGCAGAAAGAAACGAACCTGCACGAGGCTCGTTGGTGGGAACCGGAGCCAAACGGGCGCGTGCACTGCTACCTCTGTCCCCGGCACTGCCACATCGGCGAAGGACAAGGCGGCTTCTGCTTTATTCGCGTCAACGAAGGAGGCAAGCTTTACAGCCTCGGCTATGCCTCGCCCGCGGCTCTGCAAATCGATCCCATCGAGAAAAAGCCGCTAAACCATTTCCTCCCCGGCACGAAAGTTTTTTCGATGGGCACAGCCGGCTGCAACATGGGCTGCTTTTTCTGCCAGAATTGGGACATCTCCAAATCCCGCAGCGACCAGGTGCATTCCACCCATATTCCTCCTGAGGACATTCCGCGGCTCGCCTTGCGTTACGGTTGCCCGTCGATTGCCTTTACCTACAACGAGCCGACCATTTGGGGCGAGTACGTTGTGGATATTTGCCGCGCCGCCAAAGAGCACGGACTGCGAACGGTTATGGTCAGCAACGGCTACATCACGCGTGAAGCCTTCCACGATATCTACGATCACGTCGATGCGGCCAATATCGACCTGAAAGCGTTCACCGAAAATTTCTATGGGAAGACCACTCTCACTCATCTGCAGCCCGTGCTGGAGACGTTGCTGTGGTTTAAGAACGAGACGAATGTCTGGTTCGAGATCACCAACCTCATGATCCCGGCGCTGAATGATGATCCCGGCGAGACGCGCAGGCTTGCAGAGTGGATTCTCGAGCATCTGGGGCCCGACGTTCCACTGCACTTCACCGCCTTTCATCCCGATTTCAAGTTGCAGGATAAGCCGCGCACGCCGCCCGAAACGCTTCATCGCGCCCGAGCCATCGCCCGCGAGGTCGGATTGCATTTCGTTTACGAGGGCAATATCTTTTCGGACGGCGCGAACACTTCGTGTCCGCAGTGTCAAAGCATTTTGATCCGCCGTTCGTGGCACGACGTGAAAGAGAATCGTTTGCGGAATGGCGCGTGTCCGGATTGTGGGCAGGTTATCGCCGGCCACTGGAAAAATGCGACAAGCGCTGAGCCCATCCCGCTGGCGCGCGAGCAGAGCTCAAAATACGATTTCCTGAACCTCTAGATTCAGCCGTATCCGATTCGCGCAGCACCGATACTGCAGCCCCCATATCGCAGTAGACATAAAGATCGGCAGACTATGGAAGCACAGCATTCGCCCGTTACGATTCCCGCGCTTCAGCAAATGAAGCGGGACGGGCGGAAGATCGTCGGCGTGGTGGCCTGGGACTACCAGATCGCTCAGATCGTAGACCGAGCCGGCGTGGAGGTCGTTTCGGTGGGAGATTCCGTGGGAGTCAATCTGTGGGGACATGCCAGTCCCTTGGAAATCACGATGAACGAGATGCTCATCGTGTGTAAGGCTGTTCGCCGCGGAGTAAAGCGCGCGCTGGTGAGCTGCGATTTGCCCTTCGGCCCGCTCCAGGAGAGTACCGAAAGCGCTGTGAAGGCGTCCGCTCTACTGGTTAAAGAGGGCGGCGCTGACATGGTCAAGCTGGATGCCGCGGCTGAATTCCCGGACGCGGTTCGTGCCGTCGTCCGCCAGGGCATTCCTGTTTTTGCGCAGTTTGGAATTACACCGCACACTGCCGCGCGATACGGCATCGCCCCTGCCGCCGCAATGAAACCGCTCGCGCAAGTTCCTGGCGGCCTGACCGCAAAGTTTGTGGAAGAGGCGAAGCGCCTGGAAGACGCGGGCGCTTCTCTGCTCGATTTCACCAACTCCGGTCCGGTGGCCGGTGCTGCAGTCGCGGCTGCGGTTTCGATTCCGGTGTTAGGCGGACTGGGTGGCGGGCCTTGGCTGGATGGGCGCATCCGCATGGCCCATGGCGCCATCGGGTATGCCGCGAGCAACCTGGACTCGCAAACGGACAACTACGCGAATGTCGCTAAGATTGCGTTCGAGGCAATCAGCGCTTATGCAGAGGATGTGCGCGCCGGGCGCCAGATCAGAGGTGCCGGTTCCGCCAAAGCCGCAAAGTAGCCCCTTCGGAGGAAGCAACGTTGGAAAAGGTACTCGCAGCCGTAAGAGTCGGTCCGAGCATGACGGAGATTCGCGACTTCCCCATGCCGGAAATTCCGCACGATAGCGCTCTGCTCAGGATGGAAGTCGGAGGGATTTGTGGAACTGACGTGAAGATGTATGCGACGCCGCCCTCCAAAGCCCCCGTGATCATGGGCCACGAAAATATCGGTTACATCGCTAAAGCGGGCCGCGAGTTCACCCGGCGCAAAGGCTTCAAGGAAGGGGATTTGGTTTTCGTGGAGCACTACGTCACGTGCGGCCAATGCGAGTGGTGCCATTTGGGCCAGTATCGTCATTGTGAGAGCACGGACTGGCGCTACAACCCGGATGCTATACGGTATGGCTACACTTCATCCGAAAAGGCTCCGCATCTGTGGGGCGGCTTTGCGCAATACATGTACCTTCCGTGGAATTCCGTGGTGCACCACGTCCCGAAAGGAGTTACGCCGGAATTGGCGGGCCTCGTCACGCCGATGTCCAACGGCGTCGAGTGGTCGCTTTTCGATGGTGGCGTAGGCTACAACTCCAGCGTGCTCATCCAAGGCCCCGGCCAGCAGGGATTGTCGCAAACCGTAGTCTGCAAGCAGGCGGGCGCGTCGCTCATCATTGTCACCGGAAAGTCGAAAGACCGCGCACGTTTGGAGGTCGCCAAAGCTCTCGGTGCCGACCACGTGATCGACGTCCAGAAAGAAGATGCTCTTGCGCGCATCATGGAGATCACAGGCGGCAAAGGCGTGGACGTTGTGCTCGACTGCTCCGCGGGAGCTGGAACGATGCCGATATTGCTGGGAATAGACGCGCTCAAGCGCAAGGGCGGGACGATGGTGGTGCAAGGCGAAATGGCGGAGTTTCCAAATTTCCCTCTGGCCAAGATGACGCTCAAATTCGTCACCCTCAAAAGCGCGCGCGGCCACAGCTACAAGGCATGTGAGCTCGCGCTGCAGCAGCTTGCATCACGTCGTTTTCCGCTGGAGAAAATCACCACGCACACTTTTGGGCTAAAGGATGTGGATTTGGCAATCAAGTCCGTCGGAGGCCACGGAGTGCCCGACGTAATCCACGCTTCGCTGATGCCTTGGAAGTAGCCTGAAGTAGAATTAAAACGCCTTGAACGCTGGAGCAATTCCAGCACTCCAAATTTGATCAGCGAGATGCAGGTTTGAACTCCGGCTGAGCCGGCTTGGCGAATCTCGCTGCGTCAATGGCGACGTTTGGCCGCAATTCGGTCAGTTCGTAGGTGGAACGGCCATCGAGCCAAGTTACGGTCCAACGAAACGGCACTTTGATTCCAGAGACATCGCGGTAGTCAGCGTAATCGATCTGGGTGGGATTGAATCCCATCGGCGTATCGATGTAACGCACCTGCCGTACCAGCAGCGCCGAATCGGGATCGAAATATAATTTCACGGGAACGCCTCCCGCGGTCGTTCCTTCCACAAGTTGAACGTCGCGATCGTCGATCGTGGTGGGAAAGCCGACGCGCCATTTGCTCAAGGCTTGCTTGATCTGCGCGGGGAAAAACAGGTTCGCATCCACTTTCGCTGCGTCGAGATCTCCTCCCGTCATCTGTATCATGGTGACCGGTGAATTAGCTGCAGGCGAGGCGATCCATCCGGAACGGCCATCGAAACTCGTGACGCTGTCGCCAGTGATCCGATGAACCACTGTGGTGAGCTGGTCGGGCGCCTTCGCGAAGATATCGATTCCGTTCTTCTCACCCTCACCATATCCCTGATAAGTGCCCTTACAGACAAAGCTGGTGAAGCCGGAGAGGCGCTGCGGCCCGCCGAGCGCTTGAAGATATTTGTCGAGTAGCTGATCGGCGGAGGGAGCGTTGGGAACCTGCTGGATCTCCACGGGATCGGGCAGCGGCGGTGTGCCGTAGACCTCAGCGAGGTTCGGAGTGGAGATCGGAGTGTTCCCGTTGCGATGGCAGGAATAGCAAGTGACGATGCGTTTGCCGCCGAAATACGATTGATTGATTCCGCGCATCATCAGAATCATTTTCCGTGTGGTCTGCTTTTTCTCCGTATCGTCGGCGTATCTAGCCCAATCGCCGCCCGCTTCCTCGGCGTGGCAATCGACACAATTCATGTTCAGCGAGGCAGAGAAAAACCCCATTGTCTCCAGGAATTCATTGACCGAAATGCCGCGAAGCAATTGCACGTTTTTGAAGACGTCTTCGGCCATCTGCGGCTTCTGCTGTGGTTCGCTTTGAGTCTTCACAGACTCAACACCGAGGAAACAAACAAGCAGAATTAATAGGCTGACACTGATCGGAACAGTGAGCGGAGGATTTTCCTGGGTGGGCATCCGGCGACGCTATTTGCCGGACTGATTTTCTTTTTGCTTGTTCAGAATGTCGTTTTTGAAGCGCAGCTCGTCGGTGGCCGTGTAAATCGATTCGTGCAGATCTCCGCTATGATCCAGCTTAAATGTGAGCTGGCCGTTCCACGGCTTGGTATAAGCCACGGGATCGTCGATGGTCAGATCGTTTACCAGGGTGTCGTGATCCACGCGCCGCCAGTGCTCGACCAAATGCAAACTCTCGCTTCGAGGATGGCCGATAGGATCGAGCCAGGCCCGATCGTTGAAGCCGATTGCGTCGATAACTAACGTATCGCCTTCCCATTTGCCCACGGCCTCTCCAAACCAAGTGGGATCAGGATCGGGCGAATGCGGACGGTTCATAGCGACTGGCCGGTAAGACTGGTTGTACTCATACAGGAAATAGATAAAGTCCGGGTTCTGCACCAGCTTGAACCGCATGGGATGGATAGAAGCTCGCGGATAGCCGTCGGGATCGGCGTACTTGAGGGCTAAATCATTCGTGTTGAGGAAGGTTTGGTCGGGTCCTGTCGCCGGATTCGCGGCCTTTAGCCTTTGCAGCCCCCAAGGCGTGTAGGAAATGTCCGGTTCCGATCCGGTTGGTTTTTTGCCCATCGGATCGGACGGGCTCAAAGATTGAATACCTTTTCCGAGCCATATGCCTGAGAAGTCGGGAGCAGTCGCTTGAGGTTTCGCCGCTTGTGCCTCTCCGCGATTCTCCATTAGCCGCACGGAGAACAACGCGAGCGCGAGCATAGCGAGCGCCGAACTTGCTACGAAAGCTCTTCCCCAGAAAGTTCTTCGCATTTGGAACTTGCTCCCCGCAACGCTCTCATCCAGCCCGGTGGCGAGGCGTTGCTAACGTGAATCCCAGGTCATTCCGCTAAGCATGAGACGAGGCTGGAAACTGCACAACTACAGATCTTTTTTAAACTGCAGACCTTTTTCGAGGCCTAGTCTTGCACGAGTTCTTTGCCGTCGGGCCAGTTCACCTTGATCATTTTGCCCCAAGCTCCGCCATTCAGGCCGGGATGAAAAGTAATCGAAACAACATCACCCGTCTTGAGGGACTTTCTGGTCCAGCCGTGAGTCACCATGATGTTCGGTGGATGGGCTTCGATTGTCCAATGCCGCGCTTTGCCGGTTTCATCCGCGCCGTCGAAGCTAATTTCGCAGTGCGGATTGGCCCAAACAAAATCGGTGACGGTGGCCTTCACCGTCGCCGATTTGCCCATATCGTACAGGGAAGAGCCGCCATGATGAGCGAACACGGGAATGGAGAAAAGCAAAAGGAGACCGGCGCACAGCCCCAGGGCGGGAAGCAGCTTTCTGTTCATGTGGATTCCTCGAGTGGGCGAAATCTTTTCTTTCGCGTATATAGCTCGATTCTGCAGGAGTGTCAAGCTACCGACCTTCGGCAACGAAATGTAAAATTCTGGTTAAGACACGGACTTTGAATGTGTTAAGGGGTATTCTGTCTCTCTGAAGTGAGGGATTTATACTGGAGAAGGCCTAAATGAAAAAGTTCATTGTTTCCTTGATCGTGTCGTCATCGCTTCTAACAGTAAGCTTGGCAGCTCAGAAGGCCCAGACGTATACCGGCGAAATCATGGATCAGCAGTGCGCATTACTCGGCGGACATGCGGCTATGATGAACCAGGGCGAAAGCACCAAAGACTGTGCCAATCGGTGCGTGAGTATAGGCGGCAAATATGTGTTGTTCGATGGCGCCAACAAGATGGTCTATCAATTGGACGACCAGAAAAAGGCTCAAAGTTTCGCGGGTGCCAAGGTGAAGGTTACGGGAACTTACGACACTCCCAGCAAGACCATCCACGTCGCAAACATACAAGCGGGTTCGTAGTTCTGGGCCGGTTCTTAGCCACTCTCTTGTAAGCTTCAACGCTTGGCGCTAGGGGGAAAGGTGCGACCGATTCGTGGCGCAGCGACATGCCAACCTTGACCAGCCCTAGAAATTGGCTGATCGTCGCGCTCATATGCGCCTGCGGATGGCTCATCATCAAAACGTTACCCCCAGGGACCCCGTTGCGAAGCGTTGTCGCCGCCCAGGAATCGCAGCCACAAGGCACTTTTTCTCCCGCTCACAGCAGCGTGCGAGCTGCGATAAGCGAGTTTTTGAATCGCCACCCCGCTCAGCCCGCCCAACCGATCGCTTTCCCGCACAAGGTGCATATCGCCCGAGGATTGCAATGTCAGGTCTGCCACACGGGCGTGGACCAAGGGCCCGATGCGGCCATCCCGAGCGTGAAGTTCTGCATGAGTTGTCATCTGGTGATCGCCAAGGACAGGCCGGAGATCAAGAAGATGGCGGCGTATCAGGCGCGCGGCGAAGACATTCCCTGGGTGCGGGTTTACGACTACAGCGCTTCGGCTCACGTGAAGTTCAACCACGCGCCGCACATTCGGGCCGATGTGGCGTGCTCGAATTGCCACGGCGACATGCTGCAGCAAACAACGGCAGTCCGGGCGGTTGATTTGAACATGGGCTACTGTCTTGGCTGCCACACGCAGCGTAAGGCATCGATCGATTGCACGACGTGCCATTACTAGGGTGAATTAGGGACATGGAGCGGCGTAACTTTCTTAAGATTTCGGCAATTTCCGGCGCCGCGGCGGCCCTCGAATCCTGCGGCAGTCCCGAGCAGCAGCTTATCCGTTTTATTCCCGACGAAGATCTCGTTCCTGGGATCGCGACCTGGAAACCGAGCGTCTGCACATTGTGTGCGGCCGGCTGCGGCACGCTCGTGCGCGTGATGGAAGGCGACGCTGAAGTCGTGCGCAAGGGCCGCACCGGTGTTGTCAAAATGGGGCTGGCAAAAAAGCTCGAAGGCAATCCGGAACACCCGATCAACCGCGGCAAACTCTGCGCGCGAGGCCATGCCGCGCTGCAGGTGCTCTATCATCCAGACCGCATCGCCAATCCGCTCAAGCGCCGCGGGAGTCGAGGTTCCGGCGAATTTCAAGAGATCAGCTGGGACGATGCTCTCGGGGAATTGACTGGGCATCTCGCGGAAATTCGTTCATCGGGCGATGCGGCTTCGCTTGCGTTCCTTACGCGCCCGTTGCGCGGCCAGCGCCGCGAATTGATCGAGCGATTCGTGAAGGCATTCGGCGCACCGCCGCCAATATTTTACGAACCTTTGGACGAAGCCGTACTGCGCCAGGCGAATCTTCTCAGCTTTGGCTCAGCCGCGCTTCCCACGATCGATCTCTCTCGCGCCGACTACCTGATTTCGTTCGGCACCGATTTTCTTGGGACCTGGAATTCCCCGGTTGCGCAGTCGATTGGCTACGGCGAAATGCGCCAAGGCCGTCCGGGACGCCGCGGCAAATTTGTACAGGTGGAAGCGCGCATGTCGCAGACAGGCGCGAATGCGGACGAATGGATTCCGTGCCGACCTGGCATGGAAGGCGTACTAGCGCTAGGCATCGCGCACGTGCTTCTGAAGGACAAGCTTCGTCCTCGCGACGCGCACCAGCGCGCGGCTGCGCTCATCGCCGGCTGGTCAGAGGGTCTTCCAGATTACGCGCCCGATAGCGTAGCGAAGCAGACTGGCGTGAGTGCTGAAACGATTACGCGCCTGGCCCGTGAGATTGCCGCAGTTGAAGCCAGCGCCGTTATTATCGGCGGCGCGCCGCTTGCGCAAACCAACGGAATGTTCAACGCGCTCGCTGCGAATGCGCTTGAGGCATTGGCCGCAAGCGGACATAGCCAGCCGATCCTGAGCTTCACACCCCAGCCGTCCATCGCGACTGGAGTTTCTGGCGCGGCCTCATCAGCCAATGTACAGGCCAGCGTTTCTGCGATGAGCGCCTTCACGCAGGCAATCCTCAAAGGGCAGCGCACGCCCAAGGTGCTGCTGGTCTATGACGCCAATCCGGTTTTCGGAGCGCCGGCTAGTCTTCAGTTCCGCGAAGCCCTCGCGAAGATTCCTTATATCGTCAGCTTCGGCAGCTTCGTCGACGAGACCAGCGCTTTCGCCGACCTGATTCTTCCCGATCACGCGCCGCTCGAATCCTGGGTTGATCACATTGCCGAATCGGGAGCGAGTGAAAGCGTGATTAGTATTGCGCCTCCGGCGGTGCATCCGCTGCACAATACGCGCGCGATGCCCGACGTTTTGCTCGATGTCGCGCAACGCGTCGGCGGCCCAATCGCCGCAGCTTTGCCCTGGAAGTCTTATGATGCCATGGTGCGCGCGGCATATGTGCCGTTGCGCCAGCATTTGAGCTCCGGAACTCCGCAATCCGAAGACGATTTCTGGAACAAAATCACGACTCAAGGTGGCTGGTGGGGTTCAGTAGCGACCGCGAAATCGGGACCAGCATCCATCTCGGCTGGGCACGCCGCTGAGAAGTTCGCCGAACCCGAATTCGACGGCAGCGCGCAGGAATTTCCATTCTATTTTCTGCCGTTTCCCTCGCAATCCTTTCGCGATGGCTCGCTAGCGCATCTGCCCTGGTTGCAGGAGATGCCCGACGTGATCACCACGGCGATGTGGTCCACATGGGTGGAGATCAATCCCAAAACTGCCGAGCAGTTGCGCGTCGCGCCAGGGGATCTGGTCGAAATCAGGTCGCAGCACGGCAGCCTCCGCGCGCCGGCCATCCTCTCGCCGGGAATCGCTCCCGACATCATCGCCATGCCGATTGGGCAAGGGCACGAGAACTTCAGCCGATTTGCCAGCGAACGTGGCGCTAATCCGCTGGCGATTCTTGCACCTTTAACGGAGCGCGAGACCGGCGCTCTGGCTTGGGCTGCTACGCGGGTCAAGCTCGCCCGCGTCGGCGGAGCCGAAGCAGGCAAGCTGATTACCTTCGCCGGTGGAATGAGCCAGTTCCCGATCGAACAGGAGCGCCGCTAAGGCAATGACAGTTGCAACGATGATCGCCATAACGCACGTCAAAGAACAAAACTAATGACTCACAAATGGGCCATGGTTATCGACCTCGATCGCTGCACGGGCTGCGAAGCGTGCGTCGTTGCCTGCCACGCCGAGAATAATATTGGTACCGCCGGACCGGACCAAGCCGCGCGCGGCCGCGCCAAGCACTGGATTCGCGTGGAGCGCTATTGGGAAGGTGAGTTCCCCAACGCGCGCATTCGCTTCCAGCCCGTGCTTTGCCAGCAGTGCGACGATGCGCCTTGCGAACCCGTGTGCCCGACTTACGCCAGCTATCACACACCCGAGGGTCTGAACGCGCAGGTCTACAACCGCTGCATCGGCACGCGATTTTGCGCCAATGCTTGCCCTTACACTGTGCGGTTCCTAAATTTTTTCAACCCGCAGTGGGACAAGCCTCTTCATCTGCAACTCAATCCCGACGTTTCCGTGCGCAGCGTGGGCATCATGGAAAAGTGCACGTTCTGTGTGCAGCGCATCCGCGCGGCGGAGATTCAAGCCGAGGGCGAAAAGCGTGAGCTAAAAGACGGCGAGTTCAATCCGGCCTGCGTGCAATCCTGTGGCCCCAAAGCCATGGTCTTTGGCGACCTGAACGACCCGAATAGCGAAGTTTCGCGCCTGGCGCGGTCGGGACGCGCGACGAAGCTGCTTGGCGAGCTCGGCACGAAACCGAACGTGAACTACCTTCAACGCGAATCCTGGGAAAATGGCAAAAACGGCTGAACAAATTCGCGCCGATCTGCTGCGGCCCATCTTCCGTAGCGGCCCCGCATATTGGCTGGCCGTAGGCGTTAGCGGCAGCATGGTTTTGGCCGGCGTCTTTGCTTTCAGCTATCAGGTGTACCACGGCCTTGGCGTGTGGGGCCTGAACTGGCCGGTCTTCTGGGCTTTCGACATCACCAATTTCGTTTTCTGGATCGGCATCAGCCACGCCGGCACGCTGATCTCCGCGATTTTGCGCCTGGCGAATGCAGGATGGCGCAGACCAGTGACGCGCTGCGCCGAGGCAATCACGGTTTTCGCGCTCTCCATTGGCGCGATCATACCGATCTGCCACCTGGGACGGCCGTGGCTTTTCTTCTGGCTCGTGCCTTACCCGAGCGAGCGCCAGATCTGGCCAAATTTTCGCTCGCCGCTGCTGTGGGATTTTTTTGCCATCCTCACCTATCTGACCGGCAGCATGATTTTTCTTTTTCTGCCGATCATTCCCGATGCAGCCGCGGCTCGCGATCTGGCTCACGGCTGGCGCAAGAAACTTTACGCGATTCTGTCGCTCGGCTGGCAGGGCAATCCGAAGCAGTGGCATCGCCTGGAAAGCGCCATGCATATCATGGCCATTGCCATCATTCCCGTGGCTGTTTCGGTGCACACTATCGTCTCGTGGGATTTCGCGATGACGCCGGTGCCCATGTGGCACTCCACGATTTTTGGCCCTTACTTCGTGTGCGGCGCGATCTTTAGCGGCGTCGCGGCACTTATTTTGGCCATGGCACTGCTCCGAAAATTCCTTCATCTGGAGGAATACCTGGAGCCGATTCACTTCGATCATCTGGGCAAGCTCCTGCTCACCATGAGCCTGCTTTGGTTCTACTTCACATTCGCCGAGCGGCTAACGACCTGGTATGGCAACGACGTCGCGGAGATGTCTGTATTCTGGACCAGCATCCGGCAAAATTTCGCGCCGCTTTTCTGGACCATGATCGCGTGCAATCTGATCATTCCTTTTCCGCTGCTGGCGATCAAAAGATTTCGCACCATCACGGGCACCGTGATTGCTTCGACGACTATTGTCGTGGGGATGTGGATCGAGCGATTTTTAATTATCGTGCCTACTCTCGAGCACAAGTTTCTTCCTTATGCGTGGGGGAGCTACCGTCCGACCTGGGTGGAGATCACTCTTATGGTTGCGGGCTTCGGCATGATGGCGCTGCTTTATCTGCTTTTCTCGAAGCTCGTGCCCATGATCTCGATGTGGGAACTCGAGGCCGGCGTTCGCAAAGCGCCCATCTATCGCCACCAAACGGTGGCTTTTGACCCCAGCGGTGCACGAGCCAGAGCTGGAGTCAGAGAGGCTGAGGCCACGGATCTATCGCCATGAAAGCTGTGTACGCGCTCTATTCCGATCCCGATGCGGCACAGCGTGCCGTCAATGCGCTGAAGCTCGCGGAAGGCTCGCTCGGCATCGGCGAACGGCAAATTGTCGTCGTCACAGCGGAGCCCTTCGATGGGTATGAGTTTTCCGAGGAGCATTCGCAGACGCGCATGTTTTTCCTCGCTTCGCTAGGCGGCGTGGTAGGAGCGCTCTTCGGTCTCTGGTTCACCCGCTTTACGCAATTGGCGTATCCATTGCCCACCGGTGGAATGCCCGTCGTCACGTCCTGGACCAACGGGATCATCATTTATGAATTGACGATGCTGGGCGCGATCGTAGCCACGCTGATTACGCTTCTCATTACGGCGGGCCTGCCAAACTTTGGCGAGAGGCTCTCCGATCCTGCAATATGGCACGGCAAGATTCTCGTGGGCGTTACCAACCCGCCCGATTATGCGCGTGTGGAAGTTGAGACAAAGTTGCGCCAAGCTGGCGCGGCCGAAGTGAAAACCGCGTAGGGCCTCCCAACTGGTATAAAATAGCCAAGCGGTGGTGAGCGTAGCTCAGCTGGTAGAGCATCGGTCTGTGGAACCGAGGGTCGCGGGTTCAAATCCCGTCGCTCACCCCAAAACTCCTTCAGCCTCTTCCACTTGCATTTATTGAATCGCCGCTTTCTTGTTCCCAGTTTCAGAATTGGGAACAACTGGGAACAAATCGCCAAAGTACGCCCGTTCTAAAGCGACTGCGGCCTCACGTTCCGATTGCCTCGAAGTGTGCGTGTAGATGTCCGCTGTCGTGCTGACGTTACTGTGCCGAAGAAGCTTTTGCGCGAGCTTCAAACGTCCAGTTCGCTCCTCCACGACGCTTCCCGCCGTGTGACGAAACGCATGGAAACCGGAAGCGCCTTTCAATCGCGGAATGCGGAGCCTGTCGAGCGCCGGGTAAAGTACGTCCCGGCGAAGAACGTCAGGGTTGAGCGGCGACCCGTCGGGCTTAGAAAAGATAAAGTCCTCAGGGCCGGTTTGGGCTGAGTGCTGTCGGTGCTCCGATAGCACTTGCTTCAAGATGTCGTCAAACCAAATGGAATCCCTGCTGCTTCTCGTCTTGGGTGTGACGACTTGCTTGTTCCATAGGCTCTGTTCCACACGCAATTCGCCCGTTTCAAGCGAAACGTGCTTCCACTGCAAACCGAGCAGTTCCCCGGCGCGTAAGCCGGTGAGCGCAAGGCAGACGAACACGGGACGATAATTCAATAGAACTTCATTGAGAATCGCCCTGACCTGTTCAGGCGTCCACGCGGTTTTTTCGGAACGTGGAACGGCGGGCCTATGCTTCTTGCGCACAGGTGAACGCTGAATCAGATCATTGTCTACTGCTAGCGAGAATATGCCTTGTATAAGCCGAAGAAGGTTGAGCACGGTTTTGGGATGAAGCTTCGCCTTGCTCTCCGACTTCGCCTTAACAAAATTCTCAATATGCAGAGGAGTGATGTTCGCCAGCTTTAGATCGCCCAAAACGGGAAGGATATGCTTCTCTAAGGCGCACTCATATCCGAACTTCGTTGAAGGCTTCATTCCCTTACGCTCGGTGTACGGCTTCCAGATTGCCTCCACAAAATCCCGAAACGTTAGCTCTGACGTTTCGGGCGGTATCACGGAGAGTTCTCGAAGCCGCATGTCTAAAACCGCCCTTGCGGCCTTCTTGCCTGTCAGACCGTAGAGCGTTTCAGACTTCTGCTTCCATTTGCCTTGTGCCATCGGCACACGATAGCGAATCTTGAATATGACTCCCCGGCGTGTGCGAATTGGCTCTGATACATAGCCCTGCTGATACGATTGACGAGTCACTTTTTGTTTCCTCCCTTCATTTGTGACCCGTCTTTGCCTTTCGCCTTGATGTAGAGCAGCGCTCCCTGACGAAGTATCGAGGCGACTGGTTCCCCCAGGTTGCGAGACGCAGCTTCTAGCGTCCGTATCTCGCTGGGCGTAAGCCGGAGAGGAAACAGCTTGCTTCGCTTCAAGTGCTTCGGTTTGGGAGGCCGTCCCATCATGCTGAGACATACCGTATATACGCTTAGTGTTCTGAGTCAAGGTCATTTGTTCCTTTTTTGTTCCTGGCAGGTTTTAGGCGACGTGGAATGTGCTGGTTAGTGGAGGTCGCTAGGTTGTGAACCCAACGATTCGGCACCCTCAAGCCGCTCCATCAGACGCGGCAATGAGAATCTGACGTATTTCCCGAGACGAAATGCGCCGAGGTCGTCGGCGTGGTCGTACACCCAGCTAGACTTCACTCTCAGCAGATCGGCGACTTCGCTTACAGTTAACAAACGTTCTTGCGTACTCACGAATAAACAGCCTTTCTGCCGACTTTTGGCGCATGGGTAAGAGGGCCGACTTTTGGCGCAGTAGGAGGAATCCCGAAGTGTACTCCCTATCTCTATGCGTTAAATTTCACCTCAAAGAGAGAGTATAGGGGTAGGGGGTACAGATCGGGTGTGGTTAGATACCCGCCTTCTTGAGTAATTGCGCGGCGCGGTCACTCAGGGTCGGTTGTTTTTTGTCCCCCAAAATGCCCAATGCTTCGAGTTCCTCGGCTGCTCTAAACCGCATCGTAGGGGCAATGGCAATGCTGGCAAGGTCCTGACCCGCACTTGCAGCCATTACAATGCGCCTTCGGTTCTCGGGGAGGCAGTCCAGACCCACCCTGAATCCATCTTGCAGGTCCTGTTCCTCGACCGCTGCATGTCCACTCAGGGCGGCAATACCCCGAATCAGTGCGGCAAGCCCCTTGGAGATGCGCGTGTTCGCCTCTGGCTCTGGAACACACTCGATTTCACGGCTGCCGTAGCCGTCGCGGAAGACATGCGTTCGGCCTAGCGCGACAATCTCTGAGAGTGCGGCAATGCGAGGGGCCATCCCAGCCGGTAACGACGGTGCGAGTGGTGTAGCTTTCGTGAAGGTGTTTTTAATGGCTTCCCGCGCCTCGGTCTTCATTTGGTCTTCTTGGCCCTGCTGCTCTATGGCCCATTCGCCAGCTTCCTCCGAGTCAGGCCGGTGCCAGCGTATCTGCAAGAAGCGTTCGCCGAGAACTGAAAAGACAGAGAAGTAACGGTCGAGAACGGGAGTTACAGCCGCAACGATGGTTACTCGACCTTGCCAAATCTTAGTCTCGCCGGTTCCAAAGTCACGCCTGAACGTCCCGTCATGGATTTCGCGGAGTTGGCTGAGGATCGTTCCGCGCTTTTCCCGCCTCATGGACAAAACAGTTGTGAAGTCTTTGGCCAGAAAGACGGCGTTGCCGTTGGAAACCGATATGTTGCCATTCTTAGCCGTGGTACCAAGCTTTTCAAGTAATCCCGGGTCTTTATGGCCGTAGAAGCCGCTTAGAAACGTGTTCTCGGTAAAGTCGCTGAGTGTTTGAACCTCAGCTAAGCCGGAAGCCCCCATAAGGCTCATTGTGGATTTGCCAGATGCTGGTGGGGCGACGAGGAAAAGCCAAGCTGGATCGCCAATCTTGAGGTAATGGGCCTTAATTGCGCCTAGCACAATACGCACGGCCTGCAAATCAGGCTTATAGAACCATTTCGTTAGAACTGAGTTCAGTTCAGTAAATGGGTCATGGTGGTCGGTGGGTTGATTTAGTTCTACAGCAGTCGGCATTGCTTCAACTACTTCTACAGATGTCAATTGACTTCCTTTCTATGGATTGAATTTGCCGACATGCGTGAAGAAGGTTCTTCGCGGGCGCACATGCTCCCTGATAGAAAGCGTCGGCGCTAGCCTCGGCTTCCTCGGGGAATACAAAAATGATCCGGTTGCCAAGGTCCCAGACATTGAGCAGGCCGTAAGATTGCGAGTAAAGGTACGTGGCTAAATCGGTATCGCTGGTCTGAAATGTTGCATTCATAAGGGTACGCGGACTATAAAACCGTCAGATACCTGAAGTCGTAGAAAATGGCTTCAGGCTTCACCAAGGGTAATAAAGCAACTTAACCGGCCATGAGTTGGCGCGCAGCCTCGACGCAAAGAGGAAAGCTAGAACCACGTTCCGGGATGCGTAAGTTGTTGGTCGTTGGCAGTGGGGCAAAACTCATGGGGAATAATCTGATTTGTGTTTACAATATATTAGACGATTGAAACAGACAAACACTGTCACCTATTTGTTAATTAGCGCAATTTTCTGTTAACTCAGGAGTATTGCCGCCATTCGCCACAATAATGTTGGGAGCTAAGAACTTGCCGTCTTGAGTGTGCGCCTAAGTCGGCGGACCGCTCGGCTAAGTGCGGGCCGACAACGACCCATTTTATATTCATGTATAGGGCATATAGGTATTTTATATTCAACAGGTTACGTTTTATGCTTTAGAACTTGTTCCTGCCCTTGGCGTACTTGGCGGCCCAATGCTTTCTGTAAGCTGCCTTTCGCGCCCAAGTAGCGGCGTGAGTGCGGTATACATCTAGCAATCCCTCCTCCTTCAGCCATCCTACGAGCTTCGCCCAAAACCACTGCGGGAACGCGCCCATATGGAAGAAGCACTGTTTGCAGATGGCGACCACGTTTTCGATTTCGGCGCTGCCTCCCTCTTCTAACCGCCGGTCGAACGTAAGAGCAAGACTCTCAGCAGTGAGCGCTTCCTCGCACCATTTACAATGGGTTGGTTCCTGAAATTCATGACGCAGGTGACGGACCAATATCGAGCGGCTGCGAATCTCGGGAAGCGAAGGCAGTTGCGCCGGTTCAATGCCCTTGTTTTGCATTTCTGCAATCGTCCGACGGACTGCCCGAATGCCCTTTGCTCGCTGAAGGTTCAAATATTTCAGTTGTGCGGTTCTCAGCTTCGAGTATCGAAGTAATTTGAGGCCATCGCCGCTCTGGTTACCCAGACTTGGCTGAGGTTCGTCCTCGTCCACTGTTGCGCAACTGTTTTCTGCGATTTGGAGGCCCATTTTAAACTCTATAAACTCACACGGTCCGCTATGGTGGGGCTGGCCACAGATGCCGCACATCCCAATTTCCATTCTCGTTCTCCCTGTTTGGGGGATGCTACACGGGATGTGTCTCTGATACCAGTTTGGGATTCTGGCGTGAATCGCCGTGGGTTTGAGGGTTATGTCACAAAGCACGGCACAAATTCTTTCTCAAGTCTAGGGTGAGTCTAGTCCCGGACAAGTTCAGGTATCAAGAGACTGGGGGATAGCGGATAGGGACCGGGAAAGATAGTCGTCCACCATCCGCCGGTGTATACTCGAAGCGTCTAGTAACACACCCTCCGCCGCGCCCGCCATGGGCGACGGTTCCTGTGCCACCAGATACAGGCCGACCATGGGGGATTCCCTGTTCCACCTTCTCTAGGGCCACACCTATCGTTTTGCTAGGAAACCCTGCGGAGGCCTTGCTTCCGCTCACCCGAGGCACCCGGCCTGCAGCCAATGGAGAAACGATTATGAAGCTCGACTCCAAATTTCCTGAGTGGGAGCCACAGTGCAAAGCCGCCCTACTAGAGGTTGACCGGGCGAAGCTTCTCGAACGAGTTGCCGCCGCAGAGGCATCCATCCGTCAGAGGATGCGAGCGATATTTGGTCGCACTGACGGAGATATGGAATGGCAGGCGATAGGAAGAGCGTTATCAGCACTGGGCGTTCTCAAGGAAACTCCCTTGTCATGATTGGGGCTGGTTGTCGGACTGTGGCTGTTCGCGGCGGCCCACGCTCCGTGACCGCTATTCTTCGAGTGATTGACTAGTTGGGACAACAGTTTCCGTTGGAGGTAGACGTCATGGCGAATGACAAAATTGGGAGGGAGCAACTGCGGCTTGAGGCGCAGAAGACACGCGACAATGCCGAAAGCGAGGGGCGGGTTGACGAAAAAGACCGCCGTCTAACGGAGGAAAGCCGCGTGTTGGATGAAGCTGCTCGGGGCGAGGCTGAACAACTCAGGCGACTCGCCGAAGAGTCACGAGAGATTCACGAGCAGCATCGTGAAGCACTCGAGCAAATGCGGCAGGAGCGCGAAGAGGTGCGTCACGCGGCGGAGGCAGCCCGGGAGTCCGCTGAACAGGCACGAAGCGCAGCCGAAGATGCACGTCACGCCACCATCGAAGCCGTGCGCGCCACCGCCGATATACTCAGCGCTAACCTCGAACAGATGAAGTACTTGGAGGAGATGCGACGCGTCTCCCGTGAGGTGCAGGACCTTATCAAGAAGGCGGGCTCAAACTAAGTGACGCGCGACCCGTTGCGCAACAAGGCGCTGCCTGCCTTGCGTTAAGCAATTTTCACGATGGCTTGAATGGCATTAGGGCATATGACTTGGTCCGCCGCACGGTTAAGGTCGTGGACGGAAAGATCGTTATTACGCGCGTAGGAATCCGGCGGACGCTGGGCGGGTGATCTCCACGGTCGCCCTAAATGTCGATGCCAAAAACCTACAGCACGACCGAAGCTGCCAAGCTGATCGGCGTGTCCCTCATAACCCTGCATTGTTGGTTGGCGGCAGGGGAGCTTCAGCCCTTTGGAATCGAATTGGGCGACGGGCGCAAGCTCCGGCGATGGAATGATCGAGACATCGCAGAAGGGCGCAAACTAAAGGCGTTGCGGAAACGAGGACCCACCACCAAGCGGTAGCAGCGAAGCGGGAGCTGTTGGAGGTTCACGCCGAGCAAGGGTGGGCTCCGGCTCTACTCCAGGATTTCCACCTTGACGCGCTTTCGCAGTTTCATGCCTGCCGCAACCAAGATAGTGCGGATGGAAACGACTATGCGCCCCTGGCGGCCGATCACTCTCCCGAGATCGCCGGGGTGGACGCGCAACTCAAGCACGGTGACGTGTTCGCCTTCGATCGCACGGACCTGAACCTGGTCGGTATTATCCACCAGCGCCTTTACGATCGCCTCAAGCAACTCCTTCATCGTCCGCCTCAGCATGCGCGCCCTATCCAAACAGGTCCAGAAAAGCCTCTCGCTAGCGGTGTTTCTGAATGATCTCGTCGATCAGACCATACTCCTTGGCCTGCTGAGCCGACATAATGAAGTCGCGCTCCACGTCTTGTTCGATCTTCTCGATCGACTGCCCGCTGTGGTCAGCCAGAAGCTGGTTGATCACCGACCTCATCCGCAAAATCTCCTTGGCGTGGATGTCAATATCGGTTGCTTGGCCCGACAGGCCCGACATCGAAGGCTGATGGATGAGAATACGCGAGTTCGGTAGCGAGAAGCGCTTCTTGGGAGCGCCCGAGGTCAGCAGCAAGGCGGCCATCGAGGCGGCCTCCCCAACGCAGGTCGTCACCACGTCGGGCCGCACGTACTGCATCGTGTCATAAATCGCCATCCCGGCGGTAATCGAGCCGCCCGGCGAATTAATATAGAGCTGGATATCGCGCTCAGGATCGGCGGCTTCCAGAAACAAGAGTTGGGCCGTCACCAAATTGGCGACATGATCGTCAATCGGAGTGCCGATGAACAGAATGTGGTCTTTCAGCAGGCGCGAGAAGATATCGTACGCGCGCTCACCTCGCGTGGTCTCTTCGATGACCATGGGAATGAGCATTGAGCACTCTCCCGTCAGGACGCGAGGACTACCAAAGTTTGAGCGCAACTGCATAGCCGGTCACTGGATACGGTAACGGGGATTTTCGTCTTGGCGGTCCATGTAGCCTCTTGGGGGGCTCATGTCCCGCACTCTTCAAGGAAAGGGATTTCGGGGCAGGATGACAGCATACCACGGCAGGCGGGTTCGGTACGCTGTTAGCTGGACATTCGGGTTGGCAACCTGTATTGTCCCAGCACCTCGCGTGACGTTTAGAGTGACGGTCATGCCCTCGATTGTTTCCGCAGCAGGAGAATCAGTGCAGACATTTAGCAGAATTCTATGCACTTTCGGACGAGTCTTTTGCCGTCACCGTCGGACGATCTTCCGCCGCAACCGAGTGGGTATTATGGGAAACGAGTGCTTTAGATGCGGCGCGTGGTGGCCGTCAGAGGTTAAGCGTTCGGCCCTAGCTTGCGAGCTTGATAAAAATGCAGGCCGTGCCATGCAGGAGCATGGAGTCAACAAGTTCGAAATGATGAGGATAAATTCAATTCCGGCAGAAGAACGTCTCGCGTCGAAGTAGTGCCTCGATCCCGCTGACAATCTGCAGACAGTTGTCTTTTGAAACCGTCCCTTGTATTCCACAGCGCTGCGCCATGGAAACCAGAGCAAGCGGGAGGTCAGCAGATGTACAGAGGAGGATGGGGAGATCAGGCACGAGCTTACTCAGTGCGCGAGCCGCCTGGAATCCGTCCATTACGGGCATGAAAAGGTCCAGGATCAGGATATCCGGGGCTAGGTCCTGAATTTTTGTGATTGCATCGCGCCCGTTGACTGCTTCTGTACAGAACCACCCAGCATGGTCTTCTATCAATTCGCGCAGCCCAGATCGTACAAGCTCACTATCGTCGGCAATTAGGAAACGAGTCACAGGAAGCTCCAGATATCAAAGGAAGCTCCAGATACAGGAGATTCTCATCGATGACAACCCGCAATCAATCGGGCTAACAGGTCAAAAGCCCCGTCAGATGCCCCTAGTTGCCACGCGATTGCCCTACTATGTTGCGTTCTTCCGTCAAGGTAAGACTGTACGATATCGAACATAAGAAACTAGCGCTCCGGGGATGTTCGCGCGCCACACCGTCCCACGATTTCGCGCGTTAGAACGTGCATCAGCAGATATTCATTTCCGTTGCTCCCGGCTAATGCCACCAGTTGCCTGCGGGCCGCCTCCAAGCCCGAGACAGAACCACGCCACAAAACTTCACCATCGGGGAGCTTTTCGAACAGGTCATACGTGCGGTTCACGGTTTGATTAGATGCGCTCCTTATTGCCGAAGCTACGGACAAAAAAAGGCGGCCCCGGTGGAGCCGCCCAATCTTACTTTCGATTTGTTTCGTGCTAGCTTAGCTCTCGCTTCACTTTTGCACGACTGCCCATAGACCACACGCAATTGCGATCCTCGCTCCGTTGTGCGCTAAGTCAAGCGGGGAAAATGCTTGATGCGGCACCTACAGCGGTTTGCGTACGGCAGGCTGGAAAGACAAAGCGGCCCGAGGATTGAGCCCGAGCCGCCTTATCTTGTGCTTTGTCGAAGTGCCTTAGCGTAGTGCTCCTGCCGCACGCAGCGTCAAGTACCTGCGTTAGTGTATCCAACCCTCGTTGCGGAAATGATGCGACGCACCGACGAACGTCCTGCCCGTCGCCATAGCCGTGGCCATCCGGTTTCCGTATTCCGCAATCAGCGCGTCGAGAAGCTCAGCGCGTGTCTCCATGCTATCTGTAACCGCGATGTGCGAATCAATCGCAGCGTCAATCACGCCGAAGTAATCTCGGAAGGACGGATCGGCCAGGGCGTCGTAGATGTTCGCAAGCTGCGCGTCAAGCTCTGGCCGCAGTGCTTCATCGCGTTCCACGCGGTCCAGAAGCCTGTCGATGGTGTCGCGGAGTTGGGTTTTGCTAAACAGCGTGTAGTCGATGTTCATGGTGTTCCTGGAGAACGGAGCTTCGAGGACTGAGGGGGATTACGATTTGAATGCCGTAAGACGCGAATCGGAAATCTCAAAGTTCACATACCGGTAATACACCCGTAAGCCGACCGGGACTAGAATTTTGCGCCATTGACTGAAACGCGGAAGCTTGGAGCAGGGTCACGAAATTTGGCCTGAATGCCCATGCAAGGGAAAGGCAAGCCGGGCTTCCGCGTTGGCTCTCTCCAAGGTCATCCGTCTTTTCCATAATTCTGCCTCTACTCAAGTAATCCCCTGATTGATCCGGGCTCGCCTGAACAACCACGATGAATCTGTTGGAGCTGCTCATTTTCAAACTGATTCGGAAGTGGGGAGATGCGAAAATGAATCAGTGGAAAAAACTTGTTATTCCAGCAGTGGTAGTCGTGGTTCTCATCGCCTGGTATGCATTTCGGCCAGAACGCCTGGTGGTGAATCGACATGTTAACGAAGCATTACCGTCAGAACAAAGCGCCTCACAGCCGCAGCCTCTGGTGTCGGGGCAGTTCTACGGCATTCTTCACCCGACGGCGGGAACCGCAACGATCTACCAGATGCCAGACGCTACTCGTGTTCTTCGCTTTACGAACTTCAGCACATCAAACGGCCCTGATGTGCACGTCTACATGGTTGCCGCCGACGATGCAAAGGACATCGCGACGGTAGAAAAGGCCGGTTTCGTCGATCTGGGAGAGATCAAGGGAAACGTTGGCGACCAAAACTACATGCTTGGCAACGATTTGGACCTGGCGAAATACCGCGCAGTGTCCATATGGTGCAAACGATTCACCGTGAATTTCGGAGCCGCAGCGCTAAGGCCGACGGAGTCGTCGCTGAATCACTAGGATCACCTATTCGCCCGATGCGACCGGCTCGGCTTTCCTGCGCATGCGCGCAACGCAGCCGAATCTTGTGCCGGCAATTCTCTCTCTCGTTTCTGCAAGTGCCGAAGGATGTGAGGCGGCAAAAACACTTGATTCTGCCGCTGGCTAACGCGCCGTAGTATCCAAAGGACTTTCTGAGTCTGTACAGGCAGTGGGATTTTGCCCCGCCCGCCGCGCCGACCGAGCACTCATTCCAAGCTGACGGGCTATCGTGCGCCAGGAACGCCCCAGTGCTCGCAGACTGGCAATCTTAGAGGTATCTACTACTTTTCTGGGGCGACCGAGCCGCTTCCCTTTAGCTCGGGCGTTGCGCAGTCCTGCTCTCACCCGTTCCGCGATTAGGCTACGTTCTAGTTCAGCAACAGCCCCAAGAACCGTAAACACCATCTTCCCGGTTGGTGTGGAAGTGTCGAGTTGTTCCGAAAGGCTCACGAATGCGATTCCCAAAGCGTTGAACGTCTCCAGCGCACGGAGTAGGTGAGACACGGATCGCGCGAACCGATCGAACTTCCAAACGACTACCACGTCAAACTTGCGCTTGTGGGCGTCGGCCATGAGCCGATTGAGCTCTGGCCTGGAATTTTTCGCACCGCTCACGCCGCTGTCAACGTACGCGTCGGCAAGCGTCCAGCCACGCGCTTCCGTGAACTGGCGCATTTCCCGAGTCTGCATCCCGGCGTCCTGGCCGTGATTGGTTGTTGAGACTCTGGCGTAGATCGCCACTCTCGCGCTCATCGCTTAGCCGCCTTTGGCTTTGGGCCGGGAGTTTGTGCGGCCTTCACCTTGCGGCCCTTGGCAATATCGCGGTCAGTCCATAACCAAAGCGTCTGACCAGTGGGCATCTTGATCGCGGTTGAGGGTTTGATCTTCCCATCTGCGAGCCAGCGGTTTAGCGTCCGAAACGAGACGCGCATCTTGGCAGCGGCTTGTCTGGTGCTGTAGGTCTTTTTCGCTTTCATCTTCCGTACCTCGCTAGGTTGAGCATCAATAATGCCGCCAGTGCGCCGCGTCAAAGCGCCAATAGCTCTACTTCCAAGCGGCCCAGGCAATCCCGAACATTGTTCCGGCATTCCTTTGCAAGCCGTGCGAAGTCTGGCCCATTGCCGTTGCCACCTTCTGCGTGCCAGACGTTTTCAAGATAGGCAGCGATCTCCCCGGCCATCCCATAGCTAGAAAACTCAATTTGCAGACAGCGCGAGAGAAAACGTGCCTCTAGTCTGTCGGTGCTGTTACAAGTGAAAACGAAAACGCAGCCATCAATGCGGCCCGTGCTGTCTAGCTTCGATAGCAAAGCAAGCTGCGCCTTGTCGGTCATCTGATCCGCTTCGTCTACCAGAACGAACCAAAATCGCTTCCCAGCCATCGGGACGTACTGCGTCATCCGCAGGGATTCTTCTAACTCCGCAACGGTGCAATGCTGAGATGGAATATGGATTAGCTCGCCACCAATGGCATCGCAAAGAGCTAACGCCATAGTGGTTTTTCCAGTGCCGCTTGGCCCAGTGAAAAGGAAAGCGGCGCTGCGCGGATTGCGAGCAAAATTGGCCAAGATTCGCTTTTGCCTGTCTAGGCCAATAAATTTGGCAATGGCTCTGGGCCGATACTTCTCAGCGAGCGGTTGTGGGAAAGCAAAAGAGGGTGCGCTCACTGGCGCACCCCCTGAATGTAATCGGCGGCCTTTTGCGCTTGCGATGCCGCGAAGACGACCATGCGTGAATCAGATTTGAGTACGTCAATCCACGACTTGAGATAAGCGGCAGAGTTGGCTAGTGTTCTACGCTCGATTCCCGCGACACCTGCCAGCATCGCGGCTCCCATCTCCGCGATTAGTTCCTCTTTGGAGTACGACTCAGAGCCAAACGTGTTTAGCTTCTCGATGCCCTCGCGTCCGATGCGTGACGGATGGCCGGTAGAGTGTGTCAATTCATGGAAAAGCGTCGAATAGTATTCTTCGGCGGAGCCGAACGCTTGGCGCGATGGCATCCCTACGGTGTCGTTAGCTGGCCGATACCATGCGCGGGCATCTTGCACCGTTGCGGGCGGATTCGGCATGGCTGAAACGATGCGCTCGCACTCGGCAATGGGATTGATAACGCGCTCTGAACCGGGCGCAGTGATACTGTCGCATTGCTCTGCATTGAAAACGGTGTAATAACGCAAGAGAGCCGAAGTCTTCGCTACGCTCCCGCCGTCCGCATCTTCGGTTTCGTACTTGTCTATTTTCCAGAAGACGACCTTAGAGCCGTGCTCGCCACGTCGCACGTTTCCGCCCTGTTCGGTAGCTTGCTTGTACGTGAGCCAATAGGATGAGCCGTAGCCTCGGGATGCGAGCAGGAATACGTTAATGCCGCGATACTCACGCTTGCTGACTAGGTTCCTGGGAATCTCCGTAGTCCAAGGCCGATGCCACGGCGCTACGCCTGATTCCAATTGCTTGATGATCTGCTCTGTTACGATCTGATAGACGGATTGATGCGGTATGCTGGATGCAGCTTGCATAGGAGTCTAAGCCTCCGATGTGAGTTAGGCTCTGTCGGATGTTGATAGCATCTGACAGGGCCGCTTTTACTTCTGTCACAGCATATGCCACAATAGCAGAAAACGTGTCAAGAGAAATACGCAACGCGAGCGAAAATAATTTGATTTGCGGCCGATTTGCGGAGGATTTTACGCGGACCTTACGAAGCGCGTGGTGGCCGCGAGAATTTGGAAAACCCGCTGAGTTTAGGCTTCACAAGGTGGGGTGGCCTTTTTTATTTAAGAGTCCCATCAGCCCCGACGCGGAAGTGAAAATTAAAAATGGATGTCGGCGACAGCTGCGATTATTGGGAGAACTTTTACTTTTGAGTAAGAGCCTCAGCGGCATACAATTAGCCGCTATTAGAAGCGCCTGATGCGCCTCTTCGTTGCCATTACTGACGGGGATTGGTTCTCCTACCTCTCATCCATCTCACTGGATGAAGTAAATTTTTGGCAGCCTAGTGGCAACGTCAGTTTCAAAGCTCTTCAAGTGGGCGAGCCGTTCTTATTCAAGCTGCACAGTCCCAAAGACTACATTGTGGGTGGTGGCTTCTTCAGTCACTCTACTATTTTCCCCGTTAGTCTCGCATGGCAAGCCTTCAGCCAAAAGAACGGTGCTGCGACTGAACAGGAAATGCGAGCCAGAGTTGAACGCTACCGTCGTGTCGCTCCGAATCCCAGTGAGGACTACAACATTGGCTGCATACTGCTTCAGAGGCCGTTCTTCTTTAACCGGGGAGACTGGATTCCTATACCTCAGTGGAAGCCAAACATTGTTCGTGGGGCGGGGTTTGAGAGTGAAACCGAACCCGGCAAGTCCATTTGGGACCGAGTTCAAGCGCTGCTAATCGGCTCAAAGACGCCAAGCGATGAATTAGCGGAAAACGTCATTTTGCAGAGCGCCCGATATGGCGCACCTCAAATGGTTCTGCCTCGATTAGGTCAGGGTTCATTCCGTGTCATGGTCACTGATGCGTACCAAAGGCAGTGCGCGGTCACTCACTCCCCGATCCTCTACGTTCTGGACGCTGCTCACATCAAGCCGTATCAGGCCGGAGGCCCTCACGTTCTCAGCAATGGCGTATTGCTCCGTCAAGATGTTCACACCTTATTTGACCGTGGGTACGTGACGATCACGCCTGAACACAAAGTTGAGGTCAGCAAACGTATCAAGGATGAGTTTCACAACGGGAAGGAATACTACGCGCTGCACGGGTCCGAGGTGTGGCTACCGAAAGAGACGCGACTGCGTCCCGGAAGCGAATATCTAAGCTGGCATAATGAGAATGTTTATCGAGCTTAGCGATGATACGAATCCTACTCTTGGATTGCCCTGACGGCTTATTTTACAAGTTGAAGGACCAAGGTTTTGACGTTGAATCCGGGGCCATAGGGTTTCAAACTGGTACTCGCCAGCTTCCATCACAAGTTTATGAGAGCCAAATCGTAATTTATAGTCCAACGTACCTTGGATCAACGAGCGACGCTGAGCTTCAGCCGAAGGACATCAAGGATTGGACGCCGGAATTCAGCCTCGAACATCTCACCGAAACAATCGAGTACGGCGCTACGCTTCTGATCTTCGTTAACCGGCTTTCAAACAATTTAGCAAATCAGAATGCCGCATATAGCTGGATACCATACATGCCGCCGATTGCCTTTACGAAGGACAAGGTCATCGGGGCGAATTTGTTTACCGATTACCCGTACCACAAAGCCAAATTCCTTGCTCCAATTACCACCAAAGATGATCTAGAAATTCCGGTTTTACAGAAGTTGCAGACGCCGAAACCGGAATATCCTTATACCGTTTTCCCGCTACTGTGGAATGCACACGGTGAGGTCATCGGCGTCTGGATGACCAGAGGCAGAGGCTCTCTGATCGTGCTGCCCAAATTCAAATCGAATGGAGAGATCATCGAAACGTTTCTTCATCGTGTCCTTCCAGAAATGTACGACCTCAAGACCCGAGTCGGGCTAATTGATAAATATGAATCACCTCAAGAGCAGAGATCGCTCGGCGCAATCGACAACGATGAGCGGTTGAGAAATGAAATAGAAGCACGACTCACAGCTAACAGGATTGCATTAGGAACAGCAAGGAGGGAAAAAGCGAACGTAATTAATACAGATGCCACAGCCAAGCAGGTTCTAATTTACCATGATACGGCTCTACGACAGGGTGACGTCGCTCTCTTCTATCTTTACAAGATAGTTGAAGTCATCGAGAACAAACACGGAGGTGAGGCGGAAGCTATTAAGGTTCTCGAATGCGGCACCGAATGGAAACACATTAAACGTAGTGCCAACGAGAGCTACGGTGATATGCGGCATGCTCCTAAACCGGGTGACGTAATCAAGCGGTGGACCTTTGAAGACATTAAGAAGTGTTTTCAAGATACAGAGAAAATAATCCTCGCCTACTTTGCGACATTGTTCCCTGTGACTGAGGCACAACAATTATCGAGCGGTGCGGCTCAGCAAAAGATCACTGGCTGAGCCAGCTAGCGACACCGCCATGATCCGAACACGTTCCCCGGCGACTCTGGCTAAAGCTGTAGCTTCCGTCGCGGCACTGTGCTGTCGCACCCTCGGGAGCCGCGCTCGCCTTTGTCGGTGATTGCACGCGCTGGCCTGCGCGGTTCGTGTAATAGTGCGGTTTAGATGAGTCCTTTTCACTCTTGGCGGGAGTCGTCTTGGTGCTTTGTTTCTTGTCAGCCGCTTTCGATTTGTCGGTCTGAGTGGTTTGGGCCGCGCTAGGCTGCGCCTGCTGTTCGGCTTGCGCAAGAGACTGAACGGGTGGAAGCAGTAAGGCCAGAAGTATAAGAACACTGGTCCATCTTCTGAATTCCACGGCTGCCTCCTTGACAGGGTCGCGGGGACGGGTGTTTACTCCGCGCTACATATCCCGATTAAGTAAATGGGTCAAGCGATTTGAGTAGGAGTAAGACGCTCCGCTCAGGAGGCACGTATGGGAGCGCTTAGCATCGCCTTCGACACTATCATCGTTGGTGCATTGGCCTTGCCTTGGTTGGTCTTTGCCGTCGATCTCTTTTTTTTGCAAGATCATGATGATGACCGTCGGGCCTTCGGGGTGCTCGCCCACTTGCAAAAAGAAGCCAAAATACAACCGGCGGCGGCAGCGGTTATCTTGTTTGCGGTGGCCTACCTCCTTGGTTCGGCAGTGGCTCGAACAGCACAGGATTTTTTCAATGACAATGACCTGATGGGTATCTCACTCACAGAAGACAATATTCGAACGGCCGAATATTGTGCCCAGGACAGCGAGATACGCCGCGTCTTTCAAAAAGACGGTGCTTTTGGCGAACTCGACAAAGTTGACTGCGCTCCGACGATTCCCACCGAAGGCCGAAAGCAGTGGAAGTGGTGGATTTGCAAGCGTGTTTTCGGCAACTTTTGCGACGAGCGTTCCGACGAGGTCGTGAGCGAAACACAGGCAGTTTTTCAAGTACAAGAAGGAGCACTTCTACTGAATGGCCAAGATAAGACGGAGAGACTCCGGCAATTCCATGATCAAATCATGGTGCTTCGCGGCGCCGCCTTTGACGGTGTTCTTGCCTCTATTTTATGTTTGTTTGCTTGCTGTGCGAAAAAGCGGGTCAGAATACGACGGGCCTTGGCTTTTGTGCCCGGTTTCTTCTTCGTCCTCGGTTTATACTCGCTTTCTCATCATTTTCAGACCAAGGATATCAACGATGCACCATTTATGGAAATCACCGTGATCCTGCTCGGGGCCGGTGGTTTTGTCGCGCTATGGAGAGGCGAGCAGCGGCGTTGGTACGGACTCGGCCTTTTCGTTCCGTTGCTGCTGCTCACTTGCGTGGCGTATTTGGGCTGGTGGCGAACCGAAGTGTTGTATGACCGACAGGTCATCTACTCGTTCTTCGCCCAGAGCTATCCCCCACTGAGATAGCCAGCGAGCTGAGGTCGTTCCCCCGTGCATTCCGACCAAAACATACCAATGTGGCACTGTCCAGAGTGTGCTCATTCGCTGCGCTGGTCTCACAACAGATCGACCCAGCCGAAACCCGGCGAGGCTTCCATTTGCGGACACTGCGCTGCCTTTGTGATCTTCACGGATGAGATGACGCTGCGTGCGATGGATTGGCCGGACTGGTGCATGCTGACGCATGCGCAAAAGCGAAGGTTGGTCGGGACACGGGCAGTCATCCAGGGGCGCATTCGAGCGGCGCGACAATAACCAAGGGACCTGAATTAGCGGCGCTACGCTCGGATGACCGCGATGCTTTCGCCCTTAACCTCAGCCCTTAGCGATCCCGGCTCTACCGTCGCGCCAGCGAGAAGAGCTTGTCGGATTGGTTCTTTCTCTTCGCGGATCATCCATTCCAAGATGACGATTCGTTGAAGCGTCGCCTGCGAGATTCGCGGGGCGATGGGAACGATCCGCACTATCCGTTTAGGTCTGGCGGGCATTGGGCTGTCCTCCCGCCCATCGAATGCCACAGCCATGGGCCAATTGTCAATTTCGCAAAATACATCGCCACTTCATTGAACCCGTCGAAAGTTTACGGTCGTCTCAGCTTTGAGCTTTCGCACACGCTCCACGACTTCTACGCGTGAGTCAGTCGGGACAAAGGTTCTGCGGACTCCAAGCGGCGTCTCTCAAAATAGGCCAAGTCAGCAGCGGCCATGCCGCTCCGGGCTAAGGAAGTCAAGTCAACGCTCGACAGATTCTCCACGTATTCCTTTTCGCTGGGGAGTTTGCCGTAAATACGCCAGAAAAACGAGCTATGCCTGAACAGTCGCAACACCGCAGCCCAACGGTTCTCTGCCCTTAACAATTGCCATAGCACTTCGTGACAAGTATCAAACAGCGCTGCCATCCTCTGCCCGTGCAGGTAGGAATACGCACTAAACAACAGCTTTCTCTCCTGAGGAGAGACACTGGCGGCACCCGCCGCAGTAATTTGAGCCTTTGCCTTACCAATGACCGCACGAATGCGATTGTAGTTGTCTCCCGAACATCTGATGACTCTCTCCCGCAGTCGCGAACCTTCCTCACTGCCGACGTGCCTGACCAGCGCAAGGGTCAGATTGTTTGCAGCCGTTATGTAATTGCTCGCTCGCGCAGCTTTTTCCAATCTCTCCAATTCGTTAATTAATGCTTCACCCGTGAGAGTCTCAACGGCGATAATCCCCTCGGCCTGTAAATAGAGACCTGACCCAGTTCGTTCGAGTTTTTGCACCTCCTTGGCCGCTTCAACCGCAGCTTCAGTATCGCCATCAAGCTGGTGCGCAAACGCAAGGTTTATGAAGAGACTCGATTTGTGGTCCTTAGAGAGTTCCCCGGCACCTTCGCTAAGCACCGCCCCGATTATGGTGATCGCATCTTCTCGGCGGCCCAGCATTCTCAGAGCCCTCGCTTGGGCGCTAGTAACCTCCAGTCTGCTCTTTGGAGATGATGGCGACTCTGACATGAACGGCAGGACTGCCTCCGCAATCAGCACGGTTTCTCTGTAGCGATCACTTCGGCACAGTCCCTCACAGACAGTGACCGCCAGACGCTCGGTCCTGGTGCGTTCAATTGGATCCGATCGAGTGATTGCATCCGAAAGAAGGTCTCCTAAGATAATCGCCTCATTTCGCTGTCCCGCAGCCGCAGTCTGAAAGTAGTGGCTCTTTAGTTTTCCTTCGCGCCACTCGGCGCCGAACACAAGATCAGCGGCGCGCTTTATAATTTCGTTGTGCTCCATCTGAGGAATCAATGCCTTCGTATAATCCCTAACCTGCCGAGGCACAATAAGAAGCCGTTCTGCTTGGCTCAACCACGCACCGGTCTCTTCTGGTGAGGAGTTAGGATTCACGTCCGCCACAGGGAGCACCTGAACTAACTGTAGACGTTCCAGCTCAGCCGCATTCACCGGGAAGAAAGGGTCTGCTTGATCAAAGTGCCTCAGACTTTGAAGCGTTTCGCCATCGGCAAGGACAGTAAGTACCCTGAGCAATCTAAAGCTACGCCGCGAATACCTGTCATATGAACGCGCTAGACTGGTGACCGCGCGTTCCAGTGCGCGGGGAACCGCCTCCGAGGTCGTATCAATGAGTTCGTCATCGTGAGAATCTATGAGTTCCTTGAGAGTGATGTATCGGAGAGATTCGAGCAGTCGATCGAGATGAATCGGAAGTCCAGCCGAGCGCCGGTAGAGAGTATCGATGGCATCGGGTCCAGCAAACTTCTCTCCGCCCCCGGCGTGATGAATGACATAGGTTCTGACCTCGGGAAGCTCGAGCGCTTTAAGTCCGACGAATGGGAACCGAGTGGCCGGTACCGATCGCGTTGTGAGGACGACGCGAATCTGCGGGCAATAATCGAGAATAGACTGGATCACCTCATCAAACGTCGCACCGCTATCCGGCATTTTATCGGTTAGCAGATCGGTGCTGACATTCTCAATCACGAGGATGCACTGAGGAAGAACGGCAGCAAAACCCAACAGTTGCTGTAGTGGCAAGCCAAGTTGGCGATGAGCTTGGCCCCGAAAGCTCTCGATTGTCGAAGCGTCATCACACTGTATTGCAAACACGTCCGGGTCCCTGCTTCCGCTTCGCTCAGCAAGAGAAGTGATAACTGACGCAATAAAAGCGTCTGTTCCGAGCCCCCAGTCCGAGAGAATCCATACGCAACGACCGCCTTCAAGGTGCTGTTCTGATGTCGCCTGCTCAAACCTGCGCACACTCCGATGATGGGGCTCGGTTCGCAGGTGCATCCTGGGCACATTTTCGAGAGCCGCCCGCGCCTCGGTTTCCGACAACTCTTTGTCCAGAAACAACGCGGCATCGCGGCTTGCAGAACCCGTAGACATCAACGCGGGAGTAACCTGAGTCTCTTTAGATTGTGGCGCTTCTAGCCGATATTCGCCCGGGTACACCCAAATGGCGGAATCATTTTGGTTCAGCTCGTAGCCTGGATCGGCGACTAGCCGCAAATGTCCTGCGTAACCTCGGTGAGCAAGGCGAGGCCAAATCGTTTCCGTTAATTCACTCGAGGTTAGACTTAATCGGCCAGCAGAATAGCCATGAATACGCTTTTGGTGATCGCCCCAATATTGCAACCCGAAAAGTGAAGGAGCTTGACGCACCCTTCTCAGCCCGGCACCGGCGGCGCTTGTGTTGAGGGCAGCCGCCTCGTGCAGGTGCCCGCAGAAGTGAGCAAAAAAGCGCTCCGGTGGGTAGATGTCCGACTCAAATCGGGCGCGCCCGGACGCATTCAACCATTCTTTGGGATGGTGGGTTATAAGTAATATCTCATCAAGCGCTGCCCCCCACCCAACATTGTCCCCTCCACAGGCGGAAACGAACTGGCGAATGTCCAACTCAAGTTTTTCTTCGTAATTCTCATTCGTGAGCTGCAGAAAAGAAGAGTTGAGAGAAATCAGCCCGAGCTGAATCCCGCTCTTTTGAATCACGTACGAACAATCGCCCGGTAGACTACCCGCAGAAAAGTTAGGGGCCTTCGGGAAAGGGAGACCATCGCGCCACCGAACAAAGTTTTCGAACGCTCCCTCCACGAGTTGGCGATAGGGATTGTCTGCAGACGACCAAAACGCCTCCCTGACAGCAGCATCGTCATGCCAGTGAAGCATCGCACGTAGCACTGGGTCGTTGGTTGCTGGCCTTACAAGATCGTGATTGCCCGGTGTAGCAATTATGTATGGCGTCGAACCTAGAGTTTTGAAAAGCTTCCAGACGTCATCAAGCACTTCGGTTGCTTTGTCGAACTCTTCGCGTGCGCCTTTTTGGGCGACATCGCCAGAAAAAATGACAAAATCCCAAGGTCCTGCACGTTCGTGCAGCTTGCGCAAATCCTCAAAAAGCAGCTCCTTGAAATTCGGTAGCAGCCATTCTTGGTTCTGCATGCCGACATGTAGATCACTGAAGTGCAGCCACGAAACCAGACTCATATTAGTTCACCTGCTTGTGCAAACGCGCGCCGCGAACTGCTTGGCCTTCAGCGCGGTAACTTACCAGTTATCTCGATCGCGATTGGGTGTCTCGCCGGGACTATGCTGAATTATAGCCCTAGTGGGAAGGGGGAGAAAGGTTAGGCGATTCCATGCGGCCCGCGTCTCGCGGCCTCAAGCACTACCGCGTCAAGCGCTGATTGCACTAGAATCCTGCGCAATGCCGCACGACAAGGACCTCGTCAGGCTCAAGTTCGACCTCGCCTACGACAACGTACAGTCGATCGGCCACGCTCAGGCGAAGTACGTGACCGCGCTGCTCACGTACATCGGCGTCTTATTCGGGCTGTCTCTGCTCGGCGGCGGCAGCCTGGTGCCCGCCATCCATCTAGTCGGCGTCGACGTGCCCGTCGAAGGCGTCTGGGCCGTCACGCCGATCGTAACGCTGGTCCTTACGCTCGCCTACATCGGAACCGTGACGGCGATGATTCCCGCGCTCTCGGACCTGCGCCAGGCGGAGAAGGAGCTGTTCGGCTCGCAGACCTACTCGATGTTCGCGGTCGACACGACGAAGAACATCCTGGACTACCTCGCCATCCTGCAGCTCAAGCCGAGCGGCAGGACGCGCAACCCTTCGGATGACCCTGGCATGAAACCGTGGTCGCTGCGGCTCCACCACCTCATCCTGCCCGCGTTGTACATCGGAAGCCTCGTCACCAGCTACTCGGCGATCGCGCACCTGGCGGCGCGTTGCGCAAGTCACTTCACGCTGGCTTTCACGTCTGCCTGCCTCGCGGCGCAGCTGGCCTACACGGCGCGTCCGCTGTACCGCTACTACCGGCGCCTTCGCGACGTGGACCGAAAGGACGACGCGTACAACTGATAAAAAGGAAACCTTCCTTTAATCTCACCTGAAACAGTCCAAATCCACTCGAAGGAGAACAGAAATGAGCCAGCCCATCATTCAGGTGAAGGACTTGAACCTGCGCACGACTTTCTGGAATCAACACTCGCAAAACGAATCTAAAGATAATCCTGCCCGACAGGCGAACTGCTTAGCGCCCGCCAGTCCCGCTGCCGGCCTCAAAACTAGAAAATTCGCACTCAAATCCGGGTAATCGCCTGAGAACACATGGAGTGCGCACGCGTACGCAACGCGGGACCCTTTATTTGGCGAGAGGTTTTCGGGAGTTTCTGCGATTTTGCGAACCGCGCTAGACGCGGGTTTTTGGCGCTATTTCGGGCTTAAGTTATTGATTCCACAGCTGCACGCCATAGAAAATGGGTATCGGTGCAACTCGTGTTGAATACGGCTATGTTGCTGAAAATAGAGGGGATACTTTAGATGGCACTCGCGTGTGTTGAGGCTCAGTGCTTTCAAGGACTTAGCAGCATGTGAACCGAAACCAAATGGTAGTTTCCGTAATCCACCGATTCAATTTGCGGGACATCCCGGCGTCCCAGCCCCATCTAGGCGGGTAGCGGAATCGCTCCGCAGGTCACTCCCGATCACGGCCTTTTTCTCGACGACAAATGACTCCGCTTTTCCACGTCCCGAAGAAGATCAGAAACAGTGATACCGAAGCCCTTGGATAGGGTTAGAAGCGTATCTAGGCGGGGGATGCGCTCAGCACGTTCCAGCAGGCCAATAGCGGTTCGGTGCAAGCCACAGCGGTCCGCAAACTCCTCCTGTGACCAATGGCGACCTTCTCGTAGTTCCCGGATTCTTTCGCCCAGAGCAACCAATACGCTTTGCATCCCGGAGAGAATGGGAGCAAGCCGCGCATACGTCTACCGACAGCCCGTAGACAGACAGAGCGTCTCCATAGTAAGGTGTAAGGCATTCCCCGATTTGTTCTGACGAGACTGTGTGCAGAGGTATTCTGATGCGAGCTGCGGCTCTGCTCTTCCTGTTCTTCATCACCTGCTCAGTCATTGTTTCTCCGCTATTTGCTCAAAACGCGGACGGCCCACTGACAAATGCTGCCGTCTTGAGCATGGTCAAAAGCGGCCTCTCTCCTGAAATAGTAGTAGCGAAAATCCAGTCCTCAACCTGCGACTTCGATACTTCTCCCACCAGCCTAAAGAACTTGAAAACCTGGGGCGTGCCAGATGCGGTTGTCCTAGCGATGGTAAAGGCTCCCAGGTATGAAGGGGAGAAGGTTTATGTGAAGTGCGACGTAGGGGGAAATGGTCGGGTAGGAGTTTATCCGAACGCCCTTATCGACCCGCCCGCATTAGCTTTTGTCGGGTGCGGTGATGCGCTCACGGTAATCGGTAATGAAACCAACGGGCTGGGTGAACTCTGTCTCAAGGTTCGGACGGGGGCAGGCGTTGAGGGCTTTCTTCTCGCTGAATTTGTCTCGAAAATCACATCTGAGCCAGCAACCACGACCAATCTGGCAAGCCCCACGCCGACCGCATCGCCAGCGCCCGTGACATCCAGGCAACCCACGATGCCACCCAACACGATAAGGGCCGTCGCTTGGCGAGGAGTGCCTTGGGCTACGACTTCCTATTATCAGCAACCGGGGAGTGCAAGCACCAATTGCATGGGCAGCGGGACTTGGCTCGGGAATATGTCCCAAGCAAATGTACAATGTAACACGCAATACACGCCTGCTCAGAACGTGCCGATTAACTGGAACCATTACACTATTTACAATCTGGTAGAGACAGCAAACTCGTACATGGTAATTACCTGCACTCGTAACGTCGTGTGGAGTAAGTGCACCTATTTAGTGCCGGGCGATACGTTTTCTTTTGGAACCGAAAAGGGCAAAGTCTCTGTTTTGGCCCAGCGGGGTAAGGGTAAGACGCAATCACTCGACTTCGACGTTGTTTCGAGTCAGATGAAAACACAGTGAGGCAAAAATGGTAGTGAAGCAGATAACGTGGATCAGTCTGCTGCTATGCCTTATTCCCGTAACCGGTTGTTCGCATACTGCGGCTTTCAACAGGGCTATCCAGAAAGCTTCTTGCGGAGCGGCCAATACACCGCCTCCCAGCGGGCCTGAGGGAGCCGGAGGAGGGATCAGCAGGACCGCGCAGGGTGTCGAAGCATGTCGGGACAAATGAAGCATTCAAACACGCATAGGCAGTACCGTTTTGGATAAGCCGCTGTGCGAACGCCGACATTGGCGCAACTAAACAACTCAAGCAAAGACCTCCTCCTGAGCCGGATGCTGCGTCAGCCACTCTGCTAACAGATACCCGCGTAGCCGATTGATGTGTAGGCAGCGAGCGCAAAACCGTAGACAAGACCCTCGCGGTCGTCCGTTCGATGGACCGACGAAAAACTGGGAACAACACTGGTAACAAACTGGGAACAGAATACCCCAGAACAGCGTCAAACACGGCCTACTAAGCACCACGTAAGTCATTGAAAGGCAAAGACGGGCTATTTCTTTATTCAGCTGTGGAACCGAGGGTCGCGGGTTCAAATCCCGTCGCTCACCCCAAACCCAAGACTCCACCCAAACAAAAACTCAAGGCCACTAGAAACTATCAGAAATCCGACGGTGGAGGAGAATCCATGGCCGCTCGACGGAATTGCCGCTCAGCGGAAGAGATCCTGTTCCGGACTGCGGATCAGCGCGCGGGCCGTGCCTTCGGCTGGTTTCCAATCGAGTCCGCGCATTAAAACTACCGGACATCCGGCGGGCTTGCGCATCAAGATGCCGGCTGCCGCGGCAAGCTGGTCGGCAACCGCTACGATCGTTCCGGTAAGTTTTCGGCCGCGGCGGTCCAAGGATCCCCGGTAGTCTTCTAACGGAGCGAGTCCGGCGCAGCCAATCGCCACGTCCACGAGTCCCTCACGCCATGGCCGCCCGAACGTGTCGGTTACGATGACCGCGCCACATCCGAGTTCCTTTCGGAGGCGCGCGGCGGAAGCGTCGGGATCCTTTGGTAACACGGTAGCAAAATCATCGCCTTCAACATTTGACTGGTCTACGCCCGCGTTTGCGCAGACATAGCCCAGGTGAGTCTCCGCTATAAGGACGCCGCGATCCATTTTGATGATCCGCTTGGATTGCGACAGGATAAGTTCAATCAGCCGAGGATCTTTGCCGGATTCGTTAGCCCAGGATTGCGCGAGAGCAGACGGTTGTATTTCGCGAAGGTCAACGACTGCGCCTTCCGCTTTCGAAACGATCTTCTGGGCGACGGCGAGAACGACGGAGCCGTCGATCGGCTGTTGGTCTCTTTTCGCCGCGTCGCGAATTAGCGAGGCAAGATCGTCGCCGTGCTCGACCTCCGGAATGCCTGAGAGCGCGACTATTTCGATGCGCATGCGGTTCGCAGAAAGGCCGTAACGTCGCCACGATGTGAAGTGGCAAGAAGCTCGGCTACATCCTCCGGCGTGTCGATATCAAACATCAGGCCAGGAAGGCGCAGAATGTCGGCGGGAACGTTTTTCAGGCGGGCTTGATCGAGATGCGCGCGACAACTACCCGGGCCGAAGCGGCTTTCGATAACGTCGGGCGGAGTACGCGCCATCGCATTTGTGCCGGTTCCGTCCGCGGAAGGCACCAGAACCACACCAGGCCGAGCGGCAGCAGCAAGGCGGCTGAAATCCGCAGGTGTAACCAGAGGGACGTCGATCGGTACAAGTAAAACTGTTGTAGCTCCGAACTTGATCGCGCGCAAGCATGCCGCGTCTGCCGAAACGCTGTGACTCACTTGCTCGTTCTCTTCAAAAACCAGCGTGCCGGAGCTACGCGCGTGTTCGGCGACGTCCGAATCGTTGGTTACCACCACCACTTGATCGATGCCCTCGGCCTGACACAGCGCTCGGAGCGTCTGCCTGTATAAAATCCGCGCCAGCTTTTCTCGCTGCTCTGCCGAAAGAAATCCGTCCAGCCGCTGCTTGGCGTTATGCGGGCTCTTGACCGGCAACAGGGCGAATATCATGAGCCGATCCCCAGTTCACGGACCATAACTCGCGCCAGCGATTTCCTCTCGCGGAGGCCGCGCATGACGGTATTCGTCACAACAGGCCGGATCCCAAGCTTTTCCACTGCGACCGCCTGCGCTCGGTCCACTTCATCCAGCACGAATGTGCCGACGAAATCCGCATAGAGCCGCGCGACTTCAACCGCTGCAGGCCGCAGGCGCATGCTCTTCATCATAGCCGCTGCAGGTCCCTTCAGCGCGCGGCCGCCCACGATCGGAGAGATGGCTGCCACTCGGTCCCGTTTGGACCGGAGCGATTCGCGTATCCCTCGGATGGCTAGAATCGGACCGATGCTGATAAACGGATTCGAGGGGCACAAAATGATTGCCTGGGCACCTGCAATCGTTTCGAGCACCCCGGGAGCGGGCATAGCTTCCGACGCTCCCTCAAAACGCACGCTAATAACCTTATCGCGCGCGCGGCGCTTCACGAAGTAGGTCTGGAATTCGAGTTCGCCCGTCGGTGTGCAAACGTGTGTTCGCACGCGATCATCCGACATGGGAACGATTTGAGAGCGCACCCGCAGAGCTGCCGTTATTTCCGCAGTTATAGCGCTCAGCTTCGCGCCTTGGCGCAGACGCTGCGTGCGATACAGGTGCGTCGCCAGGTCCCGATCGCCGAGTTGGAACCAGGTGTCCGCACCGAGCCGGCTAAGGGCCTCAAGGCATCGAAAGCTGTCGCCGCGGATGCCCCAGCCGCGCTTGGGATCGGATAAACCGGACAACGTGTATGTTACGGTGTCCAAATCGGGAGATATGTGGAGACCGTGAATTTCCGCATCATCGGCCGTGTTGCCGACGATGAAGATGCGCTCGGGCGCAAGCACGCGGGTCAGTCCGTCGAGAAAACGCGCGGCTCCCACGCCACCGGCGAGCGCGACCACCGAACCAGGGCTCATAGCTTAGACGTCACTCAGGCCAAGCCCGGTGATCCTCAAGCCAGAATGGCTTACCTTATGTTTCAGATTCAAAGCGATGAGCAGCGCTGCGGAGCTTTCCAAATAACGAGCATTTTCGAGTGGACCGGCATCGATAGCGCGCACGCCTGGAATCTTTTCGGCAATCTGACTCACGGTGGCTTTTGCGTCCGCACTATCGCCGCAGATCAGTGCATCACAGTCAACCGGGTGACTAAGGCCTTTCAAAGCCTCTGCGCCAAGAAGATGAAAGGTTGACACCACGGCGACGCCCGGGGGCACAAGTCGCGCAGCCTGCTGCGCGGCTGAACCATCCCACAGCGTTATTGTGCGGGATACACGGCCACCGATGGCAATTTCGAGCGGCACAGTGGCATCCACAAGGATTGCACCCGATTGGAAATTTGTACGGATGGATTTAAGCGTCTCAACCTGAGCAGAGAGCGGCACAGTGAGAATCACAATTGCCGCCTTGCTTGCGGCGTCGGGATTCGTGTGGCCTGTGATTTCGCCAGCGTCGGCCTGCGCTGCAATTTCTTTCGCGGCAGCTTGCGCCCGGTCCAGATTCCGTGAGCCAATCAAGACGCGTAAGCCGGCTTTAGCAAAACGAAGAGCCAGCCCGCTTCCCTCTGCTCCGGTGCCGCCTACAACTGCAACGACCTGTTGCACGTGTGTTCCCGAAATAAGTCGTACCGCCGGAATCGGGCTTAGTGTACCCTCTAATTAAATTAGAGAGGAGACTTAAGGTGGCTGCGATCCCAGAAAAATATCTCGATCTATTCCAGAAGAAATCTTTTGCACAGCTCGCGACACTGATGCCGGACGGAACTCCGCAGGTATCCCCTGTCTGGGTCGACTATGATGGCAAGCATATCCTCATCAACACCGCAAAGGGCCGCGTCAAAGATAAAAACATGCGACGCGATCCCCGAGTTGGATTGGACCTTATGGACCCGGACAATCCTTACCGTCATCTTTCGGTTCGTGGACGCGTTGTGGACAGCACGGAACAGGGTGCCGATGCGCACATAGACAAAATGGCCAAGAAGTATCTGGGCCAGGATAAGTATCCTTATCGCAGCCCGGGCGAAGTACGGGTTATCTATAAGATCGATCCCAAAGGCGCACACGCAATGGGCTAGCCCGCGTTCAGCGGTTGCCCTATTGATTAAAGAGCCTTCACATCAACGACCATACAATAGCCCCCTCGTTTCGGAAGTTCATTTCCTACTTTTAGGAGCGAATTATGAAGAGGTTGCTGCAGAGCCTTGGAATAATCGTCGTTTGTTTGATCCTGATTCTGATCGTGCTGCGAATCACGGGGTTCGGACCTCATGCCAGGACGCCGGGACTGTGGCTGAAAGGGAATGTCGTCGCCACGCCAGTGACGGACTGGTCGTTCACAGACAAAATTCCAGTCGTCCAGCTGCAGACCGAAGCATGGTACATGCTGCCGCATTCGGTAAACATTAATTGCCTCAATTACAATGGCCAGCTTTATCTGGTCTCCGTTTATCCTGCAGGCACGGCGCATACCTGGAATGACAACGTAATGCGCGATCCGCACGTGCGCCTAAAAATCGGAGACGACATTTACGATCGCACGGTTTCGCTCGTAACCGACCCGGCCGAGCAGGAAGGCGTCCTTCAAGCCAGGCACAACAAATACCCGCAGCTAAAAGTTCCGCCGAATTCGACAATTCATGTTTTTCACGTTGTCGGATGATTAGGATTTTTGATGAAGGTAGTGGTTACCGGCGCCAATAGCGCCGTCGGTCGGGCGATCCTGAAATGCGGACCGAAAGTGGCGCTGACGCCCACGACTTTTGTGGCTGCGGTGCGTTCGGACCGTGCGGCAGAACAGATCCGGTCGCAACTCAGCAATATCAATGATTTAGTCCGTATTTCCTACGACGCTCCGGAGAGCTTGGACGCAGCGTTTCAGGGCGCCGCAGCAGTCATTCACCTTCCCGGAATTCTTGTTGAACGCGCGGATTCTACTTACGAGCAGGCAAATGTTGAGTCCACCCGCAGCGTCGTTGAATCCGCGAAGCGTGCCGGAGTGCAAAAATTGGTTTTGGTGAGCGCGACGGGAGCGGATGAAACCGCGTCCAATCGCTACTACCGTACTAAAGGGCAGGCGGAGGCTTTTGTGCGTGCATCGGGACTAGCCTATAGTGTGCTGCGCGCTCCACTTCTGCTTGGTCCCGGGACGGCGGGAGCGGCTGCACTCAAGCGCAATGTGAGTCTTCGGAAGGCGAGATTGATCGGTGGCGGCCGGAATCTTCAGCAGCCCCTTCACGTAGATGATTTGGCGCGCGCCGCAGTGATGGCCGCGACGCAAGCATCCGTTGCAAAAAATCTCACGTTGGAACTCGTCGGCCCCGTTTCGCTGCCGGAGAGGGAATTGGTCGAACGAGCAGCTCGGTCGTTGGGACATGAAGTCCGCATCGGCTCAATTCCGAAAAGTTTGCTATCTTTGGCGCTGGCCATCCGCCAACGAGTGGGCGTTCGGGGGTTTTCGCCGGATGTCCTGGAGGTCATCACGGCCGATACGCGAATCGATCCTCAGCTTGCCGCAAACGAAATCGGGATTCAGCTCACCGGAATCGATGAGATGATTCAAGCGAGCTTGAGCGAAGGATGACGAGATGAACGAGAGCATTCCAGCGGCAAGCATTCCTTCCGCAGCGGCCGCCAGAAAGGCCAAGCCGTGGCAACGGCTTTTGCCCTTTCTGATCACGCTGGGTTGCTTCGCCTATCTTTACAATCGGCTCAGCCATGCCGCCACAGCTGAAGGCAGCGGACTAGTTCCCTATCTTTTAAAGAGTTTTGAAAACGTGAGCTGGGGGCGCTGGCTCGGCTTGATGATTCCTTATTGTTTTTTTTATCTCTTCATCGACAGCGCGGTTGTTTGGAGTGTGATCAATTGGTTCAATACCAAAATCCGCTTTGCCGATATTTTGCCCATTCGCGCCAGCGCCTACATACTTTCGCTGGTGAACGAGCAAGTCAGCAAAGGCGCGATTGCGCTGTATTTGAACCGTCGCGATGGCGTACCTGGATGGGAAGTTGGCTCCAGCATGCTGTTTCTGATGTTTTGCGAATACTACAGCTTGATGCTGTGGGCGACTATCGGGGTCATGTTGCAGTGGAATACGATCCAGCCTGTCTTTCACGTAATACCGTGGATTGCCCTGGGCTCGGCGGTTTTCTTTGTGTTTTTCCATTTGTTCTTCAGCGGCAAAATCGGCTCAGAGATGAAGTTGCGCGACCGCCCGATTCTGCGCGCGTTCCGGCTGGCCAAGGTTTGGCACTACGCGGCCGTCATTGCAATGCGGGCGCCCCTGGTGATCGCCGGGGTGGTGGTCTACACACTGGCGCTGAGGCTGTTTGGGGGGACCGTGAGTTTCGGAGAAATGCTCGGATATTTGCCGGTGATCTTTTTCGGAGCTGCGATGCCCGGACCGATGCACTCCGTCGCGATTCTTTTCTGGGTTCTGCTGTTTCCCGACCGGCCTGGACAGATGACCGCATTCGGATTCGTCATGCACAACTTCTTCATCATTTTTAATGCCGGAGTCGGCCTGCTATTTCTCCGGCGAGCGACTCGGGAGGTGTTCGGGAGAGCCTAATCTGCTGAACATGAAGCGCTGGCCCATGGATACCAGCGTGCTCAAAACCAGTGCCCACACCAAAATCATAAGCAACGGCTGGAGCGCCCGGGCGCCCAAACGAATCAGAATGTTCACGATGGGCGGGGCGAAGTAGAGCATTCCGTTGTAACGTCCCAGTTTGCTCCCGCGAAATCTAATCTGCCGGTGAAACCAGTAAGAGTCGATGGCGTACTGAGCAAATGCCGCGGCGATGCAGACGGGCAATATCCACGGGAATGCCCCACGATATGCGCCCGCGAATATGCCGCTCACAACGAAGAGAAAATCGCTTGTGTGATCAAAGGCGCCGCTCAGGGCGCTGACCGTACCTCTGCGGCGAGCGATGGGACCGTCGAGAAAATCAGTCGCAAGAGCTACTACCCATGCAATCAGCGCGAAAAACGCCGAACGCTCGTCTGCTCGGGACATAAAAACGGCGAATGGGATTACGAGAAGCAGGCGAATAGCCGTCAGGGCGTTAGCCATAAATGCTCGAGAAAAATGGTGGCGAGATCATGGAGTCGTTTTGCAGCCCATATTGTACGCGGCATATAAGAATCGTTGGAGTTGTTTCCCGCTCGTCCAATCGGCAGGGCGACCGCAGTCGTCTAAGCTCATCCTTTCATCCTTAAGGTTACGTTGACACTAAAAGTGCGCAAGCATATGCTTTTTGAGTGAATTAGGTTTTAGCGCGAATCTCTACGAAGGCGTCCCAAAATGCCGGGTCTGGCCGCTCCTTATCATGTGGATGCCGCTCTTCAGGTTGGACTGGAGGGCTGCGGTGTCACTCGCGATGACGCGCTCTCGTTGATCAACGAGGCGCCGCTGCCTGCTTTGCTCGATGCGGCTGGCGTCGTGCGGGACCGCTTCAAAGGCCGGTCCGTCAGCTATTCCCGGAAGGTTTTCATCCCGCTCACACACCTTTGCCGCGATTATTGCGGCTATTGCACCTTCCGTGCCGACCCGCAGCCCGGCATGCAGCTGTACATGACGCCGGATGAAGTGCTTGCCGTGGCCGAAGCGGGCCGCCGCGCCGGATGCAAAGAAGCTTTGTTCAGCCTGGGCGATCAACCTGAACGAGTGTTCCCGGAAGCAAAGGATTTTCTGAAAGCGCTCGGCTTCGATAGCACGCTTCAATACCTCGCGGCCATGTGCGAGTTGGTGCTCAAGAAGACCGGCTTGCTTCCTCATTCCAATCCGGGCCTGATGGGTTTAGACGATCTCCGCCGGCTGCGTGAGACGAACGTCAGCGTGGGGCTTATGCTCGAGAGCGCGAGTCCCCGGCTTTTGCGCTTTGGCGGGCCGCACTGGAAAGCGCCCGACAAAGTTCCCTCTCTTCGCCTGCGGACGATTGAGAATGCGGGCGAATTGTGCATGGCTTTCACCACGGGCATTTTGATCGGGATCGGAGAGACTCCGGAAGAACGCGTCGACGCGCTGCTGGCGATTGGCGCCGCTCATGAGAAGCACGGTCACATTCAGGAAGTGATCATCCAGCCGTTTCGCGCCAAGCCGGCTATTCGTATGGCTCAGGCTCCGGAGCCTTCGAACGAAGATTTGCAGCGCACAATTGCCGTCGCTCGCCTGATCCTAGGCGGCGAGATGAATATTCAGTCGCCGCCGAACCTGCTCTCTGAGGATTATCCCGATCTGTTGAAGGCCGGTATCAATGACTGGGGTGGCATATCTCCGGTGACTAAAGATTTCATAAATCCAGAAGCCGCGTGGCCGCAGATATCATCGCTCGCGGCGAGAACGGCGGGCGCTGGTTTTGTGTTGCGCGAACGCCTGGCGATTTACCCGGAATTTTCCGCGCGCAAGGAATTCGTGAACGACCGCCTCGCGCCGCATGTTCAGAAGCTTCGGGGGGACGACGGCTATGCTCGGGACGGTGCCCAATGCTAAGACCTATGAATCCTGAATGGCGAGAAATTCCCTGGGATCGCGCGATTGCAGCAGCGAACCCGGCCGTCGCCACTGCCCTGGAGAAATCACTTGCCGGCGGCGACCTGGGTTTCGAAGAGGGGATGACGCTGGCGAGCGTCGAGGGAAACGATCTCTTAGCTCTCGCGAAAGTCGCGGACGAGCTTCGCCGGCGCACGGTGGGCGATCGGATCACCTATGTGGTGAACAGGAATCTGAATTTCACCAATATTTGCATCGTCGGCTGCAGTTTTTGCGGATTCAGTCGAGGGCCGGACTCACCTGATGCCTATTTTCATTCCACAGATGCGTTGCTGGCCAAATCGCTAGAAGCGGTTGAGCGGGGCGCGACGGAGGTGTGCATCCAAGGCGGGTTGCCCAAAGAGCTCGATGGCTACTACTACGTGGAACTTCTCAGGGCCATCAAGGGGCGGCTGCCCGAACTTCACGTGCATGCCTATTCGCCCATGGAAATAACCTACGGAATCGAAAAGACGCGCATGCCGCTATCCGAGTATCTGCTCATGCTGAAGCAAGCCGGCTTGAACAGCATTCCAGGAACCGCCGCGGAGATTCTGGACGATAGCGTGCGCAGATCCTTAAGTCCGAATAAATTGAAAGTACGGCAATGGATTGAAGTAATTAAAACCGCGCACAGTCTCGGCATTCCGTCGACGTCGACGATGATGTACGGCCACACCGAGCGTCCCGAACATTGGGTAAGGCATCTGCTTTTGCTGCGTGAAATTCAGAAGGAAACCGGCGGATTTACGGAATTTGTTCCCCTGGGATTCATCCACTCTCAGACCAAGCTCTTCCAGATTGGCGGCGCGCGCGCGGGACATTCGCCTGACGAGGATCTAATCGTTCACGCGCTTGCTCGTGTGCTTCTGCACGGATACATCCCCAATATTCAAGTCTCCTGGGTCAAGCTTGGTTACGAGCAGTCTTTGGCTTGCCTGGAAGCCGGTGCCAACGATTTCGGGGGCACGTTAATGGAGGAGAGCATTTCGAAGGCGGCAGGAGCGAATTTCGGCGAGTATGTTTCGCCCGGGGAGTTTAGGGCCCTCATTCGAACAATAGGGCGAATGCCTGCCGAGCGTTCTACGACTTATAAAATCCGCAAGACTTTCGAGTTCCCCGATGCGGAAGAGACCATGCCATCCGTTCGGCCCATGCTGGGCGCCACGACGGGCCACGCGCCGGTTAGCGCGACCGGCTACTGATTTTTAGCGTAAGTCGCTTTTGGGCTGTGTCAGGCCTCAGTCTGGGACATGTTCGTCATCCGAGACGACATGGAAAATATTGATGTAGGAACCAGGCTTGATGATCTGCCGCGGATATTTCTTCCTCTTGTTCTGGATTACAGATGCTCTCTCGTCAGGATCGGTGACGTAGACCAACGTCCGATCGTACAAATTATCTCCAATCTTTATTCGGACGTGAGGATCGCGCGCCACGTTTTCATTCCAGCGCCGCCCATGCGGATACGGCGGCAACCCCGGCGCATACACAGATGTCAGATAAAGCTGGCCGTTATAAGAGACCAAATACGTGCCAATCGAGTGCGGAATCCCGAATGGGCCCCTGGTCTGGAGTTTGGCATTTTGATACTGGTCTGTGAACGACCAATCCGTGACAGGAGTGGTCACAAGATTCCCTCTAAGCCATAAACCGGGCACTCTGCACGCCAAAGAGGCGCCGGGGTCCGGACATGCGCCGGGTTCGAAGCCCGTGAAGCGGAGGATCACCAGCAACAGGACCAAGGAAATCACTATCCCGCCAGCAATCTTCAGTAGAGTTTTCATGTTTTACTCCGGTATGCAGGCTGAAAACGTTCCAGCCGAACTTGAGGCGCCACTTGACTCGATTTAACGGTCCAATACTACCACCGGATCGCAATTATCGGATTCCTCTATAGGTTTCGGAAGAACCACACCTAAGATATTCAAGGTTTGCAAGGGGCAAAACAGTAGGCGTAAGATGCCTCACGGACTGGTGACCTGAAACAGCTTCATACTTGGACCATGGTGAAACGCTACGGTTGCCTAAACGCTTTAGTTGTCGTGATTTTGCTGGCGGGGTATTCGGCCCTTGCTCAGAACGGACAATCGTTCAGGGCTCGACTCTCCACGGTCCCTGTGGACGCGACGATGCTGCCCACCGTCACCGGTTCTGGCTCGGTAAAAGCTGTTCTGGCAGGCGATAAGCTTACGATCTCGGGGACCTTCGAGGGATTGCGCTCGCCTGCCATTCACGCGAGCATTCATATCGGACCGCAAAGAGGCATTCGGGGACCAGCAGTTCACGATCTCGAGGTCACCAAACAGAAAGCGGGCAACGTCAGCGGGTTGGTCGATCTAACGGCTTCGGAAGTCGAGGATCTCAAGAACGGTCGCCTATATGTACAGGTTGATTCTGAGCGGGCGCCCGAAGGGAACTTGTGGGGATGGGTATTGCACTGAGGTGCTGACAATGATCGCAACGAGAGCACGCCTTTTTGTCATAGCGGCTGTAGCGATTGCGCTTGGCGCAGTGAGCGCACGCGCACAGCAAACGGCACGACCGGACTCCTTTACCGCCGAGCAGGCCACCGCCGGCCGAGCCAACTACATGGCCATGTGCGCGCCGTGTCACATGCCCGATCTCAAGGGCAGCAATGAGGCGCTTCCGCTGTCTGGATTAGGTTTTGCGAGCGTGTGGCGTAGCCGCACGACGCGAGATTTGTTCGAACGAATTTCCACCAGCATGCCGCCGGGCAAAGCGGGCTTGATCCCGG
>Ga0210394_10000851_pt1 | contig 55854 bp, 41 predicted proteins | sample IncBWC12MmetaG_FD_160121 | JGI IMG/M metagenome (GOLD analysis project Ga0210394, IMG submission 160121) | Forest soil microbial communities from Barre Woods Harvard Forest LTER site, Petersham, Massachusetts, United States - Inc-BW-C-12-M | ecosystem: Environmental > Terrestrial > Soil >...
GCCGGGGTCGTTAAGCGTCCCAACAAACTGAATCGCTTCCGCTGCCAGGTCCACGCACAACTTGAATTCGCCGCGCACCACATGCCACGCAAAGTTGCCCCGCATGACCACAAACCGCTGCGCCGGCTGCCCAATCCGGTCAGCCAGTTCGCGCGCCCGGCTGAAGACGGGGCCGACCTCTGGTGAGGCGTAACCGCGCGCAGCAATATAGGTGGTGCCCAACGGGTTGAGAAACTGCAACTCTTGGGCATCACGTTCTGGCGATTCTGGCAAAGCACGAACAAACGCGAGCCCTTTTGTCAGGTGGGCGATAGCCTCGACGTTCGCCGACCGCTCAAGGCAACGCAACCCCGCCTTCAACCAATAACTGACCCCTTCCTTCACCATGCCCGCTTCGGTGAAGTGGTAAGCGAGCAATTCCGGCAGCGTCTGGGCGGTCTCCGGGAACCGCGATTCAAGCGCATCCGCGATCTGCCGGTGGAACTGCTGTCGTTTCTCCGTAGCCAGCGCATCGTGCAACGCGCCTTCGAGGAGGGCGTGCTTGAACATGTAAGTGGAACGGGGCGGGCTGCCCTTCTGATATAGGATCTCCGAACGTACTAAAGTCGCCAGCTCGACCTTGAGCGTCGCCTCACTCACCGTCGTGACGGCGGCGAGCACCTCGTAAGCGAACTCGCGCCCGAGTGTCGCGGCGAGCTGCGCAACCTCAGGATTCCTCGTCATGCCGTCCAGCCGAGTCACCACCAGGTCTCGGAGCGTGCCGGGGAGCCCATGGTCGAGCAGGTCGAATCGCGTCTTCTCTCCCCCGGCCTGGTCAAGCCGCGATTCGCGCACTAGCCTCGCGAGTTCTTCAACGAAAAGGGGCACACCACCGGTTCGTTCGTGGATCTGATCAATCAGTTGCTGCGGCAACGAGGCAGCGGCGCTCTTCCCCAACAGCTCTCCGACCTGGCGCCGTGTAAGGCGGTTCAATGCGAGACTGGTCTGGTGTGCGACGGCGGGCCAGGGTGTTTTGAACTCGGGACGGAATGTGAGCACCGTGAGGATCCGGTCGTGAAGGCCTTCCGTGAGGAACTGGCCCAGGAATTCCAGAGTGGAGGCATCCACCCAGTGCAGGTCCTCAACGACGAAAAGGACCGGCCTCCGAACCGCGCGAGTGTGCAGCCATTCCCGCATGACCCGGAACGTCTCTTCCCTAAGCCGGGTCGGAGACAAAGAAAGCGGCGGGAAGCGGTCTGAGGTTGGCAATCCCAGCAGCGACGCCCACAGAGGCAAGGTTTCCGGCAGGGCAAGGTCGTAGGCCTGCAGGCGACTGAGCAGGCGGTCGAATTGGGCTTGAGCCGAATCCTCGAGGCCGAAGTCAAGGGCTCGCTCGTAAAAGTCAATGGCCGGGTGCAGCCCCGTGTTCTGGAAATGCGGCGAGCACCGCCACTCGATGACAGGTGAGTCCACCTCCCCTTCGACCATCTGCCCCAGGACATGCTCCTTCAGCGTGTGCACCAGACGCGATTTGCCCAAGCCCGCCTCGCCGATGAGCAATACAACCTGGCCCATGCCTTCGTTTGCCTGCTCCCAACGATCCTTTAGAAGATTGACCTCAGTATCGCGACCCGTTAACGGAGCGACCCGGACCATCACCGACATCTCGTCGTCGACAGCTCCCCTGGGTTCGGGCACCGGTCCCGAAGGCGATGATTTTGAGAATCTCGATGACTCTTTCCCTTCGAGCGGCATTCCTTTACGAGCTTTCTTGAATTATGGTGAACCACCAGTTTTGATTGATCATCGTCATACAGACTCAGCTCACCTCCTTATGCCTGTGCGACTGCAATCGCGAAAAACGGACTTCGAGCGAGCAAGACGTTGCCGAAACAGACTCTGGCATTTCTACCCTGGAGTGTCAACGAAAGCTCAGTCCTGACTACTGCCCCTGGGGGAAGGTCACGCAGGACTCTTACTACGAACGAAAGCCCGTGAGTTTCGCTAATGGCAGCCAGAAAGACGCAGGTGACGGCTCGAAGCCGACACCCGTCGAAAACCAACTGATCGTGGACGAGGGCCGATGTGGAGGGCCTGTTGAAGCGGTTCGGTCTACGTGAGGAGGTCGTCGAGAAACGCAGTCGTGATTTCTGGATCGGTCGGTGCACTCTAAAGAAAAGAGAAAACATTGAAAGAGGATCCGACGAGACAGTTTTTTAAGTTCGACTTGCAGAAGCCGACCGCGCCAGCAGGCCAGCAAGCCTGACCCGTGGAGCTTCCCGGCGCTGCACGGTATAATTCTGTTCCCCGTATCCTCCGCATTTCAAAGCGGAGTTTCCAATGTCAGAAGAAAGAAAATTTGCGATTCTAATCGCTGCCACGATCTTGTCTGCCAGGAAACTGGCCGAGTTAGAAAATCCAGACAAGCCTAGTCCGAAGAAGATCGCGACAGTAGAAACTGCAATCCGACACGCTGCCTATATCCTCGAACAGATCGATAGGAAGTGGCCGCAGAGGTGACCATGCCAGCGACGGCATCCTCGCCACGGCGCCCATTCCCGTGATATAGCAGTCTCCCGATGCGAAAAAGACGGTCTCTGCCTGCACGCGAAGCGGCCTTCATCGAGCCGATGGAATGCCTCGCCGTTGCCAAGCTCCCGGACGGCCCGGAGTGGGTGTACGAGATCAAGCTGGACGGATACCGAACTCTCGCAATTAACTCAAACGGGAAACTGAGTCTCTTTTCAAGGAAGTGCAAAAGCTTCAACAGGCAATACCCGCACATCGTCAAAGCCCTGCACGATCTACCAAAGGACACGGCCGTGGACGGAGAAATCGTCGCGTTAGACGATTCTGGCCGGCCGAACATTTAGATGGAAATTGTTCGACAATCGCATACTAAATGTATCGTTCGTCGTGAATCGAACGCGGCCAAAGTCAGACAAGCCTGGAAACAATAAGAATTGGGATTGCAAAGTGTACCTATCGAAATGGAACAGTTGGTAGTCCGCACCTAGGAGCAATTCCACGTTGTTCTGGGTCGGTTGATTCAGCCCAGCCTGATAATTCCCCTTCGTGTAGTCAGCGCCAACGAGCCACCGCAGCGAGTTTTGATTGCTGCGTTTCAGGTAGCGCCCGTATCCTCCACCCAATGTGGTCCGCAAGGAAAGATCCCCAACCCAAGCACGAAAGAATTTCGGTTCAAAAACCGATCTGCAAATGTTTGAGACTCGAATAGGTTGGTCGTCGTCCCCCCGGCCTGCCCGCTGAAGGAAGCCGTATACGAAGTTCCAGTAGCCCAGCGCTCCGCCGGATACGCGACGGATGCGGATGTAGTGAGGGAAGACTGATTGTTGCCGCTTGTAAAGCTATATCCTAAATCGATGCTTCCCTTCAGTTGCCGCCAAAAGGTTTGCTTCTGGGATTCGATTCGCACCACATCGACGCCGGATACCGGTACATCCGTGGTCGGAGCGTGTACTGTGAAATCCTCGCCTGGCACAGAAACCGCCTCCTTTGAAATTGACCCAGTTATTCTTTTTCCATCGCTCAGCACAATCTGGAACGTTGCCTTGCTTTCCACCTTTTCTACTTGTAGCCAATCAACACCTACTGACCCGGAGAAGTAATCCGTCTCAATGTAAAGGATGCCCTGCTCCAGCTTCTTAACCTCGCCAGTGAGTCGGTCTCCGTTCTTCATAGTGACCGTGTCATGCCGTTTGACCTTCGCCATACAGGGGACCACAACAACAGAAAAAATGAGTCCTAAGGAGATACCGAAGCGATGGTAGAGGAATCTTTGAAGCATTGGCGTGTTTTTCCTTCCTCTTGCACGGATCCTGACAGTGGGGTATCGGCGACGGGATGGGCGGCATGACAAGCTCCAGAATCTCAGGCAGAACTCTTGTGGACGGACGAAATGACGTGCTCGGTTGTTATCTCAATGATGGCCCTGATTGAAGCTTGGCTCTTCCAGTGGCGTTTGAAGGAGTTGCTGCAAACGATCGGCGAGCTTTCCCCCTGGCTTCTCCGTCTTTTCTAACTGAACCAACTCTTCGAAAGTCAGCAGTTCAGGTTTTGAGAGGCGCACGAAGTCGGGCTTTTCAGCTTTCGCATTGTAAATCGTGGCAATGGTTGCCGAAAGTAAGGCTATGAACAAAAGCAAGCGCTTGGGCCGCGGTGATACTCCGGACGCAAGATTTTTCAGCGATGGTCTGCGCAAAAAATCGCGTACACGATTACAAAAGTCCCATAGAATCCCCCATTTAGTTTCTTCTGGTTCGTGTTCGCGACCGGCCTTCACCGCTGCGACTTTGCCGCTGATAATTCTGAGTGCGCTCGGTCCCTTGTTGCCGGGCTTTCGCATCACGATCCAGGCTTTGCAACTCACTCGCCTGTGCCGCGTTGGGTCTCTGCCCGCCAGTTTGTGGTAGCGAACTCGTATTAGCGGCAGGACGGTCACGCTGTGCGCCAGCCGAGGTGGTGGAAGTCTGTGCGGCCTGCGCCCTCTGCCCGTTTGTGCCGTTAGTCTGTGCGGTCTGCGCCCTCTGGCCAGTCGCGCCGGCACTCTGCGCCTGTGCCTTGGCGTTCGCCTTGGCGGCGGAGCTATCGACCGGGTTCCATCCGCCATTTTCATACTGCTGCCAACCGCTACCGGTCTTTTTATAAGCGTTGCCATCCTTCCCAGCGTAAACGTCACCACCACCGCTCTGCCCCACAAATCCTTTTCCGTTTTGCCCACTTCCGCCGACAACTTTGCCGCCCTCGGAACCACGTGCTCCCGCGACCGTACCGCGTGAGTCCGTGTAATGCCCGGTCTGCGCCCACTTGTCACCCTTGGTAACGACTGAGCTTCCCCATTGGCTGTAGGCATTCGAGCCCTGCCGCGTTGCACCGTAGGCGCCCGTGTACGGGTTGTAGGCGCGCGCCGCGCCCGCACAGCCATACACACCACAGCCGCCAACGGCTCGCCCGCCAGTTCCCGTGGATGGGTTGTACCAAGCGGCCCCTGCGACTCCGCCATATGGCCCATATGCTCCGCGAGCAACACCGTACGCCCCGTTGTGCGGGTTGTAGTAAGCGCCAACTCCGTAAGTGATGGGGTAAGGGCGATAGATCGGATACGGATACGGTCCGTGATAGTAATACGGCGGATAGTAGTAGCCGCTTCCGTAAGCAACCGTGGCGCCGACTGCCACTCCGATGATGAACATCCCGAGATAACCTGCCGTGCTGCTCGCTTCGGTTTCTCCGGTCGTGGTCGTGGTCTGTGTCACATAGGTCACGTTGTACACCGGTGAGCTCGATGGGATGGTGTAAATCTCTTGAGGAACAGAGTCCGCGGTCTTCCAGGGGCCGCTGGGCGCAGTGGACATGAACCATACACCTTGGAAACACAAATAGTACAAGTCACCGACCTTAATGACTTTGTCCTGCGTATTCGAGGCGTAGGAGAGGGAGGTGTCTTCAATAGGATCGAACTTAGGCTCGCCGTCGTAGGAAACCGCAACCTCGGCCTCCGCTTTGGCACGATCTACGATAACGGTGTTTGGTACCTGTGCCAGCAGCACCGCATCGTTGGCTTCGTTTGTTCCCGGAACCGAAACCAGTACGCGGGACGCCACACTCTTCGGAGGGATCTTGGCGAAGTCAGCGGGAAGATCTGGTGTGGCAAAAGTCCACGGCCCATCGAGGGTCTTGGCACGAAACCACCGCCCGCTTACTAAGTAATAGTATTGATTCTCGCCGCTGTGAAGAAAAACATTACTCTCCGTATTGGTAGCGTAGGACAGTTGTGTGTTGGGAATTTCGGCGTAGACGGGCTTGCCCTTGAAGGTGATTATTTCCGCAGGAACGCTGCTGTAAAAAACTTTAGGTGCTGTCGCGCCAGCGCCCGCTGGCGGGGGAATGGCCTTTTTCACGTCCGCCCAGTTGGGTTGGTCAGGTATCTTGGACATATCGGCGGGCAATTTCGCTGTGGTGGTCCAGGGTCCTTCCAACGCGGCGGCAGTAAGCCACGTCTTCCCGTTCAGAAGGAAATATTTCGAACTCGGTTTATCGAAAAACAAATCCCAGTTTGTATTGACTACGAACTCTAGATTGGTCTTTTCAATCGGAGCACGTACTAGCTCGCCGTCCACCAGAAGCAGAATGGCCTTCGCATCATAGGCGACAAAGATTTTCGGTGGATCATTCTTGACGGATACTGCGGGCTCGGAGTCCTGCTTCTTCTCTTCCAATTCCGCCATCAATCGCTCGAGAGAAATGTTCAAAGTCGCAGCGGGGGACAGAAAGGTCTTGATCATCTGATCCATCGCGGCAGCGCTGGCCTGGTCTAAGGAGGGGAGCTTCGTCGAGACAACTTCCAAATGGCTGAGCACCACGTTGTGAGTGTCCAGATCGGCATCGGTGCGCGCTCGGAGATAAACTACCCCGACCGTGGGCTGCCCTGTCTTCGTCCTGATGGAAACGGCCATACGCGCGTCAAGTTGCCGGAAGTTTTTCCAGTCGTCGAGTTGCGGCTGATAATAGATGATCGTCGCGTCCGCAGTGGTCTTTTCGCGTGGCCAGCCAATATCTTGCGCGAAACTCGAGATGACAAGACAAAAACTAAGAAGAACTACTGTCAGACTCTTCATAACAACTCCTTGCGATCCTTCAGGACCATAAAAAGCAGCTGCTGCTCGACCCGGATAGTTACCCGTCTCGGAAACCGACGGACGAGTCGCGGGCCCTCTTGTGATGGACGACCCCGACGGCTTGTTTCACTTCACAGGCTCGAACTCGCCTGGTTTCCAAGTCTTGTCGAACCACGGCTGCAATGGACCGTAGAGCCGAAGTAAAACGTTCCAACCCTTACCCGGTACGGTTTGAACCCAATTCGTTTCGTGCCCTGCTGGTGCTGTCGGTCCGAAATAGACATCTACCGACGTGTCGGGGTTAACGACGAGACGTTTATCTTCGCTGCCGATACCCGGAAATTGTTCGTCGGTTTGCAGCATCGAGCGCGTTTGGTTGTCATAAACGACGAACGACCAAAAGTCCTTCGCAGGGATGTTTGGCGGCAAGTGAATCTTGTAGGTCTTGCTCCCTTCGAGCGGTTTGCCTTCGGAATCTGTAGTCGCTGCGGCATATTGTGAGCCGATGCCCACCATCTTCATAGCCATCGCGGGAGTGATCCCGGTTGCGTAATAGTGAAACATAACCCTTGCGTCGAGATTGCGCACGCCGGGTTGCGATAAGAACTCGTAGCCCCCGAGAAATGTCGTAAACCAAGCGCTGTTCGGATAGTAGTAAGCGTCCTTCATGCGTGTGCGGAACAAGATGGCCCGGGCGGTGGCATTCCCGACCGCCGCCGACTCGGTGAGAATTTTCTTCATCCGAGCGTCGGGAGCAAATGGTTTACCCTTTTCGATGCCGATGGACGCGAACAAGCCGAGCCTCTCGGGATCCAGCGCCTCACTAGGCTCCTCCTGTACGAGCTCGTTCAGTTCTTCAAAGTAGCTGAAGTCATTGGCGTGGACTGTATTTAGCTCAACGCCCGAACCATTGATGAATTCCGTTTCCGGAGGGTTCTTCGCCTGCGCCAGCGGATATATGCGCAGATTTTTCTTGATGCCCTCTACGGCAGGCGTAAGGTCGCCGTTCACTTTGAATCCCCGGCCCATTAGCCACAAGTTATAAGTGCGCGAACGGGCGACAAAGTAACCCTCTGGCACAGGGCCTTTGAAGTCGGGCGGAAGCACGAGATACTTCCCGCCCTGCCCTTTGTCAGGACCCGCGTTGCCAATGTCGATTACATACTGGAACCAAGAATCGTCAAGGAATGCGAGCACTTTTGGCGGGGTTTCAAGTACTAGAGGGCCGTCCTTCAAATTGAGCCAAGTGCTGAAATAGACGGAGTCGGTGTTGCCTGTAAGGAAAAGTGATTTGGAGTCCAGACGGTTCTCGAAGAGCAAAATATTGTTGTTGAGAGCGCCCAGCTCGCGAAAACCCGTGCGCATACCGACGAGCGACGCACCCGGCATGCCACTCAAAAAAGCTTGCACTCCGCGCTGGAAGTCGAGATTGTCGTAAACCTTTTGAACGGTGGAATCGTCTGGAAATCCGTCAAAGAACTTTAGGGTGCCGAGACGCGTGTTCACGGAGTCGGGTGTCACAATGGACGCGGGGATCGGCGTCGTCATTTTCATTTTGGGCGGCGTCTGGCCGTTGGTTACGGTCAAAGCCAATGTGATAGAAAGCGCGACTACGGCTAGGCTAGTTCTAATATTCACTTCTACCTCCGTTCGTGATTGACTGTCCCATTCACTGCACCAGCGCGATCTCACTTGGCCGCCAGGTCTTGTTGAGCCAAGGCTCCAGTGGCCCGTACATGCGCAGGATCACAAACCAACTCTTGCCCGGAACCGTCTGCAGCCAGTTGTTCTCTTTGCCTGCCGGTGCTTTCGGCGAGAAATAGATGTCGAATGAGCCATCCGCGTTCTTCTCTATCCCCTTGGTCTGGCTTCCGACTGTCGGGAATCTCTGGCCGGTCTGAAGCTGCGAGCGCGTCTGCGTGTCGTAGATCGTGACGGCCCAGAAGTTGTTTACCGGCACATTGGGCGGCAGATGGACCTTGTAGGTTTTGGAGCCATCGAACGGCTGTTTCTTGGCGTCAAGATAGGCCCCTGCGTAATCGGATCCAACTCCTACAGCCGTCTTCGCCATTGACGGTGTCACACCGCCGGCATTGAAGTAATACAGCACAGCCGCGTCGAGCTGCATTGTTCCGTCCGACTCGAACGTAGCGTTCCTATTCGCGAAGAACGCTGACCACGCGCTGTCTGTGTCGGGATAGAAATACACTCCATCCAAGCGTGGATCGAAAGTGATGGCGCGCGCGGTGGCATTTCCGAGTGTGGCGGCTTCGGTCAGCAACTTCTTCATCCGTTCGTCGGGCGCGAAGGGCTTGCCCTTGAGGATGCCGATTGTGGCGATGGCGCCACGCTGCGACGGGTCGATGGCATCGAGGGGCTCGTCCTGAATGATCTGGTTCAAGTGCTCGTAATACGCAAGGGTGTTCGGAAACAGGGTGTTGAAGGACTTGCCGGACAAGTTGGTGAACGTAGTCGGCGCGGGCTTTGCCGCGTCCTTCAGAGGATATATCCGAATCCCCGAGGTCATGTTTTCGGCCGCAGCTTGCAGGCCCTTATCAATCGAGCCGCGTAAGAAAAGAAAGTTTTTGTTGGTTCGAGGTTTCAGTAGGAAATATCCGTCAGGAACCTGGCCCTCGTAGCCGGGGGGCAACACGAGATACTTGCCGCCTTTGCCCCTGTCCGGCCCAGTGACACCAATGTCCCCGACGAATCGCTCCCAATCGTCATCGAGAAAGCCGAGCATCCCGGGTGGCACTTCAATGACAGTCGGCCCGTCATTTGCCAGGTCGGTGCGGGAGAAGGCGTATAGCGTCGAGGTATTCGCAGTTAAAACGATTGCCTGGGAATCCATCAGCTGCTCGAAAATGGCGACCTTGTTGGGCGCGTCGGCACCCTGCGCGGCAAGGCCCGCGAGAAAGGCGTGTATCGCCACGCCCCCGAGGTTATCGAGATACACCCCGAAGCCACGCGAGCGGTCGAGATTGTCATAGACGATTTTGACGGTGTCGCCAGTTGGCACGCCGTCATAGAAGTCGAGCCTACCAATGGGTGTATCGACTTTGTCGGCGATCGAGATCGACTTCAGGACTTCCGGCGGAATGTCCGTCTTCGGCGCGGTCTGCGCCTGAGTGTTGGTTAAGCCCAATGTGCCAGAAATCACGAGTACGGCTAGGTAAGTTTTTGGTTTCACTGGTTTTCTCCGTTTGATTCTACGATTCCAATCACTTCACCAGCTCAATGTCACCCGGGCGCCAAGTCTTGTCGAACCACGGTTCCAGTGGACCGTAAAGCCGCAAGAGAGTGTTCCAGCCCTTGCCGGGCACGGTTTGGACCCAATTGCTCTCATGCCCTGGGGGCGCTTTCGGCCCAAAATAGACGTCCACTGATCCGTCAGCATTTTTTTGTAGACCCGGTTTCTGACTGCCGAGACTGGGAAATTGCTCATCGGTTTGGAGCATGGAGCGGGTCTGGTTGTCATAAGCCACAACGGACCAGAAGGTTTTTACTGGCGGGTTGGCTGGTATATTGAGTTTGTAGTTCTTGCCGCCGTCAAGGTAGTTGCCATCCGCGTCGCGGAAGTTGACTCCGTACTGCGAGCCAACACCGACCATTTTCATTGCCATCGCCGGGGTGATGACGGTCGCATAGTAGAACATGCGCGTGCGCGCATCTAGCAAGCGCGCGTCATCCATGAGAAATTCATGACTTCCACCCAGAAAACCAATCTCCCAATATTTGCCCGGATAAAGGAAAAAACGCTGGTCGCGGTTGGCAAATAAGATTGAGCGTGCCGTGGCATTGCCGACTGCTGCTGCATCCGTGAGGGTCTTCTTCATCCGCTCATCAGGTGCGAACGGCTTGCCCTTCTCAATGCCGATGGCCGCTAGCAAGCCGAGCGTCTCGGGGTCGATTGATGTTCCGGGCTCCTCTTGCACGATCTCGTTGATTTCTTCATAGAACTTAAAGTCGTTGGCGTGAATCGTATTGTGCGCACTGCCGGAGAGATTTAGGAGCTTGATAGCTGGCGGGTTAGCGGCCTGTGCGAGCGGATAGATGCGCAGGTTCTTCTGGTAGTTCTCTACTGCCGGACGGGAATCGCCATTGACTAGAAATCCGCGCATGATGAACCAGACACCGAATGTGTTGGATTTGGCGACGAAGTAGCCCGGAGGTATATTCCTCGTGTACCCCGGCGGCACCACTAGGAATTTTCCACCCTTACCTTTGTCCGGTCCGGCGTTCCCCATGTCGATTATGTAGTGAAACCAGAAATCGTCGAGTACGCCCAGAACATTGGGCGGCGAATCAATCACAATCGGGCCATTTTTCAAGTCGAGCCAAGTGGAAGCGTATAGAGTTTCCGTGTTTCCAGTGAGCCACAAAGACTTCGAATCCATCAAAGTCTGGAAAACTCCGACGGTTCCATCGACTGCGCCGACAGACCGCAGACCGTGGCGCATGGCTACAAGGGATGCACCCGGCATGGTGGTCAAAAAGACCTGTACGCCGCGCATAAAATCCAAGTTGTCGTATGCCTTATCAACCGTAGCCTTGTCGGGCGCGCCGTCGAAAAACTTCAACGTGCCGATGCGTGTCTCGACAGAATCGGGAGTGGTGATGGCCTCTGGAATGTCTGTGGTCATTTTCATCTTTGGCGCGACCGGCTTGGTGTTGCTGGTCGGCGCAGGCTGGTTGTTGCAGCCTATGCCCGTCATGACTGCGAAGACTGCGCAGCACCCAAGGGCAAGAATCGTAAGTTTACTTTTTTTCATAGAACCATCCTCTCGAATCAGTCATTCCAACACGTCCCAAACTCTGAATGCTCACGATCCCTTGGGTTTCTTGGGATACAAAAATGCGATTTGGAACTTCAACTGCCAAGTGGGCGAGGCCAGATTATCCGGGCGCTTGACATTCCCATAGGCTTGGACGCTGACATTTACCGGCTGAAAGCCCAATCGCATGATTCTTCCGATACCAGCGCCTATTGGAACCAGCCAAACGTTCCGCTCGGAGCATTCCAGTTGGCGGTAATGATCGGCTGGAGTGTTATGTAATAGCCCTTCTTGAGGTTGTAGTTCACAAAGTACTGCAAGGTCATCGAATTTACGTCAGGGCGGCCACTAGGTCCGGCTACGGACCACAGATTGTTGACCAGCACGCCGAGGGTCCATTTGCCGGGCTGCACCAACGCGACGATAGCGGGACCAATGCTGAATTTCCCGGTACCGAGAACATCGTCGGAAGCTGTCGGCAGTAAGAATGTAGGGCCTGCTCCCCAGATTAATTTGCCTGGATTTGCCGGAGACAAAAAGAAAGACGGGTTGATGTCGTTCAGACCAAACGTTCCCTGACTCGGCTGACTGACGGTAGGCTGGTATACAAGCGCTCCGATCGTTCGAGTGATCAAGTTCCAGTTTTGACCGAGTGAAATAGGAATGACCGGCTGAGCTTGTAGTACCGTGTTGCGGTCTCGACCGAAGAGGCCAATATTGAAGTCGGTGACATTCGCCAAGGGCACGCTGACCAAACTGGCGACGGGATTCTGGGTGGCCTTCGCAAGATCCCCAGCAGAAGCTTTCGTGTCCGGTTTTTCCGCTTCTTGCTTTTGCTGTTGCGGCGTCTCCTGATCCAGTTCCTTATTAAAGTTCGGATTGGGCTCTTGCGCGGAAGCCGCGACCGCTGCTATACACGTCCAAAGTCCGGCAGCCACCAGCGCGCATAACGCGACAGCTGTCATCTTCACCCGGGAGCCCCCTGACTTCCCGCGTACACTATTCGAGAGCGGCCCGGGTGGTAATTGGCAAAAGTGACAGGTCGATTCGGCCCTGTAACCGGAGAGGTCCATGGCGGTTCGAATGGCCGATTTCGAGCTAATGCTTTTGCATGCTTCCAGTCTTCATTAGAAACAGTCCAGCCTTCCTCACGTCCGACTCCGGTCATAAGAAGCAAGATGTTGTAGATTGGCTCGCGCGGTCTGGAGACCGCGACCATATGAATAATCTTTTGAGGTACCCATCCCTCCTAACCGATTCCGAAATACCCAACTCGAATCAACATTTTGCTTCCCACCGTTTGCTCGCGTGGCGATTCACTCTCGGCACCTTGACCAAAGTTGCAGGGTCGGTCAGTCGATTGGGGTCCACAGCAAGCTCTGGCTGATCCTCCTCGCTCGGCAGGAGCATGTGATTCTTCTTTGCTTTGCTCTCTGCTTCCAGTGGTTGCATTCCGTTCTCGATGCTCAGGCAGTACTCGTCCTTCGCCCTCTCCGCTACTTTCAGCGCCCAGTCGTCCAGCTTCCCCTGTGCTTGGAGTTGTGCTGCCATTTTCGGGCGATACTTCAACAGGTGGTTCTTCGCTTCGGTTGCCCACCGGCCCAGGTGTCGACCCATTTACAGACTCCCTCTCTTGATGCTGGCAGAAGACTCTTTCAGCCACTTACCTAGGACGGTGTAGTAAGACGGCCTTCCGACCGTGGCGTTGAACTAGCCAACCCAAGCGTTTGCATGCGCAGGATTCTCGCACAAAGTGTGAGTGGGACAACAGCATTGGTTGCACTCGAAGTGCCGCTGCCATTTTTCTCTGGACGCTATCTCTTTAAGGGGAACGGGGGCAGTTCATGAACCCTCTGGGTCTTTCGGTTTGCGCGGCTTGTACCATGTATGGTGAACGCCGTCTCTCGGAGCGTTCTCTGGCAGAAGTCGCTCGCGCCTCGGAGTTCCAGCACCTGGGCGCGCCGTTTCTCCCTTGATCCCCTCGGCGATGATTTGAGCAAGTCGCCGAAACCACTTAGAACGGCATGTATTACACAGGCCATTGCCGGCGTGGGGATGCTCCTGCGTCTTGCAGTCTAGACAGCCATACCTCTCGTAACACGTGCTCCATTTTTCCTGTTCTGGAACGGTTTGCAGACGCTTTAGCTCGTAAGCGATCTGTCGGCTTCTGAAGAAAGGCTCAAAAGCTATGGCATCTCGATCTGCCATGATCTTGGCAACTTCCTTCTGTACGATCCTGACGAGTTGATCCTGTCTAAAGTGGCCCCCGGAGCATATCGTCTAGTGAAGGCAGAATTTCGATTTTAGGATTGTCCATCTTAGTGACTCCTTCCATGTGGGTGGAACTGCTCGATAGTTTTCTGAAGTTGGCCGATAGAAACGTGCGTATAGATTTGAGTGGTACTGATGTCCGAATGCCCGAGAGGTTCCTGAATGGTCCGCAGATCGGCACCATTATCCCGGAGATGTGTCGCGAAACTGTGGCGTAGCATGTGCGGGTGGACGTGGCCGACGCCTGCTCGTCGCCCCGCGTCGTCGAGAATAAGGCGGATAGTGTGCGCATCGAGCGGCTTTAGACCCGCCCCGACAGGAGCAGGAAGATGTGGGCGCAGGAGTTCCCAAGCCTGTTCCTTGGTGCGGATCTCGTAATCCCCGAGTCGCACGTAGCGCTGGACGCGCTTGCCGTTTGCGTCAGTCTCGCCCCAATATCCATTCCAAACGCCATAGCGGTCCCGAGAGACTCCCCCAGTGCGCGTTGCCCCCTCCAGCCCACCACGATTCAGGAGCGACTCGCCGGAGAGATTCCGAGGGCAAAGGCGGAACTTGCGAAGCACTGCACGGAAATCACGCTCACTCCGGAAGGCGACAGTTACAAGCTAAGTGGAGAGTGGGATTTGTTGGGAAGTGTACGTTCGGATGGTGCCGGGGGCCAGAATCGAACTGGCTACGCCCGCCTTTTCAGGGCGGCGCTCTACCAATGAGCTACCCCGGCATGCAGTTTATTTAGTTTAGGGGGCGCTCTTCGGCCTGTCAATTCTGGCTGGCTGTTGGTACTGACAAAATTTCATTTCGCCAGCCGAGCAATTCCTGAAACTTTACGAGCTCTGGCTCGTGGACCGCGCTTCTGACCTTCTTCCGCGGCATGACGGTGTCTCGCGGCGGAGTTGCCCTGGGCCGGCGATTTGTGATGCACTAATGGCATGACCACTACGCAAAACCGATCCGCCGACCTGATTCCGGCGCTCGATGAATTGGCAAGGTCCTCGATGTCGGCAGAGGCCTTGATGAAGGATATCGTCGCGCTGCTGCACGAGAAATTGACGCGCTACAACTGGGTCGGCTTTTACATGCTGGAAAAAGAATCCGGCCGCGACATGCTCGTCCTTGGTCCTTTCAAGGGCACCATGACACCGCACACCCGCATTCCGCTGAATCAAGGAATCTGCGGCGCGGCTGCGTCGACGGGCAAGACGATCGTGGTCGATGATGTGAACGCCGACTCGCGCTATCTGGCGTGCTCTCTCGAGACCAAATCTGAAATCGTCGTTCCGGTCTTCGCTCACGGAAAAGTCGTCGGCGAGCTCGACATCGACTCCCATTTTCACGCCGCCTTTGGTACCGAAGACCACACGCTGTGCGAACACGCTGCCGCTGTCGTTGGAAGAATGATCGAGCGGCATCCGACGTGACGAGGCGCAGGCTCGCCCGAGGCCTGGGACGTTCTTCCGCCGATACGTATACATCGCAAGACGCTGGGATTGTGCCCAGATGGCCTCTACGAAGAAATAGGCGAGGTTACTTCTCGCGGTCGTCGAAGTCGCGCATCCAGTCGCTGCCCTTCAGCACTTCGCGCGGGCGCGTGCCGTCGGGCGGGCCGACGATTCCGTCTTTCTCCATTAGGTCGATCAAGTGGGCGGCGCGGCCATAGCCGATGCGGAGCCTGCGCTGGAGCGTGGAGGTCGATGCCCGGCCCATTTCGCAGCAGATGCGCACGGCGTCCTGATACAGCTCGTCGTCGATATCGTCGCCGCCCTCACCGTCGCCGGGGGGCGCGTCGCTGCGTGGCGCGGGCTTGCCACCCTTTGCCGCAGCCTCCTTTTCCGCGTCTTCCTTCGGGACTTCCAGCAGCGCTTCGTTGTACTTCGCTTCCGCTTGCTCCCTCCAGAATTCGCAGACGTCGGTAATCTCATCCTCGGACACGAGCGGACCGTGAATTCGGTGCAGGCGCGCTGAACCGGCCGGCAGGTAGAGCATGTCGCCTTTGCCCAGGAGCGATTCCGAGCCGTTGGCGTCGAGAATGGTGCGCGAATCGACTTTGCTGGCGACGCGGAAGGAAATTCGCGCCGGGAAGTTGGCCTTGATCAAGCCGGTAATGACATCCACCGAAGGCCGTTGTGTGGCGAGGATCAGGTGAATGCCGACAGCGCGGGCCATCTGCGCCAGCCTGGTGATGGACTCCTCAACGTTATTCGTGTCGACCATCATCAAATCCGCCAACTCGTCGATAATAATGATCAGATACGGAAGGGGTTTGTGCTCGCTTTCCTGATTTTCGAACAAAGAGAGTGACTGCTGCTTTTGGAAGGTGCGGTTATATTGGTCGATATTGCGGACGCCGCGCTGCGCCAGCAGCTTTAGGCGGTTTTCCATTTCGCGGGTGGCGTTGCGCAGAACGTTGGACGCTACTTTGGGATCCGTAACCACCGGAGCGATCAGGTGCGGAATGCCTTCGTACAAATTCAGTTCGAGGCGTTTGGGATCCACCAGGACCATCTTCACGTCGTCCGGCGTAGCTTTGTACAGAATCGACATCATCAGGGAGTTGATGAAGACGCTCTTGCCCGTGCCGGTCGATCCGGCGATCAGCAAGTGCGGCATGGAAGCCAAGTCGGTGACGCGAATCCGCCCGTGCAAGTCGCGCCCCATTGCCAAGGTCAATTTGCTGGGCGAGTTGGCAAACTCCGTGGATTCGACGATTTCACGAAGCGCGATGGTCTGCCGGCGATCGTTGGGCACTTCGATGCCAACCGTCGATTTGCCAGGGATGCGTTCAATCAAAATCGATTCGGCCTGCAACGCGAGGCACAAATCCTCAGTCAGTCCGATAATGCGGCTGTACTTGATTCCGGCTTCCGGCTTGAACTCAAAGGTAGTAACCACCGGTCCCGGGTTGATCTGCGTGACGCGCCCTTCCACGCCGAATTCGTGGCATTTCGCTTCAATGGCACGGGCGCGCATCTTTAATTCATCTTCGTCGAGCTTTTGACTGCCTTCGCCTTCGCGCAGCAACTGAATGGAAGGCAGTTTGTAGTTCGCGGTTGTTTTTGCGACTTTCGCTTCGGACTTCGCGGTGGTTATCTTTTTGTCGGGCCCCAGCACAACCACAGGTACTTTGTGCGGGATTTCGTCCGCCGAGTCTTCCGCTTCGTCCTCCGCGACGGCGTTCTTGCTTCCCTTCCCCGCGCTGGAGGTTCCCTTAAAGACATTCCCTAGTTCTTCCAAGTGAATAGCCTTGCCGCCCTCGTCCTCCGGCTTTTCGCCTTTGCCGACAATCTGCGGAGCCACCGGCTTGCGGCCGCTCAACTTGCGCTCCTCCACTTCGCGGCGCATGCGGCCTTCTTCGCGCTCGTCGCGCCATTCTTCCCAACGGGCACGAGCGCGCTGCAAGATACCGAGCTTTTCCATTTTTCCGAGTGGGCCTTTGGAACTGCTGGCCCAGGCGTGCGCGCCGCTGAAGCTGAATCTCGTCGTGAGGAACAGAGCGACTACGATCATGATCAGTGCGACGCCGAAAGCTCCGCCCCAATTGAATCCTCTCTGTAATTCGTGCGAGATCACGCTGCCTAGAACGCCGCCGGCCGGAATCGCGCCGCGCACATCCGGGAAATGAGTCATCGCCAGCAAGGAAGGAAGCGACAGGAGCAACAACGCGTATCCCGCCAAAGTAGCCCATTGCGAATCCACGGCGCGGCTGCGGAACCAGCGGTAGCCCAAGAGACCGATCGCCACCGGCAACAAGAACGCCGCAAAGCCGAACATCTGGAAACTCAAATCCGAGGTGTACGACCCCGCCGGGCCAATCCAGTTGCGCACGGGATTCTCGGCCATGGACGCGGTACTCACGTTGAGCGCCGGGTCGCGCGGAGAATAGGAAATCAGGGAAAGCGCGAGTAGCACTGCCACGGCGATACAGACAAAGCCAATCAGCTCATTGAGCCGCTTATTTTCCGTTGGTGTCAGAAAGCGCACAAAATCTCTCCTCAGCTGTAGGGGAAGGCTGAGTGCCGCCAGGGGCGCGGCGCTGTTGCGCCCCAGATTGGAGGAACTACGAAATCATACCACCGGACCCACCCCGCACAAGCCCCTCTTCTGCCGGCGTTTCCAGATCGAACGGGGATTCCTCACTCCGCAGACTCCGTTCAGAATGACGGGTTGGGGTGGTGTAGCCGGCTGGCTGGGCGACGGATGGCTTTTCAACGATCGCAGGGTGTGTCTTGCCTCGCTCTCCAAGTCCAGTTGTAGCGGCAGCGTGCCGGGATGGCTAGCGGTTGGCTTCGTAGACGATGTTGAAGGGAGTTTCGGTGGCGCGGCGGAAGTTGCTGAATCCGGCAGCGGTGACCACGTCGCGGATGCGTGATTCGCCGGCTTGAGCGCCGAGGCAGAGGCCGACTTCCTGAGAGCGGGAGCACGGCGTGCAGAGAAGAGTGGAGAAGGAATAGTAGACGCGGCCGACGGGATTGAGATTGTCTTTCAGCTCGTTGTTGGCGAATGGCTCGACGATCATCCAGGTGCCGTTTGCGGCGAGAGATTGGTGGACGTGCCTGGCAGCGCCGACAGGATCGCCCATATCGTGGAGGCAGTCGAAGACGGTGACGAAATCGTAGTTGCTGCCAGGAAAGGCCTTGGCTTTGGCGACTTCGAAAGTGACGCGGTCCGACAAGCCTTCGCGTTTTGCGGTTTCGCGGGCGCCTTCGATGGATTTGTCGTGGTAATCGAAGCCGAAGAAATGGGATTTCGGGAAGGCTTTGGCCATCAGTAAAGTGGATGCGCCTTTTCCGCAGCCGACGTCGGCGACGCGGGCGCCAGCTTCGAGTTTCTCCTTCACCCCCCTCAACGACGGAATCCAGGTACTGACGAGGTTTGCGGCGTAGCCGGGGCGGAAAAATTTCTCGCAGCCGTGGAAGACGCCGTCGACGTGTTCGTTCCAGCCCATGCCTGCGCCGCTCCGGAAGGATTCGGCGATGCGAGGGACCGCGGCGAGCGAGCCTAAGGCGAGTTCGAATGCGCCGGGCAGGTAGGCGGGGCTGTCTTCGTTGGCGAGGGTGAAGGCTTGCTCTTCGTTGAGGCTGAACTTGTTGGATTTTTCGTCGTAGGTGACATAGCCACCAGCGGCTTGGGAGGACAGCCACTCGCGGACATAGCGTTCGTCGGTTTGCGTTTTGTTGGCGAGTTCGGAGGAAGTGACAGGACCGGCGCTGAGGGCTTTGTATAGACCGAGCTTTTCGCCAATGACGACCATTCCGGCGTGGACGGCGGCGCCAAGATCGCCGACGAACTGGCCGATAAAGGCGTTGAGTTTGTTCATGTCGAGAGAGGGACCAGGAGCAGTGCTCATGAGATTTTTCTCCGTTCGAGGCAGCGCCTTCCTATGAAGAGAACTGCCCGGTTTTGTGGTACGACCTGGGCTGGACGGAACGTGCGGGAATTTTGCGCCGGAGGGGGGAGGAAGTCAATGTGGTTGGGGCGGGGGGCGGGGGAAAGTTATCAGACTATATCTGGCAAGGGGAGAATCCAAGAGAACAGGCTATGCTATTTGTGCGTGTTGATCCAGGCGGAGACTTCGGAGTCGAGGACGTCGAGGGGAAGAGCGCCGTTGGCGAGGATTTCGTCGTGGAAGGCGCGGAGGTCGAATTTGTCGCCGAGTTGCTGGTGGGCTTGTTCGCGGAGCTTGAGGATTTCGAGTTGGCCGAGTTTGTAGGCGAGGGCTTGGCCAGGCCAAGCGATGTAGCGATCGACTTCGGTTTGGATATTGGGTTCGTCCATCGCGGTGTAGCGGTGGAAGTAGGCCACCATTTGATCACGGGACCAGTGCTTGTCGTGGACGCCGGTGTCGACGACAAGGCGAATGGCGCGCCACATTTCATTTTCGAGTCGACCGTAGTTGCTGTAAGGATCCTGATAACGGCCCACTTCCCTTCCCAGGCGTTCGGAGTAGAGCGCCCACCCCTCGACGAAGGCGGTGTAATCGGCATTGCGGCGAAAGTCCGGGAGATTCTGAAGCTCCTGCGCGATTGAAATCTGAAGATGATGGCCGGGAATGCCTTCGTGGTAGGCGATGGCTTCGACGTTGAGAGTGAGGCGATGCTCGGGGTCGTACTCATTCACGTTGATGTGGCCTGGGCGAGAGCCATCCGGAGCGCCGTCGGTGTAATCGGCCGGAACGGAATCCTTGGCGCGTGAGGCTTCCATGGGAATGACGGCAAGCTTGCTTTTGGGAAGGCGGCCGAAGAGCTTGGGAAGCTCGGGTTCCATGGCGTTGACGTAATTGGTGTAGAGGTCGAGAACCTGTTGGCCCGAGGTGGCGTAGAAACTGCGATCGGTTTTGATGTGTTCGTTGAGTGCGGCGATATCCTTGAATCCGAGTTGGTGAGCGATCGCAAACATTTCGGCCTCGATCTCGTCGATCTGTTTGAGGCCGAGTTCGTGGATTTGTTCAGGCGTGAGGTTGGTGGTGGTGAGCTGGCGGATGTCGAAGCGATAGCGGGCGGAGCCATCGGGGATGGACCAGACGCCGGGTTCGGTGCGCCCTTTGGGGGCATATTCGTCGCGGACGAACGCAGTGAATTTTTTGTAAGCGGGAACGACGGAGTCGCGAATCGTAGAGAGGCCCTGCTCGCGGAGGCGCTTCTGGTCCGCTTCGGAGAACGGTTTGGGAAAGTTTGCGAAAGGATGGGCGAAGGGGCTGTTTTGCGGTTCCTGAACGGCAATGTTTTTCGCCTGGACGACGACTTTTTCCAGAAGGAACCGCGGGTTCATGAGGGCCTCGGCCAGGCCTTTGCGCATTTGCGCTTCGGTCTGGTCGAAGAGCAGGGGCATGGCTTTGAGGCGGGCGATGTAGTCTTCGTAGTCTTTTACAGTTTCGAAAGACAGTACGGTGACGAGGTCGGGCAGTTCGATGTGGATACCGTTGAACTGCGAAACGGGCGTTTCCCAAGGCTTGAAACGGGCACCTTCCAAATCCATTTTCAGATTGCGGATCATCAGAGTTTTGTTGAGAACTTCCTGGCCGGGAAAACCGGTCGTGTCGATGGCTTCGAAGCGCGCGAGGAAGGTTCTGGTTTGCGCGAGATCCTGGTCAATGAAGGTTTGAGAGGCGTCGGCGAGCTTATCGTTCCAACGCTTGTCGCCGAGCATCGATGCAAAGACGGGATTCGTGCGCATGGTGTATTCCCAGCGTTCGGCGAGGAGATCATTGAGTTGCTTGCGGCGGGCGTCGAGGCCGGATTGGCGAGCGGAGAATGGTTTGCCGACGAATAACACTAGAAGGCAAAGGCAAAGCGAGCCCACCCGTATTGTCATTTTTCTGCCTCCGTGAGTGGCGGCTCGCATCGTACCACGCGGTTTTGGCATTCTTCACCTTGACAGTGCCGCAGGCACTCAATATGTTTGCGCCAAGACCAGACTTTGGAAAAGGTGGGAGTGCGATGCCAGCAAACAGCAATGCGGAAGACCACACCGGCATGAAACTACATGCCGCACAACGGGCACTGCGACTCGTCGAACCTGGAATGACGCTGGGATTGGGTTCGGGGACGACGGCCACGATTTGGATCCGGCTGCTCGGAGAACAAGTGCGGGATCATGGACTGAAGATTCGAGCGATTGCGAGTTCGGAGGACAGCGAGCGCCTGGGACGGAGTTATGGTATCCCATTTGTGAATTTTGAAGAGTGCCGGAGCCTGGACCTGACGGTGGATGGAGCGGACGAAGTGGCGCCGAAGCTGGCCCTGATCAAGGGAGGTGGTGGGAAGTTGCTGCGCGAGAAGATTGTGGCGAGCGCGTCGAAGAAGTTTGTGGTGGTTGCGGATGAGTCGAAGCAGGTCGAGAAGTTGGGACGGTTTCCGTTGCCGGTCGAAGTGATTCAAATGGCGGCTCCGTTGGTGAATGATGCGCTGCGCGGGTTGGGGTTTACGCCGAAGACGCGGATGAATCCGGACGGAACGCGGTACATCACGGACGAAGGAAATCTGATTTTGGATTGTTCGGGGCTGCTGATTGAGGATCCGGCACTGATGGCGGCGAGGTTGGATTCGATTGTGGGAGTTGTGGAGCATGGATTGTTTTTGAATATGGCGACGATGGCTTTGATTGGAGGAGAGACGCGGGTGATTGAGAGGACGGTGTAGGTTGAAGGAGGAATGACGCGAGGCATCGCAATACGAGGGTGGGTGGGCACCGCGCGATGATGAGTAGCAAGATATCTTGTGATCGTGCGGATGTGGGGCGCGGCACTTCGAAGCTCACAGTAAAACAGTCCGGCGCCCCTACGAAAAGTAACCCAAGACCCGACACGCAAAAGCGGCGTGTTGGGCACCCACAGAAAAAGCCGAGAGCAACGGATTAAGGGAGTGCTGACGGGAGAGGCGTTTATATTGTTGGCCGAGGTTCCGTGGTATAGTCGCGGGCCCAAGTCCGGGATCGCCACTCGAATGGCTCCGCCCCCCCAACCGATGGAAGCGCGTTCCCTCGTCTTTTTGTGAAAGGAAAATTTCAAATGAGCACAAAACCCGAAAGGAAAATGGAGCAGCCCGACCCGTTGAGCCGCGAAGCTTTGCAGGCATTCGACGATTTGACTGGGCTGCAACCCGGTTATCGTCCGGTGCACGCCAAGGGAATTCTGCTGTCGGGTACGTTTACCGCCTCCGCCAGCGGGAAGGAGCTGACCAAGGCGCCGCACATGAGGCGGGAGTCTGTGCCGGTGGTTGTGCGCTTCTCTGATTTTGCGGGAGTGCCCACGGTGCCAGATTATGATGTGGAGAACGCGAGCCCACGGGGATGCGCGGTTCGCTTCTTTTTGGCGGAACACAGTCACACCGACATTATTGGGCATTCTGTGAACGGATTCCCGGTGCGGACGGTGGAAGAGTTCTTGCAATTTCTGCGCGCCCTTGGCGCAAGCGGACCCGGCGCAGCAAAGCCCACGCCGGTTGAGGTGTTCCTTGGTTCGCACCCGGCGGCATTGGCGTTTGTGCAGGCGCCGAAGCCGATTCCGACGAGCTTCGCGAAGGAGTCGTTTTTTGGGGTTAATGCTTACAAATTCACGAACACTGATGGAGTGCAGAAATTCGGCCGGTATCGCATTGTTCCGGAGGACGGCAACGAATATCTGGATGCAGCGGCGGCGGCTAAGCAGTCACCGGATTTTCTGTTTGAGGATATTAAAGCCAGGACCTCAAAGGGCGCGGTGAAGATGCGGATTTTGGTTCAGGTGGCCGCGGAGGGAGACGTGGTGGATGATGGCACGGTGACATGGCCGGAAGAGCGGCCGTTGGTGGAATTCGGAACGATCGAACTTAACGGCGAGGTGCCGGACAACGACGCGGCGCAGCGGCAGATTATTTTCGATCCGATTCCACGCGTGGATGGGATTGAACCGTCGGGGGACCCGTTGCTCGAGCCGAGGGCGGCGGTGTATTTGACGAGCGGACGTCGGAGACGCGCGGCGGTGTAGCGCCAAGCGATCGGAAGGTCGATTCCACGATCAGGCAATCGCGCGGACATGGGCAGAGATTTCTGCACGCCTACGAAGAGAAACCCGCGCCTCACCCTCGGAAAACGAGGGTTGGGGGCACCCACAGCGAACCCCAAGAGCACAGGTTGAAGCGTATGCTACAAACCACACGCACACCAGTGCGTGGGCGCCTGAAGACGCAAGGATCGTTCCCGGATGCCGCTAGAATGGACGGATGGATCATCACACATTGGCGGGGATCAGCATCGGGGGGACTTGCCTGGATGTGCTGGGGAGTTTCTATCTTGCGTACGATTTGCTGGGCGGGCAGCACGGGCCGCTGCGACTGATCACCAGAGCAGTGACTTATTCCATTGTGTTTGGAGCGGGCTATGCGCTGGGGCTCGGCGGTTTATTTGGAGTCGCAGCGGGAATTACGACTGGGTTCACCGTCGCGATTGAATTGAGCCGGGCGGCGCGCGGACTAAAGCATTATCCGTTGGCGCTTGAAGGAGGGTTTGCGGCGATTCGAGGGATTGGGTTTGGCGCAGGACTGTATCCGACGACGGGGCTGCGATTCGCGGCTGCGTTTTGCCTGCTGATAACGGTGGGACAGATCCTGGCGTACTCACGGGGAATGCGGCCCGCGACAGATTATGCGGCGATGAGGCGGCCGCGATTTACCAAACGGCAGTTCTGGGGAACGGTGGTGCGGACGCTGGGGTATATTGCGTCGGCGCTGGCGTGCAGCGCGCTGGTGCATCACGTGGAGCATGCATGGATCTTCGCGCTGCGTGTGGGATTGGTGACGGGAATCGCGACCGGATTGGGACAGACGGTAAATCCGTACATCGAATATTACGCGGATAATTTGCCGGCTCGTCGGCTGGGGGCGTTTGGGATTGGGTTGATTCTGTGCGGATTTGCGTTGCAGTCGGTGCAGTACTGGGTGGCAGTGCTGGATGTGGGGGTGACGTGAAGGTTGAGATTGCGAAAGAAGAAGAGGGATTGCTCACTTCGCGGACTCGCCTGCTTGCCCTGCCTACCGCAGGCAGGTTTGGCATGGGGTGTTGGTTATCAGTTCCGGCGATGGGTGAAAGGTTTACGAAGGGTGGGGGACGCCGAGGATGCAGCGGAGGGTGTCGCGGGCGATGAGGAGTTCTTCGTCGGTGGGGATGACGAAGGCGTGGAGTTTGGAGTCGTCGGTGGTGATGCGTAATTCCCTCCCCGAGGCTTGCTCGTTTTTGGTGGTGGCTAATTTCAAGCCGAAGAAATCGAGGCCTTCGCAGATTTGGGCGCGGATTTCGGAGGAGTTTTCGCCGATGCCACCGGTGAAGACGATGGCGTCGGCGCCGGCCATGGCGGCGAGATAGGCGCCGATGTATTTTTTGGCGCGATAGCAGAAGACTTCGATGGCGACGCGGGCGCGGCGGTCGTTTTCTTTTGATTGTTGTTGGAGAGTGCGCATGTCGTTGGTGAGGCTCGAAAGGCCCAGGAGTCCAGATTTTGTGTTGAGCAAAGTATCCACCTCTTTTGGTGAGAGGCGTTCTTTGGTGGCGATGAAATCGACGATGGCGGGATCGAGATCGCCGGAGCGAGTGCCCATGACGAGGCCTTCGAGGGGAGTGAGGCCCATGGAGGTGTCAACGGGATCTCCGTTGCGGACGGCGGCGGCCGAGCAACCATTGCCAAGATGGAGAGTGATGACGTGAGTCTGCTCGCGCGTGAGATTGTTCAGGACGCGGTAACGGTAGGCGACGTAGCGGTGGGAGGTACCGTGGAAGCCGTACCGGCGGATGTGATGTTGTTCGTAGAGATGGTAGGGGATGGCGTAGAGATAGGCGCGCTCGGGGAGAGTATGGTGGAAGGAGGTGTCGAAGACAGCGACTTGCGGTGTTTGCGGACCGAAAATCTTGCGGGCGGCGAGGATGCCCTGGATGTTGATGGGGTTGTGGAGCGGCGCGAGGTCGGCGCAGGCTTCGATACCTTTGAGGACTTCGTCGGTGATGACGGCGGATGCGGTAAAGGTTTCGCCGCCGTGGACGACGCGGTGGCCCACGGCGTGGACGTCGGAGGTGGATTTTAGTTCGGGGACGGCGGGTTCGTTCCTGAGCCAGCGGATGAGATGGTCGAGGGCGGCGGGGAGATCCGGGAGTTGCGCGGTGAGTTTGTTGGGAGGTTGGTTGCGGATGTGGATGGTGATGGAGGTTTCGCCGCCGATGCCTTCGAGCACGCCGCGGCAGATGCGGTCGTCATTGTTGGTGCGGATGCGGTCGAGGTCGGTGGAGATGAGTTGGAATTTCAGGGTGGAGCTGCCGGAGTTGAGGACGAGGATGTTCATTGAAGGCCTTCGGGATTGGGCGGACGAAATTGGCGGTACGTTAGGAAGGCGAGTTTCATCGTAATGGCTCCATGGAGAAATGCAAAGTAACCCCAACATGCCGGCCTGAAGGCGCGGCGCAACAAAGAGAGACTTAAGACCCATCCTCAGAAAACGAGGGTAGGGCACCCGAAAAAAAAGCACGGATCTGAAGACCCGCCAGTACTCAATAAAAAGCGCAATCCCGCGCGCCGGCCAGAAGGGAATACGCGAGTTAGTTGGGCCAGGTCCAGGAGGAGACTTCGGGCTTGTCGATACCGTTTTCGTGGGCGTAGTTTACGCATTCGATCTGGAGATTGCGGAACTTTTCCTTGGCGTGGGCGCCGATTTTCTGGAGCTTGGGAACACGGTCGATGGCGTCGATGGCCAGGCTGAAGCGATCGATCTGGTTTTCGATGGCGAGCTCCATCGGAGTGTTGATGTTGCCCTTTTCCTTGTAACCGCGGACGTGGAAATTGTCGTGGTTGTGGCGGCGGTAAGCCAGGCGGTGAATCAGCCAGGGGTAACCGTGGAAATTGAAGATCACTGGCTTGTCTAGAGTGAAGAGCGAATCGAAGTCGTGGTCGTTGAGGCCGTGAGGGTGGTCTTGCGACGGCTGCATCTTGAAGAGGTCGACTACGTTGACGTAGCGAATTTTGAGATCGGGAAATTGTTCGCGCAGGAGAACGATGGCGGCCAAAGCTTCCTGCGTGGGAATGTCCCCGGCAGAAGCCATGACCAGATCGGGTTCTGCGCCCTGATCGTTGCAGGCTTTCTCCCAAATGCCGATGCCTTTGGTGCAGTGGACGATGGCTTCGTCCATGGTCATGTATTGGAGGTGCGTCTGTTTGTCGCAGACGATGACGTTGACGTAGTTTTCGCTGCGGAGGCAATGGTCGGCAACGGAGAGAAGCGAATTGATGTCCGGAGGCATGTAGATGCGGGTGACTTCGGCGCTTTTGTTGAGGACCACGTCCAGAAAACCAGGGTCCTGATGGGTGAAGCCGTTGTGATCCTGACGCCATACGGTGGAAGTGATCAGAAGGTTGAGAGAAGCGATGTCCTGGCGCCACGGAAGGTGGTTGCAGATCGAGAGCCATTTGGCGTGCTGGTTGAACATGGAGTCGATGACATGGATGAAGGATTCGTAGGAGGAGAAAAAGCCGTGGCGGCCGGTGAGAAGGTAGCCTTCGAGCATGCCTTCCATGGTGTGCTCGCTGAGCATTTCGACGACGCGACCATCGGGAGAGAGTTCGCCGCCGTCGAGGTCTTCGGGAAAATACTGGGCGATCCAGAATTTTTTGCTGACCTGATAGATGGCGTCGAGCTTGTTGGAGGTGTTCTCGTCGGGGCCGAAGACGCGGAAGTTGTTCATGTTGGCTTTCATGATGTCGCGTAGAAATGCGCCGAGCGGCCGGGTGTTTTCGGCTTGGATGACGCCAAATTTTTCGAGGTTGATGCCGTAGCGGCGGAAATCGGGGAGGCGGAGGTCCCGTTTCAGATGGCCGCCGTTGGCATGTGGGTTGGAGCCCATGCGGCGGTTGCCGGTGGGAGCGATGCCGCGTAATTCAGGGAGTAGTTTGCCAGCACGGTCAAAGAGTTCTTCGGGCTTGTAGCTGCGCATCCAAGACTCGAATGTACGCAGGTGATCCTGACTCTGTTTGACGTCGGTTATCGGGACTTGATGGGCGCGCCAGAAGCCTTCGAGTTTGTGACCGTCGATGCTAGAAGGTGCGGTCCAGCCCTTTGGAGAGCGGAGGACGATCATGGGCCAGCGGGGACGCTCGGCGTGGCCGGAACCGCGAGCCTCTTGCTGGATTCTTCGGATTTCGGTGACGCAGTGTTCGGTGGTGGCGGCCATGGCCTGGTGCATGGATTCGTGGTCGGAGCCTTCGACGAAGTAGGGAGTCCAGCCACAACCGCGGATGAAGCTTTCGAGCTCGTCGTGGGTGATGCGGGCAAGCAGAGTGGGGTTGTTGATCTTGTAGCCGTTCAAATGAAGGATGGGGAGAACCGCGCCGTCTCGGATGGGATTCAGAAATTTGTTGATGTGCCAGGAGGTGGCAAGGGGGCCGGTTTCGGATTCGCCGTCACCGACGACGGCGGAGACAATTAGCATGGGATTGTCGAACGCGGCGCCGCAAGCGTGGGAAAGGACGTAGCCGAGTTCGCCGCCTTCGTGAATGGAGCCGGGGGTTTCGGGAGTGCAGTGGCTGCCGATGCCGCCGGGAAAGGAGAATTCCTTGAAGAAATCGCGGAGACCTTCTTCGTCTTCGCCTTTTTCGGGATAGAACTCAGAGTAGGTGCCTTCGAGATAGACGGGAGCAAGAACGCCGGGTGCGCCGTGACCGGGGCCGGCGAGGAAAATCATGTCGAGGTCGTATTTTTTGATCTGGCGCATGAGGTGAATGTAGATGAAGGACAAGCCCGGACTGGAGCCCCAGTGACCGAGGAGGCGATTCTTGATGTGCTCGGGCTTGAGAGGTTCGCGGAGGAGAGGATTGTCTTGAAGGTAGAGCATGCCGAGGATGAGGTAATTGCAGGCACGCCAGAAGGCGTCGGTTTTTTGCAGCTCTTCGGCGCTGAGTGGACCGCCTTGCACGGTGGATCGCGCTTTGCCGAACGCGCTGAGGGATGCGGGAGCCTGGGCTTCGATCATTGGAGTCGTTGTCATGGTGCACCTCGCGGAAGTATTAAGGAGTGAAACTTTTGGAAGCAGGGAGCGGGTCTTCCCAGGGCGATGCCACGGATGGCGAGATCAGCACCGCCTGCTTCCACTGCGGTGCGCGGCGACCGGGAGTCCGGAAGACGCACGGGGCGGATACAGGGTAAGTGTAATGCCAAATTGTTTGTGGCGTGTTACAGAAATTTGGGTGGAGCGGTTGGGAGATTTTGATTGAGGGGAGATTGTGGGCGTGACCTGACGACGAGGGACAGGCTGAAGCCTATGCTGCAAAACGCCGGCAAGGATGCCTGCCTGCGGCAGGCCGGCTGGCGGTACGCCCGCATTTGGAGGGCCCAAGCAACAAACGATCGCGAATAGCGATACCCCGCTCGAAGACCTCGCTCGGAATGAAGGATTTGGACTTTCTTAGAACAGGGAGTTTGCGCGGAGGCCGCGGAGGGAGGCGTCGAGGAGTTGGATGGTGTGGAGGACGGGGATTGGCTGTGCGGTTTTGGCGAGGGAGGATTGGAGCTGGAGAATGCAGCCGGGATTGCCGGTGGCGACCACATCGGCGTTAAGAGCAGCGATGAGGTTTGCCTTGCGATCGCCGAGTTGCGTGGCGGCGTCGGGCTGGACGAGATTGTAGATGCCCGCGGAGCCGCAGCAGATGGGGGCTTCGGGAATTTCCAGGAGTTCGAGGCCGGGAATTTGCGAAAGGAGTTGGCGCGGCTGGGTGCGGATGCCTTGGGCATGCTGGAGGTGACAAGAATCGTGGAAGGCGACGCGGACGTGAAGAGGTTTGCGTTCGGCGCGGGGCGAGAGTTCGGAAAGAATTTCGGCGATGTCGCGGCATTTGGCGGAGAAGCGGCGGGCGCGGTCGGCGTAGATGGGATCGTTGCGGAGAAGATGGCCGTAATCCTTGACGTTGGAGCCGCAACCGGCGGCGTTGACGACGATGGTGTCGACCTTGGCGTGTTCGAAGACTTCGATGGTGGCGCGGGCGAGCTGGAGGGCTAGCACTTCTTCGCCGGCGTGGACGCAAAGCGCGCCGCAGCAGGTTTGTTGCGCCGGGGCGACGACTTCGCAACCTTCGGCGGCGAGGACGCGTGCGGTGGCGGCGTTGACTTCGGAGAAAAAGGTGCGCTGGACGCAGCCGAGGAGCAGGCCGACGCGTTTGCGTTTTTCGCCTTGGGCGGCGGTGAGCGGCGCGACAGATTCGACGGATTTTACTTTGGGAAGAAGGGTGTCCATCGCGGCGAGGGATTTGGGGAGGAGTTTGAAGAAACCCGTGGCGCGAAGAATCGATTGCAGGCCGGATTTTTGGTACACGAGAAGAGGCCAGCGGAGGAGATTGAGACGCGATGGTTTGGTGAAAGTTTCGAAGAGCATGCGGCGATGGAGACGTTCGGCCGCGGGGCGATTATAGTTGCGTTCGATTTGCGCGCGGGTGGCTTCGATGAGTTTTCCGTATTCGACGCCGGAGGGGCAGGCGGGCATGCATGCGACGCAACCAAGGCAGGAGTCAAAGTGGCTGACCCAGGTTTCGTTTATTTTGGTCAAGCCTTCATGGGCGGATTTCATGAGATGGATGCGGCCGCGAGGGGAGTCCATTTCTTCGCCCCACAGGACGTAGGTGGGACAAGTGGCAAGGCAGAAGCCACAGTGGACGCATTTTTCGATGATGTCGAGGGCTGGGGATTGGTGGGAGTCGAAGGCGGAGGGGAGATGTGGGTTGCTGTGGGGCATGAGTTTGAAGTGTTATGTTGCCGTGATTGCGTGACCGATGCAAGGCGAGTGGGTTGACGCCCGGGTTGATGGAACGGCCCGCTTCAGAAAGCGGGCCCTTGGGGCGCAGCAGTGCTGCGCCCCATCGAAGAAAACTGTGGCGGGCAGGCCATGGCTACTAGATACCGCCGACGAAACGGGCGGGATTTAGAGTGTTTTGCGGATCGAGTTGGTGTTTTATGGCGCGCATGAGGGGCAAGGCGTCGCCGGGATGGCCCCAAGCGTCGAGGGAATTGAGCTGGCCTGGACGACGGAGAACAACGAACGAGCCAACGGATGCTTCCCTTTCAGCGCGCAACTGTTGCGAGGCGGCCAGTAGTTGCGCGGGATCGCCGTCGAGGCGCAGGGTTGCAATTCCCGTTGCTTGACCCACGATTTGCCAATGCAGCGAATGTACTGTGGCTGCGCGTTGAACACTCGCCAGAACGTGCGCTAGCTCCGCGGGCAAGAACGTAATTTTTGCGATCAGCGATTTGTTCGAATCGTTCCAGAGGTCTTCCGTCGAAGACCAGACATTGCCGGGTGACGGTACGATTGCGGCGGCGGACAGGATTTTGCGAAGATGAGATTCCTGGGCGCGGATGCCGGCTTCGGTGGCTTCGAAGAGAATGTCGGCGCACGGTTGCGTGCCGGAAGCGGCACGAACCTGCAAAGATGTGTGCGCAAGTTGCGAATCCTGAACCATGAAGATGTGATTTTGCATTGCTGCGAATTTTTCATCAGCGAACGAGAAAGCTTCGGCACGACGCGGAAGAGGATGGAGGCGGAAGACGGCGCGGGTGATGATGCCGAGGGTGCCGAGAGCGCCGGTGGCGAGCTTGGGGAGATCATAGCCGGCGACGTTCTTGACGACTTTGCCGCCGCTGCTTGCGAGGGTGCCGTCGGGGAGAGCGAGCGTGACGCCGATGATAAGGTCGCGGAGCGGACCGAAGCGGAGGCGGAGGGAGCCGCTGTCGTTGGTAGAGAGCGCGCCACCAATGGTGGCCCGTTTGGGCCACAGACCGTCGAAGGCGAGGCGCTGGCCGTGTTGCGCGAGGGTTTGCTGCAAGGTTTGCAGGGTGCAGCCAGCTTCCACGGTGATGGTGAGATCGGCCCAGGCGTGCTCGATGATGCGGTCGAGGCGCGCGGTAGAAAGGATGATGTCGGCACTTTTTGGCGGATTGCCCCATTCAAGTTTAGTGCCGCCGCCGCGAGGGATGACGGTGAGGCCGGCTTCGTTGGCGAAGGCGAGAGCGGCGGCGAGCTGCTTTTCGCCTTCGGGCTGCACCACGAACTTGGGGAGAACGCCGCAAACGGAATCTTCCAGATTGGCGTCGCGAAGATTTTCGCTGCCGACAATCGAAGCGAGTTGCTGGGCGATGGAACTAGTGGCCTGCATGGAAGGACAAAGAATACATGAATACGGGTCAGTAGCGCTCGGCGACGCCCGCGGATTCCAGACGATGAGGGGAATATTCGCCGGGTTTTTCGCCGCATAGGCGCGGGGTGGGAAACACTTTTGTGGGATTCGAGAGCTGTAGCGGATCAAAGGCGCAGCGGACACGCTGCATGGTGGCGAGATCGGGTTCGCTGAACATTTTGGACATCGCGCGCTTTTTGTCTTCGCCGACGCCGTGTTCGCCGGTGATCGAACCGCCAGCCGCGAGACACAAATCGAGGATTTGCGAGGAGAGAGATTGCGCGGTTTCTTGCTGGCCGGGGATGTCGCGATCAAAGAGAACCAGGGGATGCAGGTTGCCGTCGCCGGCGTGGAAGACGTTGGCAACGCGGAGGCCGGTTTCGCGGCTGAGACGGGCGATTTCGCTGAGCACGCGGGGCAAGGCGGTGCGGGGGATCACGCCGTCCTGAACGATGTAGTTGCGAGCGATACGGCCCATGGCGGCGAAAGCGGCTTTGCGGCCTTTCCAAACGAGGGCGCGTTCGGCGTCGGATTGCGCCAGGCGAATTTCCGAGGCGCCATTTTTGCGGCAAAGCTCCTCGACGTGCTGCATGAGAAATTCGACTTCGGCGATGGGGCCGTCAAGCTCGACGAGAAGGAGACCTCCGCAATCGGGATAGTGTGCGTGGACGGCGGCTTCGGCGGCCTGGATGGAAAGGTTGTCCATCATTTCGATGGCGGCGGGGAGCATCCCTGCGGCGATGATGTCACTGACGGCGGCACCGGCAGCGTTTGTGTCCGGAAAGGCCGCGAGGAGCGTGCGGATACACTCCGGGCGCTTGACGATGCGGAGAATTATTTTTGTGGCGATGCCGAGTGTGCCTTCGGAGCCGACGAAAACTCCGGAAAGGTCGTAGCCCGGAGTGTCGAGCGTTTTTCCGCCGAGATGGACGAGCGAGCCGTCGGGAAGAACGACTTCGAGGCCGAGGACGTGGGTGGTGGTGAAGCCGTATTTGAGGCAGTGCGCGCCGCCGGAATTTTCAGCGACGTTGCCGCCGATAGTGCAGACGGACTGGGAGGAAGGATCGGGCGCATAGAAGTAGCCGTGAAGTTGGACGCGGGCAGTGACGTCGAGATTGACGACTCCCGGTTCGACGACCACGCGGGAATTGGGGATGTCGACTTCGAGAATTCGATTCATGCGGGCGAAGCTGATAACGATGCCGTTTTGCACGGGCAGCGCGCCCCCGCTGAGGCCGGTGCCGGAGCCGCGTGCGACGAAGGGGATGCGCTCGCGATGACAGATGCGGAGGATAGCTTGGACTTGCGGCGTGTCCGAGGGGAGTAAGACCGCCGTGGGGAGGGCCCGGAGGTAGGTGAGGGCGTCGCATTCATAGGTGCGCAGGTCTTCGGGAGAGGAGATGACGGCGCGGGGGTTGAGGATGGATCGGAATTCGTGGAGTACGCGAGGGTTCAGCGTGGTGTTGGCGGGAGTTGGTGGCACGAGGAGAAGATTGACGCATTGGGGAGCGAAGGTCAAATGGGGAGAAGTTGGTGGTTGCAGGGTAGAAAAATGCTCAAGACGCAATGTTCGAAGAGAGATTCCTCGCTCCACGGACTCCGCTTGGAATGGCGGGGTACTTTGTAAGTTGTGCCGAGGTGGGGCGCGAACCTTTGATGCTCAGGGTAAACAGTGCTGCGCATTTACGGGGAAAACCCAAGAGCCCGTGCACTATACGGCTCAGCAACTCTAGGGAAACCCTCACCCCTGAGAGGGGGTGAGCTACGGCTTAGAGTTTTTGACGACAGCACAGGCTCCTTTTGGACAAAAGACCGGCCCGCCAAGACGGCGGAGGCTAGAGAAGCAAGATAACGGATCGGGTTTCACAGGCTGAAGCCAAAGCTACGCCGCGCCGACTCGATGCCTGCGTGCGGCGAGAGCGCGAAGCGGGTGCACTGTGTTAACGGACGAAGGTTAGGCCGTGGGGGATGAGGTTCGGGAAGAGGTAGGCGTAGGCGAGGACGATGACCCCGACGATGGCGGCTAAGGCTACGGAGTGCCAGAACACGTAGCGGAAGATTTGGCCTTCGTTGCCGACCTGGTTGGTGGCGGCGGTGGCGACGCAGATGGATTGGGCGTCGACCATTTTGCCCATGACGCCGCCGGCGCTATTGGCGGCGCACATCAGAATGGAACTGAGGTTGAGTTGTTCAGCGGTGATGCGTTGCAGGCCTCCAAAGAGCGCATTGGAGGAAGTGTCGCTGCCGGTGAGAGCTACGCCGAGCCAGCCGATGTAGGTGCCGAAAAAGGGGAAGAGCCAACCGGTGCGAGTGAACGCTAGGCCGAGAACAGCGTCCATGCCGGAGTAACGTGTGATGTAACCCAAACCGAGCATGAAGGACATGGCGACGATGGCGTGGCGCATGCGGAACAGCGTGTGCGTAAAGATGGCCAGCATTTTTCGCGGCTTCACGCCGAGCATCAGGCCGGAGACGATAGCGGCGAAGAAGCAGCCTGTGCCGGTGGCGGTGAGCCAGTTGAAATCGAATTTGGCGTTTTCGGCAGTTGGTTTGGCGACTACAGGTGGGGCGCGGAAGACAGCCTTGTGAAGATAGGGGACTTCCCAGCCGCCGGATTTAAAGGCCGGAGTTGTAGCTTGGCCCATGGCGTTTTTGATTGCGGGCAATCCCCAGAGAAAAACGAAGATGGAGAGGATGGCGAATGGGAGCCAGGCTCTGGCGATTTGCGCGGGAGTGTGTTGACGAAAAGCAGTTCCCTGCTGGAGTTGCCGGAGGTCCCATTCGTCGTCCATTTGGTCGATGATCATGGGGCTTCTGGATGTGGCCGGTGGAGCGATGCCAGGTGGTTGAAGTTCTTCTTCGAAACGCCAGATGCGTTTCGGTTTCCAGAAGCGGAGGAAAAGCAGGGTAACGGCCATGGAGGCGACGCCGGCGGCGATGTCCACGAGATTGCTGTCCATGTAATTGGACCAGAAGAATTGCACGCCGGCGAAGGAGAGGCCGACGACCAGGATGGCGGGGAGGACTTCGAAAGTTTTGGACCAACTGACCATGGAGCGGACTAACCAGAACGGGACGAGGATTGCGGTAATTGGGAGAATGCGGCCGATCATGGCACTGAGGTCGCTTTCAGAGAGCGCGGTGACGACAGCGAGCGTGTGAACGGGGACGCCGATTCCGCCCCAAGCCACGGGCGCGGTGTTGGCGATGAGATTCAGCGCGGCGGCGTGGAAGGGTTTGAAGCCGAGGCCAATCATGAAGGCGCCCGCGATGGCTACGGGAGCGCCGAAACCGGCAGCGCCTTCGATGAAGGCTCCGAAGCAGAAGGCGACGAGCAGGAGTTGCAGGCGACGGTCCGGAGTGATGGCCGCGACGGATTGTTTCATGATTTCGAACTGACCGGTGGCGACGGAAATGTCGTAGAGAAAAACGGCGGCGACGACGATCCAGACGATTTTTAGAAGGCCGAAGCCCATGCCGTAGAAGAGGCTGGTGACGGCGAGGTAAGCGGGCATGCCGAAGATGAACATGGCGCAGAGAAGCGCGGTAGTGGCTCCGGCGATGGCACAAAGGTGCGGCCGGACTTTGAATCCGGCGAGGAGGCCGAGGAGGATGACGATGGGTAGAGCCGCGATCAGCGTGGAGAGCCACCAATGGCCGAGCGGGTCGTAGGATTGAGTCCAGGTCATTGGTGAGTGAGGCAGCCGCGAGTAGCGACGAGCATCGAATACATTTTTGCCGGAGCAAAGTCAAGGAAGCTGGGCGGGTCTGGGCGGGTGGACGGCAAGGTTGTGGCAAAGCGGCCGCCGCAGACGGCGGCCGCCACACAGGCAAGCTTGAGGCCAAGGGCTGAAGAGGAGCTAGCGGATCGATCGAAGAGGGATTCCTCGCTCCGCAGACTCGGCCCTGAATGACGGGCTGTGGTGGTGGGATTGCGCGGAACGGCCCGCCTCCCTTCCTCCTCAGGTCAAGCCCTTCCGTTGTCAGCTCAAGCAGAAGGCGGGCCCTACAAAAGCGAGAGAAACCCAAAAGACCCACGCACCACACCGGCCCTTCGTGGCTCGGGGCGAGCGTGTGGGGCACGCGCCGGAGGACGAAAAAAGCACGGGTCTGAAGATGCGCCACTACGAAATTCGCATAGGTTCAAGCCTATGCTACGGCGCGGAGAGATGCTGCTTGCTATTGGAGGCGAGGGCGGCATACTTTGCATGGGGATTTGTCCGGAGAGGCGGAAATGAACGCGGCACTGGATGTTGTTCTGGGCGAGGAACGATGACTACTTCCCTTTTCCCTGGCGGTGTGGAGATTGTCGCGCCCGCGCATTCGGGGCAGGAACGCGTGCTCACGCCTGGCGCGTTGCATTTTGTTGTGGAGTTGCAGCGGCGATTCAATGCCAGACGTGTTGAATTGCTGGCAGCGCGGGCGGAACGGCAGAAGCGGCTGGATGCGGGAGAGAAGCCGAATTTTTTGGAGGAGACGCGGAATCTACGCGAAGCGGAGTGGACCGTAGCGGCGATTCCAGCGGATTTGCAGGACCGGCGGGTGGAGATTACGGGACCGGTCGACCGCAAGATGATTATCAATGCCCTCAATTCGGGCGCAAAAGTGTTCATGGCGGATTTTGAGGATTCGAATACACCGACGTGGGCAAATCAGATTGATGGACAGGTCAATCTAATGGACGCCGTCAGGAAGACGATTACCTTCTCTGATCGGGCGACCGGCAAAGAGTACAAGCTGAACGAACGGACTGCCGTGCTGTTCGTGCGACCGCGCGGCTGGCATCTGGAAGAGCGGCATGTGCTGGTGGATGGGCAAGCGATGTCCGGTTCGCTGTTTGATTTTGGTCTGTACTTTTTTCACAATGCAAAGGAGTTGCTGGCGGCTGGATCGGGGCCTTACTTTTATCTTCCAAAACTCGAGAGCCATCGGGAAGCGCGGTTGTGGAACGATGTTTTTGTTTTTGCTCAGAATGCGCTGGGAATCAGAAAAGCCAGTATTCGCGCGACCGTTTTGATTGAGACGATTCTGGCGGCGTTTGAGATGGACGAGATTTTGTGGGAGTTGCGGGAGCATTCGGCCGGGCTGAACTGCGGCCGGTGGGACTACATTTTCAGTTTCATCAAGAAGTTTTCGAATGACGCCCACGCGGTGTTGCCGGACCGGGCGCAGGTCACAATGACGACGCATTTTCTGCGGTCGTACAGCAAATTGCTGATACGGACGTGTCACCGCCGCAATATTCATGCGATGGGCGGGATGGCGGCGTTTATCCCGATCAAGAGCGATCCGGTGGCGAATGAAAAGGCCATCACTCAGGTGCGCGCGGACAAGGAACGCGAGGCGGGGGACGGGCACGATGGCACGTGGGTCGCACATCCTGGGCTGGTTCCGGTGGCTACGGAGATTTTCGACCGGCTGATGCCGGGACCGAATCAGATCGAGAAAAAGCTAACGGACTTTCGTGCGACGGCGGAAGATTTGCTCAAAGTGCCGGAGGGCGAGATTACAGAGGCGGGACTGCGGCAGAATATCGCGGTGGGGCTCGGTTATCTGGAGGCGTGGATGCGCGGGACCGGGTGCGTTCCCCTGTTTAACTTGATGGAGGATGCGGCGACGGCGGAGATCAGCCGGGCGCAGTTGTGGCAATGGATTCATCAGCAGGCAAAGCTGAAAGATGAGCGGATGATCGATGTTGCGTTATGCGACGGAATGATTGACAAAGAGCTGGCTCAGGCGAAACAGGGCGGAGATGAAGCGCGATTCGCGGCGTATGAGAAATCGGCGGAACTGATGCGGGAATTGATTCGCGCGCCGCGTTTCGTGGAATTCCTGACGGTCCCCGCGTATCAACGCATTCTGCGAGAGGGAAATTAGCGACAACCGCGGCATGGAAAAGGTGGATCAATGATTTGGAAGGGGAATGTTCAATGGATGACGGTTGCGGCGCTGGGCCTTCTGCTCGGTCTGGCAGCCTGTTCGAAAAAATCGCAGCCTCCTGCCGCTAACTCGACTGCACCGTTAACTCCGGCGACGGTTCCTGCGGCAACGGCTCCGGCACCGGAGCCGCCGGCGAAAGCTTCCGGAGGAGTGAAGGCGGAGATGCGCAACGTGATGTTCCATCTGACGCCTCATGCGGCGGCGCACCTGCAGATTCTTTCGGGAGAACTTTGGCCGACGGGAAAGAATGAGATGGTGGTGTTTGACGATAAAACCTCGTTTGAAGTGCGCGTGAACAATGGCACGGTGTCGATTTCCCCGGAAGCGCTTTCGGACGTCATGAATCAGTATGTTTTTGCGCGAAACGATGCTCCGCTGAAAGACTTGGCAGTCTCGATCGAGAATAACCGGCTGATTATTAAGGGTAAGTTGCATACGAAGAAAGATATTCCGTTCGCGACTGCGGGGAACCTGAGCGTGACTTCGGACGGGCGTATCCGGGTGAATACGGAGAAGATCACCGCGATGAAAGTCCCGGTGAAAGGAATGATGGGGTTATTCGGGATTGAGTTGGCCAAAATAGTGAACACCAGCAAGATTCCGGGAATGGATACGGATAAGAATGATTTGTTGATGGATCTAGGATCGCTGTTGCCACCACCGCACATTCGGGGGAAGCTGACGGGAGTGCGACTGGAGAAGAATGCGATTCTGGCGACGTTTGGCGACGGAGGGAAATCGCTGGGGCCGCCGAAGGAGAAGGGGAGCTACATGGCGCTCGCGGAAGGCTCCGTGCGATTTGGTTCGATGGTGATGGAGCCGACGAACCTGATGGTGCTGGATTTGGATGAGGCGGCCACACTCGAGTGGAATCAGGATCATTACAAGGAGCAGTTGGTGGCGGGGTATTCAAAGATTACGTCGAGTTTCGGGCTTCGGGCGTACGTGAAGGATTATTCGAAGCTGGGGAGAGGGGGCGGCAACGAAGCCAAGCCAGCGGGAGAGTGAGCCCCAGACACAAGACAAAAGATAACGCAGAGACACTGAAGCGCAGAGAACGGAGGAGAAGAGAAACGAAGGTTCCTGACTGCGCCTGCCTGGAAGGAAGGCTCGGATAACGAATGAGTTCGATTGCCCAGATGCAGCGCAGCCTTCGCGCCTCAGGGTAAACCGTGCTGTGCCCCTAGGAAAACAAGAGCAACCCAAGAGAGCAGAGGTTGAAGCCTATGCTACTGGAGGGAGGCCATGTCGATGACGAAGCGGTACTTTACGTCGTTTTTCAGGAGGCGGTCGTAAGCCTGGTTGACTTGTTGGATGGGAATTTTCTCGATGTCGGCAGTGATGTTGTGTTCGGCACAGAAATCGAGCATCTCTTGTGTTTCTTTGATTCCGCCGATGGCCGAGCCTGCGAGACGGTGACGGCCAAACAGCAAATTGAACGCGGAGACGAGAAGCGGTTTTTCCGGCGCGCCGACTAGCGTCAAGGTGCCGTTGCGCTTGAGGAGCCCGAGGTAGGCGTTGATGTCGTGTTCGGCGGAGACGGCATCGAGGATGAAGTCGAAGCTGCCGGCGTGTTTCTGCACTTCGTCGGCGTTTTTGGAGACGACGACTTCGTCGGCGCCGAGGCGCTTGGCGTCGGCAGCCTTGTTCGGGGAAGTGGTGAAGAGGACGACGTGAGCGCCGAAGGCGTGGGCAAACTTTACTCCCATGTGGCCCAGGCCACCGAGACCGACGATGCCGACTTTTTGTCCTTTGCCGACTTTCCAGTAACGGAGAGGTGAATAGGTGGTGATACCGGCGCAGAGAAGCGGCGCGGTGCCAGCGAGATTGGCCTTGGGCGAGACTTTTAAGACGAAGTATTCGTCGACGACGATGCTGCTCGAATAGCCGCCATAGGTGACACCGCCGAGAATCTTGTCTTCAAAGTTGTACGTCAGCGTAACGCCATTCTCACAAAAGACTTCGTCGCCATCGAGGCAGGCGGCGCAGTGGCGGCAGGAGTCGACCATGCAGCCTACGGCGGCGAAATCGCCTTCCTTGAATTTTTTGACGGCACTGCCGACCTTCACGATGCGGCCGACGATTTCGTGGCCGGGAACGCAGGGATAGATCGTGGGCACGGCGTTCTCCCATTCATTGCGGACCTGGTGGAGATCGGAGTGGCAGACGCCACAGAAGAGGATTTCGATTTGAACGTCTTGCGGACGCGGATCGCGCCGTTGGATGGTAAAGGGTTCGAGTGGCGTCGCAGCGCCTTGGGCGGCAAAGGCTTTGGCGGTGAAGGTGTGGGGCTTCGCGGCGGTTGCGGGTACGGGTCGTGCTGCTTCACTCATTCGTGTTTTCCTTGAAATTGGATTTTGTTGTTTCGCGGCTGCGGTGGGCGCACCGACTGCACGCGTTTTAGATGGCTGGGGTAAGGGCGACGATACATTTTGTTTGGGAGCGGGTCAAGGGGGGTGCCAGGAAGAGGAGGAAGAGGCCAACTGGGAGCTTGACTCTGGGTCAGCGGATCGATCGAAGAGGGATTCCTCGCGGTGCTCGGAATGACGGTGTGGTGATGCCTAGAAGTCGAAGTCGCCGTCGATGCGCCACAGGCGGCCTACGGAATTGTAGAAGTCGCCGAAGTTGGGAGAGGCGAAATATTGTTGGACGTCGCGGGGATTGTAATGATTCGTAACATCGATGACTTTGAGGCCGCCAAGAAATTGGATGCGATGACCGCGAAAGGAAAAATCGAACGGATACTGAATTTTCAGATCGAGGCTGGCGAAGGTGGGAAAGCGACCGGCTTGGTCGCGGGCGCCGATGTAGTTCCAGTTTTCATCGAGCTTGGAATAGGGAAAGCCGGTGTGGAGGTCAAGAATGGGGACGAATTGGAATTTGTAGGGAAGGCCGAGGATGGCCCAGAAGAGGACGCGGTTGGGGGCGTCGCTCGAAAGAGGACCGTATTGATTGGGGCGAATTAAAGGATACGGGTTGTTGCCGAAGAATTGGTTGTAGTCGTTGAGTTCGCCGAAGGCGCGGGAGCGGACGTAGCTGGCGACGAGGCTGGTGCGTTCGGTGGGATTCCAGCGAAGCATGGAGAGGAATTCGTCGTAGGTTTGCGTGCCGGAGTTGAGGAGTTGGAGTTGGGCGGAGGTGGGTTGTGCGATTTGAGAGACGGTGAAAAGCAGGTCCCTCGCTGCGCGGTCTTCGCTCGGACTGACAAAGCTGCCTTCATTTGTGAAGGGAAAAATGGCGGTGGGCTGCGCTTGGGTGTTCGCCCCTACTGGGAAAACCCAAGACCCACCCGCAACATCGGCGTGTCGGGCACCCAGCAGGTCGCTTGTGCCAGTGGCAGTAGCTGAGGGGTTGACCGGGTTGAGGAAAAACTGGCGATAGGACTGGCGGTGTTCGTAGCCGAGACGGAGGAGGAGATTGGGGCGGAGTTGGCGATCGAGTTGGAGGGTGGCGCCGAGGCTGTAGGGGAGGCGAAGGGCGCCGTTGTTGGTGGCGATGACGTGGGTGTAGGTGGTCGGCCCTTGCGTTACCGTGATGCCCTCGGCGGCGAATTGCGTGATGGTTTGTGCGGGAATGTTCGGAAAGATGGCCACGTTGAGAGGAATTTTGTCGTAGAAGAGGCCGACACCGCCGCGGATGGCAGTGCGATTGTCTTTTGAGGGAGCCCAGACGAAGCCGAGACGAGGAGCGGCGTTGAGCGCGTTGGAAGAAAGGCTGTCGTGATCGAAGCGGACGCCGAGGTCGAGCGTGAAGCGCGGGTGAAGCTGCCAGTTGTCTTGCGGGTAGAACGCGAGGTTGTTTTTTGAGGCGGAGGAAGAGAGAAACGGAGACGCGTAGGTGATTTCCCTCGAGAGGGTGCCGTCTTCGCGGAGGACGCGAACGGAAACATCAGAGATGCTTCCATCGTAGGTGGAGCGGGAAAAGGCGTAGCCGAAGGTAAAGAGATGGCGACCCTTGAATTCGAGCGGACGAAGGTGGAGGGCTTGGGTCCATTGATAGAGCCAGGTGTTGCGGTGCTGCGTCTCGAAGAAGCTGCCGGAGTTTTGTTCGGGGAAAAGAGTCATCATGCCGGGCGAAGGGTCTGCAGGAAAAAGATGGGAGTTGAGCTGCTTGACGGAGAAGAGAGATTGCACGAAACCACCGCTCGGAAGAATCCAGCGGTCCGAGACAGAGGTGAAGAAACCGCGGTGGCGATAATCGTTGGTGACGGGCTGCGGATTAAAGGTGTCGATGTTGGCGTAGTTGGTGTTTTCGGGATCGAGGGTCAGGGTGGTGGTAAGCCGGTGGGAAGGATTGATGTCCCAATCGATTTGCGTTTGCGTGTTGATGCGTTCGTCGACGCGGACGTTGTTGGGATTGGGAAGCGAGGGCGTGCGGACCGTGTCGTATCCCAGATAGAGCGACTGGAAGATGTAGAGGTTACCTTTGATGAGCGGGCCGGAGAAGGCGAGATGCGGGGTGAGGCTCTCGATGCCGTGGGTGCTGTAATCGATCCAGCGAAAACGAGGGATGGGATCTTCGAAAAGCCATTTCCATTCGTCACCTCCGCCGCGGGTAGTGACCTCGATGACGCCGCTGGAAAAATCGCCGAACTCCGAGGAAAAAGGATTCGAAAGAACGCGCATGGATTCCACTGCGGCGTTCGGAATACGAAGCGCGGGTTGGCCGGTGAAAGGATCACCGATGGAGGCATTGTTGATGAGCGCGTTGGCTTGATTGGCGTTGCCACCTTTGACGCGGATGAGGCCGTCGGGTCCGCGGAGAACGCCAGGGAGAAGAGGAAGAGCTTCCTGGAAATCGTCGTTGAGGCGAACGAGGGATTTGAGCATGGTGGTCGTGAGGACCGGGCTGCTGGCGGAAGTGGCGGATGTGTCGACACCGCTGGGATTGGCGGTGACGGTGACGGACTCGGAATGCGATTGAGGGAGAAGTTGGAAATCGATGACGGAAGGAGCGGCGGCGGAGAGAGTGATTTTTCGTGCGGCGGTGGCGAAGCCAGCGAGGGTGACGGCGAGTTCGTAGTCGCCGGGGAGAATGCCGACGAAGGAGTATTGGCCGAGTTCGTTGGAGACGGTGGTCAATTCCCTGCTCGAGGAGAGATTTTTCAGCGAGATGCGGGCGTTGGGCCAAAGAGTTTGGATGTGATTTTGATCGAGGGAGAAGATGGTGCCGGCGAGTCGGGTAGTGTCGGCCGGGAGCGGCGTTACGAAGAAAAGAAAAAGAGCGGAGAAGGTGAGGAGTCGTCGAGGGCCTGGAAGTCGCATTGGGATGATCGTACAGGAATAGGATGCGGGGGAAGGAGGGGCGGCGTAACGCCTCCCCTAGAAGAGGATTTCTCTTGAACTTAGAGCTAAAGCGGCATCGGCGGGAAGAGGCGATCAAGAATGGGAAAAGAAGGTCGGTGATATTGGATCGTAAGAGCCCATCCTTCGCAAAAGGCGCGCACGATGGGGCACCCTCAAGTTTTTGGGTGCGTGGAGGCACGGTTCGAAACCCAACCGAGTTGCGGAGTTGGGACACCGCCCGCCGCAGGAGGAATGGAGTTCAGGGAATCGCATGAAGCTCCGCGCATGAGTTCCATTCGACCACGAACCTTGAACTTGGCGATTAATACTGAGGGCAGCCAAATTGCCACGGAGTCGGTCCTGAATGGGCTATTTGCGTTATCCGTCCTTGCCTCAAGAAATATCGATCTAAAGGAGTGAAGCATGAGCAAACCAGGTCGTAGCCGTGTTATCCGCATTGCCGAGGCTCAAGCGGGTATCCCGGGCCCCGCGGGCGAGCGCGCCGTCACGGTCCTGCAGCGTGGCACTCTTGACGTAGCCCTTGGCCTCCCTCTGCGCCCGAGCCAACAGACGCCGCATGCACAAGACGAGATTTACTTCATCATTCGCGGCCGAGGAGTACTCATTCACGACAGCAAGCGGGACCGGTTCCAGTCAGGCGACCTCCTGTTCGTGGCTGCAGGGACCGAGCATCAGTTCGAGGACATTACCGAGGACCTCGCCCTGTGGCGTGTATTTTACGGCCCTCATGGTGGCGAGGTCCCAGCATAGAACGTGGCGCTGGTCGAGAACGTCAAACTGAGACACTACCGCAACCCAAATAAAGTTGCAGTTGAACAGTGCTTTTCAACAAGCTGCTAGAGGTGCTGGTAGTCGGAGTTGGTGGTGTTGACGGTGAGTTGTTTGGCGACGCCTTCGACAGTGACTGAGGAGACGTGACTGGTGCCGTCGGGGAGTTTGGCGAAAGCTACGGTTAGGTTCATGGCGTCCTTGGGGTCGTCCATCCAGGAGGCGACGGAGATGGCCTGGAGTTGCTTTTGATTTTTGTCGAAGCGGAGAGTTACGGTGTCGCCGGGTTTGTAGTAATTGTGAATTACGAGTTTCACCTCGCCCGGGATGGGGCCGCCAGGAATGATGGAGATGTTGCCCTTTGCGAAGGCGTCTTGAATGGCGTCCTTGTCGGGCGGGACGTAGTGACTGGTGAGTTCTTTCATGCTGTCGGCGTACTCCTTGTATTCCTCTTTTTTCTTGGCAACGACGCGCTGCTTGAGTCTGCCGCCGCTGTTGCCCTGCTGCGCGGCAGGCGCAGGGTCGAGCGGAGTTTTGATGGGTTTGCCATCGGGGCCCTGACGGACCTCGAAGTGTTCGGTCTTTTTCTCCTCGCCTTTCAGGATGATTTTCACGGTTTCCTGCCAGGAGTATTGGGCGAGGGCTTCTTTATTTTTTGCGGCAGATTCCTTGAGTTCGGCGACTTGGGCTTGGAGATCGCCTTGAGCGCGGAGTTGCAGAGCGCCGAGAGTGAGGGCAAAGCCGAGAGCGAGCAGGCCCGCGCGGACGGAGAGATTCGAATGCGAGAGACTTCGGGAGTTCATAGATTCCTTTCTAGTGTTTGTTGTGGCGGCGGTTGTTTGCTAGCGAAGGTTATACGTGTGGGCAACGGCGTTGTAAAGAAGAAAGAAAACGAGAAGAACAAATAGAACGCAGAAACGCTGAGGCGCAAAGATCGGAGGAGAAGACGGGAAGAGTTGTGGCGTTGGATCGGAAGACCCACCCTCAGAAAACGAGGGTGGGGCACCCTCCCGTTCGAGCGGGTTGAAGAAGGGACCATGACACAGAGGTCACGGAGGGAAGAGCCCGGAGTTCACAGAGATAAGAGTTAGTTGCCGGGGTGGGAAGAGTCTTCGGTCGAACCGGTGATGATGCGGGCGCCGCGGCTGAAGGTGAAGTATTCGAAACCCCATTGGATGAAGACCTGGACGCGGCTTTGGAACTGGACGATGTACAAGAGGTGAATGAAAAGCCAGGTCATCCAGGCGAGAAGGCCAGAGACGTGAACACCGAAGATGTTGGCGACGGCGGCGGCGCGGCCAATGACGGCCATGTCTCCCTTGTTGAAGTAGTGGAAAGGCGCGGGGCATGCTTTGTTTTTGAGGCGGGCGAGGACAACTTTTGCGGCGTAGTGGCCCTCCTGGATGGCCGGTTGGGCGACGCCGGGAACTTGTGAGCCGTCGGCGTTAAGCACGTGAGCAAGATCGCCGGCAACGAAAATATCTGGGAAATTGGGAATGGTGAGATCGGGGAGAACTTTGATCTTGCCGGTCTTGTCGGTTTCGCCGGAAGTGCGCTCGGCGAGCTTTTGGCCGAAGGAAGTAGCGCTGACGCCGCCGGTCCACACAATGGTTTTGGCCTCGAGCCTTCCCGTTTTGTCACCCTCTTTGTAGTTGAGGCCGTGTTTGTCGATGTCGGTGACAAATGTATTCTTGCGAACGTCGACACCGAGACGAGCGACTAGCTGTTCAGCCTTGGCGGAAAGATCTTCGGGATAGGCGCTGAGGACGCGAGGTCCGCCTTCGAGAAGAATGATATGCGCTTCTTCGGGGCGAATGTGGCGGAAATCTTCGCGAAGCGTTTCGCGAGCAATTTCGGCGAGGGCACCAGCGAGTTCGAGGCCGGTGGCGCCGGCACCGACGATGACGAAGGTGAGCCAGGCGCGGGCTTCGGCTTCGGTGGCGGTACGCTCGGCGCGCTCGAAGGCGTAGAGGAGCTTGTGACGGATGGTGGTGGCTTCCTCAATGGTTTTGAGGCTGGGTGCGTCCTCGCGCCACCGGTCTTTGCCGTAGTAGGAGGTTTTCGAGCCGGTGGCAACGATGAGAGAGTCGTAGGCGAAGACGCCGCCGTCGCGAAGAGTCACTTTCTTGGCGACGGGGTCGATGTCAGCCGCTTCACCGAGGAGGACCTCGGTGTTTTTTTGACGGCGCAGGACGGAGCGCAGCGGAGCGGCGATCTCACCGGGAGAAAGAGAGCCGGTAGCGACCTGATAGAGGAGCGGCTGGAAGAGATGGAAGTTGCGGCGGTCGATGAGAGTGATTTGGGCGTCAGCGCGTTTCAGGGTTTGTGCGGCGACGAGGCCGCCAAAACCGCCGCCGAGGATGAGGATGCGATGCTTTTCGGGCATGTTAGCCATTCCGGTGCCTAACGCGAGGCTCTTATTGTACCTGTGGGCGGGCTGGCCCATTATTTAGATGTTATGGCAGTAGCACAGAGTCACAGGGCCGCGCGCGAGAGATTCGAGCGGGACGCTATCCGATTGCTGTGCTCGGACTTGATTGAGGCGGAAACGCGGGTGCGGCTGGCGGACTTATTGAAGAATTACGCGTTTCGGGACGAGTTGAATCACGCGGTGTATGAATCGATTGTGAGTGTGGGCGCCGCACCGGCGCGGCGGTTGCGTGAGCTATTGCCCGGAAGAGTGACTAACCTGGGCTTTCCGGATTTTGAGTTGAAGGATTATTTGGGAAGGAATGGGGAGACCGATGACATCGACAGGCTCTTCGAACATTTCCTGGAGCTGACGGACGAGTATCCGGAAGAGAACCGGAAGGCGATGGGACAGTCGGCGTGAAGTGGAGCTTGTACCGGTGGTCGTGCCTCGTGGAGGCACTGGCATTCGCAGGATTCGTTGCGGCGTTCATCTGGAAATTTCAAATTTCGGCGCCATGGACCTGGCGGGTGATGCTGGTGTGGCTGGCAGTGAGTTTTTTGGCGCGGAGAGACACGCCGAAGTCGATGGGCTGGCGCGCGGATAATTTGTGGAGAGCGACGAAGCGGTCGGCGTGGTTTTTTGGGATTGGTTCCCTGCTGATTTGTTTTGCGGGGTTGTTTTTGGGGATGCTGCACCGGTTGCCGACGCATTTGATCGAGCCGAAGCGGTTTGGGAGTTACCTAGCGTTTTGTCTGTTGCAGCAGGTGGGACTGAATTCGTTTTTGACGAACCGGTTACTGGCGGCATTTGAGAAGCCGGCGCTTGCGGCGGTGGTGGCGGGGTTTTTGTTCGGCGCGCTGCATTGGCCGAATCCGGTGCTGGTGCCGTTGACGTTTGTGGGGGGAACGGCGATGGCATGGTTGTTTGCGACGGAGCGGAATGTTTTGCCGTTGGCGCTCGGGCAGGCGATTTTGGGTGCGCTGGTGTGGTGGGCGTTTCCGTTGGCGTGGCATCACTCGATGCGGGTGGGGCCTGGGTTTTCGGAGTATCGGGCGAGGTGAGGGAGGAAAGTGGCTTTTCGAAGGTCAGGGTAAGCGAGTGAGGAGTTAGGAAGGAAATGGATAACGCGGAGAACCCTGAGTGTCGCAGAGAAAGAAAGAACCGTAACACAGAGCACACAGAGGGAAGAACGCAGAAGGCACAGAGAAAACAGAGAAAGACCGAAAAGAGGGGAACGTGCAAGATCTAGAGTGATCGTTGCGGACATGGAGCGCAGCAGTGCTATGCCCCTACGAAGCGTAGGGGTTGAGTCGCGACCCTAGATGGGTTCTCTGGATACCGGATGGGGATAGCGGAGGAGGAGCAGGGTGTCGAGGGACAGCTTGCCGGGGCCGAAGATGAGGATGAGGAGAGCGGCGAAGAGAATGGTGTACGGGGCGGCGGCGGTGAATTTGTCGGGATCGGAGATGATGGAGAAGAGGGCTTCGCGATCGGCGGTGATGTAGGCCATGAGCATGTCGATGGCGAGGATAAGGCCGACGAAACGAGAGAAGAGGCCAATGGCGAGCAGCAGACCGCCGATGAACTCGACGGAGGCAACGAAGGTGGCGGTGAAGCCGGGAGCGGGGAGACCGAGGCTCGAGAAGAATTCGGTGACGTGAGCGAGATTGTGGAGCTTGCCCCAGCCGTTTTGGGCGAGTTGCAGGCCCCAGTAGACGCGGACGAACAGAAGGAAAGGCGATTGCAGCGTGCTGGCGGCGCGGACGGCCCAGGCGTAGAGACGGCGGATGGCGGTGAGGAAGTTCATCGGTGTGGGGCTCCTGTTGGTCGAAAGTAGAAAATCAGAAATCTGAAAATAGAAAATTGCGAAACAGCAACTCTTTTGGCAGCTCAGCCGAATTGTTCGGGCGCCTTCCCCGATGCCCGCGACAATGCTTTACGTTGAGATCCTTTGTCGCAAGACACGCTCCTCCGGATGACAACGGATAGTTTTGCGCCTCACAGGCAAAATGGAGGGCCGTGGGAAAACCTCACCTCTGGAAGGGATGCGCTCCAGGGGACGCTCAAAAAGCCGGGTGCACTTCCCATGAGAGCCGAAAGAGCGTGGGAGGTTACACGACAAACCAGCCCAAAGAGGACCAGCTTTGGAACCAGGCGGCGACGTTGGAGGCGCGAGTTTGATCGTCCGCAAGACGCCGATCGGGAGATTCATCCCGCTTGCCCCGCGGGATCGAGCGGAGTTGGCGTTTCTGGAAGGAGGCGCGGAAGGCGGAGACGATGGCGCGCTCGAGGGTGTTACCGTCGCGCAGGGACTTGAGGATGGCGAACTCTTCCCTTTCGAGGCGGCGGAAATAGACGGTGTTGTCGAGGCGATGAATCGCGAGATACACGGGAGATGGTTTGAGACGCGCGACGGATGAGACTTTTTTGCGTTTTTGGCGTTCTTCCATGGCGTTGCTGGCGATGTCGGAAGGGGCGTCTTGTTTTACGGCGAGGAGCAAATCGTCAACAGGATAGTGGAGATCGAGGAGGCGGATGTAGGGCTGAAGGCGAAGGCGGAGTTTTGCGGGATCGGCGCCGACGAGAACGGCGGCGGTGACGGGAGGTTCGGCGGCGCGGTCGAAGGCTTCGATTTCGGCCCACTCGAGACGAACCATGTCGAGAGCAAGTTGCAGGCGAGAGGAACCGGTGGGCTCGGAACCGGCGCTACGACGTTCCGGAGGGCGGCCTAAAAACGCGGCGCCACTAAGACGTTCGACGTATTGCGGATGCTTACGGAGCCAGGATTCGAGACGGGAACCGAGGTCGCGCATGGTAAAGGAACGCGAGGGGCAATCGGCGAGGTAATGCTTGGCGAGGGCGTCGAAGCGGCGATCGCCGAGAACGGCGCGGAGGCCCGGGAAATCGTCGGAGAAGGCATCGAGGACGCGGAACCAGTATTGGCGATTGTAGATTTCGAGGCGCTCAAAGGATGTGAGGCGATCGTTGGGCTTGATGATTTTCTTTGCGACGCTTGTCAGCGAGCGTCCATCGGGGGCGGTTTGGCGCATGCGGTCGGAGGGAGAGAGCGGTGTCATGACCGCTCTAGCAACGTGACGTTGGAGGGTAGCGAGGTTCATACGGCAGCCGCCAAGGAGGCGCTGGCGAGATATTTGTTGGCTTTGAGCGCTTCGTGGTGAACTTCATCGAACGAAGGGATACGATCGTCCCATTCGAGGAGTGTGGCGGTGTGGCCGACGCGTTGGATGGCGCGATCGTAGAGCTTCCAGACGGGATCGATGACCGGATGATCGTGGGTGTCCAAAATATATTTGCGGTACTTGGAGTGGCCGGCGATATGGATTTGCGCGACGCGTTCGGGAGGAACACTGTTGACGTAAGTGGCGGGATCAAAACTGTGATTCTGTGAGGAAACATAAATGTTGTTGACGTCGAGGAGGATGCCACAATCGGCGCGCTCGACGACTTCGTTGAGAAATTCCCATTCGGTCATTTCGGAGACGTGAAATTCGGCGTAGCTACTGACATTCTCGACTACGACGGGAACTTCGAGATAGTCGCGGACGTCACGGATTTTTTGCGCGGTGAGGCGGGCGGCTTCGAAGGTATAGGGCATGGGGAGCAGATCGTGGGTGTAGCGGCCGTCGACGCTGCCCCAACAGAGATGGTCGGAGAGCCAAGGGGTCTTGGTGCGACGAACGAGAGTTTTCAGGCGGCGGAGATGTTCGCGATTTAACTTTTCCGCGGAGCCGAAGTACATGGAGACGCCGTGTTGGACGACTTTGTAGCGTTCGAGGATCTGGTCGAGGACTTGGAGGGGACGGCCGCCGTCGACCATGAAATTTTCGGAGATGATTTCGAACCAGTCGCAGGTGGGTTTGCGGGTGAGGATATGGTCGTAGTGCGGGATACGCAGGCCAATGCCGGCGCCGTAGGTGGTGAAGTTGTTGAAGCGGTTTGCGGGCATTTCGTGCTGCTCCTGGGTTGGTGCGGCCTTATTAGATCAAAGGTTGGTACGAACTCGCTAAATCGAAGAGGGATTCCTCACTTCGAGGACTCGGTTCGGAATGACGGTCGCCTCTCTTTGTGTGGCCTTAAAGGAATCCATTTCCTCAGGGGCTAAGCCGGGTCTTGCCTAGACGCAAATGTCGGAGCTGAGGCTCGACCCCCGGTGCTCTAACGTAGACCGCCTCGAACAGCACCGGCGCTATTCTTCGCTCCGAAGAATTCGCTCGGAATAACGAGGCGAGGAATCGATGGCCCGCCTCCCGGCCGCTACAAAAGCCAAGGAAAAGCGCCTGGCTCGAAGACTCCCCGCGCTACAGCTATTGTCTGCCCGCGGGCAATAACCAATCACAATGCAATGCGCCCCAGCAGCGAAGCTCGGCAGAGTGCATACGCCCTTGCGGTGCGGCGCACAGGCTGAAGCATATGCTACGCGACGCGACGAGAACTCCGAGGAGGGCGGGCGGGTTGAGGACCGGCCCTCCATTGGAGGAGTTGAGCTGAGTTGGGCTGACAGGAGCTATAGGAGCTACGGTTTCTTTTCGTCCGGCATCTTGGAGCCGTCGGTGGCGCAACCGCCCTTGCCCTTGCAGCTATTCTTGCCCTTGCAACCGTTGTCGCTGCTCTTGCAGCCGCCATTGCCTTTGCAGGAGTTTTGGCCTTTACAGGCGTGCTTTTCGACCTTCTTCGAATCATCCTTCTTGTCCTGCGTGGTGGCCGAGAAAGACGCTTTCGCGTTGGCAAGCACGGTCGAGGCCTGAACAGCGACGCCGGTGCCTGCGAGCAGGCCGGCAACCGCCGCGCTGGTGATGAGAGCCTTGGTGGTTTTGGTCATGGTGATTCTTCCCTCCAGTTGAAGTTTCGCCATTTCGGACGGGACCAGCCTTGAGAAGCCAGAGTGGAACTCAGGCCGGGAGGGTAGGCGAAGTTCCGGAAAAACCCGGAGCCCGTCAAGGCTCGCAAACCCAAAAGGCCGAAAAGCGTTTGCCCCCATGTGAGTTGGGTGGCAGGGGAAGGTTACACCTGTGAGGCGAAAAAGAGGAGGAAAATTGCAAACAGGCAAGGGCAGCCGAAGGGGTGGGCGAAACGGGCAAAGGGAAGTACATTTGCTGTTACCTTTGTTGAGTTTAGAACTCCCATACAGAAGGGCTGGTTCGGCCGGAAACAAAGGGTTTGGTGCTTTAATTTCACATTCGGTACGAATTTGGATGAAGACAACGGCGGCGACAAATGAAGCGGCTCTGATAACCCGGGTGTTGGCCGGAGAAACGGAATTGTTTCATGAGTTGATCCGGCCCTACGAGCGGCTGGTGTACGTGACGATTTTTGCGATTCTGAAAAATGAGGGGGAGGCGGAGGACGGAGCTCAGGAGACGATGATCAGCGCGTTTCGCAACCTGAAGAGTTTCCGAGGAGAGGCGAAGTTTAGCACGTGGCTGGTGACCATTGCGATGAACGAGGCGCGAAAGCGTCTGCGGAAGGCGAAAACGACGGCAGAGGATTCGCTCGACGAGCCGGTTGAGGAGGGCCAGGGCAAGTTCACGCCAGCGGTCCTGACGGATTGGCGGGAGATTCCGTTGCAAGCGCTGGAAAGAAAAGAGCTAAGAGAGAAATTGCGGGACGCGGTGGCGATATTGCCGGAGAAATACCGGGAAGTGTTTGTGCTGAGGGACATCGAGGAATTGAATCAGGAAGAGACCGCGGCGGTGTTGGGAATCAATGTGACGCTCGTGAAGGTGCGGCTGCATCGGGCGCGCATGATGTTGCAGAAGCAGTTGGCGCCGTATCTGAAAAACGGAGCTCCCTTCGAGGCTCAGGGCCGGCCTGCGCGCGGTTTCTTGCGGAGGTGGTTGCAATGAAACTGGAATGCAAACACGTTTGGGAACACATTTCCGGATATCTGGATAAACAGCTCGACCGCGAGTTGTTGGCGGCGGTGGAGCGGCATCTAGCAAGCTGTGAAATTTGCTCGGCGATATTGGATTCGACGCGGAATATTTTGGTGTTGACGGCGGATGACCGGACGTATGAGTTGCCGTTGGGATACAGTGCCAGGCTACACGAGAGGATCGAGGTGGTGATCGGGCGGGGAGGAAGCAGCTAGGCCCGAGGATTCCGGTTTATACAGCGGACCTGGTATCCCATCGCTGGCGTTTTTATTATAAAAAAATGGGGATGTGTGGTGACAGCAGGTCAGGTTTGATAGATCGAGAGCGAGTACCGCTGGAAGCGGCGGAGACTGGAGTGCCGAGAGACGCCCATCCGGAGATTGGCGCGCCCGGCGGGTGGCGGCGCTGGATTCCGTGGGTACTGCTCGCAGGAGCAGTTGCTGTTGTTGGAGCGGCGGCCGCGATTGTTGCGCTGCATTGGCCGTATTCGGAGCGGGTGGTTTTGCCCGCGTTTCAGGATACATTCAAGACACAAATCCACATTCAGCAGCTTCGCCGATTTTACTTTCCGAATCCCGGCTGCGAGATTGACGCGCTGACGTTTGCGCATTCGGGCGAGGGAAAACCCATCGTGACCGTGCAGAAGATGACGATCACGGGAAGGTACAGGGATTTGATTTTCCGTCCGCATCACCTGGCAGAAATTCGATTGGATGGATTGTACGTTGGAATTCCTTCGTCGTCCCGGCGCACAGAGAGCAAGACAGGAGAAGTGGACAGCCGTTCCGGAACCAGCGACAGTTCCCCGAGCCAGGTTTCGGTCGGGTCGATCACGGCGAACGGAGCGGTTCTCGAGATCGAGACCGAAAGTCCCAAAAAGCCGCTGAAATTTGACATTCATACTTTGAAACTGATCTCGGTTGCGGCGAACCAGCCCCTGAACTATCAACTTACGATGAGAAACCCTGAGCCGCCGGGAGAGTTGGAATCGGAGGGCGCGTTTGGACCTTGGAAGTCGGGGCAAATCGAGAAGACCCCTCTACACGGAAGCGTTAAGTTGAGCGCGATGAAACTGGACAGGTATCCGGGAATCGGGGGAACACTGCGGTCAGCGGAAACTTTTGACGGGACGCTGGACCGAGTGAAGGTGCGGGGCGAAGCGACCGCACCGGATTTCCAGCTAAAGTCGGCACGCCATCCTATTTCCCTGTTCGCGCAGTTTCAGGTGATCGTGAATGCCATGGAAGGCGAAGCGCGTCTGGAAGCCCTGGCAGCAACGCTTGGAAAGACCGTTTTGAGCGGCCGCGGGAGCGTTAGCAAAAGTGGGCAGCAGGGGAAAAGAGAGACGACACTAGACTTTTCGATTCCGCATGGACGAGTGGAAGACATGCTGTGGCTGTTCAACACCGTGGCGAAGCCACCCATGACCGGGGATGCGACGGCTTCAGGGCACGTGCGCGTGCCGAAATTTGGCAGCGACTTTCTGCCGCAGCTGGAGTTGAACGGCCAGTTTGAAATCCGCGACGGTCACTTCCAGAAAGAGACGCAGCTTAGAGTGAACGAGCTGAGTGCGCGAGCTCAGGGCAAGAAGGTTGCAAATCCTGCAGAAGCGCCCGAGGTGGCGGTGACAACTCTTTCGAGCGAGGTCAAAATCGGGAAAGCAGTGGCCCAACTTTCCCGACTGTATTTCGAGGTGCCAGGGGCACGCGCAAGAGTCCAGGGAACCTATGATCTGAGCGATCAGAAAGTGGACGTGCACGGCGATTTGTGGACCGACGCACCGGTGTCGAAGGACACTTCAGGGATTGCCTCCGTATTGCTGAAGCCGGTTGATCCATTGTTTCGGAGAAAGCATGCCGGCGCGATGGCGGCGGTCTCGATGACGGGTGAAATTGGCGCTCCACATTTTTGGATGATGCCTTCGAAGAGGAAGACGGCATGGAGCGAGACGACGGAGGCGGGAAGTGCCACAAGGGGGCCGCCAAGGTAGGAGCATGGTGGGCCCCAGAGGAAACCGGCCCCTCGCTTCGTTCGCGATGACATTTCCCGTCTTATTCTTCGGAAGCGTCACGGAGTGTGGAAGAGTTTGTAGTGTGCCGCGGATTCGGTCAACAACAAAAACATCGTCAGGATAGAAAGCACGAGCTGCAGCGATTCGGAGCGGCTTTGGCTCGGAGTGAGAGGCTGCTGACGCCAGGCGGAAGCGGAGCGGCGGCGGAGCCTGCGCACTTGCCAGAGCGCGGCGAGATTCAGGAGCGCACCGAAAAGAGCAAGCAGCATCATGGGGACGCGGATGGCGTTGACGTGCAGGCGTTCGGCGAAATGGAAGGCCGATGAGGCGAGGATAACGGCACCGAGTCCGACGAGAAGGCGGATGCCGTGGAGGGCGACGAAGGCGCTGCAAACGCTTTGGAGGAAGGCGAGAAAGAGGCCGGACCAGTTGAGCCATTGGAAACGGGTGGCGCGCGAATCGTCGGGGGTGGGGGTTGAGGAGTCGGACATTTGGGGACTCGCTTTGCGCGTGCGAGTAGTTTGACGGGAAGTGGGGGAAGAGACAAGGACAAGAGCAGAGCAAAGAAATAAAAGAGTGAAAGAGTTTCAGTCTTTCAAAGTGGCCCGCCTCAGAAGACAAAAGCAGGATGCCTTCTGGAAGGCACGGCGCTACAGATTTGAAGTTCAGAGTTTCAGATGGCAAGGGGCGAGTTGGCGCCGGAAACCCAAGCACCGGTCGGGAAACCGGCGCTGCCGGGCGCCTTACTGACCGCAGCGGAACCCTATGGCTACTGGCGACACGATGATGGCGCTACCAGCGGCCGGGGATGGGGGTGTGGCAGCGGGGACAGTTCCCTGCTCTGAGATCGTTTTCGAGGACGTTGTGCCAGCTGCGGCGGATCAGGAGTTTGTTGCAGTGAGGGCAGTGCGTGTTGGCGGCGTCGGAGTAGATGTTGCCTTCGTAGACGAAGTGGAGGCCGACTTCGCGGGCAATTTGGCGGGCGCGATGAAGCGTTTCGGGAGGAGTGGGCGGTTTGTCCTGGAGCTTGAAGTCCGGGTGGAACGCAGTGAAATGGAGCGGAACATCGGGGCCGAGATTGGCGAGGATCCAGTCGGCGAGCTTGCGGGTCTCGGCGGGGTCGTCGTTTAGGGTCGGAATCATGAGATTGGTGATTTCAAACCAGACGCGAGTTTCCTGCTTGAGCCATTTCAGGGTTTCGAGAACCGGCGCGAGATGGGTGAGGGTGATTTTGCCGTAGAAATTTTCGGTGAACGCTTTTAGGTCGACGTTGGCGGCGTCGATATGATCGTAGATGTCGTGGAAGGCTTCGCGGGTGATGTAGCCGTTGGTGACCATGACGGTTTTGAGACCAGCGGGTTTGGCGGCTTTGCAGATGTCGATGATGTACTCACCCCAGATGGTGGGTTCGTTGTAAGTGAAGGCGATGGAATCGCAGCCGTATTTTTTTGCGAGAACAGGAACGTCTTCGGGTGGGACGTGTTTCGAGCGGACTTGATCTTGATGAGATTTGGAAATGTCCCAATTCTGGCAGAAGAAGCAGCCCATGTTGCAGCCGGCGGTACCCATGCTGAAGATGCGCGTACCGGGAAGGAAATGGTTAAGAGGTTTTTTTTCGATAGGGTCGACTTGGAGGGCGGCGGGGGAGGCGTAGCCGAGGCTGTAGAGTTTGCCGTTTTGGTTGGCGCGGATATAGCAGAAGCCAGATTGGCCGTGGCCGATATGGCAGTGGCGAGGGCAGAGGTAGCAGTGGACACGATTGTTGGGTTCGGGCTCCCACCAGAGAGCTTCGTGGAGGGCGGGCGACGGTTGGAGGATTTGGAGAGTGGACATGGTTGAGCCGTCCCGAAATTGTTATACAAAGTTATTATACGCTTCGCGTGACGGCAAAGGCGCGTCGTTCGATGCGCTCAGGAGGACTGCGATGGCAAGGAAGTAAGGAAGTGAAAGGGTCTCAGAGTTTAGGGGAGCAGAGCGATTGTGGCGTTGGATCGTAAGAGCCCACTCTTTGCATAAACCGCAAAGGGTAGGGCATCCTCCAGTTCTTTTGATTTCAGACCTAACATAGGAAGATCAGGAGTGAAAGCGTTGGGCGCGGCGGCGGGTGGCGGCCCAGGCGGCGAAGGATTTCAGGTTGCGGCGGTATTTCCAGGAGAGATGGAGGAATTTGCGGCCGTCGAGGTTGGCGGCT
>Ga0210394_10000852_pt1 | contig 55821 bp, 46 predicted proteins | sample IncBWC12MmetaG_FD_160121 | JGI IMG/M metagenome (GOLD analysis project Ga0210394, IMG submission 160121) | Forest soil microbial communities from Barre Woods Harvard Forest LTER site, Petersham, Massachusetts, United States - Inc-BW-C-12-M | ecosystem: Environmental > Terrestrial > Soil >...
TTCATAGGCTTATGTCTCACGATGAGTGGAAATGCTTAGCGATGAGGCGTAGGCTGACGGAGAATCGGGATATCCGTCATGAAGCCTTGGACGCGTACGGCGGTTGTAATGCTTGCAGGGTTGTTGGGCACAATGGCCTTGCCTGCTCACCCGAGTGGATCCGGTGGCGGACCAGGCGGCCATAGCGGGTCAGGCGGACATGGCGGCCGTGGGGGGTTCTCTTCTGGCCGTTCTTCCGGAGGTTCTAGAGGCACGGGCGTTGGCCGCGCCATCGGTCATTCCTTCGGTCGCCTCTTCGGCCGCCAAAGCAAGACGCCTAGTTCCGCACATGACATGGCGACACCCCTCGCCGGAGCGGCGGGCCTCCACGGAGCCAACTTGCGGCCTCCGGGAGCACAAATCATCTTTGCACCTGCACCGCGCAGATTCCCTCGCCGGCCCGAAGATTTTCCATTCGGCGACCGGTTCTTGTTCCTCCCTCCCCGGGCCGGATTCGGTTTTGGCGGATGCGCGAGCTTCGGTCTTCCGCGCCACCCCTTTTTCTTCAATGATGACTTCAACTGCTTTGCCGGGGGATTCTTTTTCGACCCATTTTTCATCGGTAGATTTTCCGAGCCCTTTCTCGACAGTGCGTCATTCCTGCCCTTCAACGACCAGATGCCTGATTACGTCCTTGACGATTCCACGGCAGAAGCGCGACCTGCGCAACCTTCCAATGCCACCGGATTAAGCGAAAGCAGAGGCGGCACGCAAAATCCCGCAACAAACAACGCGCCGCCCATGAACCAAGCAAAGAGCGAGCAGCCGGTAACACTCCTGCAATTGCGGGACGGTTCGATGTACGGACTCGTGGCCTACTGGGTCGAGGATGGCCAGTTGCACTACACCACCACGTATGGTGGCCAGAACTCCTTAGAATTGGATCGCATCGACCTGGAGGAGACCATACAACTCAACGCCGAACGCGGAATCCAGTTTGTCCTGCGTCCCAACACACCCCCGCGTTAGCGACGCCCGCCGACACCAGCGTTGCTTTTTCCGCTAGCAGAATCATTTACACCACTTCCACCACTTTGCTCTTGCCCGCCACTTCTTGCTGCTGACCGCGTGAGTGTAGATGTTCATAGTGATGGTGAGGGTGGCGTGACGCATCGAAGAACTTGGCTCGAAAACGAAGCCCCACGCCGTTCTCGCCGGGAATTGAATCGTGAAATACTCCTTCAGGTTTCTCCAAAGGACCCCCCGTTGGGTTTGTTCAGAGTACCCAACGACGCTATCAACATACACCCAGAGAATCTGGCTGCGTGGCCGGCTCCATTTTCCCAGTAATTTGCGGGCGAAACGGCGGTTTGGACCGGGACATCACCTGTGACATTCCAACGCTTGTGACTTCAGAGCGTCATGGTTCATCATTCTATTGAGGGTATTCGTCACAAAATGGGTAGTGGCGCACTACGGCCATGAGCACTGAAGGGGAATTTCGGCATCAAAAAGAGCAGCTTGAGCTGCTCCTCAATCTGACGACCAAAATCACGTCGAGCCTCGATCTGCGGGAGGTTTTGCGCGCGATTGCAGCGAACATACGCGAAGTCATACACTCCGATGCTGTGGTCGTATCGCTGACCGACGCAGCGTCGGGAAAATCTAGAGTAATTGCTGTGGATTTTCCGCATGGCAAGGGGGCGATGAAGGAAGAGGTGACGGTCACATTAAGCCCTGCTAATAAGAAAGCCATAGACACATTGAAACCCGTGGTGATTTACACTCAGGCACGTGAGGAACTCGCGGCCGAGGCATATGAGATTGCTGCGGCGGAAGGCATAAAAGCCATTTGCCTTATTCCACTTGTAAATCGCGGTCGAGTCCTCGGAACCCTGTCAATCTCGCGCAAGACAGATACTCCGTTTGTCCCAGAAGATATTGATTTCCTTAGCAGGGCGTCAGGGCAGATTGCCATCGCGATTGAAAACGCGTTGGCGTACCGGCAGATTACCGAACTTAAGGACAAGCTGGCCCAGGAGAAACTCTACCTGGAACAGGAATTTCGCAGCGAGATGGGCTTTGAGCAGATCATTGGGAACAGCAAAGCGCTAAAGCACGTTTTGCAACAGGTTGAAACAGTTGCCTCCAGCGACTCCACGGTTTTGTTGCTTGGTGAAACCGGCACCGGAAAGGAGTTGATTGCGCGAGCGATTCACGACCGTAGCCGCCGCAAACAGCGGACACTCGTGAAACTGAACTGCGCTGCGATACCAACAGGGCTGCTGGAAAGCGAGCTGTTTGGACACGAAAAGGGAGCGTTCACGGGGGCCATCAACCAAAAAATCGGCCGGCTGGAACTAGCGGACCAAGGCACTCTGTTTTTGGATGAGGTGGGAGACATCCCGATGGAAATTCAGCCGAAGCTACTGCGCGCTCTACAGGAGCGGGAATTTGAACGGCTGGGAACGACCCTCACGCGAAAAGTGAATGTACGCCTGATCGCCGCTACCAATCGTAATCTGGAAACGATGATTGCAGATCGAGAATTCCGGAGCGATCTGTACTATCGGCTCAATGTGTTTCCGATCCGCATTCCGCCTCTGAGAGACCGCCGAGAGGACATTCCCCTGCTCGTCAGTTATTTCGTCCAAAAGTTCTCAAAGCAAATGCAAAAGAATGTCGAAGCGGTGCCCACAGCGGCAATGAAGGGGCTGACAGCCTGGGACTGGCCGGGGAATATTCGTGAACTTGAGAATTTCATCGAGCGCGCAGTAATCGTGACGCGTGGCAACTCGCTTGAGGCTCCGGTCGGAGAACTGCGAAAGACGGACACGGATAAAACTGCCCTCGTTGTCGTCAAGGAACAGAAGCACATCGTCGAAGAAAATAGCGATTCGCGAATCGACAAAAATGGCGTTGCTGAGGAGTATGCCAAGAAGCAGCGCGAAGAGATCATACGCGTGCTTTCCGCGTGCAAGGGGCGGGTCGGGGGTGCCGATGGTGCTGCGGTGCGCCTGGGAATGAATCGCACAACCCTCCTCTCCCGAATGAAGAAATTTGGCATCTACGCAAAGCAGTATGCGTAGTCTGATACCGGCCTTTTTGTTGTAGCCCCGACCGTAGCCTCGACAGTTTCGACCCTTTCAACTTCTTCAACATCAACATTTTCGACTTCTCGCGATCTTTTCCTGAAAATTCAGTCGCTTACGATTTTCTTACTTTGGCGCGGGCGTTGCCTTTAGTGCATGTGTAAGAACTTTAAGCGGAGAGGTGGGGCTATGGCACTGGTTCTCGTATTCATCCACAACTGGCACGAGTCGTTTCGGGTGCTGCACTACCGCCACGGATTCGGAATCCTGGATTCAGTCCGCTACGGATTTTGGCTGGCACACAAGTAGACCCGAAGCGCGGCTGTGATTGATGTGCGTTCAGCGAATGCCAAACAAACCTTTTGTAGTGAGGAGAAGACTATGAAGTTTCGAGATCAGGCCACGAATGTTCAGAACACGGGGCCAAGCCGTTTGCTGTCGGATGTTCCGGAAGAAAGAGGCAAGAACGCGCCAACCCTGGACGAAATCCGTCGGCGTGCGCTTGAGATTCACATCGAACATGGCGGTCACGATTACGATCTGGACGAGTACCTAGACGAGTGGCTGCAGGCGGAACGCGAGCTCCGGGAAAAATACAACAAGAGCTCTCGCGAGTAACGCGAAAGACGAAGCCTGAAGGAGGCACAAATGCGAGTACAACAAAACGGGAAACATTTTTCATCAGCGTTGGTCGTAGCACTGCTGTTGGTAACTGCGGGGACGTTAGCCGCGCAAGACGTGCGCTACAACTTTATGCCGAGAACAGATTTCTCGAAATATCGAACGTACAAATGGGTGAACATCCGCGGTGCTCACCCCGACCAGATTGTGGACGCGGAAATCAAACAGTCTGTGGACTCACAACTGGCGTCGAAAGGGATGACCAAAACCGATGGCGACAAGGCGGATCTCTATATCTGCTACCAGACCGCCGTCAATCAAGAAACACAATGGGATGCCTTTGGTTCACGAGCCTTCGGGATGGGCACGGGATCGTGGACCAGTTCGACGATCAGTGTCGGCACTCTAGTTCTTGACATGTATGACCCGGGGACGAAGCAGCTCGTCTGGACTGGAAGCGCGACCAAGACAATTGACACCGGCTCAAACCACGAAAAGCACATGAAAAACCTGGATAGGGCCATGGCGAAATTACTGAAGAACTATCCACCCAAACAGCAGTAAAAGTCACGACCGTCAGCGCAAATCCACGAAGGGAAAACAATATCGCAGACGGAATTTTGCGGGGTCCATCGCAGGGCCTTGCGGCAGATAGAGGAGTTGCGGCAACGGAACAATCGCAACGCGATTCGGTCCGCCCGCCGAGGTGGTCAATGAACATTTTTCAGAAAAGCTTGGCAGTACTTCTTTCTTGGTCGCTAGTGATTGGTACGGTGCCGGCAGGCTCCGCTTATGCCAACGATTCCGCTCAATCGGAGGCACAGCCGGCAAATACCGGCACGACACAGTCTCCCGAGGAATTGCAACAATTGGTGGCGCCGATCGCTCTCTACCTAGACGCATTGCTTTCACAAATCCTCGCGGGGGCGACGTATCCCACGGAAATCGTGGAAGCCGACCGTTGGATGCAAGGACATCCGAATCTGAAGGGACAGGAGCTCGCGAACGAGGTCGACAAGCAAGCGTGGGACCCCAGCGTAAAAGCACTGACGCAATTCCCTTCTGTGCTGGCCAACATGGACAAGAACCTCTCTTGGACTTCTTCTCTGGGAGACGCTTACGCAAACCAGCCGCCGGATGTGATGGATGCGGTACAAGTGATGCGCACGCGAGCGCAGCAGGCGGGGAATTTAAAGACCGACAAGCACGAGAAGGTTGAGACACAAGGCAACACGATCATCATCGAACCTGCTGAACCTGAGGTTGTCTACGTTCCCACTTACGATCCCTGGATCGTTTATGGACCTCCGGTCGTTGCCTGGCCGGGGTGGTATTGGTATCCGGGACTCTACGTGCCGGGGCCAGGCATTGGTTTTGGCCTAGGCTTCGGGCTCGGCTTCTTGACCGGTTTCGCATGGGGCTGGCACCACTGGGGATGTGATTGGGGACACAGGACAGTCATCTACAACCACAACACCTACGTCTCGCACAGCACGACCATCGTCAATCGCAACCATTTCAATCGAACCACAAACAGCTTTAACCGCGCTGCGAACAATTTCAATCGCAGCACCAGCAACTTCAATCGGAACACGAATACCGTCAATCATGGACAAGCTGGTGCGCAGCATGGGCCGTCAGGCGAATCTGGCATGCATTCGGGAGCGTTCGGCGGCTTCAACCACGGGGCCGTCTCGAATGGCTTTTCCGCGCGCGGCCGCTCAAGTTTCGGCGGAGGGGGTATCCATGGAGGCGGGCGCAGGTAATTCGTACTCGAAATAACTAAGCAAAAACTTACACGGAGCGAAGGTCATGCAAATAGCAAACACAAGATTAGACACATTTGATCGGTTTTGGATTTTTTGGGTCCCGCTGACGATTACCGTTGCTCTCTTCCTGACAGTCACAATTTGGGTCGGGGTGTCGCTTGGGCAGGGACGACCGCAACCGACCTACGCATCGCCCGAAGAAGCGAGTCAGGCGCTATACGAGGCGGCCCAAAACGACAATGAGCAGGCGATTTTGCAGATTCTCGGAAGCCACAAGGAATTAGTCCTTTCGGATGACCCAGAGGGCGACAAAGTCGCTCGAAGGCAGTTCCCTGCGAAATTCAAGGAGATGCATCGGTTTGTGCGGCAATTCGACGGAACGTGGGTGCTGTACATCGGCGCGGAGAACTGGCCATTCCCGGTACCGTTGGTTAGGGAAAAAGAAAAGTGGTTCTTCGATGCAGACGCGGGCACGCAAGAAATCTTGTTTCGTCGAATTGGTGAAAATGAGTCCGTCGCGATCGAAGTCTGCCATGCTTTGACGCGTGTCATGGAAAATCACCGTGAACCCACGAGCGATGACATCGTCACGGAATATGCGCTCAACTTAGTGGACGCCGAACGGGCTGATGGCAGCCATACTCTGGCGGATCCCTTCCACGGATATTACTTCGTTAGAGTGAGCGATGACACTGATATACAGGATGGGGCTGTCCTTTTCGTGTCCTATCCTGTCAAGTATCACTTCTCCGGCGTAATGACGTTTGTTGTCACCTCCGATAACGTTGTCTTTCAAAAAGATCTCGGTCCCAACACACCAAAACTCGCCAGGGCCCTCGGCAAAGATGCGCCGGATTTGAGCTGGCAAGTTGTCGAGTAGGCGTAAGCACCAATTGCCGTGACGAGACCTGATCGCAATAAACCTCAGTAGCGGATTGACTGCCGGACCAAGGGCCCAGTTGGCGCACCGACGGAGCTGCCCGCATCGGTATCAACCGCACGACTCTCATCTTCGCTGAAGAAACTGGGCGTCGATCCCAGGCAGTACGTCTGAACCGTCAGCTCTTAACCGTCTCCTCAACTATCGGAGTTGACCTCGACAGTTTCGACTTTTTCAACTGTTCCAACATCGACACCTTCGACTCCTGAAGTTCTTCTCCCGAAAATTCAGCAACTTACAGTTCCGCACGTTTGGCTCAGGCCTTGCCCTTATCCGAGGCGTAGCGCAACGCGGTTCTCAAGCGGGACTCGCCTTTCGCTGCCACATAGCTAATCAGGAGGCTCGCTGTGACGCACAAAGCAGAATCAACTATCGCTTGCGTGAGCGATCGTGCAGGCGAACGAACGCTGGTAGTCGCCGCCAAGGACGGTGACGAACAGGCTTTTGAAACCCTGTTTAAACGATACCAGCAAAGGATACTCGCGATCGTGCGGCGATACGTACGTGTGGTGGAGGACGCGGAAGACATTGTTCAACAAAGCTTCTACAAGGCTTTCGTGCATTTGTCTCAGTTCCAAGGAGAATCATCCTTCTCCACTTGGTTGACGCGCATTGCTATCAACGAAGCGCTTATGTTCCTACGACACATTGGTGCGGTGCGTGAGGTATCGATCGACAGCATCGTTGACGCAGAAGGAAGCCCAGCCAGTTTGGAAGTACCTGACTCAAAGGCCGATCCGGAAACCCGCTGCTCGCAGCGAGAGGAAGCGAGGATTCTGTCGAAGGCGGTTCGGAATTTGAGCCCGGCGCTGAGCACAGCAATCGCGTTGAGCGAACTTCGTGAGTTGTCTAAGAGCGAGACGGCTCGTCGCCTGGGGCTCTCTGTCCCTGCCGTCAAAGCGCGCATATTTCGCGGGAAACGGCAGCTCCGCCAAGAATTAGTTTCTTCTCTGAAGCCCAGTGCGAAGCCCGTGACAGGTATCGCCACGCACATCTCGCAACCTCAACTCTGCAAGGCTTCCGGTTTTTGAGGAAAACAACATGTTGAAGATCAGCTTTAGCGAAACACCTGCGGAAGAGAAATGGATTCTAGAAGGCCGGCTCAGTGGGGCTTGGGTTCGAGAACTAAGGGCGAACTGGAAGAAGCACCACCAAACCGACAAGAGGCGTGCGTGCATCGTGGACTTGAACGAAGTCACGTTCATCGACAAGACTGGCGAGCGATTGCTGGCCGCGTTGCGCAGCGAAGGTGCGCAGTTCATCTTGGGGGGTTGCTATGTCCGGCACATTGTTGAGCGGCTAACGGTCCGCCGGAAACGCAAAACTTCCAATCTGCTGGCTTCCTTTCTTGTCATGTTTGTGTTGGTGGTGTTCGACGCAACAGCAACAAGAGGGCAAAACACAGTACTGGGAAGCGTGCCGAGCGGTCCAGCCAGCGATGAACTTGTCCAGTTGACTCTCCGCGACGCCATCAAGATGGCGTTGCGATACAACCTCGGAGCCATCGAAAGCGGACAAAACGCGCAAATTGCTCGCGGTCAGCGTCTACTCGCGCTTAGCAACCTGCTGCCACAAGTCAGCGCAGGCGCATCGGAGAACGTCCAGCAACTGAACCTCGGGACGTTCGGGCTCAATGGGCTAAAAGGAATTCCCACCGTTGTTGGACCGTTCAGCTACAGCGCAGTGGATGCAAGCGTTAGCCAAACACTGTTCAGCTATGAATCCATCCAGCGGTTTCGCGCAGCCCGCACTGCTGAACAGGCCGCCCAACTCAGCTATCAGGACATCCTGGATGTGGTCACACTCACGGTCGGCAATGCCTATTTGCGGATCATCGAGGCAGACTCTCGAATCAAGGCGCAAGAAGCCCAGGTGCAGAATGCCAGAGCTCTTTACGATCGCGCGGTCGATCAAGTGCATGCGGGTGCCGCTCCACGAATCGACGCAACACGCACCGAAGTTCAGTTGCACACCGAGGAGTACAACCTAAGCATAGCCCGCAACAACTTCGCCCTCGCAAAACTAGCGCTTGGACGCGCTATCGGACTGCCGCTAGGGCAGGAGTTTGAGCTGGCCGACACACTTCCATTTTCCGACATCACTCCGGTGAGCATCGACGATGCCCTGCAAATTGCGTCCAAATCGCGCAGCGATTTCCGTTCCGCTCTCGATTCCCAAAAAGCCGCTGCGCAAGCCCTTTCCGCTGCCAAAGGCGAACGGTATCCGACTGTCGCGGTTAACGGTAGCTACGGCGATATTGGGCCAACTTTTGGCAACTCGCACGGAGATTTCACGTTTCAGGCGGGGATCAGGGTTCCCCTCCTCACCGGCGGACGGATTAAAGGTGATATCACGCAAGCCGAAGCCAAATTGCGTCAAAGAAAGGCCGAAGCTGAAAACATCCGTGGTCAGATTGACCAGGACATTCGCACCGCTCTTCTCAATTTAAATGCCGCGAAAGAACAGGTTGAAGTGGCCAAGCAAAATGTCGAGCTTGCCAATGAGAGCCTTGCCCGGTCGAAGGATCGCTTCACTTCTGGAGTAACTGACAGTGTTGAAGTCGTCCAGGCCGAGCAGGCTCTCGCCAGCGCCAACGATCAATACATAAGGAGCCTTTATGACCACAATTTCGCCAAGCTCTCGCTCGCACGGGCTCTTGGGGTGGCGCGCACAAATTATCAGCAGTACCTCGGAGGAAAATAATGTCGAACAACGATCACCTCAATAACAAACATACTGGAGTCGTCGAAGAGGAAATTCCCATTTCTGTGGAATCTCGACCTCGCTCCCAAGAACCCGCGAAGGAGAGCGGCAGACTCGATCAGCTTCTTCGGGGTCTGCGTGAACACCCGGTAAAAGTCCTGATAGTGGTTCTCACGGTTCTGGCAATCCTGGGCGTTGTCGGGTATTTCGTTCGCAACGCGTTTCTTTACGAAGACACCGACGATGCGCAGGTAGACGGGCACGTCATGCCGCTGAGTGCCCGGATCAGCGGACAGATCAGCGAGGTGCACGTCATTGAAGGCCAGGTTGTTCATGCCGGGGACGTACTTGTCACGATTGACCCTGCAGACTACAAGATCGCGGCAGAACAAGCACAAGCGAATCTCGCTGATGCGTTAGCCACAGCCGCGAGCTCGTACTGGAGCGTGCCGATCACGTCCATAACGGTTCAAAGCAATCTGGATTCCGCAAAGACCGGCGTGCTCAATGCGGAGGCTGCACTTAAAGCGTCTGAACACAACTACGAATCGGCGAAAGCCACGCTCGTACAGGCTGAGGCTAACGCTGCTCGGAGTGATGCAGACCTCGAACGCGCCAAACAGCTCGTGGCGAAAGAAGATATCTCCCGCCAGCAATACGACCAGGCGGTCGCCTCGGCAACAGCAAACCGCGCCGCAGTCGACTCGTCACAGGCCGGCGCACAGGCCGCCGAACAATCCGTGCAGCAAGCGCAAGGGAAAGTTCTGCAAGCAAAAAACGATTTGCAGACGGCGGAGACTGCCCCGGAGCAGATCTCGCTAACTCGTTCTGACGCGCTGGCGGCTGATGCCAAGGCGTCGCAACGAAAAGCGCAATTCGCGCAAGCACAACTGAATCTGAACTACACCATCATTCGCACTCCGGTCACAGGAATCATTGGGAAAAAAAGCGTGGAAGTGGGGCAGAACGTCAGCATTGGTCAAGAGATGCTTGAGGTTGTTCCCCTGGACGATGTGTGGGTCACTGCCAACTTCAAGGAAACAGAGCTTGCGCACATGCGTGCCGGGCAATCCGTCGAGATCAAGGTGGACGCCTATGGTCGTACATGGAAAGGGCGCGTCACCAACATCGGTGGAGGAACGGGGTCGGTATTCAGCCTATTGCCACCTGAGAACGCTACAGGCAACTACGTGAAGGTAGTACAGAGGGTACCGGTGCGCATCGATTTCGAGCGCTCGGTTGGACAGGAGTTCAATGCAGAAGGCCTGCTGAAGCCGGGCTTGTCGGTCGAGCCAGATGTGAGGGTGCGATGAGTACGGCGGGTTCGCTCACGGCGGAGCAACCGGCGTGGCAGCCCAAAGTCAACCCATGGATCATCGGCGTCGCGGTTTCGCTGGCTGCGTTCATGGAGGCACTCGACACCAGCATAGCGAACGTGGCCCTGCCACACATCGCCGGCAGCATGGGCGCGAGCAATGATGAGAGCACGTGGGTCTTGACCAGTTACCTGGTTTCGAACGCCGTTGTGCTTCCGATCAGCGGCTTCCTCGTTGGCTGGCTCGGACGCAAGCGCTTCTTCCTCATGTGCGTCGCCTTTTTTACGGTTAGCTCGTTTTTGTGCGGCGTGGCGCCGAGCCTCGGACTGCTGCTTCTTTTCCGAGTGTTGCAAGGCGCCTTCGGTGGAGGATTGCAGCCGATGACACAAGCAATCCTGGCGGACACTTTCCCGCCGGAGAAACGCGGATTGGCCTTCGCATTGTATGGAATCACGGTCATCTGTGGACCCGCTATCGGTCCCACGCTGGGCGGCTGGATTACCGATAACTATTCCTGGCGCTGGATTTTTTATATCAACGTTCCAGTGGGAATTCTGGCCGTGTTCCTGGTTTCTCAACTAATCGAAGATCCACCCTACTTGTCCCGCCTGAAAACTACCCTGGCGAGGTTCGACTACATTGGGTTCGCCCTGCTCACCGTCGGAGTAGGCGCCCTCCAGATTGCGTTGGATAAGGGGCAAGAAGACGATTGGTTCGGGTCGCGGTTCATTACCACACTGATCATTCTTGCCGCCGTGGGTTTGGTGTCCCTCGTTATCTGGGAGTGGCGCCACAAGGAACCCATTGTGGACGTCCGTCTCTTCAAAGGATTTAATTTTGCAAGCTGCAATCTGATGATGTTCATGCTTGGCGCCGTTCTGTTCAGTTCAACCGTCCTTCTTCCGCAGTTTCTGCAAACCCTCATGGGTTACACGGCGCAAAAGGCTGGCATGGTCATTTCGATGGCGGCAATTCTTCTGGTTTTTCTTCTCCCGGTGGTCGGGCGTCTCGCGGGACACTTTCAAGCCCGGCACCTTCTCGGTTTCGGCTGGCTCGCACTCGCTGTGGCCATGTATTTCTCATGCAAACACATCGATCTGCTCATCAGTTTTCGTTCTGCCGCGTGGATGCGCATTTGGCAGTATCTGCCGGTGGGATTTCTGTTCGTTCCGCTCACCATGGCTGCCTATGTCGGCCTGCCGGAGTCAAAAAGCAACGCTGCCGCCGGTTTGATCAACTTCACGCGCAATATCGGGCAGAGCGTAGGAACCTCGGCTGTGACTACGTTGCTTGCACGCCGAGGTCAGTACCATCAATCGATTCTCGCCGAATACACACGCTCTCATCGGTTCGATGTGGCCGTCGCAGGCTTGACGAGCCGTCTGACGCATGTCGGTCTCAGCATGCACTCGGCTCAACAACAGGCCCTTGCCAGGTTGTACGCGATGGTACTGTCACAGGCACAAGCCCTCTCTTACGTTGACATCTACTGGCTGCTCGCCGCGACCTCCGCGCTGATGTTTTTATTGTGCTTCCTGCTAGCCAAAAACGAACCGGGCAAAGGCAGCCAGGTCGCCGTTCACTGAAGATTCTCTTGCGCAATGGCTTTAATTCGTGAAATCGGGATGGCGCTTCTTATCGTGATAATCACACTGTGGCTGCAGTCTGCCGGGCTCGCAGCGCTCATACATTGGGTCAGACACGCCTTTGCCAGTGATGCGCACAGACTTGGGCCGCTCCGATCTGCGGTGCTAGTGGTGCGGCTCACGGCCGCTGTAATCGTTCTACATGGAGTATTGATTCTATTCTGGGCGAGCTGCTATCGCCGGCTTTGCTTCTCCTCCTGGGGGTCCGCTCTTTACTTCTCGGCCAGCAGCTATGCCACCGTGGGTTATGGCGACGTAGTCCTGCCGTCAAACTGGCGCATGCTAGGGCCGCTGGAGAGCATCGTTGGCGTCTTGATGTGCGGAATATCGGTGAGCGTACTGTTTGCGACAATCACTCGGCTCGTCAACCACGAAGGGCGAACCTTGCACTGACTTACCGTCGGTGCATTGAGTCAAATCGGCTTTCTCGGGCCGTTGGCTCGCCTGCATCATTCGTGAGTTGCAGCCGAGCGAACCAGAACAATCGTGCCACGAACTAAACCTACGTCCTGACTATTCAATTATTCCCAAGAAATATCCTATCCCGCGAACGTTGTGGATAAGTTTTGCGGTGCCATTCTAATCTATCTTCTGGCGCAGGCGATTAATATAGACTTCGACGAGATTAGTGTCACTTTCGAAATGATAATCCCAGACATGCTCGACAATCTCGCCGCGAGTGACCAGTTCAGGCGCGCGCAACAGCAAAAGTTCCAGTAACGAGAATTCCCGAGAGGTTAGCGGAATGATTCCTTTCTCGCGGGTGGCGCGCCGGCGGTGGCGATCCAGCTGCAAGTCCGCGTAGCAAAGGCGGGCATTCCCCTTGTGAAAGCCTCGGCGCACCAGTGCTCTGACACGCGCCAGAAGCTCGACCAGCACAAAAGGCTTGGTCAGATAATCATCGGCTCCGGTGTCTAAACCCTCGACCCTTTGATCTACGAGAGTTCGCGCGGTAAGCATCATTACCGGAGCTTCGACTCCGCGCCGGCGCAATTCCCGGCAAACTTCAATCCCGCTAATTCCGGGCAACCTAACATCAAGAATGATGACGTCATAGCTTACGTCGCTACCCAGCCCCAGGGCCTTTTCACCAGTTTCAACGACATCTACAACGTATGCATTTTCCCTGAGCGTACGAGCAATGAAGCTAGCAACTTTTCTTTCATCTTCGACTAATAAAATGCGCATAAAATCTTGCTAACCACGGGAAGTCTAAATCCAGTGAATGGGATCCGGCCCGCCCGGCACACCTGCAGCGGCTACTTAATATCGTTGCGGATGACTTGACCGCCCTTCATCACAAAGCCCACCCGTTCGAGCTCAGTAATATCTTTCAGAGGGTCGCCTGACACCGCCACGATATCTGCAAACTTGCCTTTATCAATGGACCCGATGCGATCCTGCCAGCCCATCATTTCCGAGGCGACCGTGGTTGCCGATTGAATCGCTTGCGCGGGAGTCATGCCGTACTTCACCAAATACGCAAACTCCTTAGCCTGGCTTCCGTGGGGAAATGGTCCGACTCCACTCCCGAAGGAAATCTTGAGCCCGCGGGCGATGGCTAGGCGTCCACTCTTTTCCCTCATGGCCTCCAAACTGTATTTCCCGCCGGTGGATTTCGCATCCTTTTCCGTATATTCCGAGAGTGAGTAGTGATACGCGGTGAGTTCGAGGTAGATGCCCTTTCTTTTGATCGCGTCCGCCAAGGCATCGTCTAATTCAATGGCGTGTTCAATGGTGTCGACGCCGGCCTCGATACAGTTCCTCAAACCCTCGCCGCCGAATGCGTGGCAAGCCGCCTTCTTCCCGTGTCGGTGCGCTTCATCGACTATGGCCTCGACTTCTTCTTTCGTAAAAGTAGGGTCGCTAAATAACTTACCGTCGGGCTCAAACTCATAACCCGCGGTAGAGTGAAACTTGATCCAATCGGCTCCGTAGTGAATTTGCTCTCGCACAGCCTGACGTGCAGCCCACGGGCCGTCAACAGTTTGATAGTTCAGCGGCAAATTCACTTCCGGGGAACCTGTTATTCCTTCGCCCGTCGCAACCAGCCCCATCGTCGACACCTGCATTCTAGGTCCGGGGAAGATGCCGCGGTTTATGACTTTCTTGATGTCTACATCAGCATAGCCACCACCGTGGCTCATCAGGTCACGCAGCGTGGTGAAGCCCGCGCGCAAATCTTTTTGCGCGTTGGCCAACGCCAGGAGAGTGCGCAACTCGCGAGTGTCGTTGACAGCATTCGCAAAGGGCGGCCCGCCCGGTTTGATGCCATCGAGTCCAAAACCAAAAACATGCGTGTGCCCGTCGATCAATCCCGGCAACACAGTCGCTTTGCTTAAGTCAATTTCTTGTGCGCCCTGCGGAACGGTCGTGCCGTCAGCGGGGCCAACGGACTTTATTTTCTCTCCTTCTACCAGAATGATCTGGTTCTCCAACATCTTGCCGGACTTGCTATCAAATAGGTGTCCGGCGCGAATGGCCACCGTATTTACCTGCGCGTTAGTAGTAAAACCGACTGCGAAAAGCAGCGATAGTAGCGACAAACGTAGTTTCCAGGATTTCAATGGAGTTCTCCGCACACGAAATTTGGCTGTGACTGATACTATGCTGTTAAGAAAACACGTGAGGCCCTATGGGCAAAACCGGGCCTAATTTCCGACCGAGAGAAACTTCTTCTCCAGAACTCTTGCGACGCAGTTTTTTGTGCGGCGTGTTTTTGCTTGAAGCGGCGCGATTCGGCTTTTTGAATTGCGTCATGGACCGAACTTGCATGTTCAACGGGCAACCGAATAATAAATCATTCGCAGTTTGTCGGACTTAAAAGAAGATTAATTTTCATTTAAGTCGAACCTGATACTCACCGTTTTGCAGACAATACTCGGCAATTCCTCATTTTGACGCTCGCGTTTCTCTTGGCAGGTGCGATTCGGCATTGACTCGCAATTTCTCGCGACGTAACATTCGCGCATCATCGAATCAAGTCACTTAAATTCCGGCTGTAAAACCTGTGCGCCTAAGCCAGCAGGAAGGATGAGAATTTAATTGAGCAGTCGCCGGCATGCGGTGGAAAAGGAGAAGACCCGAGAATTGCCCGAATAGCTTTTTCCAATTTTGTGTCATGTAATTACGGGGTTCAACAGAGCAAAGTTATTCGTGACCGGTTTAATCCCCACGCGTACGTCTGCGGATTCCCTTGTACTGGCAATCGTCGTTGGCGCCAACCACGATTACAGTGTGCTTCTTTCATTCATCGCCAAGTGCAGAACTTCGGCCAAATGCATCGCGTTTCTTCCCGTGGCTTGCCTGATTTGCTCGCGGCAACTGAAACCATCGGCAACGATTAACGTTTTTGCGGACTCTTGACGTACTGCCGGCAGCAACACCCGCTCTCCGATAGCCTGTGAAACATCGTACTTATCTTTCTCGAATCCAAACGCGCCTGCCATCCCGCAGCATCCCGCATCCGGCGAACGGACTTCAGCTCCCATTTTTTGCAGTAACGACATTTCATCGGTCATTTTCATTAATGCTTTATGGTGACAGTGACCGTGCACCAGGATGCGGCGTGCCAACTGATAAGGCTTATAGCCAGGAGCGTGATGCTCCAGAAATTCACTAAGAAGAAAAGTTTGAGAGCTCAGCTTTTTAGCGCGGGCGTCATTCGGCAATAAATTAACGAGTTCATCTCGAAAAACAGACGCGCAGCTTGGCTCCAGCACCACAACTGACAGTCCTGCGTCGATCTGAGGGCCGAGCGCTTGCAGAATACGAACAAGATAGTTCTTTGCTTCCTTGAGCATTCCGAAATCATAAAGCGGGCGTCCACAGCACAAATGTTGTCGTGGTGTGGTCACGCAAAATCCGGCGTGCTCCAACACCGCCAGCGCGGCGCGGCTCGTTTCTGGATGGAAGTAATTATTAAAGGTATCGGCCCAGAGAATGACTTGCGGCTGCGTTGCGGATGCTGGAGATGCCTTCTGAATATTCTCTGCGACGACCCGACGATTTCGCATCCAGTGCTGAAAACTAACGACTGCGAATTCAGGAAGTTCGCGCTTGGGGGCCAATCCAAGTAGTCGATTTATGATCAGTCGCACTATGCTGCTGCGGTTCGCAAAATTTACCAATCCTGCAATCGGCGCCGCGATTTGCGCCCACCGATCAATTCTGCCGAATGCGTACGCGTGCAAGGGTCGCGTTTTGCCTTCGTAGTAATGCGACAGAAATTCCGCGCGATAGGTGGCCAGGTCCACGTTCGCGGGGCACTCCGATTTGCACGCCTTGCATGACAGGCACAGATCCAATGCCTTTTTTACATGCTCGTCTTGCCAACCTTCGCGTACAACTTCTCCTTGCAACATCTCAAAAAGTAGATGCACGCGTCCCCGGGTGCTGTGCTCTTCTTCGAGGGTCACCATGTAACTTGGGCACATGGTTCCGCCATCTTGCTTGCGGCAGGCCCCCAATCCGATGCATCGCAGCGTGGCTTTTGCGAAAGAGCCATCATCGGCGGCAAATGCAAAATGAGTTTTTGGCTCCAGCGGCTTGTAGTCCGCGCCCAGTCGCAAATTCTCGGTCGGTAAATACGCATTGATCACTTTGTGCGGATTCAGCTTATTGGCAGGGTCCCAAATGGCTTTGAATTCCCCGAAAGCCTGCATCAGCTCGGAACCAAACATTTTTACGAGCAGCGTGCCCCGCGACTGGCCGTCACCATGTTCCCCGGAAAGCGAACCGCCGTACCCGATTACCAGATCCGCGGCACGATCAATGAATTCACCATACTTTCGAATGCCGTTCTCACTTTGAAGATCGAAACTCACACGCATGTGAATGCAACCGTGCCCGAAATGCCCATAAAATGAGCCGCGATAGTTGAACTCGTTCATCAATTTTCTAATATCGCGTAAATAGTTGCCCAGCTTTTCCGGCGCGACCGCGGCGTCGTCCCATCCTTCCCACTCGGCTACCGCCCCGGGGGCAAACGCGGCCGCGCGTGGGCCTGCTTCGCGCAAGTGCCATACATGGCGCGCTTCAGGTTTTGTGTAGATCCTCACGACTGGAGTTGCATTTGAAGACTTCAAGCGCTTGACCAAGCTGTTTGCGGCAGCGTCAGCTTGAACCGGATCATCGGAACCAAATTCAACCAGTAGAATGCCGCCGCCTTCAGGAAGCAGATTGACATGCGGTGCGCCCTTGCTCTTGAGTCCCTCGACAATGCTTCCTTCAAAACCTTCGAGTCCGATAGGCTGAAACTCCAGAATTTCGGGCACATGATCCGCGGACACGAAAGCGTCGTCGTAACCGATACCGACTAGAGTTCTGTGTTGCGGGCTGTGAATTAATTTCAGCTTAGCTTCCAGAACAATCGCACAGGTACCCTCGGTTCCAACCAGCGCGCGAGCGACGTGGAATCCACGTTCGGGGAGGAGTTCATCGAGGTTATAGCCGGACACGCGACGAGGAATTTGCGGGAAGCGCGCCCGTATCAGGGAGCTGTACCGATCGCGGATGCTTCGAAGCTTGCTGTAGATTTCAGATTCACGACCACTGTCACGTGTTTTTGACTCAAACTCTTCGTCGGTGGTCGCACCTACGGTTAATTGCGTTCCATCGTAGAGCAGAATCTTCAGTTGCTCTACGTTGTCGACGGTTTTGCCCCCAAGCAGCGAGTGTGTGCCGCACGAATTGTTGCCGATCATTCCGCCGATGGTACAGCGATTATGAGTGGAGGGATCAGGCGCGAAAGTCATCAGGTGCTTCTCTGCCTGGTCGCGCAGAGTATCCAGGACGACCCCAGGCTGAACGCGTGCAAATCCCTGCTCAATATTTATTTCCAGAATCTTATTCATGTACTTGGTAAAGTCGAGGATCACCGCGACGTTGCAACACTGGCCCGCCAAGCTGGTTCCCGCTCCCCTGGCCAAAACCGGCGCGCCGTATTTTCGACAGGCCGCGACCGTGGCAATTACGTCTGCATTGTCACGCGGAACTACCAGCCCGATCGGAATTTGTCGGTAATTTGACCCGTCGGTGGCATACAACGCGCGACTGCCGCGATCGAAGCGCACCTCTCCCTTTAACGTGTCCTTCAATTCCTTTTCCAAATCAGCAGCTTGACCAAATACATCGATCGGTTTTGCGTGTGAGCTTAGCGGTAAGGGAGAGAGCGGTTCCATGATTAGGTTAGTGAAATTCACGGAAAATAACTTCGAGGAATAGGTTCCTTTTTATAGCCAACATTAGACCACCACACTCTTAGGCGCGTAGTCCAGCAATTCCGCTCCGGATAGCGATTCTTCAGGTTTCATCCAGAAAGCCAGAATAGCTCCCAAAAGCAACAGTCCAATACTCCCGATAAAGGGAAGATCCCAGTTGCCCGTTTTGTCGATCACAAATCCGAAAACCAGAGGAGAGATGATCGCCGCGAAAGCTGTTCCAGTATTCATGAGTCCACTGGCGGATCCCGCGAACCTGGGCGCGATATCCATGGGAATGGCCCACAGCGGCCCGATGGTGAACTCTGAGAAGAAAAACGCCAGGCTTAGACAGATCGCGGCCCAGGTTAGATTTTGCGAGAACAGCAGAGGCAGCATGCAAGCCAGTGAACAAAGGAAACCAAACACCACCAAATTTCTGCGAGCTTTATTTCGGCTTCCGGTGCGGGTCAGGATGTGGTCGCTCACGACTCCGCCCAAGGTGTTGCCAACAACGCCTGCAAAAAACACGCCAGCCGAAAAAAGCGCCGAGTTCTGCAGCTTTAGCCCATAGCTATGAAGAAAATAGGACGGAATCCACGCCAGATATAGCCACAATGTCCACGCATAGCAAAAATACACCGCGGTGACCGGCAACATTCGCCACACCAGGCTCATCCACGGCACTGACTTACTTTTGCTCCCTTGTTTTGCGGAATAGTCAGGTAGTTTTTCCAATTCACTGCTAGTGATAGCGGGGTGGGCTGCCGGATCGTCGCGAAAATATAGTCCAAAGGCGACAGCCCACGCCAGACTAACAATTCCGAGGATAATGAACGATCCTCTCCACGTGACGGATGCGATTAACCACGCCACAATGGGCGGAGTGAGCGCATTGCCGAGTCTCGCGCTGGCGTGCGTAACGCCCTGCCCAAACCCGCGTCTTTCTACTGGCAGCCAATCGCTCATAACCCGCGTCGCTGTTGGAAATGTTGCGCCCTCACCAAAACCCAACAGCAGCCGAGCGCTCACCAAAGCAGTTAACCCGTTGGCTTTGCCGGTTAGCAGCGTCGCTGCTCCCCAGATGATGGCGGAAACCGTCAGAGCCGTGCGCGCACCGAAGCGGTCGCTGACCCAACCTCCAACAATTTGAAAAATAAGATATGGATAGGCAAACGCGGAAAAGACCAGTCCCACTTGGGTATTCGTAAGATGTAAATCTTCCTTGAAAACAAATGACGCAGTGCTGACATTGTTGCGGTCGATGTACGTCAGCGCGTACATGATGCACAGCAGAATCAAAACATTTGTCGTTGCCGAGAGAATTTTGGGGCGCAAGCTCGCCACGCTCACTTGCGTACCAGGCGAGAGCATCGCGGCAGCGCCATTACTATGTCCGCACAGCGACGGGCTTGGACTTGGGCGCCAAGGAGTCGAGTGCTGCCATCATTCCGCCTTCTGTGTGCGGTATGCCGCTCTGGCGGAGTCCCATCTCGACTCCGGCCAACGTTCCAGCCAACATCAAATCGTTGAAGTGCCCAAGATGCCCAATACGAAAAACTTTGTTTGCCAACTTGGATAGCCCGGCACCTAAAGACATATCGAAGTTATCGAGGATGGTTGCTCTTAATTCATCGGCGCTGTGTCCTTCAGGCACGAAAACCGCCGTTACAGTGTTGGAATATTCGGTGGGCTCTTCACAAACAAGTTCGAGACCCCAAGAGCGAACGGCAGCGCGAGTTGCGTGTCCGTGACGCTGGTGCCGGGAAAAAACATTCGGCAAGCCTTCTTCCAATAGCATTTGAACTGCTTCTCGCAAGCCGAAAATCAGATTAATGGAAGGGGTGTACGGGAAGAACCCGTTTCGACTCAACTCCAGTATCTCTGGCCAGTCCCAATACGATCGCGGCAATTTGGCCGTCTTATTGGCAATCATCGCTTTTTCAGAAATCGCGTTGAACGCGAGACCAGGAGGCAGCATCAAGCCTTTTTGTGACGACGCAATCATGACGTCGACTTCCCACTCATCGTGGCGATACTCAATCGAGCCCAGGGAAGAAACTGCATCGACCATTAACAGGGCCGGATGTCCCAGACGGTTCATCGTCCGGCGGATTTCAGATATTTTGCTGGTTGTTCCCGTGGAGGTCTCGTTATGTACCACCATCATGGCCTTATATCGGTGCTCTTTGTCGTCAGACAATTTCGCTTCGATATCCGCGACTACCGCGCCTGTCCGCCAAGTGCCAGGCAGATAATCGATGTGAATTCCAAATCGCTCAGCAACCTGCCGCCACAGCCGCGAGAAATGTCCGGTCTCAAACATCAGGACCCAATCGCCAGGCGAGAGGGTATTGACGATAGCCGCTTCCCACGCTCCTGATCCCGAAGCTGGGTACATGACGACCGGGCCGCGGGTTTGCACAATTTTCCGCATGCCCTCCAACGATTCTTTCACGATGGAAGCAAATTCCGCTCCGCGGTGATCCATTACCGGGCGATCGATGGCGCGCAGGACGCGATCCGGTATGTTGCTGGGACCAGGTATTTGCAGAAAATGCCGACCTGTGTGGATGGCGACCTCCGGAGATTTACAGCTGCAAAAAGCTCATCAGTTTGAAAAACGGTAGAAAGCAACTGACGGAACAGGCCAAGAGAATTTCTCGGAAAGCATACTTCACGGCGCGCTCCTGGAACTTAAAACCCATATTAATTTATGTTTAGCATCAGAAATCTGATGAGGCTTCCTCAATACCAAGAGCCGGCGCGATACAGTCTGTGTCAACCACCTATGGGAACTCCGCGGTTTCCGGTTGGCGGCAACAGCTTTGATCTTTTTTCCCAATTAGTCTCAACGACCATTTAGGTTCGTGAGTGCCGCCGTCAGTGTAGACCGGGCGGTTCTCGGCGCACCAAGATAACTGAAACTTAATTTAAGATTTATCACTAATCGCAGTACGATTGCGCCGCAATTTGTCTGCAATGCTCCGAGCGACATGAAACTCACTGCAGTCGTGCGCACCGCGCGGATCGGTTGAACTATGCAAATGCATAATCGTCAGAGATTTAACACCCTGTTGACGTGTATTGCCGCGTGCACCGCTGTAATTGCCGCTTATACGCCAATGTTTATAAGCGCTAACGATAAGTCGTCAGCGCCAGCGCAAAACCAAGCTGATTCGCGCACCTCCTCATCTCTGAACTTTAAAACCTATCGCGCGCAGATCGAGCCCATCTTCCTGAGAATGCGCCAAGGTAACGTGCGTTGTTATGACTGCCACTCCGTAATGAACACTCGTCTGCGATTGCAACCACTAACAGCTGGAGAAGCAACATGGAGCGAGGAGCAATCGCGGCAGAATTTTGAGGTAGTGTCCCAGTTGGTTACGCCCAATGAGCCAATGAAGAGCCGACTGCTTCTGCATCCATTGGCGCCGGAAGCTGGCGGAGATCCCACCCACACAGGCGGCAAATTTTGGGCCTCGCCGAGTGATCAAGAATGGCAAATGATCGCGGCATGGGTAGGAAATACAGGCAGCTCTGTAACGGCGCAGCTGCACGATACTAAAGATGGCGGCGACCAAGCGAGCTTCGAATCTTTTAGAGTCAACGTCGAGCCTATTTTTTTGAAAGAACGTCCCGGACACGCCCGGTGTTACGGTTGCCACTCAGAAGGCAACAGAGCTTTTCATCTTGGCAAATTGTCAGTTGGGAGTGAGGCGTGGACCGAAGAACAATCGCGGCTCAACTTTCAGAGTGTGCTGCAATTGGTTGCTCCCGGCGACCCCACGTCAAGCAGATTGCTGATGCATCCGCTCGCACCCGAATCGGGAGGAGAAGCATTTCACTCCGGCGGTCGGCAATTTGCCTCGCAGAACGATCCAGACTTTCTGAAAATTGCGGAATGGGTGAAGAGTCTCAGCCTAACCGCCATAACGCCCAAAGTTCGCCTTTACGTAACGAATAGCGCAGGCAATACCGTCGATGTTATCGATCCCGCGACCAACAAGACGGTTCAAACTATTGATGGCATCGAGCTTCCGCACGGCGTGGTCTTCAGCCCCGACGGGTCCCGCGTTTACATTAGTAACGAATCGGAAAGTGTCCTCGATGTAGTAGAGGGAAGCACCGGACGTATCGTGGAAAAAGTGTCGCTCAGCGGGCACCCGAATAATCTAACAATCACCAAAGATGGCAAACGGGTGCTTGTGGGAATCCGCGAGAATTCGGGATGGCTTGAAGTCATCGACGCTGCGTCGCTGAAGAAAATCAAGAATATTCCAGTGAGCGGCCCGGTGCACAACGTGTATGTGACTCCCGACGGCAAATACGCGGTTGCGGGTTCCATCGATGCAAAGAACTTAACCGTAGTGGATCTGCAAACGGAACAAGCCGTCTGGAATCTGAATCTGGGCAGTGGTGTGCGCCCGATGGCCTTTGAGGCGAATTTTGACGGTTCGACCAAACGGATTTTTGCGCAGCTATCTGGCTTCAACGGGTTCGTGGTCGTCGATTTCGCGAAACACCTCGAAGTTCAACGAATTAAGTTGCCTGATCAGCCGGGCGGTTACGGCATCGCAGAAGGCAGAACGGGCACGCCTTCCCACGGCATCGGTGTGGCTCCAGACAACAAGTCGCTATGGATAGCCAGCACCACGGCCAACGCGCTTTTTCAGTACGAGCTGCCTTCTCTCAAGCTCCTCGGCTATGTCGAACTGCCGCGTGTTTACCCGCAGGGTCAGAAACCCAGCGGCTCTGTTCCCGAATGGATCACCTTTACGCCTGACGGAAAAACACTCTACGTTTCAAACTCAGGAGATCGCTCAGTGTCCGCCGTAGACATCGAAAAGCGCCAACTCTTGGCCATCATTCCCGTGGGAGAAGTGCCCAAGCGGATTAACATGGCCGTAGTTCGCTGAAGTTTTTACGTTTTTACTGAGTAAAAAGCCGCAACATGTCGTCCTCGGCTCTTTTTCAATTACACGCGAGGATCGAAACAAAGTGGTACCCGACCCGCGCGTACGTTACTCGGCTGAAATAAAATTAATGTTGTTTTCAGCCCGTCCCCTTGCTCGCTGACATACACTACGTCGTCGCGAATTACCGCGAACGTTTCATAACACGCAGTTCAGCGAGTGTAAAAAAACAATTACGGAGTGAAAGATGAAAAGCTGCCTGGTCGTCCTTTGTGCTTTCTGTATTGTCGCAACTGTGCCCGCTCACGCGCAGACCAACCAACCCATGAAGCTGGTGCAGACCATTGAACTGCCCAACGTCGAGGGATACTTTGACCACATGGCCGTGGATGTCAAAGGCCAGCGCCTCTTCCTTCCTGGCGAGAATCAGCGCACCATCGAAATCATCGATCTTCGCGCCGGAAAAGTAATTCACACCATCACCGGCTTCGGCGGCGACCCACGCAAGACCATTTATCTTCCGGAAACAAATCAAATTTGGGTGGACGATGGCGACTCGACCGTCAAAGCTTTCAGTGGGGATACTTACGAATTGGTAAAGACGGTTCCTTTGTCCGGATATGATAAAGATAAGGACTCCAAGAAAGTTCCTGACAACGGCGTCTATGACCCCGCCACGCACCTCTTTTATCTGGGTGATCGATCAGACTCCACACCTAACGCCGGGCCCAAAGGTTCCATCGAAATTGTGGATCTAAAAAACGGCACTCTGGTCGGTTCCATCGAGGTAGACGGCAAGAATCCAGCAGGTCTGGTCCTTGATCCTTCCTCCCCCAAACTTTATGTGGTGATGGGCGACACCAGCCAACTGCTCGTCATTGATCTGCAAAAACGCGCAGTCACTGCGTCATGGCCAATCACGGGAGGCCCCGAGCCCCACGCCGTCGCAATTGACGCGCCCAACCGACGCTTATTTATCGGCAGCCGCGTGAAGCGCAGCCACATCTACAAGCCCGGCAAGATGGTAGTGATGAATGCGGATACCGGAAAAGTAATCGATGCCATCGACACCGAGGGCGGCGTGGATGAAGTCGTCTGGGAACCGCACACGCGCCGCATTTATTACACCGGAACGACCGGATGCGTGGAAGTGTTCAAACAAATTGACGCGGACCACTATCAGAGTTTAGGGAAAGTTGCGACGGGCGTACTCGCAAAGACTTCTTTGCTATCTCCGGAACTCAACCGCTTTTACGCCGCTATTCCGAAACACGTAATTCTGACGCCGCCTGTTCCACAGTCAAAGGAAGCAAGCATCGAAGACGCGCATGTCATGGTCTACGAAATATTACCGTGATTTTCACCCGGATTTCAGTCTGGGGGCTCGATCTCGCATGAATCCCCGATGGGTTTTGATCGCTGCGATTTTATTTTTTTCGCTGGTAGGTGGCGCGCAAGAGCAAAGCGTCGTCCCACTCAAGTTGGAGCCTCATCATCACCTCGTCCTGCATAACGATTTCGTGAAGGTTTATTCTGTCCGGGTACAACCGCAGGACTCCGTTCTGCTGCATAAACATGAGTTCGATGCCATCGGAATCATGTTGAGCGACGCTGAGATTACTGTCAGAGTTCCTGGTAAACCTGATTCTCACCAGAAAGTAGTCGCTGGCCAGTTGCGGTTGCAGCAGGCAGGCTACATACATTCGACGGTCATCGACAGCGACACTGCTTATCGAAATGTGACGGTTGAACTTCTTTTGCCGCAACAGGAGCGCCGCAACCTTTGTGGTAGTGTAATTTCCGGACAGCCCCTAAATTGCCGATCGGCACAGACCGATAGTTCAGCTAGTTCGGAACAACCCCAATTTCAGACCAATCAAACCAAGATTAGTCTGATCCGGCTTAAACCGCAGCATAGCGTTACCTTAATGAATGCCTCGGCTCAGAGCCGATTGATTGTGGCGCTCGATGACACTGCTGTTGTAAACGGCGCAAACAGCTCCCCGAAAGTGCTGCGAAGCGGAGATGTTTTGTGGCGCGACAGTAATGGTTCAGGGGAAGTCTTTGAGAATACTGGAAGCAAAGAAGCGCGATTGATTACCTTCGTTTTTACCAACGAACACTCTGCGGAATAATATGTTTCAGAGATGTTCTTATTTGCCGGTCTCGAACAGTTTATTTTTTGATGGAATTTGTTGCGCCAGTTCTTCGCCGACCTGTTTTGCAAGCTTGGCGGCTTCCGCTTCCTGGCCATCGCTGAAATTGAAACCCACGACAATTAGTCCGACGGTATGCCCGGAGCTGTCGAGGAGTCGCTCTAATATGGTTGTGGATTTACCTTTCATCTCCATTACCGGGACGCCTTTTTCCACGACGTGCAGGTCCGCGCAGGAAGACTTCTTGCCAATCTTTCCAGAGTCGGTGGAGGCGAAAATCACGCTTTTCTTGGATTTTGGCGTTTGGCTGTGCAAACCCAGGTAAATCAGATCCGGTTTGTGCTTTGCGGCAATTTCATCCACCAATCGTTGTCCAAGAAGCTTTCTACTCTCCTGGTCCTGGGCCGACAGTGGTCCCGCCAATATTTGCGCTACAGCCAGCATAGCGATCGCTACGAAAGCGCGCGTAACCAGATTGCCTCTAATCGGTGATGGCATAATTCCGCGTTGAACGTGATGTGGCAAAAACATTTCCCGGGCTCCTGAGTTGTTTCGTGTTTTCAAAATAGAGTCTGTCCTTCAGAAATGCGAGTCGCAATCTGCGGCACCGCCCGCGAGACTGTCACTCTAGTTTAGAATCCCGCCCATGTAAGCCCACTTAATTCCCTATTACTTTTCATTCAGGTTCGCTGCTTCGTGCGGACATCGGATAATGAGCGGCAAGGCCATCGCGAAACAATCCACGGAGAAATCGCCGGCCTCGGATGCGTCCCGTTCTTGCGAAGCCTGACTGTTGTTGCCGCCACCTAAAGCGCGGAAGTCTCTTACTGTTTAACCGACATAGTAGTATTTACGCTTTTAGGTTGAAGTTTGCCGCTAACTTCCGGCGGGAGTTGATCGGCCTTAGCCAACAGCGCACTCACCTGCCACATCTGAGCTTCCGAAAGAGATTGCTTGAATCCCGGCATTCCAGAAAGGCGGATGCCGTTCTTTACCTTCCAGAAGGATTCGCCAACCGGATCATCTGTCACCATGTCATCCTTGTCGAGCAGTTGTGGCGCGTGAGGAAACATTCCTTTCGCGGCGTCCGGCTTGGGCTGATTTGGCAAACCATGACAAAACGCACAGTCTTTCTGATAAATATCTGCTCCCGCTGCCAGATCAGCGGTGCTAAAGGTTGAAAGATCGCGCTTGGGTTGTTCTGCCTTGATCCTGGATTTCCTGCCAATCTTCGCAAAAAATGTTTCCATTGGCATGGCCGCATCGGCCGTGGCCACCGGCGCGTGTCCGGTCGCAACGTACAAATACAAAGCCGCGGGCAGAATTGCCAAGCCGACAAGAACGCCGAGCAGAAATCTAGCTGTAGAATTCAATAGTGGTCACCTCTGCAGATTCCAATTAATCTTCGGAAATGAAAAACGCGCGCTGAGCCGCGCTGTATAGCCGTGCGCCAGTTTCGCCTCAAGTGCCAATAACAATCGCCTTCCATCACGAAACGAACTCGCTTCACGGATTCTAGTCAGTAACCGCTAGCGGTCAAATTAATATTTGTTCAGGTCGAAGATGAGGTGCGGCGGTTTTGACGTCTTTTTATGTCGCGGGTTGTTTTACCGGCTTTTTGTTTGTCGATCCGAACATCACTTGCAGCGGGGTGCCGATGATGTTCGGGCGCTGGTTTATCATACTCTTTTAATATATCGCATCACGATATAACTCAACTGAGCGCGACTTCTCGGCAGCCCTACCAACCATGCAACTAATTCTGCCTTCACTGCTATTTAGAAAATCGCTACATCAAATCTAAATAAGTATTAATTCTCATTTAAGGCCTTCCTCTTTGCGACTGCACTAGACTCCGCTTCACTCAGGGGGTATTCAATGCTCTTCCGTAACGGTTCCCGGAATTTTGTGCTCGCTGCAACCTTGCTGCTTTGCTTCGTGGCTGCTTCTTCCCTGCCAGTACGCGCACAGGTAGCGGGCGGGACTCTGTCGGGCACCATCTCGGACCCTTCCAACGTGGGGATTCCAAAAGCGGAAGTAGTGGTGGCGAACCTGGACACCGGGGTCTCCCGATCCGTGACCACCGATGACGACGGCTTCTATACCGTAGTTAATCTGATGGCTGGGCAGTACGACGTCACCGTCACCGCCGCCGGCTTTAGCACCGAGATCCGGAAGGGAGTGACTATCAGCGTTGGTGATCGAACGTCGATAGACTTGGTGCTTAAGGTCGGCGAAGCCTCGAAAACCACTATCGTAGTCACCGGAGAAACCCCACAAGTGCAGCTGGCGTCTTCAACGATCAGCGATGTGGTCAACGAAACCACAGTACGCGAGCTTCCGCTCAATGGTCGCAGTTGGACCGATCTGACCACCTTGCAGGCGGGCACAAACGCCATCGTCACACAGCCATCTTTCGCTACCGGTTCGGACCGCGGCAATCGCGGCTTCGGGTCGCAGGTGACGATTTCCGGCTCTCGTCCGCAGCAGAACAACTACCGCCTCGACGGGATAAGCGTGAATGACTACGCTAACGGTTCGCCAGGCAGCGTCTTGGGTGGAACTCTTGGAGTGGACGCTATCAAGGAATTCTCGGTGTTAACCAGCAATTACTCCGCGGAATACGGGAAAACTTCCGGCGGCGTAATCAACGCCATTACCCAATCAGGAACAGATTCGTTTCACGGCAGTGCCTATGAATTCATTCGCAACAGCGCTGTGGATGCCAAGAACTATTTCGATTTGCACAACGCGCCGATACCAGCATTCAAACGCAATCAGTTCGGCGGCACAGTTAGCGGACCGATCATCAAGAAGCGCACGTTTTTCTTTGCCGATTACGAAGGCATTCGACAATCGCTCGGCGTCACTTCTCTAAACACCGTACCCTCCCCAGCAGCCCGGGTTGGTTTGTTGTGCTCTATACCCCAAGGACCGCCCAACCCCTGTAGCCCGACGCAACTGCCCGTCGGTCCAAATACCGACGCCAATGGCGTGGACCTATCTGCGAAGGCGTATCTCACATTCTTTCCCGTGCCGAACGGACCGCTCATTGGCAACGGTGATGCAGGCCTATTCACCTTCTCGGGCCAGCAGATCATCAACGAAAACTTCGTTACTACGCGTGTCGATCATAAGCTGACGGACTCAGATAATCTTTTTGGTACCTACATCTTTGATCAGGCCCCGTACACATCCCCCGACGGCTTCGGCAACGTTCTGTTGACCACGAAAACATCGCGACAGGATTTCATCGCAGAGGAAACGCATATTTTTACACCCGCATTTGCAAATGCTCTTCGCTTTGGCTTCGGGCATGAAAAAGTTGCCAACGATCAGAGCCTCAAAGCCCTCAATCCGGCTGCGGCCGATCCAACATTGGCTGCCATGCCCGGTGAGGTTGGGGCCGCGCAAGTATCGATTGCTGGTATCACCCCGTTCACAGGCGGTATCGGCGGAAACCCAACTTATTACTATTACTGGAACTCGTTCCAAGCTTACGACGATGCATTCGTAAACAAAGGCAAGCACACCATCAAGTTCGGGTTCGCTTTCGAGCGCGACATGCTGAACGTGACGGCGCTCTCCAATCCGACTGGCGTGTTCAAGTTCGGACCGCTGAGCAGTTTTGATTCAAGCGGGAATTTTATAGATAGTTCTTTTCTTCAAAATATTCCGAAGACCTTCAACGCCGGTCTGGCTAGTACCCTCACGCCGCGCCACCTTCGCCAGAGTATCGTGGGAGGTTACATTCAAGATGACTGGCGAATCCGCCCGCATCTGACCCTGAACATCGGCGTGCGATATGAAATGGCGACTGTGCCAACCGAGACGGACGGCAAACTCTCGAACCTGCCGACTCTCTCAGCCGCGTCCCCACACCTCGGCAGTCCTTATTTCCAGAACCCGACGCTTCGAAACTTCGACCCTCGTATCGGATTCTCGTGGGATGTGTTCCACAATGGCAAGACGGCAGTGCGCGGCGGTTTTGGGCAGTTTGATGTCCTCCCGCTGCTTTATCAGTACACGATCCTCTCGAGCTTAGCTGCTCCGTTCTTTGAATTGGGCAGCATCCACGCGCCAGCTGGCTCGTTCTACCAAGGCGTAGCTCCACTTCTGACGGCCAACAGCCTTCGCGCAACGTACATCGATCCGAACCCCAAGCGTGGATATGTCATGCAATATAATCTTAACGTTCAGCAGCAACTCACCTCGACCCTGAACGGCATGATTGCTTATGTAGGCTCGCGTGGAGTGCACGAGCCTTTCCGGACGGATGACGCGAACGTTGTTCTTCCTACACTCACTTCTGCCGGTTATCTCTACCCAAATCCTGTTGGCTCCGGCAGCGTCATCAACCCGAACTACGGCGATATTCGAGCTATGTTCTACGATGGACGGTCTTATTACGATGCCATGGAACTGCAAGTCACCAAACGCATGACCCACGGCCTACAGTTGCAGGCCGACTACACCTGGAGTAAGTCCATCGATACCGGTTCGGCCACGGTGGCCGGAGACACTTTTGCCAATTCGATTTCCAGCCTGGATTGGTTTAATTTGAAGGTGGATCGCGGCCTCTCTGATTTCAACGTTGGCCACACATTTATCTTGAACGTCATTTGGCAAGCACCATCGCCCAAGCTGGGGCTCAAGGCGGCGGAGTGGGCGGTTAGCGGCTGGCAATTGGGTCTCATCTTCAAAGCCAGCGATGGCGTTCCGTTCACACCAACGTTCGGAACCGACGGCGATCCGCGTGGTTTGAATAGCAGCGACCCGTGGGATTACCCGAGCCGGCTGACCGCACCGGGTTGCGGAACGCTCACCAATCCCGGTAATCCGAGCAATTACATCAAGACACAATGCTTCGGAATTCCGACTGCGCCAAACCAAGCTTTCTATACTGCGAACTGCGATCCTACGCAGGGTAACGCTGCGCTCCTGCAGTGTTTCAATCTGCGCGGTAATGCGGGCCGAAACATCCTGATCGGGCCGGGAATTACCAACCTGGACTTTTCGCTGTTCAAGAACAACTACGTGCGCAAAATTTCCGAATCCTTCAACGTTCAATTCCGTGCGGAGATTTTCAATATTTTGAACCACCCCAACTTCGCGCCGCCGGCGAACGGTACCAACACGGACATCTTTAATTCTTCCGGGGCGCCAAACAGCGCGGCTGGCTTGCTGACCTCAACGACGACGACCTCGCGACAAATTCAGTTGGCGATCAAAGCGATATTTTAGGGCGCAAAGACATGGAGTTTGCAACGCCGTCTTCGCGTGCTCAAGCGAACAAGTGCGGCAAGCGCTTTCAAGCGCTTCGGCTTGCCCTGCAAGAAAAACGGAACTTTGAGTTTCGAGATCCGACCTTCTGATTGGCCCGGCTGCTCTATCGAAGCCGCTGAAGATAAAGCAAATGTAATTGTGATTTAACTTATCTCCGACGGGGCCAAGCTAGACTGTTATACAAAACAGATGGCGTTTTTTTTCCAAGCCCGGCCGATGATTAGTGTTGCAACATACTCATTCGAATTTCCGTTTAGCATTCCACACCAATCCAAAGGAGTCCTACATGAAGTTTTCAAGTTTTGGCCGTTTTGCGGTGGGTCTATTCCTGGTGTTGCTAGCTGCATTTTTTTTGTCGAGCGTTTATGGGCGGCCTCAGCCAGCGGCCCAAGGCTACCACCTAATTAAGACGATTTCTTTGCCGCCAGCTCCAGGTGGCGGCGAGTATTATGACTACATTACGCTCGACGATGCGGCGCGGCGTGTTTACGTATCGCACGGCACAGAGGTTGTTGTTCTCAATGCCGACAATTACTCCGTGGTGGGCAAAGTCGAAGGCCTGACGCGCGCTCACGGGATAGCTATAGTCAAGGACCTTGGCAAAGGTTTCATCACAGATGGTGATTCTCGGCCGGGCGCCGAAGTCCAGCAGGTCGTGATTTTTGATTTAAAGACCTTTAAAGTTACCGGCAAAGTCTCGACCGACCAACCTGACACGGATGCCATTATCTATGAGCCGGTGACCAAGCACATCTTTACCTTCAACGGCGATAGCCACAACACGACTGTTATCGACCCGGCTAAAGAAACCGTGATCACGAACATTGATCTAGTTGGAGAAGTCGAATTTCCGGCCGTCGATGGCAAAGGCATGGTCTACGACAATAATCCGGGGAAAAACGAGGTGGTTGCAATTGACGCCCGCACAAACAAAGTCACAGCCCGCTGGCCCACCGCACCCGAAGGGCATCCCGTCTCCATGGCAATGGATCGAAAAAATCGCAGACTATTCTCCGCAGGTCGCGGGCCACAATTCGTGACCATGATGGACGCCGACACAGGAAAAGTTCTCCAGTCTTATCCTATTTCGGCGGGCGTGGATGCCAATGACTTCGAGCCTGCAACGGGCATGCTGTTCGTAGCGACGCGCGAGGGCATGCTGCACATTTACCATGAAGATTCGCCAGACAAGCTCAGCGAGGTTGAAACGGTTAAGACCCAGTACGGGGCGAAGACCTTGCAGGTTGATCCAAAGACCCACAATGTTTTTCTCACTACATCGGATTTCAATCCCCCGACAGCTCCAAGCGAAAAGCAACCTCATCCGCAGGCTACACCCAAGCCTGGAAACTTTAGAGTGCTCGTATACGGGCGCTAAGGCGGGCGATGGAGATTACCCGCTCTCGTCGGCGTTCAAATCGAACGATCAGTTTGGCATCATCGCCGAAGCGCAACCCAAGCGACGACGGAAAAAACGTAAGTCCATGAATCGTCGCAAAGTGCAAAACGGCACTGTCGGTTCGAGTGCCGTCGCGTATTGATTAATGGGGCGACGCATCAGGAATCAAGAAGTCGTCGCTCCAAAGCGGCCGTTTGTTAGGTAAAAGGCAAACACAACCTGGAGACCCAAGTAGGGCGAAACACAAGGCGCTGACGCCGCGCGGCGTGCTTCGACTCGGAGGCAATACCAGCGAGTTTGCCTGGTGGAAGCCTGCGCCCGGTCTCCACTAGGTCGTGCATCTGTCTTGTGGTCAATCCGCTTCCAACCAGGTAAATCTGCGGTCAGCAAGGCGGAGTAATGTTCCATGACCTGGATTTCTGAATCAAAGACCCGCAGCGTTGTTGAACTGGCGATCGGTTATGTTCTGGTTTTGCTCGCGGAGTGGTTGCCCAATTCAACGGCGCAGCGGTTTTTGTTTTGGTTCACGCTAGCTTGGGTGATTGTTACCACTATTCTAGCCAGGCCGGATGCGCGAACGCTTGGTCTTCGACCTTCGAACGCGCGTTCAATCTGGATCGTTCCGGCCATAGTGCTTCTTGGCGCCGTCGCTATTTGGATGGGGTCTCAGCTCCATACTCTCCATGATTTTTCGATGGGCACGCTGATGGGACGGGTGCGCGGGTATTTAGTGTGGTCGTTGCTGCAACAATTCATGCTCCAGGATTATTTCCTTCTTCGGCTATTGCGGTTAATGCCGGGTAAAGCCGCCGCAGTAGCTACAGCAGCCATCCTGTTTGCCAGCGCCCACATTCCTAACCCGGTTCTTATTTTAGGCACTTTGTTATGGGGTATTGCAGCGTGTGTTCTGTTTCTACGTTATCGCGACCTGTACTCTCTAGGTGTCGCACACTGTCTGTTGGGCATATGCATTGCTGTTACTGTCCCCGCGCACATACATCACGGGATGCGCGTCGGCCTTGGTTATTTCCTGTACCGGCCGCGCGTGGAACGGACTCACTTCAGCCAGATAGACCAGATGGTGTCGACGGAAGCATGGGTGATCGCCGATGCCATCAATCGGTGTTCGGCGCGCCAGGCTCGACCATAGAAAATGCCCGCGAACGTGGCTAATAAAACATAGCGCCAGTTGAAGTGCGTCGCGCCTTTGTTGAAGTGCGATAGACCAAATATGGGAGCGGTCACCAATAGAGCCCAGCGTGGCCCGATGCGGCGTTCCAGCAGATTCTGCAGCAATCCGCGAAAATAGGTTTCCTCCAACACTGCAATGAAAGCAAAAATAGCCAGCCACGATAGCGCAAAGCGAACAAACGGCGGAAGCACCGCGTGCCAATGCAAGAACCCCAACCACAGTCCTAAAGGAACGGCGATCGGCGTATAAAAAGCCAACTCCCGCAAGCCAATCTTCACGTCCGATAGCCTAGGCACAAAGTGAAATCCAACATTGGTGAGCTGGCGGATCACCAGGAATCCGTACACAGCAGTGTCCAGCAGAATCAGGCGATTGAACGAACCCCTACCCGTTGGCCACGCCCGTTCGAATAAATGAAACTCCACCACCACACCCAGAATTAGCAGCACTAGAAAATCGCGCCAGTCACCGCGCTGCTGTGGATCGCGCCTGCTGGCATCCCAGATCAGGATCACCAGAACGACCGGCAGTAGCCCGTAGATGGCCACAAACGACCATCTGAAATTCCCGCAGGAATGTGTGACCAGGTAATACGGAATCCCCGCTAGAACCGGTAAGCCCAGCCGCACCGGTAAGGGGAAGCGACGCAGCGCACGGCTGAATTGTTCTCCAAAAAATGCAAGCGCCAGCAACGGAAAAAGCAGGAAGGCTTCAGCCACCACTTCTAAAGGTGTGAAATGCACACTTCATAATAATCCAGCGCAATTATTAATCGCATCGTGCCAATGCTGGACAGGGTTGCGGGACGAGAAAATGTTCCTGCAATACTTAATCGCAGTTTTTATTAACTCGCAAGAGCATCCCCGCTCCGCCGGGAATTTTGACCTTCCCCTTGTCTGAACTAAAGACGATCACACTAGTAGCGCCGGACCGGCCGGCACTAACGATGCGGATGTGTTCAAGTCCGTATGTTCCACATGCATCGGAAGAGAAAACCCATAGCGCCTGCGGAGCTTCATTGCCGTCGGTCGCACCTCTGCAATTCGCGGCTTCGTTGGCCCTTACCTGGGCTAGGACCCCGCCGGTGACCGCTTTCCCTACGACATCATTCGGGTCATTGTGTGTCGTCACGGGTCCGCCTTCGCCGTAGACCATGTCGCCGCCAACTTGCACCGTCGTCAGCCACCGATAAACATCGCTCTCTCCTGGACCAATTGGAGGTGTCTGAGCTTCATTGATTCGCATGAAGCCCGCTATAGCTCGTAGATTGGTGGTAATAGGAATTTGTTGGTGCCCGGAGACCACCTTGTCGAACCGTAGCGAGATGGTTGCAGGCTTTCCGGCGCTCGCCGGCGTCACTTCGAGGATGTACCCGACAACCTTACTGCCTTGTTTTATCCGAATCCCCGATGACAACGGGACGTCCTGCATTATTCTTCCGGTGATGACCTGTCCCGGTTTGGATTTGGCAGACGAAATCGTTGAGTTCAGACGAACCGGCAGTATCGTCCCAGCAGGAATCGCGCAGCTGCTCTTGTCAGGTGGATCCCGGTGAACAGACTGTGCCGGCCGAGTGAGTGGGTATGCGCGCGATACCGTCGCTAATATCAACAGTGCGTATGCGAATACCGCTACCCTCATAGGACACGCAGACTGAACGTCGCGGCTCACCAGATTTTACAGGCTTGCTCGCGAACCATGGGGTCTCTCTTTTTGCATCCGAAGGCCTTGGCAAATGCTTCCATGTTGGAAATTGGTCCATTCCCGCGGAAATGCGCCAGCGGGTGCGGATCCGTATTGGTCTGCAGACGCGCTGCCTCGGCTCGCTGGTTCGTGCCCCACACCTGCTCCCATCCCAAGAAAAACCGCTGCTCCGGCGTAAACCCGTCAATATCCTTCGGCCGCTTGCCCTCAATCGATTTTTCGTACGCGGCATAGGCAATAGACAGTCCGCCTAGGTCGCCGATGCTTTCGCCCAGCACCAGCTTGCCGTTCTGATGCAACCCCGGTTCCACTTCGTAACCGTTAAACTGGTTCACCACGCAATCGCCGCGCTCCGTAAAATTTTTGCGGTCGTCGGGCGTCCACCACTCGTGCAGATTTCCTTTGCCATCAAATTTGGAACCCTGGTCGTCAAAGCCGTGGCTGATTTCATGGCCGATCACTGCGCCAATCCCGCCATAATTCACCGCGTCATCCGCCTTCGGGTCGTAAAACGGCGGCTGAAGAATTCCGGCTGGAAAAACAATTTCATTCATCGTTCCGCTGTAGTAGGCATTCACAGTCGGCGGGGTCATTCCCCATTCAGTGCGGTCCACGGGTTTCCCGATTTTGCTGAGTTGCCGCGCCGTTTCAAAGATCATGGCGCGCCGGACGTTGGCGTCATAAGAGCCGCGATCAATGGTCAACTTGGAATAGTCCCGCCACTTATCGGTATAGCCGATTTTCACGTTGAAGGCTTCCAGCTTGGCCAGCGCCTCCTTCTTGGTCTCTGGTCCCATCCAGGACAGCGTCGGAATATCCGAACGCAACGCCACGATCAGATTGTTCACCATTTCTTTGGCTCGCGCTTTAGCCTCGGGCGGAAAATATTTCTCCACGTAAACTTGCCCCAGCGCTTCCCCAAGGTTGCGGTCCGTCGACTGCACACAGCGCTTCCAGCGCGGCAAGATTTCCTTCGTACCGGAAAGCTTGCGGTCATAGAAGTCAAAATTCTCAGCTACGAATTTCTCTGGCAAAGCTGGAGCATTTTCGTGAATCACATGCCAGCGCAAATAAGTTTTCCAGTCATTCAGCGAAACGCTGCTTAGCTCCTGATTCATTTCCTTGAAAAATTCCGGCTGGCGAATGTTCACTTGCTCCACGGGAGGAGCGCCGACAGCTTTCAAATAGCCTTCCCAGGACCAGTCCGGCGTAACGGTCTTCATTTCTGAAATCGCCATCAGGTTGTAATTTTTCTCCGGATCGCGCAATTCCACGCGGGTCTTCGAAGCCTTCGCTAGCGCCGTTTCAATACCCATGATCGTCTTGGCTTCAGCGTCCGCTTTGTCCGCCGGGTCGCCAGCCAGTTCCATCATTTTCGCGATGTGTTTTTCGTAGTCCTCTCGCAGCTGTTTGGATTTTGCGTCGTCGCGCAAATAATAATCGCGGTCCGGCATTCCCAGTCCACCCTGACTGGCAATGGCAATAATCCGCGTGCTGTCCTTGATGTCCTGTCCCGAGCCAAAGCGAAAAACCGCGTTACTGCCTTCGCGCTGCAGCTGAGCGATCGCCGCATCCAGTGATTTTCGATCAGTGATCCCATTGACCGCCGCAAGTTCGCCCTCGATTGGTTTCAGCCCCGCAGTCTCGATCGCCGAAGTGTCCATGCAGCTGGCGTAAAACGCGCCGATTTTCTGCTCATTCGAACCCGCAGGCGCATTGCTCGTCACCGCCGCATCCAGAATCGTCCGCATCGCCGTCAAGTTAGTGTCACGCAACTTCGTGAATGTGCCCCACGTGGCATATTCAGCCGGAATTGGATTGGCCTTCATCCATCCGCCCATCGCAAATTCATAAAAATCGTCGCAAGGCTTGCAAGTCTTATCCAGATTGCTCAACGCGAAACCCCACGACGTGTCGCCGGCAGCCCGCGCTTTCACGTGCCCCCCAAACATCAGCAGCAACCCCAGGCACAACAACACCGCGAATCCAACTCCCGGCACCCAACGGTTCGATCGCATGCAGACTCTCCTCTTTTTTAGAAAACAACTCGCCCAACCTCAGCAGCAACGAATATCGTCATCCCGGCGGACGCGACAAACTCTATCCTACATCTTTAATTGTCGACAGCGCTGTAACTCGCGCGGCCTGGCAAGAGATTGATTCGCTACCGCAAATATCCCCAGGTGTGCAGGCGATCGGTGTCTTCCACCCAGCGGTCGCCGATATCCGTGCGGTAATACATGTTGGGGATGAGCACGTTTGATTCGAGAATAGACTTGCGATTGAGCTTGCCGCATGGTGGGCCCCATTCCGACGACAATCAAGATTACCCCTGAGGTTCCCGCGACCAGCTATTGGCCATTCACTTGTTTTAAATTCTCGATGTGAGTTTCATCCTGTGGCGGTTTCTTGAATACGATGCGAATCGACGACTTCCAACAGGTTGCGGGTTTCTTCTTCCTGCAGGTAGAGCGTGCTGTTACGCGTGACTCGGAAGGACGCGTGCGCCAGAATTTCGTAACCGCGGTAGAGTTTGGCTGCATACGTGGAAATGACGTCTGGCAGAAAAACATACTGAATGGCGTCATCGTCGGATGGAATGCGCAATAGCCGTGGCAGTGCTCGGCGCAACGTGAGTGCCCCGAAATAGGGCTTGCCATTGCCAACGCGTCGCCGGCGCAAAATGAAGGCCACGCATAACGCTTTGTTCATGACCCGGGGAAAAGGATGCGAGGGATCCACGGTCACCGGCGTCAGCATGGGCACAATGCGACGGATCCACGGTCACCGGCGTCAGCATGGGCACAATGCGACGGTCATAGAAAGTCTTGGCCATCCGCGCTCCCTTGCCATCCAGTTCGTGCAGGGATAAGACGCGGATCGATTGCTTGGCCAGCGCCGGAAGCAACTCTTCGTTCCAGCATTTGTACTGATCACGGACAAACACGTGCATCGCTGCGGAAACTTTTTCGAGCTCTTTTCCGCCGTCAGGCCGTCGGCACCGGTTTCGCGCGAGCCATGTTCGATGCGCTGCAGAAAGCTGGAAACGCGAACCTCCACGAATTCGTCCAGGTTGCTGGCGGTGATGGACAGAAATTTCACACGCTCGAGGAGAGGGTTATTTTTGTCGCGGGCTTCTTCGAGGACCCGGCGGTTAAATTCTAGCCATTGCAGGTGACGATTAAAGTAGTAACGAGGGTCGTCCAGTGAAATTCTTTTCATAGAGTTTCAGGGAATGGATACTCATACTTTAGGCGTGTTACGGAGAGATGAATGATGGAAGTGGCCATCTCATTAGATACTCTCGCGGTGACCCGGCTCAAATTGCCGGTCACGTTTGCATGAATTACCGGAACAGATTGATTTTTGCCAGGTCCAGAATTTCTTCGCCGCGCCCACTTAGAACAGCCTTGAGCGCGAATAAGCTGAAGCCCTTCACCTGCTCCGCAGAGATGGTTGGCGGCATGGATAATTCCTGGCGGTTCACTAGAACTTCGACCAGCGCGGGACCGTCGTATTTCAGAGCTTGGGCAATCATCGGCCGGACCTGAGCTGGCGTTTCGGCGGTCAGCCCCAGCAGGCCCGCGCCCTCGGCCATTTTTGCAAAATTCGGATTGCGAAGATTGGTGCCGAAATCGAGAATGCCGGCGGCCTTCATTTCCAATTCGACAAATGCCAATGAATTATTCTTGAAAACGATGATCTTCACGGGCGTCTGTAATTGCTGGAGTGAGAGCAGATCTCCCATGAGCATCGCAAAACCGCCATCGCCGGAAAGCGATATCACTTGACGGTCGGGATGGCTTACCTGAGCGCCGATCGCCTGTGGTAAGGCGTTTGCCATCGACCCATGATTAAAAGAGCCGAGTAAGCGCCGCTTCCCGTTCATGGTCAGGTAGCGTGCCGCCCAGATTGTCGGAGTGCCAACATCGCAGGAAAAAATTGCGTCATTTGCGGCAAGCTCGTCGAGCACGCGCACAACGTACTGAGGATGGATCGGTCTTTTGCCCGATCCTTCGGTTGCGAGTTCGTCCAGTCCTTTGCGCGCGTTCTTATAATGTGCAAGCGAGGCTTTCAGGTGTTTGTCATTATCGTTTTGATTCAGCTTCGGCCGAAGCGCTCGGAGAGTTGTCTTCGCGTCTCCCACGAAGCCGTAATCAACCTTGGTCCGCCGGCCCAACTGCTCTCCACGGACGTCGATCTGGACGATGGTGGCGTCCTTGGGAAAGAATTGCTGATATGGAAAATCTGTCCCGATCATCAGCAGGAGATCGCAATTCATCATCGCGTGGTAGCCCGAAGAAAATCCCAGCAGTCCGGTCATGCCTACGTCAAACGGGTTGTCGTACTCGATGTACTCTTTGCCGCGCATGGCATGCACAATCGGGGCATTCATCTTGCGGGCAAGTTCGATTAGCTCCGCATGAGCTCCCGCACAGCCGGCTCCGGCAAAAATGGTGATCTTCTTTGATTTATTGAGAAGCATCGCGAGCGTCCCGATTTCTTCATCAGAAGGACACACGGATGGCGCCGGTGGAGGAAAATGCAGGCGTGGACCTTGTTCAACGGCGTCTAGCAACGCAATGTCTCCGGGCATGGAGACTACAGACACGCCACGCCGCGAAATTGCGGTTTGCATGGCAATCTCAAGGACCCGGGGCATCTGCTCAGGGTGAGAAATCAGTTCACAATAGTGGCTGCACTGCGCGAATAGATGTTCCGGGTGGGTCTCTTGAAAATATCCGCTCCCGATTTCACTGCTGGGAATTTGCGCGGCAATTCCAAGCACCGGCACACGACTGCGATGACAATCGTAGAGCCCGTTGATCAAATGCAGATTGCCCGGACCGCAACTTCCCGCGCAAACGGCAAGTCTCCCACTAAGATGCGCCTGCGCTCCGGCGGCAAACGCCGCCGTCTCCTCGTGCCTCACATGGACCCATTGAATTTGCTTGTTGGTGCGAATCGAGTCCGTGATGCCATTGAGCGAATCGCCCGAAACGCCGTATACTTGCCGGACTCCTGCTTCGGCAAGAACATCCACCAACAAATCTGCTACTTTTTTCTTCGCCATAAAGCCGGCTTCATCGAGGGATCCAAGCGAGAACTAAGCTTTTCCCTAATGTCACTCGGGTTTTTAGCATGACCGTTGTATTTTGAGCAAGACGGCCTCAAGCTTGCATCACTTGCTGATCCAGAGTGCGACCTGCACCGTAATGGCCAGGCCGGCGTCGTGATCAAAAACGCATCGATGCGCCTTTCGACTTTGCTGGCTTCTACTGCGCCGTGAGCGGCTCTAGCGTGGCATTCCCGGCGTTTCCGCTACGGGCATGTTTATTTCTCGAACCGGACGGCCGAGTTCACCCGGGGCGGCGGGCAAGTCCAGGGGATCCGTGAGCAGGAGTCCTTGCAACGCTTCGGCTCCTATCCACGCATTTTCCAGAGCGTTAATGTAAGCGGTCTGAAGCTGGAAGAGCGTTCTTTGCGCGATCAGCACTTGCGGATACGCCGCGGCGCCCTCGTGGTATTTGTGGAGATAAAGGTCATATGCTTTTTGCGCATTTGGAAGCGTTCGGGCTTTATATCGCTCGACTACAGCGCGGGACGTCGAGTAGCTCTGCAGCACCGGGGCGGCCAGCCGGCGCAAAGTAAGCGAGACGCGCTGGACTTCAAACTGTGCGCGTTCACGGTCGGCTTTTGCGGCTGAAATATTTCCCTGATTGCGGTTAAAGATATGCAAGTTCAAACCCACCTCAGCGAAACCTTCCGAGCCAACGGCCTTCGGCGGAATGCTGCCAACATCCTCGCGATTGTTCAGATAGCCGGCGCGGACGGAAATATCGGGAACCGTCTCCCTATTAGCGCGCGTGAGCGCGAGATCGGCGCGGCTTGATTCTAGTTGAGCGATTTTCACCGCGGGACTATCACGCAGAATGGTTTCAATCACTTCATCGGCGTTAATTTGCGGAAGGTCTTCGAGATTTCCCGCCAGCGTTGCTAGTTCCATCGCGGGTTTACCGACCACGGACGTCAAAACGCGCCAAGCTCGCAGCTGATCTTGTTCGGCTGCGAGCACCGCTAGGTCTGCCTCATCTGCTTCGACCTGGGCTTGCAACAGGTCCGGCTGATCAGCTTGTCCGACATTAAAAAGCTGCTGGGTGGTCTCCACAGCATCTTTCGCGATGCCGCTCAATGTCTTACGCGTCTCCAGCATTTGTTGTGCAGCAAGGGACTGATAGAAAGCAATGCGCACGCCATTTTCGACACGCAGCTGCTGTTCCTCCGCCTCAGCAACGGCTTGCTTGCCTTCTTCGGATCGTACCTTGCGGTCCAGATCAAGTTTGCTGCCGAGTATTACGTTTTGCTGGATGAAAACACCGTGCTGTCCTCCGCCATAGGAGCCGCCCCGAACTTCTTCACCGATATAGCCGACCGTTGGATTGGGCCACAGTCCCGCCTGGCGGGTGCGGCCTGTCGCGGCGTTTACTCCGGCCTTGGCTTGTCCAAGTGTCGGATTATTCGCGAGCGCCATCTGTTGCAGTTCTTCCAGAGTCATCCCGCCGGAACGGTTCGCCGGAGCCTCATAGGCCTTTTGAGGCTGCTCCGCCAGCGACGTGCCACTTGCGAGCACCAGCCGCTGTGCAGCCGTGATTGGATTTTGTGGCGGAATAAATTGTTGCGCCGCCGACGAGGTTGTCGCTAGTGCCAGCGCGAAAATGAGTCGCACCGGAAAATTTCGCAAGGAATCATTTTTCATTTCTAGTCTCCTGTGTGCCATGTTCTAGCGTCCTTGATTACGTGCCCGGCATCGTGGCCGGCATGGTGCCGGGCTTGTCGTTTTTTTTCTGACTGCGCAGCTCTTGGATGTGGGCGTACAGGTCGGGGGGAAGCACCCGAAGGAGTGTCATCATGCCCATCATGAACCCCGTCCAGCCTTGCCGCAGACCGTAGGTCTCTGGTTTCTGAACCATGTCATCCATGGCCATGACCGGACCCTCCATGTAGGCATCTTGCGGAAAGCCGGGAACTGAATTCGCATCCTTGCTTACATCGGCCTTGTCCATGTGCATCTGCATTCCCGGCATCCCGGTCATATCGCGTTGAGTAGTACCACTGTCTTTCTGTGAGAGCGGACCATTCGAGGTAGCGCGCTCAAGAGTCGAGTCCGCGCTCATGCCTCGTCCAATGCTGGGGCCGTTCGAGTCCGAAGTTGCGCTGCCTGAGCGAAGCATGCCCATACCTTCTTCCATTCCTGCCCCCGCGAGCATTCCTGTGCGACGAGTCATGGGCCCTACCATCGAGGACATCTGGTTCATCATGTGATGCGGCATGTGGCAGTGGATCATCCAGTTGCCAGGATTGTTGGCGACGAATTCCACGGTGCGAGCTTGCGCTACGCCGACGAGCACAGTGTTGTTGGGTCCCCACGTAGCTTTCGGCTGGCGGCCACCTTCTGTCCCGGTAATCACAAATTGGTGGCCGTGAAGATGGACCGGGTGGTGATCCATGCCAAGGTTAATAAGGCGCAGCCGCACACGGTCGCCGTGACGCACGATCAGTGGTGTCGAGGCCGGCCCTGACTTCCCATTCAAGGTGAGCCAGTTGAATTCCATGTTCATCGTATTGGGCGTGGGATTGTTTGGCAGGATCGCGTATTCCTGCAGGATGATGGCGAAATCCTTGTCGACCGGAGGGTCGTAGGCTTCCTTCGGATGCATGATGAAGGCGCCAATCATCCCAAGCATCTCCTGCATCGCCATGTGCGAGTGGTAGAAGTAGGTGCCCTCTTGCTGCAGGGTGAATTCATAAACAAAGCGCCCACCCGGGGAAATCTGATCCTGGGAAAGTCCGGGGCCGCCATCCATATCAAAGGGAATGTCGAAGCCATGCCAGTGCATCGAGGTGGGTTCTGGCAGATGGTTATCGACGACGATGCGTACCCGGTCGCCCTGCGTGACTTGAATGGTTGGGCCGGGAGCGCTTCCGTTGTAGCCCCACAGATTTACGACCTTGCCGGGAAAGATTTCCTGTTTCACGGGTTCCGCGACCAGGTGAAAAACTTTGACGCCGTTGTCCATTTCGAACGGCATATCGGGCACGTCCGGCGTGACCACCGGCAGATATCCCGCACCAGATGACGCCATGCGATGCGCAGAATTCGGATGAGTGCGCATCTCGGCGTTATCCGTCTTCATCCCCGGCGCCATCTGAGTTTTTTCTTGTCCAGTCTCTAATGGCGTGCTCGCCGCCCCGCTTGTCGCGACGACGCCGGCGCCCAGAACAACGCTACTCTGCAAAAAATTCCTGCGTGACCGATCCATAAATCCTCCAAAGATTCTTAGTGCTTATTTTTTGAAAGTTCCAATAGTCGTGCGTTTAGAGGCCAGCTCGGTGATTAAACAAATGAACGAATGTAGGCTCCACGGCAATACTCGCGAAACGGGACGACGGGCTACGAACGCGAAAATCGCCCAGAACGTCCACATTGCGCTGAACGTTGCCTTGGAGACCTATTTGAAAGGAAAACTAGATACGGAGAACGGAGATGCGTGTATAGAACTCGCTCGATTTAATAGGTGGCGCGAGCTCGTGTGAGTCCGCGTCGGCCACGTTTAAAACCAGTTCGTGTGCTTCGCTAACTGCGATTGCCGAGACGTCAAGCCGATTCGCAAGGCTCAGCTGGAATTGGGGGAGTTCGGCGGACTTCGCTACAAAGGGGCCGGGATGCTGGTGCGGGGAGCAATCGCTATTTGCAGGTGCCTGTCCGGCAGGAACCGAGCGATGATTGCCCGCCTGCTCGCAGTCATGCCCGGCGGTTTGCTGCACCTGGTTGGGACAAAATCCAATCGAACACGTAGTAGCACATACCGAAGCGTAGAAGACTGCCACAGTAAAGATGGCCACGACAATTCTTGCCCAATTGGCATTTCTTTTCATAAACATTTAAAGCCTACCACAATCTGTGTCTGGCTATGTCCAATGCAACTCTCCGATGCTGCGACCAGGCTACGTTTTCACTTACGCGATTTCGATGCGCGTGCAGGCCGTTTGGTAGAGACCGTCACCTTGCCGGACCAGCGATCCTCGGAAGAAAGATGCAAATTAAACTGGTCCAGAATACGTAGGACAGTTTGATTCACCAGATCGTCTATCGTTTTGGGATGGTTGTAGAAGGCCGGAACCGGGGGGAAAATCACCGCGCCCATGCGCGAGAGCCTCAACATATTTTCAATGTGAATGTCGCTTAGTGGAGTTTCGCGAACCACCAGAACCAGTTTGCGGCGCTCTTTCAGAATTACGTCAGCGGCGCGGTGCACCAGCGAGTCGCCGTGACCCTGCGCGATGGCCGCCAGCGACCTGACACTGCACGGGCAAACCACCATTCCATCGGTGATGAAAGAACCGCTGGATACGGCGGCGGCCTGGTCCTGCGCGCCATAAGACGTAGTGGCCATTTGTTGCACGCTAGTCACTGAGTAGGGCGTTTCGTGCACCAGAGTACGCGCGCCCCAGTTGCTGATAATCAGGTGGGTTTCCACGTTGTGCTCTTTCAAGACCTGCAGCAGGCGCACTCCCAGAATGGTTCCGGTAGCTCCGGTGATGCCGACGATCAATCGGAAAGGACGCTTAGCCATAACGCGTTACTTCGCTCGCATTCTACTCGCAAAAAATAAGCTCTGATGATCAGAAGAACCAGCGACCTGGATTACTGTGACACAAAGGCCTACACAAAAAACATCGACTGCTTTGAAATAGCCGTATGAACACTTTATCTCAAGGAACACGCAGATCGCGGAGGATTACACAACATTTTGACAATCGTTTCACAACCCGGTGACCCTTGTCCCCGGCAATTCTCTGAAAATTGCCATGCCGCCCATAGAAGAGACCTTCAACTTCACCGAACCTATGACGTAGAATTCCCAATTAACTGGGCGCATTGGAGGGCCAATGATGAGAGGACTCAGCAATCCAATCGAAAACTTTAATCGGTGGGCGAACAGTGTCGAGCATTTCAATTTTGAAATTGCTGTATCGCTGGTATTTACCGCGCTGGCGGTGGCCTTGCTTCCATATCTTCGCAGTGCAAGTGCGTCCGCAGTACCCAACCGCAGTGACATCCCACGCACCCCGGTGTTGGTAGAGCTGTTTACCTCCGAGGGCTGCTCCAGTTGTCCCCCGGCCGATGCCCTGTTGGAAAAGCTGGATCGATCTCAGCCGGTCAACCAAGCAGAACTTATCGTTCTCAGCGAACACGTGGATTATTGGAACGATATTGGTTGGAAGGATCCCTACTCTTCCCATGAATACAGCGAACGGCAAAGCGCATACGCGGCGCATTTCCGCCGTGGTGGCATCTATACGCCACAAATGGTCATTGACGGGCATTTCGAACTAGTCGGTAGTGATGAACGAGGAGCTATCCAGGCAATCGAAAATGAAGCCAAAATCATGAAGGTATCGTTGACCCTTTCGGCCGTTCGTTTCGAGAGTAACAATAAGCTCAGCCTGCATGTCGAGTCTGATCCGCTTGGTCCTTCCGCGCCAGCTCATTCAGCCGGCGTTTTCTTGGCGATAGCCGACGACAGCGATGAATCGGAGGTGAGCCGCGGAGAGAACGCTGGCAGAACTCTGAAACACGTTGCCGTCTTGCGGAGCCTTGTGGAAGTCGGGAGGGTGGGAAAATCCGACAAAATCTCGCGAGACCTGACCGTCAATTTTAATAATCAGGAGCGAAGGCACCTAAGGATTGTGGCAATCATCCAGGAACGGCCGGCCGGCGAGGTGCTGGGCGTGGCCTCAGGTCGCCTTCCTGATTAACTCTCCCAAAACAATGACAACAGTATCGAGATTTTTGCCTTTGATCTAAATTGAGTCTCAGCCTCGAGGGATCGCCACGCAGCGCGCGTCAGTCATCGACTTGGCACCTATTCTGAAAGATGTTGAGAGGAGAAAAACATGGGTGATGTCGTCTATGTTTCCACATCGCGTATCGAACGAAAGCAAGGACCGCTTCGTATAGCCCATTTGCCCGGAGAATCACAGCCGGTAATTTTTAGCGTTCACGGAGCTATTGCCGAGCACTACAAGGTCGACGCGGCAAAATTGAAAGAGTCACATTCCTCGACCATCGACTACGTCATTTGCGCCACCGCTGGTTGAATGATGGGTACATTCGGAGGTGCGCTGGAGGCGCGCCAAATTGATGCCAGCAACGGAAAACTGACGGCCGATGTTACGGGCGAGGTCGAAACTGAGGAAGGTGTGCTGGTGATCCGCCGAATCCACGTGGTGATGCGCCTGATCGCGCCCCAAGACGTCAAAGCAACGGTGGAAAGGGTTCACGGTATGTACGCCATGCGCTGTCCTCTGTATCGAACGTTTCACAAGACCATCCAGCTCACCTCATCCTTCGAACTTGTCGCGCCAGGGGCCCAATCTTGAGGGCCCCATGATCGAGAACCGCGGCAGGCATTCATTCGCGACTTTGCCAGGCGTGTTATGAAGCACGCCATCTTCGGAGCAGGTGCAGCAGGTGGGTAGGTCAGACCGCTGACCTGCGCTCCGCGTAGGCCTCTTCTAATTTGGCAATATCAAACTTTTTCATTTTGAGGAAGGCCTGCGTCACCCGCTCTAATTTTTTCCGGTCCTCGTCCTGCAGCATCTGCTCCATGACCGCAGGAACAATTTGCCAGGAAAGGCCGAACTGGTCTTTCAGCCAGCCACATTGTCCGGCCGTGGGGTCCGCGGAAAGCTTTGACCAGAAATAATCTATTTCTTCCTGAGTGTTGCACCGGACGATAAACGAAATGGCTTCGTTGAAGGTGAAGCCGTGCGCGCGAGCGCAGTCCATAACGGCGAAGCTCTGGCCCTCCAGCACAATGCCGGCATGCCTTATGGTTCCTTCTTTGTCTGGTTCTTCGTCTTTGCCATAGCGAAGAACATGGTCAACCTTTGCATTGCGGAAGACGGACGTGTAGAAATTGATCGCATCCTCTGCTTGCCCACACTGCTCGGCAACAAACATAAGCGTCGGGGTGATCCTTTGTTTGATTGCACGGTCGCCCATAAACATTACTTGCCACGAGAGTCCGTACCGGTCCTGTGTCCATCCGTATCTTTCGCTGAACGGATATTCACCGAGTTCCATGAGAGCTGCGCCGTCTTTCGAGAGACCGTTCCAAAGTGAATCAACTTCATCTTTTGTGTCACACGCAACGAGAAACGATAGGGCAGGAGTGAACTTAAAATACGGCCCTGCGTTGATGAGCTTGAATTCCTGGCCCATAAGCTCAATGGAAAGGAGGTCGGCGGTACCCCAAGGTGTGTCGTGAAGCGTAGCCGTATTCTTGATCTGGGAATCCTTGAAAATAGATGTGTACAGTTGGGCTGCCTGTTTCGCTTCTTTGTCGAACCACAAATGCGGTGTGATTGTTTGCATTGGATATTTACTCCCTTTTATTCATGGAAGAAGAAGGGTCCAAATTGCCGCCGAATAGCATAGCAAATACCCGTTAAACGCTCTGGGAGGGAGCATTATTTGGCGGAAGCCTGATCGCGGTAAATCAATAAAAGGTAGCGTAAGCCCATGCCCGACCCGAGTTCACGCTACAAAGGTTAGACAGTTTGCGACACAGCCTCGTTAGTCGATTCCGTGAATCCGCAAACTCACCAATTGCTCGATGGTCAGATTCGGCATCCCGCGCGAACGTAAGTTACTTACAAATTCAGGCGTTACCCCGTGAATGCGCATCGCTACGAGTTGTTCCGGCTCCGGATGTTTGTATCCCAGTGCCTGCATCTTCTCGATAAATTCCGGCGAGACCCCGTGAATGCGAAATGCGATCAGTTGCTGCAGATCCACCTTCTCGTATCCATCTTTCTTCAGTCGCTCCATCCACTCCGGCGTCGCACCGTGAATCCTCATGGCCACCAGCGTATCCTCGCTGGGTTGGTAACCCGCTTGGTGCAGAAAGCGCACCATCTCCGAGGTCACTCCATGAATGCGGAAGGCCACCAACTTGTCGCTATCGGTAACCGCCAATCCCGCTTTTCTCAACTCTTCCACGAAAGAAGCGTTCACGTTAAAAATTCGGAACGCTATCAATTTTTCGGTGTCCAGCCCTTCCAGGCGCTCCGCTTTCATTTCCTTCGCGAAAGCCATGCTCACATCCATGACCGCCATCGAATACTGTTTATCGCCGTCAATGTCGTCAAATCCAAGTAATTTCATTTCTTGCGCATATCTGGGTTCCGCAAAAAAGTGAAACACCCCGGCGCCTTCGCCATCATTCACAAATCCTTCGCATTCGAATCGTCCAGCATCCCGCGCAATCGTGAAGTGCACATCCTGTTTTCCGGACCGCGAAAGATCCAGTCCCTTCAGCTCGCTGACACGCATCGTGGACTCATGATTCGAATTCCCGCCATGGTGGTTCTCGATCAGCGCCAGATCCACTTCGCCAGCCTTATCGGCGCGCTGAATCGTCCAGTTCCCATTCCGCGATTCCGCAGCCTTCACAATCAGGGCGCCAATCAGCGTGCAAAACACCAGAACGTAGCAGATTAATCCTTCACGTCGATTCATGGCTTCGCGCTCCTCTCGCACATCATTCGTCCAATAAACCGGAATGTTTCAGCTTCATCAATTTGTCGAGGCTCAAATTCTGGAACCCATGGCTGCGCGCCTTTTCAATAAATTCCGGCGTGATCCCCTGCACCTTCGCTCCGATTACGCCGTGCGCATCCAGTTTTAACCCCGCAGACTGCAATCCCTTTACGTATTCGGCCGTCACTCCCTGCACTTTCATGGCGATGACATCGCCGGTATCAAGCTGAAAGCCCAGAGCTTTCAACTCCCGCACATATTCCGGCGTGACACCCTGCACTCTCATTGCGATCAGTTCCCTACCGGAAAGCTTTGGGTCCGTAACGCTCCTCATCTCGCGAGCGTATTCGCCAGTCACACCCTGAACCTTCATCGCCAGCACACTGCCTGCGTCTGTGTCGAAGCCCATCTCGTGGAGCTGTTTTACATATTCTGGCGTCACGCCTTGCACCCGCATGGCGATGATCTGATCGATGTTCTGCGCCAATCCAGCGTCGCGTAGTTCACGAATCAATTCCGGCGACACGCCCTGCACTCGCATCGCGATCAATTCGTTAACGCCGGGCTTCAATCCCAGCGCGTGGATGCGGCGCACATATTCGGGCGTTACGTTCTGTATTTTCATCGCAATCAGTTGGTCGATCGAGACATCCGTGATGCCTTCTGCCCTTAAGCCATCAATGTAGGAGCCTGATCTGGACGCCTTTCGTTCGTCGCCGCGAGAGTCGCTGTTCTCAGTTTGTTGTTCTTGCTCGTCTTGGTTCGCGCTTGCGACGGTATCTGCCTGCGGCATTACAGAACTCTCCGCTGCTGGCGAAGGCACTGGTTTGCGCCGTGGTTTTTCGGGGCGCACCACGATTGCTGCCCCGTGATCCTCCGGCGACACCTGTTGCACCGTTGGTAGAGAACTCTGTTCGGCAGTTACCTTATTTGCCTGCGCCGCACCAAACAGCGCATTCCCCGCCAATACGGAAGCGCACAGGCACAACATACTTCCGGCGATGCCCGCGCTGCGTGCTCCCCAATCTAGCTTCGCAACACCCAACAAGCGCGCGACTCGTTCCGCGAGTGGGCTGCAATTTGCGGCCATGGCCAGCGCCGGCGCGCTTTGCCATTCCGCCATCGCGGCGAGCGCGCGTGCATATTCGACAGCATTTCCGCACACCGCGATGGCCACGTCATCGCAACAGTTTTCCCGCTCTGCGCGAACTTTTTTGCTCAGCCACCACACCGCGGGGTGATAGAACAGCAGGGTCTCCGCCGCAATCTGAAATAAATTCACGAACGAGTCCAGCCGTTTCACATGGGCGAGTTCATGCGCGATCACAGCCTCGAGTTGTTGACCGGACAAACCGGTCAACGCCGACACTGGCAACAAAACCACGGGCCGGAACCACCCCACCACCGCCGGCGCTTGCAAGTGCAAACTCTCGCAGTACTGCACCACGCGACTCAGTCTCAATCGTCGTTGCAATTCTAGGCAACGCGCATGCAATACTCTCGTGATTGGCGCGCCCTTCTTAATCCGCATCCGCTCTATCAGCAAAAATCCCGCCGCAGGGCGCAGGCTCAGCAGCAGCACGCCGCCAAACCACGCCTCGACAAACCACAGGAGGTAAATTGACGAAGTCTTCTCCGTAGGCGCCGAGCCAAAATTAAAAATTTGCGTCGTCGCCGCCAGGGTTGCGATCTGAGGTTGTCCCGTCTTCGATAGACCTGCCGTTTCATGGGTTGCGGACGCCGTCACAGGTCGTTCCGCCAAAACCGAAAAAGTCACCGCTGGCGTGGCTACCATTAGCACCAGCATCAGCACGGCCACCAAATATTTCGCCGATGCTCGTCGTACCACGGTCATGCCCGCGAAGGCCGCCGCGGCAATCGCTATCCCCTGCCACAAGAAGTGCAAGAGCGTCAGCCCGATCAGTCGCACGGTATCAGCAGTCACCCAGCCGGCAAATCCCCTCATGGCAGTTTCCTCTCATATTCTTCAAGCAGCCGTCGCAATTCCTCAGCCTCTTCTCGAGAACCTTTGCGGCCGGCCAGCGCGTGCATCATCAATTGGCTTGCGGACCCGTCAAACACTCTTTGCAGAACATCGCCCGCCAGTTGCCGTTTGGTTTTCTCCGCAGCTTGATTCGCTTCGTACACGTGGGCGCGTTGATCCTCGTTGCGCCGGACCGAACCCTTCTCCGTCATGATCTGCATGAGCTTTAAGACGCTGGTATACCCGATCCGTTTCTTCTTGCTTAGCGCATCATGCACTTCGCGCACCGTGGAGGGCCCGCGCGCCCATAAAATACGCAGTATTTCCAGTTCCGATACCGTAGGTTTCTGTGTCTCAGCCGTCATGCCGCGCAATCTACTACGAAGGTGTTCGTACTGTCAACGACAATCTTCGTACTTCGCAGGGGGCCTCACCCTCGGTTTTTAGAAGTTTACCCGCCGTGGCGGGTGGGGCCGGGGATTTTTAGGATTAAATCTTTGTTCTCAGATACAGAACTTAAGTGAGCAATTCTATTTCTGGCCTTCTCGTTTTTCCCGAGTTCATCAGAAAACCATCAACCCGCAGCTTTCGGGTTAGCCTTAATCCTTCCGCTCCGAATCGCTTTCACAAACACTTCATGATCGTGCTGGGTCTGGTCCGCATACGCGAAAGCAAATTTCACTATGGCTTTATCAAACGCGTCACTGTTTCCCAAATACCCTGCAATTTGCGCCGCATCGCCAGTACGCGCATGCGCCCGCGCCAGGGTCCAGCCGCAAAGTTCCAGGTACTCGATCCACTCTTCTTTGGGCATATCTTCCACATTGATGGTCATTTTCATATCCCGTAGTTGTCGAAAATAATAGTCGTGCCCCTGATCGTCGCGCGTCCAACCCAGAAAAATGTCGCTGGCCGCCTGCAACATGCGTTGCCCAGTGACCACCCGTTCTCCGTGGTACCTGTAGCGGCTCTTCCCCGCGTAGGCTTCCAAGACCGAGGGCAGCGCCTCCTTAAATTGCAAAAATAACGGATCCATCTTGTCCGCCATAAGCAGAACTACTGCGCATCTGGTCCCCACGCTTCCCACGCCCACAACTTTTCGCGCGATGTCCACAATGTGGTAGCGGTCAATAATCACCCGCCGCTCTTCCGGCAGAGTCAAGCGATAGCGGCGAAACATTTCTCTTACCCGCTTGCCTTGCTTGATCCTCTGGCGCGGGTGATAGATCAGCGGCGGATTATCGATGATGCGTGGCCAGCCGTTCACCACCTTCGTCATGCGCGGAAAAACATGCTCCGCCGTTTGCAATTTTGCTCTTTCTTCTATTCGTTGCCAGTATTTCTTGGCCTCCTTGGACTTTGCCCCGCTTATCAATATCTTGGCGTCGAGCGCCGAGTACCACACCTCCAACGCGCGCATCTTCGCGTACTGGTTCATATGTTCCCGATAACTCGCCACCGCCGCTCTCACCGCTTTTTGACAAGCATGTTCTCCGCCACCTTTATGCCGGCCGGCAAGCACTATGCTGGTCGCCAGCCGCTTCACGTCCCATTCCCACGGCGCATGCAACGTTTCATCAAAATCATTGATGTCAAAAACCAACCGCCGCTCCGGCGAACCGAATCCGCCAAAATTGCTGACGTGGCAATCGCCGCAAGCTTGAACGTGCAAGCCTGTTCGCGGCGTCGTCGCCAGGTCCGCCGCCATCACTGCCGCAGCGCCACGAAAAAATCCGAACGCCGACTCCCGCATCCGCGCATATCGAATCGGCAAAAGCTCCGGCAATCTTCCATGGTCGGACGTCTTTAGCAACTCAATCGGATCAGAACGGTTGGCCGGTAGCACCCACTTCCCTTGCGCTCTTCGTGTCGCTCTGCTCCGCAGCGCTTTGCCGATGGCAAATCTCTCTTTTAGAGACGGTCCGAAAAGGATAACCTTGCGCTGCGAGCTGCTAGTGCTCTTCGAAGATTCACTTTTTGTTTTTTTGGAATTATTCACTGCGGTCACTGAGCCTGCTGGAGCTTTATAGCATTGAGGTTATGTACCCAGCGCGCTGGTCGGCTATCACCAGGAACGATGAGTTGGAAGGGGCCATTCTTCCCGAGTAGCTGACCATCCCGCGTATCGGCAACAATCACCTGGCCAGCATGAAAAGTCGAATCTACTTCTGCGAGAGACAGCAGCACAGAATATCCGTCGGTACCGGAGGCCAGAAGATAAGTCCTGAGTGCTTCCTTGCGAAATTCCTTGCCGACCGGTGCGTTGGCCTTCGCCAGCAAGGTTTCCGCCAGCACACCTGAATAATTTTCCTCGGCATCAGAGCGCCCGTTGTGCACCTTAATCGTAATGTGGGGCAACGCGCGGAAATCTGCGAGTGAAAGCACTATAGGCGCGTGATACGGATCGCTCACCACCAACGAATCGGGGGGATAGATATTGGTCGGGGAACTCGTCGCCCCGACCTTCAACGTTAACTTTACTTCCTGAGCGATACGGTCCGCGCCGTTCCGATCACTTACTCTGACCGGTTGCGTTGCTGTCGTAAATCCCTGCGCGGAAATCGACAAGACATAGTCACCCGATTTTAAGCTGAGGCTGGCGTGCCCCTTGGCATCGGTATTCACTTTCTCAGGGGAATTTTCCGGACGTGGAACAATTGTTATCTGCGCCTGCGAGATCCCCGCTCCCGACTGATCGCTCACCACCACTACAACCGCATTAGTTTTCGCCTGCTGCCCCAACAGGCATGAGGGAATGACGACCAGCATCGCCGCGAGCAGTCCCGATCTGTCGTTTATCGTGCGCATGGCGAAAGCATAGCGTGTAAGCCGGGTGTTGTCAGCCAAACGTGTGCCGGTGAAATTGCCGCCGCTCGTCACGATAATTTCCCCACCAGCTTCCGCATAAATTCCGCGGCGGTGGCCGCTGCGCGCAATTCATCCTCGGAAACCTCCTGCAGCGCGCGGACAAGCATCTCCACTCGCTTTCGCCTGCCCTCCTGCAAAATCTTCACGCCGCGCGCTGTCGCCTCCAGGAGCATTCGCCGTTTGTCGTCGGTTACTTTGCGTCGCACCAGACGTGCTCGCTCCAGCCCAACCACGATGCGGCTCATCGTAGGCGGCCGCACCTGTTCAGCTTCCGCCAATTCCTTCAACGAACGCGGACCTCCAAACACCAGCACCGAAAGCGCGGAAAGTTGAGCCGGCCCAATTCCCGCGCTGCGATCCTGAGCACGCACTGTGCGCAGCAAGTGAATAGCGGCGGAATGTAGCAAGTCAGCGATGCGGTAGGCTTCCGCGCCGGGCAATATTTTACTGTTGCGTTTTGCCATGAAATATAGTTAGCTATGCTAACTAATTAACACTCGAAGGAGGTCCCAGCATGAACGTTCCCGAAAGCTCCGCACTCAACCGAATCGGTCAAATCGCCATCAACGTACATGACGTCGGTCGTGCCACCGCATTCTATCGCGATGTGCTCGCTTTGCCTCACCTCTTCAGCGCCGGGAACTTAAGCTTTTTTGATTGCGGTGGTGTGCGCCTGATGCTCAGCCCACCGGAGAAACCCCAGTTCGACCATCCGGCTTCCATCTTGTATTTTCAGGTCGGCGATATTCAAGCCGCGTTCCAACGCCTCAAAACAGCGGGCGTGAAATTTGAAGATGAACCGCACCTCATCGCTCGCATGCCCACGCACGAGCTGTGGATGAACCACTTCCACGACACGGAAGGCAACCTCCTCGCCCTAATGAGCGAAGTCCCCAACGCCGCATAACTATGTCGCGGCTCCGGCTTCGCTGCCGGAAATCCTGGCGCTACTTAGCTTCGTAGTGCAGCAGTCCCAACTTGGGACTGAGACCGAGCCAGTTAACACACTGCCGCACTGATCGCGAATTCGATGCGCGAAAAAAATCTCTGCAAGTCTACGCTTTACGTGTGCGCCGCGCGCTATTCATGTAAAATGTCAGGACTCCCGAGGGGCGTAGCTCAGTGGTAGAGCAGCGGCCTTTTAAGCCGAAGGTCGTGGGTTCGATCCCCACCGCCCCTACCAACATCTCCTTTTGTAGCTTTGAGTTGCAGATTTGCGAGGGAGCTTAAGGGAGCATTAAGCTCACGCTACCTGCGCCGGCAGCACCAAACGCACAACTTTGCTGTTTGCTTTTCTCAAGGCGGCAGGAACCGTATGCGTGTAGATATTCATCGTCGTGCGAATATCCGCGTGCCGCAACAACTCTTGCTGAACCTTAAGATCCACACCGAGCGCATGTAGCAGAGAAGAATGGCTGTGCCGAAATGTGTGCCAGCCGATGCGGCCTATACCCACCTTTTCTGCGGCAGGAACAAGCCAATTCTCTTGAATTCGGCCAGGCCAGAACGGCTTTCCTGTATCCGGATTCGCGAATATCCAGCCTTCTTCGTTCGCGGGCGAACCAAACCGCAACTGATGCTGCCGCAGCTTCTTCGCCAGAGAATCGTCAAGTGGCATCCATCGTTGAGAAGCGGGTGTTTTGACCGCGCCAGGCTTTCCGTAAACATAGGACTGACGAATTCCTATTCGCGAGCCTGCCCAATCGATGTCGCACCATTTGAGGCCGAGTACTTCGCTAACCCGAAGTCCCATGCACATCGCAACGATGCACATCGTTCGAAACGGTTCGGAGATGTACTCCAAAATCTGCCGGAACTCACCTACCGAGAGAATTTTTGGCTCCCGCATTCGTTTCGAACCGTCCTTCACGCGTACGAGGCTCATGGGATTGAGCTGATATGGGATCAATTCCCAGCGCATCGCTGCATTGAACAAGACGTGCATCAGATTCTTGAGATGGGATTTACTCTTCGGCGCAAGGGAGAGTCTTTTCAACCAGTCTTCAACTAGAAGCGGCTTTATCTGGTCGAGCAAATACTCAGCCCACTTCGGCTTTACGTAGTTCTTTAGCCATGACTGATAGCGGGACGCGGTCGAGTTTCTCTCTGGAAGCTCTTGCGCGAGGTAGCGCTCAATCACTGCGCCGAACGGTATAGAAACTCCCCGGGGTCTGCCGTGGTTAATCGAAAGCAGCAGGGACATGCTTGCTGTGCGTGCTCGTGACGCCGTAGGGTATTCCTTAATTGACCCAACGATCAAACTCGGCACACGCTTTGAGCCGTCCGCTAATGTTTCCCGATAACGCAGGACCCAGACCTCCGGGCCATTCCTTCTCTTTTTCAAATCAAGCCAACCAAACTGAACCCGTTGCCGCTTATGTTCCATCCGATTCCTCCTGTTTTAAGCGGCACGGATGGCAAGTTGAATTTACATGAGAACG
>Ga0210394_10000853_pt1 | contig 55746 bp, 54 predicted proteins | sample IncBWC12MmetaG_FD_160121 | JGI IMG/M metagenome (GOLD analysis project Ga0210394, IMG submission 160121) | Forest soil microbial communities from Barre Woods Harvard Forest LTER site, Petersham, Massachusetts, United States - Inc-BW-C-12-M | ecosystem: Environmental > Terrestrial > Soil >...
GGAGTGAACTACACCCCGGGAGCCACACGCCTGGAAATTGTGGAGATGTTTAGAATCGCGTCAAAATATGGCGCGTCCGTGCACGTGCATCTGCGATACGCGGGATTGAAAGAGCCCACGACGGGAGTTGCAGGGCTCGAAGAAGTTCTCGCGGCGGCTGTTGCGACTGGCGCGCCGCTTCATGTCGTACACATCACCAGCATGGGATTGAAGTTCACGCCGGAATTGATCGCGATGGTGGAAGGCGCGCAGAAGCATGGACTAGATGTGACGACGGAATGCTATCCGTATACGGCGGGAAGCACGGCGCTGGAGTCGGCGATTTTCGATCCAGGTTGGCAAGAAAATATGGGAATCACGTATAAGGACGTACAGTGGGCGGCGACCGGTGAGCGATTGACCGCGGAGACTTTCGAGAAGTACCGGAAGCAGGGAGGAATAGTGGTCATCCATTCCATTCCGGAAGAAGCGGCGCGAACGGCCGTGGCGAACCCCATCGTGATGATCGCCAGCGACGGCATGCCGATCACGGGCTCGAAGGTGCATCCGCGCGGACAGGCAACATTTTCGAGAGTGCTCGGGCATTACGTGCGTGAGGAAAAGGCGCTCGATTTGATGTTGGCACTTCGCAAAATGACGCTGATGCCGGCGCAACGCTTAGAAAAGAGGGCCCCTGTATTCAAAGACAAAGGGCGGATTCGCGTTGGCGCTGATGCGGATATCACGGTGTTCGATCCCGCGCACATCATTGATAAAGCCACGTATGAGGAACCGCTCCAGTATTCCGAGGGGATACAGTTCGTGCTGGTCAATGGTGTCGCGGTTTTGAAAGACGGCCAGCTTGTGGAAGGCGTGTTTCCGGGACGCGCGGCGCGCGCAGCTACTTCTCAGTGATTTTCGGCCCGGGTGGATGAGCGGAGCACCGCTATGTTAATATTTCTAAACCGCGCGCCCGTAGCTCAGTTGGATCAGAGCGTCTGGCTACGAACCATGGCAGTGCCAAATCTAAGCTGTTGAATTGGCTCAAGTTCCCCTGTGCAACCCTCTCACTAAGTGCGCTACGATTTGCGATACAAAATGTCCCACGTTTTTTGTGTGCTCAGAGCGTGGGTGTTTAAGAATTCACGATTCCACGGTCCGCTTTGTTTACGGTATTCGTTGCTATAGAATCTCGGAATCATGTCCGCAAGCCCGTGGCGAACGTTTGGTTCTCCCGACCCCAATGGTGATTTTGCCGCGCTGCTCTCCTAAACCGTGCAAATTTTGGGGCCAACTTGGGGCCAAAACTAGGGCCTTTTAGGCCCCAATCTGGGGCTCTCGGGCGGCAAAGGCAACAGACTCAACAGGACTTTTGGTAGGGGCGGTGGGGATCGAACTAAAGCGACGTTAAAAGCGCGTAAGTTATTCATTCCATTAAACGCGAAAAACGACAAAAACACCGAATTCGCCCACGCCGGGCACACGTGCGATGCGGTAGAATAGGACCAGATCGCTGGTCCAATCGATCTCTGCAAGATCTGCCTGAACGCAAAGGAACTTCGGGAAAGTCATCTTTTGTCTGCTTTCCGTCTACAAGAAAATCCATAGCGCGTATCCCAGGAACCCTGACAACCTGAATCCCGACCCGATTGCAGTCACGTGGGGCAAGTCACGGCAAACCTCAAAGCAAACAACTGACTATCTTCCCGATTCCGAAGGCATCCTCGACCGCATGGGCGAGAAGCATGTCTTGTCGCTTCTGGTGGACGCGGGTGGGTTTACTTTGTACACTTCATTGACAGATTTTCCTACCTATTCTTTGGGGCACCTTTATGCGGAAGATTCCTCGGCATTTGCGATTGCCCGGGCGCAGCTTAACGCGGTTCCAATGGGAGGTCAGATACACGCTCCGATAAACACGCAGAGGCCCAACAAGCGATCCTCCCGACTCAGGAGACTGGTCTTGGCTGAATGTTGCCCGGCTTTTTGCGGTACCATAAGTGCTCTTGAAATGAGACCCGCATGGCCACGCCGTCCATATCTCACCTCGACGTTCTAGAAGCCGAGAGTATCCATATCCTGCGAGAAGTGGCAGCGGAATCAGCAAGGCCTGCAATGTTGTATTCCGTGGGAAAAGACTCGTCGGTTATGTTGCGACTGGCCCAAAAGGCATTCTACCCGGGAAGAGTCCCATTTCCTTTGCTCCACATCGATACTGGCTTCAAATTTCGCGAGATGATTGAGTTCCGCGATCGGACCTGCGCTGAACTCGGCTTACGGTTAATTATATATACCAACCACGATGCGAAGAGAGCAGGAGCCAACCCTTTCCAGTTGGGCACCAGCAAGTGCTGCGGTCTCCTGAAGACCAAAGCTCTGCTCGATGCGCTCGTCGCCAACAGTATCGACGCAGCCATCGGCGGTGCACGACGCGACGAGGAAAAATCACGGGCGAAGGAGCGGATTGTTTCGCTCCGTGACTCTCTAGGGCAGTGGGATCCCAAGAATCAACGCCCGGAATTATGGAACCTATATAACGTTCGTGTTGAGGCAGGCCAAAGTGTGCGCGTTTTCCCTTTGTCGAACTGGACGGAATTAGATATTTGGGAATATATCAATCGTGAAAATATCCCCGTCGTGTCCCTATACTTCGCTAAGGAACGCGAAATGTTGGTGCGGGGAGACTTGCTAATCCCATTAGATCATCCGCAGCATTTTTTACCAGGAGAGAAGCCGCAGCGTGTCATGTGCCGAATGAGATCGCTTGGCTGTACTTATTGTACGGGGGCGATTCGGTCCTCGGCAGGCACCGTCCCTGAAATATTGGAGGAATTGAAGTTCTTTCGGCGTTCCGAGCGCGAAAACCGCGTAATTGATCACGACCAAGAGGGCTCGATGGAATTGAAGAAAAGGGAGGGGTACTTTTGAGTGCCGCCGGAGACAAACGTGACCTGCTTCGGTTTCTGACAGCCGGGAGCGTGGATGATGGCAAATCGACTCTGATAGGGCGCTTGCTCTACGAATCTAACGGCATATACGATGATCAGCTCTCCTCGGTGCGGCGAGCCTCTTTGGCAAAAAACTTGGATCTTGACCTGTCCCTGCTTACAGATGGTCTAAGAGCGGAACGGGAACAGGGCATTACAATCGACGTCGCGTATCGATATTTCTCCACTCCCAGCAGGAAGTACATCATCGCCGACACTCCTGGTCATGAGCAATACACGCGGAACATGGCCACAGGCTCATCCACTGCCGAAGTGGCTCTAATTCTCGTGGATGCGAGGAAGGGGGTTTTGCAGCAGACACGTCGGCACACCTTCATTGCATGGCTGCTTGGAATCCGGCAAATGATTGTCGTCATTAATAAGATGGATTTGGTTGGTTTCGAGGAAGAAGCATTTCACTCCGTTTCCGATCAATTCACAAAATTTGCCAACTCCCTGCGTGAAGCTCAATTCCGATTTGTACCGCTGAGTGCATTAGGTGGAGAAAATGTTATTCGAAGTAACGGTCAAATGCCATGGTATCAGGGACCTACTCTGCTCGAGCTTCTGGAAACAATTCCGACGAAACCAGAACGCAGAGAGGAACTTAGATTCCCGGTGCAAACTGTCGTCCGGCCGAATCAAGACTTTCGCGGGTATGCCGGTCAACTAGGTTCGGGTGTACTACGGCGGGGACAGGAGGTACTGGCCTTGCCTCATGAGCAGCGCACCACGGTGAAGGAAATCTTTCTCCATAATCAGAATCTCCAGGAAGCGGTTCCGCCACAGTCCGTTGTACTGACTACAACTGATCACATTGACCTAGGTCGCGGAGACATGCTTGTGTGCCCTGAACAGAGGCCGACGGCCACGACCAGAATAAGGGCGCAACTCATTTGGATGTCGCGGGCTCCGCTTCGCCGCCATGCGCGCTATCTTCTCAAGCACACGACCAAGATAGTTTGCGGCCGGATCAGCCGCCTGATACACAAGGTAGATATTGATACCTTGGAGAGAATTGAGACCGATGGTCTTGAGTTCAATGAGATTGGCGAGGCCCAGATTGATCTGCACAACCCGATTTTTTGCGATCCTTATGAGCGCAATCGGACCACTGGGAGCTTTATAGTCATCGATCCCTCGACAAATGATACCGTTGCAGCGGGCATGATATTGCATGCGGTTCCGACTCGAGGCGCAGAGGCTTTGGACGAGTTTGCAACGCGCTCCCACATTGCCGAGCGGCAGGGTCTCACAGTTTGGTTCACGGGTCTCAGCGGCGCTGGAAAAACGACCATCTGCAGAGCCGTTGCTACAGAGCTTCTGGCCCACGGTCTGCAGGTTGAGGTGATCGACGGTGATGTAATCCGTATGTACCTTTGCAAGGGTCTTGGATTCAGCAAGCAGGACAGAGATGAAAACATTCGCCGCATTGCGTTCGTCGCGCAATTGCTCACTCGCAACGGCACGATTGTTCTCGTATCGGCAATTTCACCCTACAGGAGTGGGCGCGATGAGGCACGGCGAACGATCGCCAATTTTATCGAGGTGTACGTGAGTACTCCGCTCTCCGTTTGTGAACTGCGAGATGCTAAGGAGCTATACAAAAATGCCAGGGCCGGAAGGATTAAAGGATTGACTGGCGTCGATGATCCCTATGAACCGCCGCTCGCCGCTGAAATCGTTTGTAATACAGGGCATGAGAGTACGTCGGAGAGTTCGGCTAAGGTAACGACAGCCGTACTGTCCTATCTTTCCTCGAAGAGTCTGAAAGATTGACGCCTTATTCTTTGGCTATCTCATGGAGTCGGTGTGGACGCTTACACCATCGCAGCAAGAGCTAGCATTGGCCTTGTCGCCGGCATGCTCATCGGATTGACTGGCATTGGTGGCGGGGTGGTCTTGCTGCCACTGCTTATTTCGGTTTTGGGAGTACCTCCCATCATTGGAGTCGGTTCCGATGCGGTCATCAACTTCATCACGAAAATTGGCGCCGGTACTCTACATTGGCGCCGCGGAAATGTCAGTTGGTCACTCGCCCTTAACTTGACGTATGGCAGCATCCCCGGGACTGTACTTGGAGTTCTGCTCTTGGCGCGTATTCGGGCCGTATACGGAAACGGCGTTAATGATGTCTTGAGAGTGGCGATCGCGATTTTACTAATCCTTATTCCCATCGCCTATTTGTTTGTCCAACTTCCGGCGGTCTCTCAAGGTGATGTCAAAAGCATGCGAATACCAGACAACAATCGTCTCGGGGTTGCGCTCATTGGATTTGTTGCGGGGATGCTGATAGGAGTTACGTCGATCGGATCAGGTAGCATAATTCTACTGCTGCTGCTCGTATTCTATGGCTATGCTCCCGCTGTGATGGTGGGCACGGACCTTGTTCACGCTGTGCTCCTGGCGGGTATGACGGGCTTACTTCAATGGAGATTTGGCAATGTTGACCCAGTCTTAGTAGCCACTGTTCTCTTGGGATCCATCCCTGGCGGTCTGCTGGGAGCTTCTCTAACCAAGTATCTTCCGTCTCAGCTCTTGAAGCAGATGCTTTGCTCCTTGCTTGTGCTAGTCGGCGCAAGAATGTTGTGGATGAGTGTTCCACATGCTAAGTGAATCCGCGGAATGGAAATGCCTGGCTCGGACTGAGGCCTATTCACGGTAGCGGAGCAGTGCATCGCCCAAATTTTCTTTTAGCGCAACGAGCCAAGGCTCGTAGTTCCGCCACTGTGAGAGCCGCGCACGGAAAATCGGCTGGCGGACTTGCTCTGAGCTTGCCGTGCGCACGCTCCGTCCGTTTTTTTGGAACTCGACGCAGGCGGGTTCGAATTCTAGGCCGCAGAATGCCAGGATGCGCCGCACGTTTCCCTCGAGATCCTCCACGACATCCTCATACCAGACTCGCTCAGTAATCGGACTCATCGAGCGGACCTCTTGCCCTCAGCACCCACATTGAGACATTGAGAGCGGTAATTCTGTAATTCTTTGATTGAGACCTCGAGGAAACGTGCATCCCATGGGTCTGCCGCCCACACTTCGGTTGGCTGTTCTACAGTGAGGTCAAGAACGCCGCACTGAGTCAATGCGGTTTAGCGCGAGAATAGTTGAGGCGGTATCCTGCAAGGTATTGGGAGCGCTTGATCCCCAGATAGCTCGACGATGTCGCGGCAAGTTCCTTGAAGATCTAGCTCTGGACTTATATAGGAAAGCAGTCCTTCAGGCAGAACGTCGTCTCCAATGACATTCGAATAGTGATACATGATGCTTGCTCGTCGCGCATGAGGTGACATTAGTCCGAGACCGAATGTCGCCCACACTGCGCGAACATACAAACTGACTGCCCGACCTGGATTCGCCCCCTTCTCCTGCTGCGCCACTCGGAGAGCGGCTGGTAAAATAGAATGATCTATAAAGATAGCCTTTTCATATGATCTTTGCGGTGAGCGCCCCTGTAGCTCCTCTATGCGGCCTAAGTTGTTCCACACACCTGGAAGAGAAGGTAGTTGGTTTGCTGCTTCCGTCAGGGCCGCTTCAGCGTCCTCCAGTCTGCCTTGCTTCACGCGCAAGGCTCCCAATTTTGCCAAGATGATTGGAGAGCGCTTGTAATCCCACTCAGCTTCCAACCGGTTGGCAGCTAGCACTTCGACATCTTGTGCCTTCGCCGGTTGGCTCAACTCGAATCGATGGAACCAGGTAGAGTCGAGCAGGCTAGGGTTCAGAGCGATGGCTTGGGCATTGTATGCCATGGCCGCTGTAGCATCACCCCTCGCTTCTGTTAGTAAGCCAAGTTCGACCAGATACAACGAAACCGTCGGATCAAAAGCTACTGCGCGACTGAGTTCTAATACAGAGGCATTACGATCACCTAAAGCCCAATCCACCCAGGCAAGATTGGAAAGGAATATTTCGTCATTCGGATTGAATGACAGGGCTCTGCGATACAGCGTCTGTGAGCGTTCCAGATGAGCCCGCCCGATTGGGCTGATTGGCTTGTTAGGTACCGAATCGAGAATGGCCGAGTCTAACGCCCCTTCCCGTGCTTCAACCAAAGCGAGAGAGCCTAAAAGATAAGGATCGTGGGGTGAGAATGTAATGGCGGCTTGCAGCGCCTCTTGAGCCTTCCGGAAGTTCTTCTGCTGTAAAGCATCTCGAGCAACTTCAACCTTTTGCTGACACGAGGTCACTAGTCCGTAACGGAATACAAGGTATCCGGTCCACGCAGCGATGGACAGAATGCACACATACAAAGCACCAGCAGGCGTCCCCCAGGTGTTCGAAGGTCGGTTGAATACAAATAAAAGACGCCTAGTGTTCTGGCGGTCCTGGAACTCGCGGGGCTCACTTCTAGCTGTCTCCAGAAGAACTCCGACAAGCAGGAGAACGATCTGATTTGTCAATATTGAAGAATAGGTTAAATCACGAACAGCTGCGGAGACGAAAGTTGCGGTCACGAGAGCACTGACCGCTCTGTCCGCCTGCGAAAACGCTTGGGAAAATAACGTCCTCCAGCAGGAAAACAATGCAAATAGGAATGCTGAGCCAAAGAGTGTTAGGCCGACAAGTCCTTGCTCGCAAATTATGTGCAAAGCTAGGTTGAATGGCTGTCCCACGTAAGGCAAATCATCCTCTTTGGGCCGGAATGCCTCAAATTTCATTCCGAAATTGCCAAGTCCTTGTCCTAAGAGGAGGTGTTCCTGAGCCATTCTTAGCGAGCTCTGCCAAATCAAAATGCGGCCGTCCATGCTTCGTTGTTGAGAAGCCCCGTGCGTAAAGGAAAAGGTCTTTGCTACCGGCGACACAAGTGGAATGAGCGGCAAGGCGGTGACTAGCAGCAGCAGTCCTGCAGCTCCAAGAACACGACAACGGTGTTCTCGATAGATGATCCACATCAGAAACGTGCTGATGATGCACCAGACTGTCGCTGCCATGTAAAGGCCACGCAGAAAGGTGCTGGCAATGCAAATTAGTAGTAAAGCAGTGGCGCCGATTGCCAGCAGGAGTCGAGGAAAAGTTTTTTGTGTCGCCCTAAACCAGGCACTAAGAGGGAAAGGCAATAGTGCGATGAGCGTAGTGCCGAAAGCACCCGGAGAGTTACTGGTCTGCAGCATTAGACTCCAACCTCGAAAGCTCGTCAGGTCATCAAACCCAAGCCGATGCAGAACTATACTGTGTTGAACAAAGCTCAATAGTGTTCTGCAGCCGTACGCCCCTGCCGCGATGGCCGGAATTAGACAGAGGGCAATGTTCTTCCACTCATACCAATCAGTGAGCCGCAGGCCAAGATAAAAGCACAGAGCAGAGGCGAAGAAGAGGGAAGGGGGAACGGCATTGCTCGGGACGTTGGAACGGTATACATCGATTCCCTCTAAGGCCACAATTAGGATCAACACAGTTTCAAGCAAGCCGAAATGAATAGTGCGCTTCCTCAATACGAGCATGACGCTAACAAAGATCACGCTTGCAATCGCGACAATAACCTCAGGAGCTCCAGAAACTGCCAGAGTTATTAAAGCCAATCCGAGAAGAGGAGGGACACGCGTTATTCTCATTCGCCTGTAGTGCTCCCCTCTAATTTCGACAGTTAGAGTCTGTTTTGTAGTCCACCTGCGAAAGCCAAGTCGCCTTCGTGCGGAGTGCGATTCCCGACTCCGCGGTGAGGCCGGTCGTGATTGTACTCCTCGATCCAACGAGCGATCGATGCTCGCGCTTCTTCCAGGCTCCGATACTCCGCCGTCCAGACTTCCTCCTCTTTCAAGCTGCGATGGAACCGTTCGATGTAGCTGTTGCCTTCGGGGTGATGATACGCCGTCCGCCGATGAGTGATGCCGAGCCGCCCCAACGTCTCCAAGAAGCGCGAAGGAGTGAACTGCGTCCCGTTGTCGGGGGTCAGCGTCAAGTTCTTCTCTCGGCTGTGCTCGGGCAGCCGTTCGAGCACGGCCTGCTCCACCGCTGCAAGCGCGTCTTCGGTCCGACAGCGATGCGAGAGATTCCATCCCACGATCTCCCGCGCACAGCAGTCGATCATGCACACCAGGTACGGCCAACCCACTGCAGGACCGCCAGAACCTCTGCTCGTCGAAGTTCCCTCGTACTCATCGCTGTCCTCTTCAACCGGACCTCCTCTGGAGGTCGCAGTGTAGGGGACATTTCTAATGGGGGCTGGAGGCGACATTATCAAAGAGGTTCAACAAGCATATAAAATATGACTTGACATTATTCGCGCGCAGACGTAGCCTCGACGAAGTTTTGGACCCAGAGCCCTCGTATTTGTTTTCCGAGGTGCAGTGTGAATGAACTGGGCAGGCTATGCCGGTTTACCAACTCTTCTTTAACCTCCTCCTCAGCTTGTGCAAACCAGTTGCCACCCATTCGCGCTCTTGCGGTGTGGCTTCAACTGAGTTCTCGTCAACCACTTAGGAGAGGTGCCTCCAAGATTCGCGTACATTACCCCGAGAAATAACCATGGAGAGTAGCAGGAAGGAGACGAGGACATGATGACCAAAGGCAGTTCGGTGAAATTTATCTCGGTTTCGCTTGTTCTATTCCTTGCCGTTGGAGTTCCTGTCGTGACGGAGACGCAGGCGCAGTGCCCACGCTCTTGCTTCGTGCCAAACAACGAAGAATCATTCGAGGTAGGGGAGGACATGGTGAACCGAGAATATGACTTTGAGGCCAATATCTGGGGCAGTGCTGATCCGAGTTACAGCTTTAATGCCAGAACCGTGGAGGAGTACCCAGTAATGATGAACGGTGTTTACGGTGTCGACAATTGTTGGTTTAATGGCTCCGGTTTCGATCCCCTGCCGCCCGTTAACGGCCATTGGACTGTTGGTGGTGGCCAGGAAGCAGGTCATACAAACTATTGGGGCTACGATGAAATAGGTTTTGATAACTCGGAGCTTAACGAAATCCAATACTATGGACCTGCGAACGGCGTTAAGATGCCATGCACGCTTACTGTTTATCAGCAAATGCAAATCGAGTTGTGCGTGAGCAGCTCATTTTATCTGTATAACTATGCGAACACACTTACATCGATGGTGAATGAGAAGGGAAACGACCCCACGGCTTATACCTGCAAACAGGAAGGCATACAGCCTTACAATAAGGTTTGCGGCGAAGTGCAATGAGAGAACCTCTGCCTATGAGAGGGGGTAACACATGCGTAGGATAATCGTTGTCGCCTCAGCATTTATATTTTTGTCGTTTTGTGCTTATGCACAGCAAACACCACAAAATGACTCGGTGATGGTCCGGGGGCGCGTGCAGCATGCTGGGACCTCAGCGACAGTCTTGGCTCATCAGTCCAGGCCTCTGCATTCGGCAATATCTGCCATAGCGGAGGAATATGGTTGGCTCGTCGAATTCGAAGATCCGCCTTATCGAAGTCGTTACGATCTAGTGGACAGTACGGACCCTGAATGGCGTGCCAATCACCCCTTGGAGAAAGGCGTTACGCGGATTGCGGGTGAGGCTTTCCAGAGCCAATATCAAGAAGGGCCGGATCTCGCGACGGCTTCGGGCGAAGAAAGAGTATTGACCAAAGTCGTCACAGACTACAACAAAAGTGGCAATCCGGGCAAATTTGTCGTTCGCCGCGAGAGTGAGTCGCGTTATGCCGTTATCGGCCAGAGCGTAAAGGATGACAATGACAGGGATCAGGAGGTTCCCGCTATCCTTGACACTCCAGTTTCCGTTGCATCTCAAACCCGCGGGGCTAGAGAAACCGTGCAGTTAATCCTGAGCACGCTCTCTGCAAGGACCGGACAAAAGGTTGCATTGATGAGCTACCCTGCGAACATCTTTCGAACTGCGCAGGTTACGATTGGTGGAACTGACGTAACCGCGCGACAGCTTCTGTTGCAGACACTGGATCAGGCCAGTGAACGGTACACGATGAGGTGGAGCCTGTTATTTCGTTTCGACGAAAACACCTATTTTTTAAATGTTACTGTCTGCTCGCAAGTAAACACGGATCCTAACGGCAGGCAATGGCTCGCCCCGGTCCTTCGGTCAAAGCCGTGAGGTCCCGGCGGAGTGCTTGATCAGCTGCAGGGATAATTCAAGCTTTGTAAAAAGCGGTCAGTGAGTGCTCAAGGGGAACACCAAGGTAGAGAGTTTGGGGCCGTGTTGGTCCTTATTGGACCAGATGCTGATACGTTGTTCGGCGAGGTCGTAATGAGGAGATAAATGAAAAAACTATCGAATCAGGCAAAGCTGTTGGGGGGGGACCTCCGTCAAACGGTGAGTGCTTGGAGTTCCGGCGCTCGCTTGTGTGCTTCAACTCGCCTTGGCGTGTTGGTTATAATCTGCTTCACATTATGCTACGCGGCGCCAACTGCGGCTCAATCCACCGCCCTCACTTCTTCTGCGAAGGAGGCAGTATTTCCGAACCTCTTTGCAGCGGGCAAGCGGACATTTCCTGAAATTGGAAACGGACATGTTTGGTCTTTTCGGCCAGTGCTCAGAGCGCCGTCTAATGATGTGATTCACTTGGACTCGCTGGCGGGCGATGCGCAACAAACGATAGGCTTCTGGCTTCCTGCCGCGGAGACTATTTGGATTAGCGGTGTCACGGTGACTCCAGCCGGGCGAATTTTAGTTATAGGTACATACTCCCGCGCAACAGGCTCGTTGATGACCAATTTTGTCGCTGAAGTGGATTCGACGGGACATGTGGTTGCGACCCACGACTTGGGAGACTATGAACCAAGCGGTGTCTGTTCCGCGAAGGATGGAACTATTTGGATGTTGGGCCAAGTATGGAGTGACGAGTTGCAGCAGCGCTCCTATATGATGTTAAGAAACTACTCTTTGACTGGACAACTCGTTAATGCCTACTTGGATCGGGGCCAACTTGAAGTTGCGGCTATTAATTCGCATCCCCAAATTCATAGTGACCGGCCATGGATCCGAGGCACCGTGATGTTCCTCCGTTGTGGAGGTGACTCCATTGGAGCATATGTCGGTGCGGGGCCAGCTAAGACTTGGGTAGAGATACGGGCAGGCGATGGAATGATGCAAACTTGGCGGGCAGAACAACCAAGGGGCGCGAGGATAACCGGTTTTGCATTTCTCGGAACGCATCAAGTGTACGCGAGTTTCGACATGTATGATCCAAATCATTCCGTGACAGGGCGAGGCCTATATAAGCTCGATTGTGGGAGATATGGAGAAGGTATTTGGGCGCCAGTTTCCGGGATGGTATCACCGGTCACCGAGGCACGTGGCTTCGCAATGGTAGTCGGTGGCGATGGGTCTAATGTGGTGTACCTGCGAAACGGTAGTAAGTCTCCCGACGGCAAGCCTTTGTGTTGCCAAGACGCATATTTTAGCATTAATCCAACTCTATTTTGGGGCACACAGGCCGAGTTATCCAAGTAAAGGGGTGAAAGATGGCAAGATTACTTAGCATACAAAAAAGAGTAATTCTTTTTCTCGTGTCCACTGTGCTGTTGGCCTCGCAGATGGTACGAATTAAGTCCTCGCGACCGGGGTCCCAAAAAGGCTTTTTTGTTACATTGCCTTGTGCGAGCGGCAACAAACAGAAAGCGCTTCAGCGGTCTGCGCTCGAATTGAATACTTCCTTCCCATATTTGCACTTACATCGGTTTTCTATCGGTTCTATTGCCGTTTCACTGTTGCCTGGAGCATTTTTCCCTGATGGGAGTAGCCCGTCGGCCCTGACTCCGGAACGCTCTACTGAAGCGGGCTTTCTGTTTCAGTCATGTTCGCCGCAGATCGACACCTGCGAGACCCATCCCGCTCCAGAAGGTTGATACTAAGGCCGACTCGCATCGTATCAGAATCAGAGACGTGAAGTATCTGACGGATGGCAGAACTTTCCACTCGCTCGCGTAAGACTCCTAGGAGATAGGCTGTCATGGAAAACAAAAGGGGTACCAACGCGGTGGTGAACCTTAGCAAATTGCTCTGGCTGGACGATGACGTCATTGATCGACAGGCCCTTCCCGAATGTTTTGGCGATCGCTATCTTTGCGGGCACAATTCTCTCTTTGCCCGGATACGCAGCCTATTTTTTTCGTCTGGTTATCGTTATTCGTGCGAATCAACACAATCGTGGTACGACTATTCTGCTATGTCATTTCTGATGCTACAGGACATTTTTGACTCCAGAGTCGTGCCTTTCACAAATACGACCGCAACTGTGAGGCGAGTTGTAGCGCGCAACCCACTTCTCGAGATGTCCGCGAATTTATTTCTAACTATTTGCAAACACAATCCTACGCTCCACGAATCAGCACATTGCATCGCACACTGTACATTGGCTCCTAGTTTCAACGTACTCGGGCCCAGCTCGAGGAAATCCTCGTACGTGCTCTTGTCTGTTTTGACCGAGGCTTATGCGAATACAGTCGAACGCATGGCCGCCGCGCTCGCGACGACGGAGCCGCTGCGTATTTTTTATATGATGAATTCATTTGTCGAATGCTACGAAGGGACTCATGAGGCGCTGCGAGAAGCTGTCCATTTGTTCGGATGGATTCAGACATTCAATGTGGGCATGCTTGTCTTCTTCTTCCTCAATACTCATGCGGAGGAGATAGATGGGGATATAGCAAACACCATCATACGTATAGCTTTCGATCGGCGTCCACGAGCGGATGCGGAGCTCGCATTCTTGAAAATCCTCGTTAGACAAGGATTTGGATTAAACAGGCAATTCAGAACGGGGACGACACCTCTTTACTTTCGCTATCTCGAATGCGAGAGAGAATTTGAGGAGCTATGCAGACAACCCTTTGATGATTCGTTCTTAGCATCTAGCGGTGTGCTCGACGGTATCTCCAAACTGGCGAATCTCACGTGCACGCAAGTATTATCTGAGGCTCTCTTGGTAAGCTCCGCGTCTGCTCCTGCTTTGGGAGACCCCGAATGGACTCCAATGACTCCATGATACCACCTGGTTTGTATCCTTTGGGAATTGACGAGGCTAGACATCTCGTGTCGTTTGTTCGGGTCGCCCGTGACGATTATCGATGTGTTGCCTTCCATGACAGACGGTTTGTGACATCTAATGCGACAATGTATTCGTTCAATCTGGACGACCTTCTGCTGTTCAATGCGGGCAGCTCAAGTCTCAAGAACCAACGACCCAGACATTACATATTCCATAGCGCCTTTTGCTGTTCGACACTGCTAGTTCGTTATCTGGATCTGATACCCGGGTGTCTCGTTCTGAAGGAGCCTGCTTTGCTTACACAGGTGACCGGAATGAGATACCCCGCCTCACACAAAGCTGCCGAGGTGAGAGCAGCGGGAGAATGGCTGAATCTGCTTCGCTTGTGTTTAACGCTCTATACGAATATAACCGCTGCAGATGAGGTTGTAGTCATTAAAGGTTCCGATGTCTGTACCAGCCTAGGAAAGGTGTTGCTCGAAGAGGATGTTCACGCTCGGATTGTGTACATCACTACTGACTTAAGAACATTCTTACTCTCCGTATTGAAATCGGAGCGTCGACGGGAATTTGCCCGCCAGCGGCTCAGAATTGCCGAACGGAATCCCATAACATCTCCGGTGCTGAGGAGCTTGACATGTAAACCTCGACATGACGCTGAGGTGGCCGTATGTGCCTGGGCTTGCAATAGGATGCATGCCAACTTGCTGCGGCGAACCGGACAGCATCGCATAACGTGGCTCGATGCAGAGCAAGCAGTTGACAAGCCGACCAAGACTGTACAGTTAGTTGCGGCTGCATTTGAGTTGCCGGTTGACAATGAGGAGGTCGCGAAACTTGTGAGCCACTCCTCAGTGTCGTCGGAGTATTCTAAAGACTCATTTCGGACGTACGACCGGAGCTCCCGCCGTACCGAACTGGAGGAAATTGATGCCCGTTTTGGAAACGAAGCAGATCAAGGTATGGCTTGGGCTTTGAAAATGATCGGCAGTTTCGACATTGGCGTTGAATCGCTTGGTAGCATCCACGCACGTTCGATATAGTCGAGTGCTTGGAAAAGAAAGAAGACTGTTAGTAGCCAAGCTGAGGTGATTCATGAACTTCGAAAGGCTACAGGCTAAAGCTGCTCGGGAAAGCTTTGCTGAAACGGCAACTGCCGAGAACGAGCGCCCCCGCCAGGTGGCTGTTCCCAACGGTACAAGCGGTAAGCCAAATCGGGACTGCTTGGGCTCGGCGAGAGACGAGCAATTCATCACGAGTGTACAACCTGCCCAGAACCTACCGTATTGTATCGGGCTGGATTTTTACGAGGAAGCGGAAACACTCCGCGCAGACTTAGAAAAGCGACTTTCCAGCTCCATCGGATTAGACGCCAAGACCAATCCCCTGACCTATTGTTACGCCAATGATTCCTACCGCTGTTTGACAGCCCGCGCGCACCAGATATTTAACCAAGAAGTTATGCTGAAATTTCTCGACAGAATGCGCGGTTGGGGCAAAGAAGCTCTCGGCACATTGCATGCGTCTACTCCGCACGTTCGTATCTACATAAAAGGGTGCTGCCGTGCCATTCTCCGAGACGATGTGGGTGTCAAAGCCCATTATTTGTTTTCGCTCACTCGAGGTGCGAGGGGAAAGGAGTCCCAAGTGAAAATTCTTGTTGGCCCGATCTCTGAGGGAAATAGTCGCTTCAGTGTCAACCGAATACTAAATACTTCGCTTGGCTTCAATCGCCTTCTCATTCACGATGTTGCACAGCCTTACGGCATCAGCGATCCGAGGAGTTCCATGAACCCGTTGGAGGGTACAATTTTCCTAGACGGTTACTTATGGTGACAGATATGGTCGGTTCTTCAACGAACAGCAATCGCGGGCTCGCTTCACTCCCATTCTTGGGTGTGGGGCTCGCTTTTCGACAAGCGCTTGAGCAGCAGATTTGGGCCAATCAAGCATCGGTTGGCTGGCTGGAGGTCACCGCGGAACACTATATGAGTGGACTTCCCGAGTGCATGGAAGCCTTGCGGAAACTACTTCGAGCGTTTCCAGTGATTCCACATGGCATCGAGTTGTCGATTGGCAGCGACGGAGACCTTGATTGTGCATATGTCACATCGCTGGCAAAATTAATCGAAGAGATTAACGCCCCGTGGTTTAGTGATCATCTTTGCTTCACCAAGGCCGGCGGCATTGCGCTGGGTCAGCTTATGCCACTGCCACGCACGCGAGAATGCGCAATGACGGTCGCCAGAAAAGCACAATCTCTTCAGGGTGAAGTCGGGATTCCTTTTCTGCTCGAAAACATCGCTTATTACCTTGATTTACCGAGCGAACTCTCTGAGGCCCAATTTATTTCGGAGGTTATGGAGCATTGTGAATGTGGATTGCTCCTTGATCTAACAAATGTTTTCATCAATTCCTTAAACCACAGGTTCGATACTCTGGTGTTCGTCGATAGTATTCCACTAGAGCGCGTCGTACAGATCCATTTAGCAGGCGGTGAGCCGTCCCAAGCCGTCTTTATGGATTCACACAGCGCTCCGGTACACGAGGAGGTATTCGGATTGCTGCGGTACGTTTCTGACAGGACGCCGAACCTCAAGGGGATTTCGATAGAGCGAGATGGGAACTTCCCCGCTTCGTTCTGTGAACTTGAATGTGACCTCGAAGCTGCACAAAAGATCTCCGCTGTGCTGTACGGGTAGGGCCGATGAGTTTACAGGCTGCACTTGCCTTTGTGCTTGCCAACGATCAGACACGCGAGAAGCTTCGAGATCGACCGTTAGAGGTCCAACGAAACTTCGGCCTCGACGACGAAGAGATGTCCTTTCTCCTCAGCCTCGATCCGAAACGGCTGGCCTTGAGCGCCGCAATTTGCAAGGGAAGGCGCTTGGATAGGATTCGATGGGGGCTTCCAGCCACAATCACTGCGCTAAAGCTCGCCCAACGAGAGAGCCTCCTTAACACTTTTGTCCGCGCAAGTTGGCCCGAGGTCAAGCTAGGCGAAACCAGTCTCGCCCCGAGGGAGTGTCATCTTTTTACGAACTATCTGCATACTTGTGAGCATGACGAAATCAGCGCCGTGCTTTCTAATCTTGCCGACTTCGAGTTGGCTCAACTTGATCTTTCCCTCAGCTGCGAAGCAAGCTTGTGCGCACAGCAGTTACGGGAGCATGCTACTGAAACGCGAACTCTAATTAACGGTCATATTAATAAGATCGATAGCCTGCAAGTCGTGCTTGGCAAGCATGTTCAGCTCAAACGCTTTAACTACGATGTCATGAGTTTGTATCAGACCCTGAGACGCGGACTCCAGTGCTCCCTCCTCAAGTTCAGAGCCATCGACAACTACGTGACATTTGTCAAGAACCTGCAAATGCGCCAATCCATTGTCCCATACCGTACCGGCGAGATCCTCTTCAAAATGCTCAATCACTGCAAGCAGCCCTGCTCGACAGCTGAAATGCTTGCCATTGCGGGGCCAGCAAACGAGCAACTGGCTATTGATGCTCTGCGTGATTCCTTGCACCGAAGTGTCCTCTTATTCCTTCACGTGAATGCTGGGCCGACGGCTCTAGGCCCTACTAAATCGCGTCTCGTCCCTACCTTGAGACTTACGATGTAAATGGCTGTCTGCAGCTTATGCGAGGTCAATGATTTCATGTGTTCAGCGTATGAGAACCCCAGATAAGCGCGAAGCGGCTGTCTCGGCGGCCGACGGTGCTGAAGACGACTATAGCTGCATGAACCTCAACCGACGACAGATGCTCGGGACGATGGGGGTGATGGCAGCTTCATCTATTTGTGCTGGGTCATGTGGATTGGTGATCGGTTGTGGCAATCGCAGAACCCCTCGCATCAGCGTCGATCCGAGGAACATCATGGGCGAAACGATGATCAGGGACTGGCAAATGATTGGTGTATTTCCGGTTGGCCCACACGAGTTGGAGAGCGCCGGATACCAGCAAGGGGCGGCGGGTCTGAACCGGGACTACCTAGCTGAACTTGGCACCAAAGAGTTCGAAACTGATCCTGACACATTCGTGCGAATCGGTCATTCCTCTTGGCTTTATGGGACGAGGAGTGTTGAAGTTCACTCTCGATCGGAGCTGATTGAGCCAACGGAGCACTTCAATATCGGACCGTATGGAATCGTTTATGCGGCCGTTGAGATTGACAGTCCTGGTGATGGGGAGGTCACATTATTTCTGTCAAACACTCACGGGATGAAGGTTTGGCTGAATCACAATCTTATCTTAACGACCGGCTTTTCGTGGGGAGCCCAGAAGTATCAACATGTTTTTCGGGTGAGGCTAAGACGAGGATCAAACTTTCTGCTTGTCAAAAAGAATAAGATTGACAACACCGAATATGCCTATGGCTTTCCGGCCGCATTCTCCGCAGGGTTCAGCTCACTTGACTACGGAAAGCAAATGGTACGACTGCTCTGCCGGGAAATGATCGCTAATACACATAGTGGTTTCTGGCCTGACGGCTCAAACGTCCTTTCTGAAGGCGACGAACTGCGAGTAACGCTGTCGTTATTTGCGTCAGAAACGGCACATGTTGGAATACTTAATTCACACGACAAGCGCGTTTATGAGGAAGCTGTTCCAGCCTTTTCGGGCGCATGGCGCAAGCGACTAAACGGGCTCGCGGACGGACTCTATAACTGTCGGGTTAAATTTGCCTCTGAAATGTGGGAAGACACTTTCTATTTTGGCGATCTCGACAGACTGTTCACGCGATTCCAGGAAAGAAGCCGACATTTTTTCAGTCGCGACGAGGTGGCAATTCAGCTGAATGCGCTTTTGATCCGGTTCAAAATTCTCTTGGACGCCCAAAAACAGAACGAACCTACGATATTTCAGGGTCCAAACATCGTATACGTGATCAATGAGCTTGAAAAGACGCTTTCCGACTTAGAAAAAAGTAATGAAGCATTTAAGGCGCGGTCAGGCACGCATATTCGTGGCTTTCGATCAAAGATTGATGAGCAGGTGCAATACTACATCATACACGCCCCTCCGCAGGTGCTTCACAATAGCTCCCCCTTGCCAGTCCTCATCTTTGTGCCGTTCACAACTGTCGAGAAGAGATCTTTTCTTACTAGTATGCATGTTGCACACCACCAGATTCTCTCGATGGTGGGAAAACTTGCGGATCAAGCGGGGTGCTTGGTTCTATGGCCGGGTGCGCGTGGAATGACACATGGTGAGCCCATTGGTATGGTGGACATCCACGAAGCCTTGGAAGCTGTGAAGAAGGATTACCACGTGGACGAGGATAAGATCTATTTGAGCGGATTTTGCGAGGGTGGAAAGGGCGCTCTCCTGCTGGCTCAGCGATACCCGTCTTTCGTAGCTGGCGTGGCCGTCTGGGGACCAACTCAGATTCTGGATCGTGGCGAGCGACGTAGTCTGTGGATTGACGCGAATCGTGAAGAAAAGCTGCTCGAGAATCTTCTTAACATCCCAATTTACGTCATGCAAGGAGAGGACGATATCTCACCCAACCCCGACGAAACGGAAGCCTTTCTCAGGCGATATACAAATAAAGGGATTGGTGTCGACTATGAGCTGATTCCTGGAGCGGGTCACATTTACTTTGCGACGCATCCAATGCCAAAAATATTCAGCTTCGTTCGTGGCAAAGGTCGGAAGCGTCGAGCAGAGGAGGTCAGGTTCGCAACTGGGCAAGTCAAGTATAATGAGTCCGACTGGATCCGAATAACAGAGCTGCATGAACTCTCGCAAGTGGGCACTGTCAAGGCGACAGTATTGCCTACCAGCGTTATATCTGTTGATTCGACAAACGTCGACAGCTACGAAATCCTCACAGAGAAGCTCCCGTTTCGTACGGCAACAACTGTTTCCATCATCTCGAACGGTACTTTGAAAGAGTGGACCTACAAGGGCGTGGTCTCAGTTAGTCTGCGACCGGACATCGAGGAAGACAAAAAACCTCGGAAGAATCACTCAATAGAAGGTCCAGTTGGACACGCTTTTTGTGATCGTCTCGTTCTGGTGCAGGGAACAGCTGGTAGTGAGGAGGAGAGAACGGCCGTAGCAAAGCTGGTTGATCGACTGCGTCACGAATGGTTAGAGCGGTTTCAAGGGAATTGCCTCTTTAAGAAGGACGACGAAGTCACAGCCGAAGATGTTGCCACCAGCAATCTCCTTGTGGTTGGTGCCGCTACAATCGGCACTATAGCCTTTGCCATTCAAGAGCGTTGCCCCTTGCTAATTGCCCATGACGGACTGAGGATTGCCGACCGGAGTTACCCCAAAGAAGCGGCTGGAGCTCAAATTGTGTATCCTAACCCCTTGAACTCGAATAGATATGTAGTTCTAGTGAGGGCGCGAAACAGCGCGGACTACGATTTTCTCAATACTGACCTTCAAGTGAATGGGTGGTACGACTATCTGGTATGGCGAGAGGGTGGGGAATTGCTTGACGTCGGGTATTTCAACTCTGAATGGAGTCGATTGATCGCGACGTCCTGAGTTGTCGTCCGCAGGAGATTGACCGCACTAAGTTTGTGCACAATCGAAAGTAAAGAGCGGTCCGGCCAGAAAGTTGATTCCGGCGCCTGAACTGTGGTCCTGAGCGAAGGACCGGCTTTAAAGTCCCGGTAGGGAAGGCTTGCGCGCCCACTAGGGCGTCCAGGTTCGTCTTGTTCGTCTCGCCATTCTCGGCGCGCTTGCGAAGTTGTCGGAGAGCGACCTTGCCGAAGATGATCTGAGACGCCTCGGCCACGGTCGCAGATTTTTTGGCCGTCCCCCGCGTTTCTCGGTGAAGCACTGTTCTCAGCGGTTTCGCTCATGATGGAAACTCTCTTCAGCGGCGCTCACATCCTGAATTATTTGCGACGCTTCTTACGACAAGAGAATAATAATCGCATTTGTAGTAGGTCAATCTTCTGGTCAGCGGGAAGAGCGCCCTCCCTTCATCGGGACTCCTCCAGACTGTTTGCCAGCCTTGCCAAGTGCCCCACAGACATCGCGATCGCAGACCCTGCTAGCACTGGTCTCATTCACTTGCGGAGTACGCTTTGAAAGTAGAATACACCCACACTTCGGTCGAGAAGACTGCCCGCAGTGGCCGCTTTCAAATCTGCAGAAGGGACTATCTACCGATGCTGTAACTTTGTGTCCGTGTTCGTTCTCGTTCACGCTCCAGCTCTGGTGAGTCTAGCTTAGTGGGCACACCCGATTCCTTGCGCGGCTCCACCGCAGTTCGGGTAGAAACGTCACGGCCCAGCCCTCCGGCAAGCTGAGCTTTGTCGTTGGTGTAGATGTGCGCGTCGTACCGTCCACGCGACACTGCCACGTACGCCAAGCGACGATTCACGAGTTTTTCTCCTGGCTGCTCGTGTCCACGTAGATGAGTACGCGGTCGGCGGTTTGTCCCTGGCTGCTGTGGCTCGTCACTGCATAGCCGTAATCGAGATGCGGCTTATCTTTGACGTTGAATTCGACGGTCCGGCCTGAATCGAGGCGTACTTGCAGGTTGCCGCTATCGTCGATCTTTTCGATGGTGCCTAGTTCGCGGTTGGCGATGTGTTGTTCCCGATCCGGCGCTGGGAACTGTGCACGCTCGCCTTGACTGAAGCCCCTCAAGACGAAGTCACAAGCGGAGAAGGCACGCCAGAAGTACCCGGAGCGGGAGCGCAAGGCGATTGGAATCGGCGTGATCCGAACCAAGGGTTAGTTCGGTGTTCCTGTAGGAGAGTGGAGCATGAGACACAGATTACTCAATGTCGGGTTCGGAGTAATGTTTATGGCGACGGTCGTCATCGCTTCTGGGAACCGAGAGCCACCGATGCCCCAGCAAAGCACGCCGGAGGTGAAGAACGAAGGAGCGTCGGCAAGCCGAAAAGATTCGATTGGCAAATCCGTCAAAGATTTGAGCGAGCAAATAAATGATTTGAAATCGCGTATTCGTTTGCTCGAAGCACAACAGGAGGAGCTTCGGGGACGGCTTCCACGGGTAGAACGACCTCAATTCTCTGCTGATCTGAGTGGGGCCGCCTCGGAGTTGGCTCGATTCGATTGTGAACCTGACTTCAACAGAGCGCATGCAATGCCGATAACGCAAGGAACGCCAGGTTATATCTTGGAAGGGGCTGCGGCGATGAATTGCACGCAACGTCTTGCCAAAATCACAGAGAAAGCAGTGCGCAGCATCGAGAACCGCTGAATAGGTGGCTTCTTAGAGTTGAAAGATAGCCTGTTACAAATTAGAACCGACCGCGGTCGATCCACTGCTTAACCTCATGCGCAACCGAAAAAGGCTTCGCGGGCGCAGCAGCGAACCGGGCCTCCAGCGCATAAGCATTTCTTTCCAGCGGGATGGCTTCATAGGAACCGCCGCTCAGGAAGCCTCTCACGTACTTGGCAGCGAACTCCGGGCAAACCTAACTTTTGGTACTGGACGACGTGGACGAGTTCGTGGAACAGCAACCTGTCCGTGAACGGCGCGTGCGAAACAATCGTGTCCACGAACGTGATTGCTGCCATGAGTGAGAAGTTTGGCAACGCCGCAGGTTCGAATCCTATCTGGACGAGGGCACTATAGAACGGCGGATTGCTCACGCGGTCCCCAATGAGGACCAAAACTATTGCCGAGTCCAAGGTGGAGGCTGGGAAGAAAGGCTGCATCGCTGCCCTCTGGTGACTGGCGTTCAGAGGCATTGCTCTGTCCCTGTGGGTCTGGCGTTGCTGGTCGATGTATTCGGCGACCTGTTCGACAACCCAAGCAGTCTGGCTCTCATAGAGTGTGGGCACGGGCATGACTAGGCTCACTGTGCCGCCAGCGCAGCCACACCCTCATCACTCAGAATCCGGTCCAGACGCTCTTTAGGTATTCCACCAGCTTCGGCGATAGCTGCTGTCCTGAGTGCAAGCGGAGGGTGGGTCATGAATAATTCAGTGAATCTACCTGACCGGGCGGGCACCTCATGGATTTTGTGCAGGTTGACCAACGCTCGTATAGCGGTTTCCGGGTCGCCAGTAAAGGCAACCGCGAATGCGTCGGCGTCATATTCGAAGCGGCGCGAGAAATAATAGATGGCGATCAGCGGAGCGATAACTACAGCGATTTCGGCGGATGGTAGTAGAGCTACCGCATAATGCGACAACCGAAACAAAACGAGGGACAAAGCAAAAAACACTCCCAGCACCAGCAGCAAATGCTTCCGCCCGTGCTTTAGGCTCACGTGAGCCAACTCGTGAGCCATAACGTAATCAATCTGCGTCTTCGTTAGATACTGCCCAAGGTTGTCCGTGAGGCCGATCGCATCTGACAAGCCATAGGCGTTCGTCAAATGTCCCTTTCCCGCAGGAACGATGTAAACCCGACTAATTGTCACCCCCATGTGGTCTGCCATCTTCAACGCTCGGTTTCGAAGCTCGCCAGATTTCAGACGATTGAATTTCATTCCCTCGGCCCGTCTGAGAAACCCCGTTCCAACTCGGGAGACTATGCCAGCGGTTATCAGCCATACTGTGCCGACAATCTTCCCACTGAAAATGAGCGTGAACCCGGAGGCGACCATCAAGATCGGAATCACAAAACTCACCAATCTCCACCATGCCCGCCGAAGCAATACCACGAACGACCATCGTTGCTTCAGCACAGTTCTGTCTACGACGTAGCAGGTGACGAGAAACAAACCCAGACTTGCAACTGGAAGCAGCCAAAAAAGAAGAGCCTCCACACTAGAACGGTCCCACGTTGCCGGAAATCTCCGCACCAAAGTACCCGGTATTTCGGAGCGCCCGCCCAAATCCCATGTCACCCACCAAGCCGCCACCGTGGCTGCGAGAACAAATCGCCCGAACCCTCGCCAGACTAGCCACGTTTTTGTTTGTTCCCTCGGTCTGGAATGGAGCACCACCCAGCCGAAGCAGATGGTTAGAAGGATGGGAAGAAGCAGAATGCTGCCTGCCATAAAGACAGTCCTTGCCCCTACCCCTTCAGCAGCCAACCCCAGTCTATTTGCCATTACGCGGAAAGTGTAACGCATAGGGGTTGACGGCATTCATCCAAAACAGAATTCTCGGTGGGGCCGTGTTTTTATTTCCTAGTTGAAGACTGATCGCATCCCATATAATCCGCCCCAATGAGGCTGAACTGGATACAGCTTTGGAAGACCCGGACCGCGGATGGTTCGTTTGGCATTGGGTTCGCCATTGGTTTCCTGTGTCTAGCGGCGTCCATCTTCATTTGGCGAATAACACCTTTCATCTCAGATACCGCGCTGTTTTTGATGAAAGTCATAAGTTTTGCCTCAACGGGTCTATTCGGCACCATCGGCGTCTTCACAGATTTCAAGAAGGACGGCAGGCTAACGGAGCCAGGAAAGTTAAACGTTGGTGTCATCGCGCTTTCAGTGCTGATAGGAATTCAAGTACAGACATCAGAGTTCTTGAAGGCAAATCAAGCAGCAGAAAGTGCGCGGAAGTCAGAGCAAGCCGCCAAGGACTCCGTGGAAGTACTGCTCGGGACAACTTCGACTGCGCTTAAAGAAAATCAAAAGCTTTTAGCCGAAGAGGGGAAACTCTTGGACGCTTCGAGTCTCACCAATAAGATGACGCGGGAAGCTCTGCGTCAAGCGGCTCGTAATCTCCAGCCGTTACCCAAAAACCTCACGGCCGAGGTTGTAGTTAGCTTGCCAGTGAATCAGCGGGGTGTGGCCCCCTACGTTGCTCGGCTAAACTCTCTGATCGCAAAGTCTTCATTTGTTCCCGAGGGACCTGGCGATATCGGTCTGGAACTATTCCCAAATAAGGAAACCTTCGATGAGAATTACTTAGCCCGTCTGACTGACAAGCTGGTACTCGAAATCGAATTTGCCAAGCCGTCACAAAACAGAGTGTCTTTAAGACTGGATACACTTTGCGGCAAAGAGGTTGAAGCAGAAGAAGGGTTTGGGATCAGCATGTCTTTTGCTCCAAACAACGGCGAGCGCGGGGTACTGATCTTGTATTGCAAGAATCGGGCGATCGTTGGATTCGATGATCGTTCCTTCCTCAGTCTACTCGATTTCGGAAATGCATCTGTCGTCGTCGAATTGTTCGCCGGGCAGACGGATCGCTGGTCGAGCGTCACTCACTATCCTAGGAGAGAGCATTGGCTTGATTTTAAGGTAGAGGACGTGATACTTTATGCAGACGACAAATTTATTGAACTTGCTAATCTCACCGAAGATTCGTGCGACGGGATTTCCACTTGTTTTACTACGAAGCTTCCTCACGACCAAAAATGGATGACGATTCGTGCTGCCAGAGGTTATGGCCCGCTGTTGCATAAGGCGCACTCACCAAGCCGCTGAAGTGCTAAGGAGGTGATCACAGGACTTCCTCAAACTGTGGTAACTTCACTCTGATGTTGCCAGTGCCGTTACTGTTGACATGCGAACGAAGTCGCATGGTTAAACCCTCGAAGAGATTGGCGTCGAATGGCGTCGAATCGACACTCAAAAAGTGATTGTAGAAAAACGGGTTCGTGAAAGTGCGGGCAGCAGCAGTCAACTTCTGAACCTTATTTAGTCGTTGCGGTAAGAACGACTCAGGGTCTCTATCCGGCTGTACAGTAGGCACCGTCGCTGATGTCCGGTCGCTTTGCACCGTAGTTGAAGTCCGGCGTCTCTGCCCACAGTTGCTTCTCTGGCGGAACTGTCTCCCCATCGCATGACAGCGATCACAGCAAGAAGCGATGTGGGGAGCAAGCCCGCTGTTTTTCGTGGAAGCGAGCGTCAAATGACCTTGGACGACTTTCATAAATCCATCACCGCGAGCGAGCCGCCACGCGGACTCACGCACGCACTTGTCGGGCTTTGGTGGGATGCCAAGGGCGATTGGTCGCGGGCGCACGAGTCTGCTCAGCAGGACGAAGGCATCGAGGGTTCGTGGGTTCACGCCTACCTGCATCGTAAGGAAGGCGATCAGGGCAACGCAGCCTATTGGTACAGCCGGGCGGGCAAGCCCGTGTGCCGGGAGCCGCTCGATGCGGAATGGCTTAGCATCGTCGAAGGTTTGCTTGGCTGACCAAAGAGGCAATGCGACTGCGATGAAACTCACGTTCGAGCAGGTACTCGTTGAGGTCTGGCGGCAGGCCCTCGTAGAGAACGCCAAGACCGTCGAGCTAGGGTCTGAGCGTTACCCTGTTCGGAGCACCCTCAAGCGCGGCCTGCGGCAGGTGGATTTCGTGGTCGAGGGAAAAGAGATTCGCGGTCTGGAACAGAACCCCCAGACAAAATCTCGCTGGGCGCAATTGGCACGGTCAGGCAAGAGGGTGATGCAGTTCCTCAGCGAGGGGCGCTATCTGGCGAACGTGGTCGATGGGAAGATGACTCTTTACGGTAGGTGAGTGAGAGGAGAGGCGAGGGATGGTCAATTTCCCGACGTTTGTGGGACGCGCACGGCGCTCAGAGAGCCGATTCCGCAGCGATTTCGCTGCCCAGACTGGTCGGGGGCGGCTGGGCGCCAGAGGACGGACGATGCGCGGCAGAGTCAAGTTTCCAGGAGACCTTTGCAGATAGCTTCACGCTCCTACGCAGCCGAGGACCGGTCAATGAATAGGTGGATTGAATAGGTAGACGCGTCCATAGACATGTGCTATAGGAAAAGGACTTGTCGTCTATCTTCGCGACAAGAATACTGGCGATTCATATCTGTCGCAGACGCCCTTGCACGGTGAGGCCCGGCGAGTGACGTGGTGGTCTCGGCAACCCGGAGTCTAAGCCAAACCCATGGCCCTTACAAAGGACACCCGAGCGCAACTCAACGAGGCGTTACTCGGAGCGTTTCTTTCCTACGACGACCTCGCCATGATGTTGAGTTTTGGCCTGGATCAAGATCTCAATCGTATCTCAGCCGAAGTAAATAATTTAGCGACGACCACGTTCAAGCTCGTAAAGTGGGCCGAGGCCTTGGATAAGGTCGACCAGCTGGTGATCGCCGCGCGAAAGGTGAATCCAACGAATGCGAGATTGCGCGCATTTGCGGAGCGAGCTGACCTAGCTTGTCAGCTTTCGATTGCAGAATATGAGCGCGTGATTATCCCCGAGGTGGGATTTCAGAATCCACAAGGCTTTCGAGAACGAATGAGTGCGATCGAATTGACTGTGGGGCGGGTGGAAGTTCCCGGTCCCTTGGGAATAGGGACGGCGTTTCTGGTCGGCAGCGATCTTGCTCTCACAAACCAGCACGTCCGCGAAGAGTGGCAACGCCGAGGTCAAGAGGATCGAGAAATTGGCATCCGTTTTGGTTTCTGGAAAAAGAGGGACGGCGTGGAAGTCGAGAAAGGCCGCGCCTACCGGCTGCGCGAGAGCGCGATCGTTCATCATAGCCCGGTTGGAGAATTGGACTATGTACTCCTGCGCTTGGTCGGTACGCCGGGCACGGACCGCGTGGGAGATGCTCCGATCGCGAGCCAAAGAGGTTTTCTGAAACCCGTCGGGCACATTTGGAAACCGGGTGAGCCAATGCTCGTGCTGCAACATCCTGCGGCACGTCCGCTGGAGCTGGCGATCGGCTCTGTGCAGCAGGCCCCGGAGGGAAGCAGTGTAGTGCACAACGCCAATACGGAAGGTGGATCCTCGGGATCGCCCTGCTTCACGGCCAATTGGCAGTTGGGAGCGGTGCATCATTGGGGCTCCGATTCTGCGAACAAGGCGGTGAAGTTCTCGGAAATTCTGAAGGATTTGACCGCGAAGAACCTGATTTCCCAGCTGGCATGATTCTCTATCGATCGAGAACGGAAGACGGAGTCCATTGGCGCTAGGCGGAGAGATGCGGGCTAAGGTGTATGAGGCGATCCTGAAGGCGTATCCGACCTACCAGGAACTCGAACTCATGTTCAGCTTCGAGTTCGACAAGGACCTTCGCCAGATCGTTTCCGAATCAAAAAATCATTCAGACGTAGTTTTCACCCTGGTGCGTTGGGCGGAAGCCCGCGACATGGTTCCGGATCTCATGGCCGGCGCGCTTAAGCGTAATCCGGAGAATATGCTGCTGACGGCCGTCAACGCTATCGTCCAGCAAAGTGCCGCGGGAGCGAGATCGCTCGCGAAATACAAGGCCCCGCAGCCATGGGCGGCCTGCTTGGTTCATCATCGGCGGGTATTCATCAACCGGCGCGAGTTCCGCAAGAGTCTTAGCCGATTGGGCGACCACGACGGCCCACGCATCCTATCGGTGAACGGAACTACAGGTCTCGGAAAGTCTCATTCGCTGCATCTCATCAGCTATGTTGTGAGGCAGACGCCCAACACCGAATTTGGCGAAATCGATTTGAAGCGCACTCCATCGAAACAAGTGCCACCCGACCAGCTCGTGCGCTCGCTGGCGGTGCAGTTAGGTTTTCCGATCAAAGACGACATTTTTACGCAGGGTGCACAGGCGGCCTGGTGGGGGTTCGAACTCGCGGACTGGCTTGCACGCCAGGCTGAAAAAAGTGGTAAGGATTGCTGGATCGTGCTCGACGGCTTCGAGAACTCCGCTGTCCCCGAGCCTACGCAGGAATTCATCCAGCATCTGTTGCAGGCTTGCGCCAAGCGCGATCGGTTGCGGTTGATCCTGCTCGATTTTAGAGAGGATCGGATACCCGCTGAAATACAATCCGTCATCTTGGTGGAGCAGCTGAGGGAAATAAGCGAAACCGAATTGAGACAGTTCTTTGTCGACCTGTATACGCACTACGGTGTTGCGGCTGACGGCGAGGCGGCCCAATTCGCGAGTGAAGTCTGGAACGAGGTCCAAGCGTTGCGCGGAAGCGCTCCGTTCACCAAGAAACTTGCGGAAGAGGTGCTCCGCATCGTCAAGAAGAAGTTCCGGGATGATGGTGACTCGTGACCCCCAAGATGAAGAACCACAAGTCGGAGCAGGTCGCCAAGTTGTCTCCATCTCCGTATTTGAAGGCGGCAGCGGTACTCACTTCGTTCGACCCAGAGACAATCCGCCCGGTAGGCGGGGCTTCACCCGAGGAACTCAAGCAAAGCTTTGAAGAACTGATCTCGAGAAGTACGGTCATCTATGATCGCCACGCAGAAGGGGTTTGGTCATTGCGGGGCGACATTCGGAGGCGAGTCCTTCGCAGCCTGAAGGACCGCCGCGCGATGGCAGCGTGTCTGAAGGCCAATCCGCGGAGACCGAAGACGGGCCTGCAAAAGATGTTCGAACGCTACCTGCGCGATGAAGCGCCGGCCGTTTCCGATCAAACACCTCATCAGCTTTCGCAGACACTGCAAGTGCTGGACTGGCTCGGCGGAATCCTACCCGGCCTGCCGGAACGAGATGAGCTGCGCGATCGAATGGAATGGGATGCGCTCCTTGCGCCTTTTCGGTTTCTCGTGGACGAACATTTTAGCGGACGAAAGATAGAATTGGGGCGTTTGCATGATTACGTAGGGGTCTTAGAGACGGAGTCGATTCTCTCCGCGATTACCCGCACGTTCCGTCAGGTGTTCAACTTGAAGGAAAAGCCGCCGCTACTCGTATGTGGTCCCGGGGGTATCGGGAAATCGACGCTGCTTGCCAAATTCATTCTGAATCATGCAACCGCCAGCCGAGAAAAACGCATACCGTTTGCGTACTTGGATCTGGATCGGCCGAACCTCTGGGCGAGGGAACCGCTTACCTTGCTTGCGGAGATCGCGCAACAGCTCTCGGTACAGTATCCCGAGTCGCGCCATGGATTCACTGCCACGCAAAATGCCATCCTCGCGGAATTGACTCGTGTTGCCCGTTCGAGCGGGGTGACCGGCAAGGGAGCAAGTTCACCGCCATGGCGCATCCGCGAAATTCTCCGCGAGGAATTTTTGCAGGATTTCGGCAGGATGGTGGTCTCGACAGTTGGCCTAGACAAACCGCTTCTGCTGGTACTCGATACGTTCGAGCGCGTCCAGTTTCGGAGCCAAGACCAGATCGAGGATTTATGGGAATTCTTGGATGCTTTACAAAAACATGTGCCACAACTTCGAACGGTGATTGCCGGTCGAGCACCGATGGACCGTCTGCGGAAGCTTCCCGTCGAGGAAATGCCCCTGCCTGAATTTGACCAACCGTCGGCCGAAGCCTATCTCAAGTCTCACAAGATCAGCGAACCCGCGATCACACGAAGAATTCTTCAGCAAGTCGGCCGAAATCCCTTATCTCTCAAGTTGGCCGTGGAAGTGATTGCCGGAGAGCGCAATGAATCGGCAATTCAGGAGTTGGTCCCCAACCGGGTCAATGAGCGTCTCATCCAAGGGATCCTGTATCGTCGCATCCTTCGTCACATCTCCGACGAGGACGTGCGTCGACTGGCGCACCCGGGATTGATCCTACGGCGCATTACACCCGAATTGATTCAACAGGTTTTGGCCGAGCCCTGCGGGGTCCTGGTGCCGGACTACGAACGAGCTCAAGAACTCTTCAACAAATTGAAACGGGAAGTTTCTGTCGTGGCATCCTCCGATGACGGATCGCTGCGGCATCGTCCGGATCTGCGGCAGCTCATGATCCGGCTGCTCACGGCGGATGAACCGCAGAGGGTGGAAGAGATACAACGCCGCGCCATTGGCTTTTACAGTGGCAGCGATGAACCCGTAAGTCGCGCCGAGGAGATTTATCATCGCCTGGCGCTCGGCGAAGATACGAAGTCGGTTTCTCCTCTGTGGCTGCCTGGGGTGGAGCAGTATCTCATGGGGCCATGGGACGAGTTGTCCGAAGCGGCGCAGACATTCCTGGCGTCGCGAACCGAATACGAACTGAGCGAGAGCGTTTGGCGAGTGGCAGATCCGGAATCCGGAGAACGCCGTGCAGCCCGTCGTGCGGAAGAGTTCCTGGCCAAGGGGTTACCCGAGAGAGCGTTGGAAGTGGCTCGTGCGCACAAAAACCGCTCGCCTTTGAGTCCTCTGTACGCCCTCGAGGGTCGTGCACTTTTCCTATTGAGAGAATTTGAGCAGTCGAGGAAGTGCGTTCAGCGAGGGATCGGCTCGTTCGCACAAGCGGGCAAGAGTGTGCCCCTCGATCTTCTGCTCCTCGATTCCGAGCTCGATCGCTGTATAAGTCTCGATGATTGGCCGGAAGCGCGGGTTCGAAGCTTTCGCGACGCCGTACGACGCTACCCCGGAGACATCCGGCTATTGAAAATCGGCATAAATCTATTGATCGCGTTTCAGACGCAACGAGTGCCCCCGGATTCGGTCGAAGAATCTTCGCGGGATTTGACACGCCTCAAGATCCGTCTCACTCCGGTCGAAGTCTGGTCGCGGCGATTGCAGATCGCGCGACAGGAACTGCAGGAAGAATTGATCGGTTGCCTGCGAACCACGAAACTCGAAGTGCTCGAAGCAGAACCGGATTTGGCGAGACGCTTGTTTGCTGAAATCGGCTTGGTCGATCCGCCGATCACGATGGGCCTCATTCGCCGAAACGGATTAGGTAGGGAACTCGCTGCCTACGTGGTACCGCAAATCGCTGAATTTCTTTCCGAGTGGGATGCCGCCCTTTCTGCGACGGGTTCCCGAGAAAGCACCATAGCCAGCTCCGCAGGTCTGCATCTGTCCGACTCCTCTGCGGAGGCTTGGCTGGCACACTTGGAGGAAAGAGAACCGGTGGAAATTGCTCAGTTGGTCGATGCGGCATTAGAGAAACAACCTCTTTCGGAGGAAGTGTTCCGTCAACTCGTTTACCTGTTGAAGCGCGCCTTCCAAAGAAGGGATCGCTACGGAAAAGTTTGAGATGTTCCGTAGGGTTTGCCGAGTATCGATCAAGGCCTCTCTAGCAGCGAATTCATAGCCGCTACGCTACGACCGCAATTGCAACTTTACTCCACGTTTTTTGCTGAGCTGCTAAGAGGCCGAGAGTGTCCATTCACCGCGAGGCGTGAGGTTGGCGGATCTTAGTGTTGTGCTTTGAGGATGAGATAAGAAATCGGCACGCTAGAACGATGAGGACAATCGCAACGCAACGAGAGTGAGGCTCACGAACGGGGCGAGGAGCAAACGATTCGCGACCTTGGTCGCCAGTCTTTGACAAGGTTTTCAGGAATCTCCCAGGACGCGAGCCAACATTCTCGCAACCGATCGTAAGCTGAACAATCCCCAGATCCCGATCGAGGCTATGAGGAAGTCGTAAGCGGCAAAATACCATGCCCAGTCATACCTCGATGCGAACTCGAAGGTCGCATCGGCTTGCGCGGCCTGATGGGGCATACCGGTGGTTGGGGCCGTCGCATCCGCGCCGGCCAACCACACGGTGCTATTGATAATGGTGCCTTTGAGGAGCGCGCGCTTAGCTCATGATTGCGGGTATCGGGTAATTCTGACGGACCAGTGGGGCGCATCCTGCAACAGCTCCGCCTCAGCCAGTTTGCCGTTAGATGTGGGCGAAACGAGCGCCGCGAAATGGGCTCATAAACCCTATTTACTTGCTGGAGTTGAAATCCGGTGAAAGCCTTCCCGCGGAACACCTTCGGCTCGGGGTGTTGAGTTGGGTTGGGCTCCTGCAGGTGGATGGACGCTCGAGCGGATTTCATACCTTCATGCCGACGTAGAATCCATAAAAGCGTGAGCAATTCCTAACATGTTGCGTGAATTGAAGTATTTCCCATTGTTACACCAACTTAGAATTCGATGGGCGATGAAGTCTTTTCGTACCCTGCGCGCATGATCCGGGCTAAAACGGGAAATACGTCCTGCGGGATAGTATATTTCTCGAGAAGCGCGCCGATGACGCTAAACGCACGATCTCCGCCTATTTTTTTCAGAAACGAGTCCCAATCCTGTTGGGTTGACGGGACCTCCAAACCGACGGCCTGCGCGAGCACTCCAGGTCGATGGACGCCCGAGGGCGGGGAAATCATGGAATCCCACTCGACGAGAAATCCTGCAAGTTCACTTAGCATTCGAGGGGACAATGTTTTTTCTAATCCTACATAGTGCAGCAATCTTGGTGGTAGGGCACTGCTTTCATCGCCAAGTTCAGCTGCCACGCGGCGATAGAGAGATGGATGAGATTTGACGTCGCTCTCTGGAATCTCTTCTAGGACTGAGAGCATCTCGAGTTTTAGACTGCGAATCGCTTCTGGGCACGGTGGTCTTGTGGAACGGAGGGACGTGAGACGATGAAGCCCCAGGACGAGCAGACGATGATCGGCGCGAAAATGTTCAGCGAAAAGCCTGTATTCCTGTAAGACTTGTGTGGGCGGCTCGCTCTGCCCAAGTCGTACATCCAATTGGGCAGACAAGATTGCTAGGTTCAGCGCTTCGGTCGCGTGGGGTACCTGTGAAGCTGAGGCCAAGCCTTCGCGAATCGCGTTCCGTGCATCTTCGAACCTGTGCATTCGTGAATAGGTAGTGGCCTCCAAAGTGTACAACGGGCTTGCAGGGCTTCGTTCGATTCGCTCGTGAAGCAGCTCTAGAGCAGGCCCATAGTGTTTGTGACCCAGTAATTCGTTTACGCGACGGACTGCCTGTCGCTCCAGGTCCTCACGGCTTGCCTTGTTCCAGGTCTCTTGGTCAATTTCGAAGCCAATGCGTGACGCAAGATAGGTCTGCGCTCGGGCCGGCAGGTCCCCGATCGAGCTCTGCAGATATTGCTCGACGCCATCCATCCAGCGCTCTGTTATCGTTTCTGGATCTTCGCCGAGCGATAATCGGTGGTAGATTTCCTCTGCCCGGGCGACAACACCGGGTTGCATTTTGTAGAATGCTACCGCACGGCGCTGGATATCCTCCACCTTCGTCGGTTGGTCGTTCCGGAGAAGCTTGAGCATCACATGCCTCAAATCAGGCCGGTGATGTAAGGAGCCATCCTCCGAAGGCGCCAGCAACGCTACCTCCTGCCGCATTCTACGAAAAAGTTCTTCCGCCCGTTTTGCATCCGGGACGCTCACGCCGCAGGGTTCGGCCAGCACATCGCGGAGCAAGGGGGGTGTAATCCGCCGCAAGATGAGCCCAGGGTGAGCAAGCTTCCGAATATCATCGTCTTGGATATGGCCAAGAATTCTCTGGTACAGCAATCCCTGAAGCATTTGATCCTGCAGCCGCCACAAGTACCAGTTGGTCTCCAGGCCGGGGATTCCTTCACTGCGGGGTCCTTCCTTTCGCAGGAGCTCTCCGGCAAGCTTGAGGCTGAGGGGATTGCCACCCACTTGTTTAACCACCTTCGCCGAGACCGCCTCGTCTGTGACGCCGTAGGACAGTAGGAGCGCCGCGGCTGCCGGTGGATCCAACTCCGAGAGATGAACATCGACGGTCTTGATATTCTTGACTCGCGCTCGCCCCGCCAGAACCACCCGCAACTTGGGCACCTGTTCTTGCAGACGGTTAAGAAAGCTCCAAAGTCCGATCACGTAATTCTGACTCCGAAACTGCACTTCCTCGAATGTATCGAGCACGAGCAAGACGGGTTTCTCCTGAACCCCAATCTGATGCAGTAGGTTCTGGAATTCGCTCAGGAATCTGTTTTGGATTTTCTCGCTCGGTGTATTTACCCCTTGGGGCCGTAAGGCTTCTCCGGCGTCCTTTGAACTTGGCGGGCTGATCTCCCGCAACATTTCCTCACGCAATTCGAGGCAGTAATCTTTCTTCTCAGAGTACTGGGTTCCCAGTTGGCGCACGACTTCAGCTAGAAGAGTCAGCGGCTCCTCCGCCAACAAGCCTGGCCGATCGAAATCAAGGTAGGCAAACGGAAAGCGCAAGCTTTCATCCAGTTCTGCATGCTCAAGAATGAACTTGGCCAACAAGGTGGACTTTCCTGTTCCCCCCGGCCCATAGATTAGAAGCGGTGCTCTTTCATTCAGGCTGAAGATTTCACGCACCTGTCGCCTAATAGAAGCAGAAATTGAACTGGGTTCTAATACGCCCACGTACTCTCGCAGTTCGCGGAGTTCCGACTGGCGCCCGCGGAAGTGTTCGTCCGCCAGGGAACGGAAGGGTTTCAAAAAGCTGGCCCAGTCCATCCGGACTCGCACCGTAGCTCGGTCGGGAAGACCATCCAAAATACCGCCCATCCACTCCACCACTTGTAGCGTACTCGAGAGTTGGTCTAGGTCCTGTTCCGGTAGTGGCGGAGCTTGCTCCTGAATGTAAGCCTCCAGCATTTTCTGTAGTGTGTCGTCTGGTCGAACAGGATTGGCTTCCAGGGCCGCTCGCATCGCCTCTCGATCGCCGAGGATTCTGAGTATTTGCTTGCGAACTTCGTTGTGCAGCGTCCATCGCGGTCGGCTGTCTCGGTCATAGACTATCGTGCTTTCGGTAAGCAATTCTTGAAGACTTCCAGGCTCCCCCACAGGCTTCAGTTGTTGTGGGTCGAAATAAGAGAGCACTGCCGCTGCCTTCAGATATCCGGACGCCACGCCCGGAATGTTATTTATCTCTATTATTGTCATTCTGAATACCAATCTCTAGGAGAATAATTTCTTCACATACGTTTCCGCGGACTTGCCGAGCCAAGCTGTACGTTCTGAGGGATCATCCGGGACTTTAGCCAACATCTCGTCCACGAGGGGCGCGATGTCACTTGGACTATATTGCGTGTCGCTATGCGCCAAGATGTTAGTGAAAAATTCTTCAAGGTCTGCCCGCGTCACGGCGGAAATTGATTCGGTCAGCACATTTCCCCTAACATCCGGCGGCAACTGGTTTTCGCTATACTGCAACAGGATCAATCGAAGATTCTCTGATCCGCGGATTGCTTGCAGCATCAATCTGTGGATCAATTCCAATGTCTCCATTGGTATGTCTGGGTGATCGAAGCCGTCTAGAACGATCCAACATGTTTTCCCGCTCTGCCGCACCTCTCCATTAAACCAGTCAGCCAGTTCACGCACCCATCGGGAAGATTGAGACCGCTGCCCGGGAAAGTTGTCGAGCCGAAAGCCCAATTGTAACGCGATGCCTCGCAATAGCTCATCAGGTCCAATCTGGCCGGACGATTGCCATTTCACGTCGACAGCAGCTACAAGGAATTTATCGTCCCAGTGTGTTACGTATCTGATCAGTTCTATAGAATATGACTTTCCGCTTCGCGCCGGACCGTTGACAACCAGGATTCCTTCCGCTCGCGGTTGGCTTAGCTGCGCCAGCGCGTGCCGGAGCTCCCTGCGACCTAGGAACGGCCTGCCACCCGGAATCAAGGACGTTCCGTAGGGATTGGGTGGTTGGTAATGCTTTGACGGCTGGCGCTGCGCAATAGCAAGAAGCAGCAGCGAACAGACTGCCACCAATACTTGATTGGTGGGGTTTCCTTGTAATGCGCCACGGAGGAGCTCGGGAACGCGTCCTTCGCTTTCCGCCCAGCGAATGAGCTCAAAAACTGCAGAAGAAACACTACGGTCGCTGTTTGATAGGATTGTCGCCAGGCTTTCTTCAAAGTAGAAGCGGACCATCATTTCCAGATGATCAAAAGTCGGAAAGGCGGAAATCAAGGCCGCATGCAACTTGGCCACTTCATCACCCGTTAGCAACACTTCTTGTTCTCCTGCATCCTTCGGCTTCTCATCACTACCACCGTCCCGAAAACTGTAAAGTGAGGGCTCGACGAATAATTCCAAAAGAATTGTGAGAATGCTGTTGTATTCGCGATCGCCCGCCAATCTAGGTTCCTTCTATTGTTCGTGAGATTTCTCACCAGTTCACCGTTAAGCCTTTCTCCCGATAGCGTTTTTCCAAAGCCATGAGCAAGATTGGCGCAACTTCTTTTAAGTCAGGGTTGTCTGGGTTACGACTGCGCGCTCCTCGAATTAGAGCCACCGTCTTTCCCTGGCTTTCGGCCCACGTGATCACCCTGTACGTCACCACGTCCAGGTTGCTATTAGAGACAATGGTTGGAAGCTCCGCATCAAGGTGGAAACGGAGCATTATTTCGAGGAGCTCGTAACTGGGGAAGGCAGACAGCAAAGCACAGTGCAGTCGCCTCGCTTCCTCACCGTTCAGCTTCACCTTCTATGCCCCCTTGCCCCTAGAGTGTTGCGAAGCTCGATTGCAGCGGCCGATTTACGTTCCGCTCACGCTTTAACCATGGCAGGCGTTAGATATCCGATAGGCGCACCAGCCTGGGCAGAGCCTCTCTGCTTACGGTCACTTTGACGAACAAAGTCGTTTCGTAATCGGAAACCTCGGGACTATCTAGAGACACACGCTTTGGTGAGATCTCGATCCGGGACACCAGACACTGTTTGGACGACCCTGGATCTTGCACCGAGACGGAACCAATGACCGAGTCCCCGAGTACTTGGTCGTCGCGCTCGAACAATTTCAGTACCCGCGCAAGAAGCATGACTGCATCGCCATTGTAATTGGAAAGGCGAAGTGGGTCACTACTCATATGAGGCAATGGCTTATTGTAAATCGAGGTAGAGACCTTAGTAACACAAGAGATCATTTTAATCAACGGCTATACACCCGACAATTAGTCCGTGGAAGATGATGGTGTGCATGGCGAATTGTCAATTCGCACATGATTCCTCGGGATTCCCCGTCCTGCTACGATTCTGCAATGCGCAATCTTGTTGTTCTTTTCATCCATTTCATCCCCACCCGGGCCCGGTTGCTCGGACCTGGCGGCGTCCGCGCCCTAGTTGCCGAGTTGCTTCTCCTCAAGCACCAATTCCGGAATATAGATGATTGAGTGAATAATTACACAGTATACAAAACTCTAAGTGTCGCCTACGGTTTGGGCTTCGAGCTTGCGTCTGAAAGGTCCGTAGTTGGACGGAATGGACCGAAAATCGAAAATGCAGTTGCTTTCGAAATGGCTGCAACTGTTTGATTCAAGACAGTAAAGTGGCTTATTTGGCGTCGCTTACGGACTGGAAACGCCATTCTTTCCTCATTTAGCTGCACCCAATGTTGCACCCAAAACCGAGTTAGATTGAACTTGTACCGAACACTCCATAAGTTCAATCCGAAAAGCCGAGTTCCGCTTGGGCGAAAGGATTTTGTTGGCTCGCTACGCCTCACCTGTACGACTCTTCCATTCGCGACCGAAATGGCTGTGAATGTCTGATTGCAAGGTAGTGAACGATCCGTTCGAGTGAAAAGCGAGTCGCTGCGCGCGATGATCTCCCTGCTCGCCGCCTTTAGGGCGCTGACCAAGTTTACTCGATCCAGGACCTGTCCTCCTCTGAACTCTGCTACGCCTAACCCATGTAACTTTGTTACGCGATCTGCTGGTATATCATTCATTTCAAAGGTGCTCCACAGCTCGGGCGAGAGATTTTGCACCGCAGAAGAAGGCCCAGCCTTTTGCCTGAGGGGGCGAGTGATTTTGGGGTTGCATTTCTGGATTCATAGTGACGCTAGGGAGAGCGAGCGTGATCGCGCTGATGCGTTAGGGAAACTGGTGGTCGGATGATTACTCCGCAAAAGCGCCTAAATACTGGGGGAGGCCAAGAGTGGAGACCTCTTGACACGCCTTCGGAATAGGTAGAGTGTAGCAACAGTTAATCCCAGCCTGGCATTTTGAGTTGCGACGGAGGCCCCAGCCATGAGAGTCGCCTGCTCATTTCTTCTCTCAGTATCATTGGACTGGCCGAGTTTCGCCGAGTCGCCAACTCAGCCTCCACAACAGTCCAAAGACCAGCCGTCACAACAAATATCGGAGCCACAACCTCCCAAACAGCCGCTTGCGTTTGGCCTAGAAGACAGTACCCCGATTAGGATGCGTCTCACGCGGAATCTATCATCGGCGGATGCCACGACAGGCGAGCAAGTGGAGCCTAGTACGCCATGGATGTACACCGCGTGTCGAGCCACCACGAGGGCGATTGCGACGAACGGTATGACCCAATCGAAGCTGCAGTGAATAATGTGTTTCATCAGCGAGAAGGGACATTGGGTATTCGGAAAGAGCCGATTCAGGACTTGAAAACGATGCTGCGTTCAGTCGAGCGAGATACCGATGCAGAGGAACTTGCCAAGAGCTCCGTGGGAAGAAGGGCCTTGCGGGACGCAATTGATGCTGCAACAAGTCTAGAGGCGCAGGGCAGCATAACTCCTTGGGGTTTGGTCTTCGACGAAGAGTACCCCTCACGGCCGACTGTCGGGGGAGGCACCTGATGTCCAGCAGCAGGGCAATCTTAATCGGGAACGGAAAATTCGATCTTCTGCAAATCCCGGAGCCAGAAAGGCTCGATGAGCTGGACTCGCCAATGAAAGATGTCGATGGCCTCGAACGCTTGTTTAGCTCACGGGACCACGGAAAATTCGTAGTGACCAAGAAAACGAATGGTTATCATTACGAAATAGCGGTAACTATGGATACGTCTCTCGCCGCGGCGAAGGAAGACGACACTGTGCTGGTGTACTTTTCGGGTCATGCTGTTATGAGCGGAGAAAGTCTGTATCTCGCAGCATACCAAACCCGACGTAGCTCTGCCGAGGCATACTCCCTTCCTTTCATGACTGTTCAGAACATGGTTGCAACTAAGAGCGTCAGAGGACGCTTTAACGTGATTGGGATTCTCGACTGTTGCTTTTCTGGAATGGCGAGCAATTCCCTTCCCGAGAGCATTGTCGGGAAGGGTGGATTTTCCTACATTCTGGCCGCCAGCACAAAAAACCGTCCTGCATACGGAGTTGCCGGTGACCACAGTCTACTCACCGAACATATTATCGAAGGGATTAGAACTGGAGCTGCTGACCAGGACTTGGATGGTTGGGTTTGTATGGATGAACTTTGCACATATGTCGAAGCGGAACTTTCGAAGACGGGTCTTCAAACTCCTCAGGGCAGAGCTCTAACCACAAACTGGCGCGACCTACGCCTTTGCAAAACCGACTCGAAACGAAGAAGGGAGAAATTGCGGCAAGTCTTTGACAAACTGAAGAATTTCTGGGACGCGCGCGACATCGACCAACCGCTGTTTTTTGAGTGTCAAGTGCTCATTGACCCTGATTATCGTGTAAATACTGAATTTGAGAAAGACAAACTCACTCTCCTCTATGACTTGATTGATGGAAAGTTGGATATTCGTGATTTTAAGCAGCACTGGGAAGACATCAAGCAAGAGGAAAGGAAAAGTGCACAAGCGATCGAGGAAGTTACGCGACGCGCTAGCCAGCGTCCGGAATCACCTATTACCCGAGCACAGTTGAATCCTGCCTTCGCGTCAAAAGGTTCGCCGCAAGACAGAAAGGTTGAAGATGACAGATAGCGAAACGGTCCGTGGGGCGCTCCGCCCACTCTTCGGGTTGCTTCGGCTAGGCTACAGGCCGACTTTCGCATGGGTCTTTCTCAAGGGACCGCTATTGCTTCGTGGACTTGCCCTCGCCTGTGTTGCTTTGACGTTGTGGGCTGGATACCATTTTCTAAGCGGAGTTTTTGGCACTGATAGATTATTTGTTCAGGCATTAACGGCAAGGGTGAGCAATGAACCAAATGGCGGTCTCGAAGCCCTTGTGTTGCCGGAGTTTAAGCAAAGCTATAAAAGTCAGAACTCCAATGCGAAGTTAACACCGAGTTTTATTGTGGAGCTCCAACAATTCAAGAAACTCTTAAGCGCTGAGACTGAGCGAGTTGGCACGACGACCCCAAGTAATTTAGAAGTTATTTCAATTTCAACTGGGACCGCCATTACCGATAAGTACTTCACCGAGGCTAATTCGCGATCCTTTCTTTTTGTTCCTGGGATCGCCGTTTTGCAAACCAACGTTGCCGATGAAAAGCTCGTGGACGATCAAGCGCTTAAGGACGCTCTGATTTCCAGTCGCGCGCTATATCATGACCTGCAAGTATCAGAGTCAATTGATGATGTGCTTTGTAAGTTGACACAAACGGAAGCCATTACGGCTCCCCCAGCTAAGATTCCGCTCGTGGCTCCGGACGAAATGGCATTGAATCCAACTCCAAGGCAAGCTTACTTCATTACTGCGCGAGGTGTAATGCGGATTTGTGAGGCTGGAACCTCTCGACAGTCCGATTACTACCGCGACCAATTTAGACCAACGATGTTTTTCCCAGATCGGCCATATTTTCGCGAGACACTATCCCAAGGGTACAAACCTATTGAAAACGGGGCCACGCTCGCCGAGTTCTTTCTGACCGCACCATATGTCGATCTTGGTGGGAATGGAGTCGTGTTGACGGCATGCAGGACCCTGTCGTTCGCGACAATTGCCGACAGCGTTTTGTGCCTCGACTTTTCATTCAGCAATACGATGGTCAAGCAGGTACAGGATAAGCTCTCGCATTTAGGGGCTGTGGTCGTTCCTGTTGATTGTAGTTTACAGAAACGAAATGACAGTTCCGTGCAATGCCACACAGCAGATGCCCTGCGTCCCCAGTTCCCGGACTTACGTCATTCCCATGGCGACGATGTCATTTTCTTGCAGAAGACTATGCAAGAAGCTGTGGGGCCGTCCAAGCCGCTTTCGGATATTTTCGGACAAATCTGGCTTGTCCAACAAACGTTTAACGGCGTGCGCTTCACCATACCTGTAGGACAAAGCTTGTCCGATACTGGACGCACGGGGACGTTTCTATTCTGCGACATTGACTTGGGGAGAATACAACGTAGCAATGTAAAGAGAGCAGCGCTCTTTACCACGGCCCTTGGCTTATTGCTATTCTTGCTGTTCTTACTCGTCGTTGACTATGGGGCACGAATGAATGAACAAGAAAAGGCGTTCGATGCAGTTGCGGAAGTCATGTATGGAGTTCCGCTCGCCTACTGCAGAACCGACATCATGTCTTCTAGGATAATCGACTTTAATGAAGAATTCGCGCGGCTTTTGGGTTATCGCTCTCTTGCCGAGGCAAGGGAGGACTTGCGGTTCAAAAGCTTCGCCGACCTAATCGCGACTGAGGAGGATCATGACAGATACAGCCATATCATCCAGGAGCGGAAAAAAGGGTATCCCATAGGCGACTACTCTTTGGTGTTGCAGAAGGTGGCTCGCAAATCCTCAAAGGCGTTACGGAGGGTGGCTCGCAAACCCCCAACAGATGACCAAGCGACACCCGATGAACGTACGCCCTACAACAAGGCAATGGGCACATCCTACGAAGGCTCGGGTGAGAGAATTCGAGTTAGAGTACATGCGGCGGTTGTGCCGACGCCTCAGGACCCGCGAGGCTCATTTCAGCAGGCGTTCGGAATTCTAGTTCCGGAAGGCAAATCTGGCGGACCACGAAGACGGAGTTCGGACTTTCTGAAGGCTGACAACTTCTAGGCGGAAAGAAAAGTTTCATAGCAATTCTTTTGATTTGGCAGTCTCCTCTGAGCGCGCTAATGCCTTCGATCCGCTCGGGACTGGGCGCGTATTTCATCACCGCGCACGATCTGTCGGCGGACCTGGGGCGAGCGTATCGGGAAGGACGGCTGGATCGCCGGATGCGCGTGTACCTGGCGCCGAAAGTTCTGGTGATCGATGAAGTGGGTTATCTAGCGCTGGATGACCTGGGAGCCACGATTTTCTTCCAGTGGGTGAGCGCGCGATATGAACGTGGGAGCATCATTCTGACCTCGAACAAAAGCTACGGAGACTGGGGATCGATCTTCGGCGATTCGATCATCGACACGGCGATCCTGGACCGGCTGCTGCATCACTCGACGACCATCAACATTCGCGGCGAAAGTTACCGGCTGAAGGACCGCCGCAAGGCCGGCCTGGTGACGCCGCGAGGACAGGAGGAGTCGGAGGCCACGGCTCGTTCCTTGGCCTCGGACTCCGTTACGCCCAAAACGCGCCAAAAGACGGCGCTGGGCTCCACTCCGTCCGAGGCCAAGGAGGCCCATTCATGAAGTTCAGGGTGGGGAATTTTCGAGCGGTACAACGGGGAATTTTCAATCGGAATTGACAATACAGCATGAAGACTCTGGAGGGCACGAACCCGAGTGCGCGTGGGGCGCACATATATAAAGGACCAGCGGAAAGTCAATCCGAACTAGGCCGCTCGATTATAACGATGGTGCAGCCCGCCGAGTCGCTCCTGTGAAAGGATCCGACCCGAAGCTACGGAACGAATCCTGCCGTCAGGTGTCTCCTTCTCTCCTTCTCTCCTTCTCAAATCCGAGATGCGTGCGATCCTCATGATGGTAACGAACATATTCCGAGAGCAATCGCTTCAGATGGCGCTCATTCAGCGCAACAATGTGGTCCAGCAGGTCTCGTCTGCAGCTTCCCATCCACCGCTCCGCGATGCCATTCTGCCATGGACTTCGGAAGGAAGTTCGCTTGGGAATGATCCTTGTGGCTCTCACCACTGCGATGACCTCGAACCCGAACTTCTGATCGCGATCAAAGATCAAGTATTTGTGAGAGGCTTCAAATGGAAACGCCTCCCGCAATTGCTGGATGATCCAAACACTTTTCGGATGCTTCATAACGTTTGCGTGCAAGATGTGCCGCCGATCATGACGGATGACGAAGAAGCAGCAGACCACGCCGAACGTAATCGTTGGCACGGTGAAGAAATCCAGGAAGGCCAGCCAGCGCTTGGCCCGGTCAGGATCTCTTGGCGCTCGCTTCATCCAACGGGAGATGGTTCTCTCGGAAAGTTCAAAACCGAGCATGCGGAGTTCCCCATGTATCCGCGGCGCTCCCCAGGTGGGATTCTCAACGACCATACGGAAGATCAATTCGCGAACCTTCTTCGGTGTCGGTCTTCTTCCGACCTGCCTGCGGACCCGCCTCCATGGTAAGGAAATCGGCTTGAATCAGCTCACACCGCCTCAGCCTGACTACTGGCCGTCCCTGCTTTCATCATGCTTCTGTCCGGCGATCATCTTGTCCAAATTGTCCGGTACAAACCGCTCCGCAAATCCTGCGACAAATGACCAGAGCAGGAGTAGCGCGTAACCATTTGGCTTCAAGGACAGACCTTTCACAAATTCGGAGAGGTTATGGACGGATTCTGGAGTCTGGAACTCCGGGAATATGCTACCTTTGAGCACTCCACCGGCAAACGACAGTACAAGAATCGCGGCAAAGATAGCTCCCAACATAGGGGACAGCCACATGAAATAGGAAGCGCTCTTTAACCCGTAAATACCCACGATCGGATCACCTTTGCCAAACTGTAAGTCTTGAAGGCGACGCAGTGAGCTGACATATCCGCCGACAATGCCGAAGTAGATGACTGAGGCAAATAAGCCAACAGAGGGATCCCAATGCCAATATTGAGAGGCAGCAAACAGCAGCCCCAATGTGACCGTATAGCCGATAATCCAAAAAATGCAGTTCACGATGTAATCGATCCGAAGCGCATTACGAAGCGGGAGCAGAGAATAATACCAGTGCAGCAGTTCCAAGATGCGCTGCAAATCTGCTCTTAGCTGCTCGACACTAGCGTCCGCAGCAGGGGCGCTCGACTCCTCATACGCGTGGAAGGCATCGTCTCCGGCGATTTGCTTTAGTCGAAATCGGGTGGCCCATAAACTACGTTTTACCTCCTCCTCGGTCAGGCTGGCGACCAGAATGCGCTCAAGCGAATATAAATCACCCCAGCTTATGTTCTCAGAACCGCTCTGGCGTCGGTGAACGATCTCGTCCGCAATGGAGAGGCTTTTTCCTGATTGTTTATACTGACCAATTAGATGATCTAGGTAAGCAAGGCCGAATCCCGGCAAGTATAGGGCCTTGCGCAGACCCCTGCGGAGCCTCCGTACGTGATTCACATCAGGCGGAAGCGGATCTATGACAATCGGTTGATTCGTCGTTCCTGACATGTACACAAAGGCCTACCAATGCAGCATATCACCGAGAGTTTGCTGATTGTGAATGTGTGATGGTCGCCTTAGGAAAAAGTTGCCGCTTCGATGACAAAGTTCGGATCGCCGTAAAAGCAGTACGCCGCGTACGTATCCTCACCCTCGTTCCCTCCACGATACGCACGTTCTCGAATTTGACGTAGGACTTCCGCCACGGGTACGGGACGCCCCTTATCCGGAATTGCTGCATCGTAGAGCGCCTGGGCGACCTCGTGCGCGAGCGAATCGCGCACGCTCCACAACGGGGCGATCACGCTGCTGGCAAAGAGCTTAATGAATGTCGGCGCGAATCCCGCCGGGCCACCCAGCGCGAGCGTCTGCTGCCCGACCTCGCAGGCGTTCAGAAACACCACCGGCGTCTGCTTCGCAAATGCCATCTTGAACGCAGGCTCTCCCCGGACGACGTCCGGCTTGAGCGAGTCCTTATCTTCTAAGTGGAGGCACTGCGCCGGCGCTTCCGGCGAAGAATTGCCGTGGCCGATGAAGTGAAACAGATGGGGCGGTTGCGCCTTGAGTGCACCGATGATCGTCGTGTAGATGCTCGGCGAAAGCACCGTCGCGTGGAAGCGACGCTTAAGATACCTCGCCTCCTCCTCGCTTTGAGCCAGCACCTTCAGGTCGGTGTTCGAATAATCCGGCGCGACGACCATCATCCGCTCGACGTGGAGCTTTGCGAGGGGCGAGAGATGCTCATCGCTCACCCAGCGGCCCACTGCCTGCGCGACGCCGATGGGATCACGCTCGAGACCTTGGATGGTCTGGTCGCGCGTGGTGGGCGGTACCATTAGTTCCCACGGGATGTATGGTTCGTCCGAGACGACGAGAATCGTCTTGAGCTTGCCCCCCTTTGTCAGCCGCTCGTAAGCGTCCCTGAAGTTCTTCGGCGTCGCATCGAACAGGCTCTCGCCCGCGCCGCGAAGCGCTGCGAGACGGTTCTTGGGGTCGTTGCGGCTGGCGATGAAGTTTGCAAAGAGCGCCGCTACGTAATTCTGGGCGGGCGTGCCGAGATCCCACAGCCCTGGCTCGCCAAGTTCTTCCGCCGTGAGGTGCGGCGATGTCAGTTTCACTCGATAGCACGCAACGCTTCCGGTCTGCCGAGTGACGCTCACCGTCAAGTCCGCTGATTTCACGTTCGCAGCGGCAACCAACCGTCCGGTGGGTTCTGCCGGGGCCACTCCGGCTGTTGTGGGCAGGACGCGCCTAACACCTCCGCAAGGACGGCCGTTGTAGAAAAAGTACGCGTTCAGCGCGGCACCATCGGCGGCAGGGGCGCCCTCGACCGCGACGCGAAATCTCGCCCGTTCGGAGTCCGCCTCGCAGCGCCTGAGCACGAGCACCCGCGAGGAGGGGCCGACCACGCACAGTCCGACGCCCGGAGAAAGGAACACCTCGACGGGAAATTCCTCCTGGCTCAATGGGGCGGGGATCGAAATCTCCTGCGAGATCTCGCCCGTGTACGCAGGGCCTGTGTTGCAGTAAACCTCCACCTCAAACTCCTCACCTACCGCAGGGCAGGCCGCCACACTCGCATCAAGATGCGGTGTACGGCGGAACGGCTCATTAGAGGGAGTCGCTGTCTCAGGGTCGCTGGCGTCCCAGCCTCCCCTAGTTGTTTCCAATCCAATTCGCCTGTCTTCGCCGCCGCCCTTCTCGACGATGCCGCGCTCTGGAGGTTCCGCGCCAGGTCTATAGCGACTCGCGTAGACCCCGACAAATTCTCCGTCGTCGAGAACCACCGCCGGTCCGTCAGCTTCCTCACCCGGCGCTTCCCCGGGGGCAATGACAGGTACCTTTCTATATTCGTGGATATCGAAGAATCGCTTTATCGCGTCCTCATTGTGGCGTGCCGCGTCCAATGCGCCAAACGCTACACATCTGTCGCGAAAATCCGCGAAGTCGAAAGCGTACCAGCCGCCAGTGAACTGCGCGTAAATGGCAACAGCCTCGCACTTGCCAAAAGCGTGCGGATCTTCCGCAAGTGTCAGAATAGCACCGATGAGCCCGCGAACGTCCACATTGAGCACGTGGACGTCCTTCGCCATGAAATAGAGAACGCGTGTGGGCATAAGAGTGAGCTAGTTGATTACTTCGTATGACCGGTTCGCATCGTCGTGCTGCGTCCCATAGTGGGTCTTGCCCCTCTCATCCACATAGTAAGCGCGGATGGTGCCATCGGGCTGAAAATCAAGGACGGTGAAGCCGAAGACAGCCCATCGCTCAATTCCACCGGTCGTAGTGAACGCACTTCGGAACTCGTAAATCGCCGGCTCCTCCACTAGATCGGCGTCGCCGCGCCATTGGTACACCGGGACGCCACCGTGGCCGATGCAGCGGCCAAATTCGACACCCATGTGCGGCTTGTAGATCGCGCAGCGGTGTTCGTGCCCCCAAAACCACGCTCGAATGAGGCCGGCATCGAGGGTCTCCCGCAATTGAACGGCAAGGTTCTTGCTGTCGCTTTCGTACGCGCTGAACAGCTGATGATGGCTTAGCACCATCCCCTTCTTCCCGCGCGCCGCGGCGAGTCGCTCTTGTACCCACGCAGCCTGCCCGTATGCGAGGCTATCGTCTTCGTAGGCTGTGTCGAGGCCGAGAATCTCCCATTTTGGATGCCGGAGGACGAAACGGTTGGATCTCTGCTGTCGCGCAAAGCGCGGATCGCGGAGTACAGTGCTGAAATATCCGCGCCCGCCGCAGTACATGTCGTGATTGCCGTTAAGGCACCACGAGGCGATCGCACCCGCTTGCGCGAGGTTCACCGGCCACGGCGCGAGGAACCGCTCCTCACACTCGTTCTTCCAGCCCGAGTAGTAAATGTCGCCAAGATGAATGACATGTCGTTCGCGGTCCGCCGCTTCATCCAGCCACTTCCTCATTACCTTTTCAGCAAGCTCCTGCGCCCGGGGAAGGCCGCTGCCCCAGTCGCCCACGAGCAGCACTCTCGCGTTTGGTGCAATGTCAAGCGGCTCGGCGGGCCGCTCCGGAAAACTCTCCCTACCGCGGAACCAGCGGAAGCCCTCGGCCGCCAAGCACGCCAGCCAGCGGGGATCTGTCTGCTCGAAGGCACCGAATACGCGTCGGTCGTTGTCCCTCTGCACTGCCATGCCCCGCAGGCGCGTTGCCGTAACCGCCGGCGCGCTTGCAGAGCCGCGTCGATCGTCTTCGCGCGATGGCTCAACCACGGCACCGGGGATTTCGCGCAGATGCTTCTCAAGCGATGACTGTACGATGCTCATCGCCGAATCGTTGCTTATGAAAGCCCAATCCACCAATGGTGCCTCGCCTCGCCGCTCGTCGGACGGTCGCTCGAAGTGCCAGGGCAAGGAGGTCTTTACGGTTTCACGGGCGATCGCCTTGTCGAGCGCATCGGCAACTGAGTCGAGTTCCTCCTTGCTCAAACCGGCCAGCGGATCGCGCGTCGAGCGCCGGTCGTCCGGTGGTATTTTCAATTCCCGCAGGACCGCGCGGGCGGTACGGACGACAAAGTCGTGGTTCAGGACGGATTCAATCATAGGCTGTATGGCCGGCGACGTTTCCAAAAGGGATGAAGAACACCGGGCGTAAAGCGGGCATTGGCAACGTTCCGCTGGTTCCTCCTCCAATACTCCTGCGAAGATGAGGTCGAGCCCTAGTTCAGGTGTGGAGCCGAAATCACGCAGGTCAGTCTACTCTTGAAATAAGTACGCGTCCATCCGCGATCTTAGATGTTCGAGGAAGTTCCTCCGCAGCCGGCATAAATGAGGCTCCTCGGTCCCCTCGAGCCGGGCTTCCGTCGGTGACTCGTGGAGAACAGCATTCGGTACTTTCGCTTGCTCATGGCTTTGTGGAGCGCAAGGAGCGTCGAAGGTTTCAGTACAATTGTGGAACGGAGCAGACGAGTTGGACTTACCAAGACCGCCATCCAGCCGGCAAGGATGCGGTAGTCCTACGCCGATAGATTGGGAGATCGTTCCGGGAGCGATTCACGAGCAGGAGTTGGTGTTTGAGCAGAAGGGACTCGGCAACGAGGGAACGGACGCCGCCAGGTTGGAGTAACTGGGTCAGAATGGCGATTAAGTGGATGAAAAGGACGGCGAGATGACGCATTGAAGAATGGTAGCAGGACGGGTAATCGTAAGGAATTATGGGCAAAATAACAATTTGCCAGGCACATGACGTGCTCCAGCCAATTTTATAACCTGTAACAACCACATGCTCTACTTCTTGATTGACGAGAACCAGAATACGGGGATGCAGCGTCCCGGAGCAGAATTCTGACGCAAGTGGAGAACGAACGATCAAAAGACATTCTCTTCCGGGTATGCGCGCGAGTGCCCGAGTCCTTCCTCCAAATCCGCGTGGAGGGCGCCTCAGGAACACGTCAGGGTCGCACTAATAGAAGTCCCTTCGCGACCAACCTGGCGGATGCGCTTTTCGAACCCGCGGCCCAGAGCATCGCGAGCAAACCCCAGGGCTCGTCAAATCGCGTTTGGCTGTCGTGGATCACTTCTGCCATCTTCTTCTGCAATTCGGCGCGCTGCTTTTCGAACTGCTGGTTGGTGGCCATGCTCGGGGCGCTCCGGCCGGCAAGAAACCGCTGCATTCTTACAATTTCGGCTCCTGCTTTGTGCATGGCATCGGCCCACCAGGTTATCGTGTAGACGTCGCCCCTTAGAACCTGCGTGATTGCGAGCTGATGAGTATCACTCACCTGCAGTCCGACAAGCGTTGCGAGGTTGTTGGTAGGACCGGCACTGAGCGCATCTGGCCAGTGCTGTTCGAGCAGTGCATAACGGTAGCGGTTCGCGTCTCCGTCGTTCGGATCAATGACCGCGAGCATCGCCCTCCGGCCTATATCAAGGTAATGAGCCTCGCCCCAAAGCTGGTCCGGTGCCTGGAAGAACAGCGAGCGGCACGCAACATCATCAAACTCAGTGCGAAGCAGGCAGGTGGACGCGCCGCCGCCAACAAATTGTTTCATGTAGTCGTCGCGTTGGGCGGTTGAAACCAGGTTCATGGCGAGGAACCAGTTGAGATAATCGGCCAAGATCGTAGTTTTGGTATTCGTGTTGAAAGCGAAATGAAAGTTCTTGCTGCTGAGCCCGGTCATGGTGATGGTGTTGGCAACGCGATAGGTGGACGTGAGCATGAGCGATTCGAACAAGGCCTTGTGCAGAGCGTTGCGGCGGCGGTCGGGCATCGTTTCGGCGTTGATGCGAGTGCCAGTCGCGCTGTCCGCGATAGTCAGGTTGCCAGAGTCGGGATCCTGTACGACGACGCATTTGCGAACCAGATCGGCGAGGGAGAGATAATTCACCAACCCAAAGAGATTCAAAGTTAGATTGGTTTCTTTCTTGCGCGTGCTGCTGAGGACACTGCTGATGAGTCTTATCCCAGGTGCGAGTGTCGCGTCATCGCTGCCGGTCTCGATAGATGTCAGCCCGGTGAGATCCCCCCGCAGCGCTCCGCGCAAGGCGATGGTGGCGGCCGCGTCGAGTTGCGCGGGCCGGATCTCGTACTGAAAGGCTGCTTGATCATCTGTGACTTGGGAGAGTGCCAAGTCGAGCGACGCCTGCAGGCTGTGATTGAGACTGTCCTTAATGGCACCTATCAAGGTGGCGATTTCGGCTTTTGAGAGACCGCCATCCTCGAATAATTTCTTGGTAGCATCGTCGTTCGGGTCGGTACTGATTGCGCCAAGCAGAGCCGTCAACAGATCGGTGTCTCCCAAGTCGGCGGTAACTCCACCTGAAACGGTTAGATCGACATTCAGCGTTGTTCCTTTCTGCTTGCAAAAACTGAGTTCGATGGTATCGGCTGATGTTTTCCGGGCGCGGATCTGGTACGAGCCTGTGATATTGAACGCCGCTTTGATCCCAGCCATCGGCCCGGCTTTGACCGCGAGCGTCCCTACATTGAGCGGTAAGTTAATAGACGCCAGCGGGTTCGGGACAGCCGATACTTTGAATCCACCGGAGATTTTCAGGCTGCCTTGACCCGAGACAGTGCAGAGATCGTTCATTCCCAGGAGATTTAGATCGCCGATGTCGGCAGGAACCACGAATTCCGAGATGGTCTTCCCTGTTGCTTCACCTAGAGTCGGCTCAGCGCTCCCAAGTGGAAATGCTTTCCAGTACTCCACGCTGACTGTTTGATTCGCTCCGAAGCCGAAGGTCAAGTAACCCGAAGATCCGCTTAGGCCAAGATTCAGAGAACCCTGCAACAGCAACGACACGTAGCCCGTCTGATCTGGCACGCTGGAGACGATTATGAATGGATCTTTCTCGAACAGGTTGGAACCCTTCGTTGTGTTCACGCGGATCACAGCCTCGAATGCCGGAGTGAGGGAGATCTCCGGTTGGGTACCGCCTAACTGAAATTCGTGCTGCACCTTCAGTTGGAAAGAGATAGGGTTTGGCGCCGCACTCGTGAGTGGTTCCGGCGCGCGCGCGATGAAGTCCGGAGCTACCGCAAGCTGTAGCAGCTCAGTCTTTGCATACTTAATCAGGGAAGATGGTTGCGAAAGATCTATTTTGACGTCCGGGGCCGATTTTCCAAGATCATCCGAAAGTTGAATGTCTGGCATAAAGTGTGTCTTTCTTGGAACCGCAAAATACGCGAACTCGATCCTTTGTTAAGAAGTGATGGTATAGATCGGAGCAAACTCCGGTATTCCTGCTGTTTGGCCCGCGATCCAGCGAAGAACATAAACTTCGGTGGGTTCGGTGAGCGAGTGTGTAAGGGCGTTTGGAATGACCTCGAAGATTGCATGCGCGCCGAGATCTTGATAGTAGTCAATGTCGGGCTCCACCATGACGCACTTCACTCCGCCGACAACGATAGTATCGTTCTCATGGAAGGTGAGCTGGACGTTGGCTTCTCCGAACTGGATCTGCTTCCAACTGGACGTAGCGCCTGGATGAAAGAGTCCGGGATTGTTTTCGACGGCGAACTCACCGGCTGCGGCGGCATTCTTGACCTGATCGATGAGATGGCAATCGCACCAGGCAAAGAAGCGATCCTGCGCGGGGGCATAGGGCGCATCCCAGCGGAGTTGTTTGATGTAGCCCAGGGGCGTGCCCTGAGAGAGGGAGATTTGACTCATGGCCTCTCCGAGGTTGAGGAGGCATCCAAGTGGCTTTTCCATTTCGAGGAGGTTATTGTAGCGCGCGGCACAGCCGTATCGTCGACGTCGCTTTCTAGAAAGGGGTAGTGGGCTTTTGCGACATCCCATCGGGCATCGGCGAAGCTGAAGGCTGGTTCGTCGGAAATGAGCATGATGTCGACCGTCTTCAGGTATTCGTCAGAGAGGATGACAGGCGCGAAGCCTGCCTGCTTCCAGCCCTCGGGCCACACGAGCACAGTGTACTCCTAAGTTATCGAAGAACGGAAGATCGAAGGTGATGTCATTCGCTTCGTAATAGTCTCGGATTTGCTGTGTCCTGTTGCCGTCAGTAATGGTCACCAGAAACTTTGCTGGCGCCGAGAATAGCTGGCGGGTTCCATCGAAGATACAGAGTTGCAGCTTGCTCATAGATCAAACCTTGGATGAAGGAAATTTGTAGCACTCTTTTGCAAATCTTGAGCCCATTGCCAGTCACAAGCTGAAAGGGCCGTTTGACTGCGGCCGCCCGAATGGCCACACCTCTGTAGATATTTTTCGGATGGTGGTTGTGTTTTTGTTGAGACCGATTCGAGTTGAACGAGGAGGATCATAGGCCACTCCTTGAGTACTCTGACGAATACTACAAGCGAGAGTTAATTGACGGATGGTGTACAGTACGCCTTCACGCTCGATAAACCAAGAAATAAAATCATGCACGCGTGAAACGATTTGTAGGTAGGTCTCACCATGTATCAGTCGTGGTTTCACGCGAAGTTCCGTCTCCATTCCAGCTCCTCTCCGTATGCCCGAAGCAGAGGGGATTGGTTAGTGAAACGGTGTCTTCGCGCTTACCAAGTTCCGGATCAAATACCAGTTTGACGCGGCAGGTCTAACGGCCCAGGCTTTGACCGTCGCAGAAGGAGCTCTATGGTAAAGCGAGCGTTCCCCCTTTTTGTTTGCATTTTGGCTTTCGTCGGAGTGGCTCACGGCCAGGCAAATGGAAAACTCCAAATTCACCACATGGATGTGGGGCAGGGAGATGGCGCGGTGCTGATCTCGCCAAAGGGAGAAGTCGTGCTTCTCGATGCTGGGGAGGATTTAAAAAAACGCGATTGCACCAAACCTGTTTCGTACCTCGACCAACTCGGCATCGACCACATCGACGTGCTGTACGTCAGCCACTATCATTTCGACCATATTGGATGCATTCCGGCAGTGCTTGAACAGTTTCATCTTAAAGGCGATGCCTACGATCGCGGCGAGAGCTACCCTGGGAAGACGTACATCAACTATGTGAAGGCCGTCGGGGCCCATCGCAAGACTGGTGCGATCGGGGACTCGATCACGTTGGACAAAAATTCGCCGAATCCTGTTGTGATAACGATCGTTGCGGTGGACGGGAAATCACGGGTCGGCGAGGTCCAGACTTCGAACGAGAACGATCTCAGCCTGGCGGTGGTGGTTTCCTTTGGATCGTTCAAGGAAGAGATCGGCGGAGACCTGAGCGGTGACAACACTCAGATGTATCAAGATGTCGAAACGCCGGTCGCACCTGACGTGGGGAAAATAGATGTGTATAAGGTTCACCACCACTGTAGTTCGCACAGCACGAACGACGCGTGGATGAACGCTACGCAACCCACGGTGGGAGTCATTTCCACGGGAGATGGCAACGACTACGGACATCCCACCGCCGACTGCTTGGAACGCCTCCATAAACACAACGTGAAAGCCTATTGGACCGAGACCGGAAACGGCGGCGAACCCGAGCCAGGAATCGATGTGGTCGGGGGCAACATCGTGATTGAAGTTGCGTCGAGCGCTTCATCATTCACGGTTACCTCGGGAGGGTCGCACGTCGATACCTATCCCATAAATGGGGCTAGCGCGATCGTTCCAACAAACACAGCTCCTGCCGCGACTACGCCGAAATATGCGTGGAGCAAGAACTCTACTCACTATCACTTCGCGAATTGCCGATTCGTTCAGAATATAGCGCCCGCAAATTTGGAGCAGGGCGATGCTCCTCCCCGTAACAAGACACTGCATAAGGACTGTCCGAAATAGAGCCGGTGTTACTACGAAGTTGCCGAGGAGAGTCGATGGCAAGATCGGATGAGGCAAAGAATATCGTAATTTGCTGTGACGGAACGCGCAATGAGTTTGGGAGGCAGAACTCCAACGTCGTGAAGCTCTATCAGACGCTGGTCTGCGATCCCTCCCAACTTACCTATTACCACCCCGGCGTCGGCACGATGGGCGCTCGAAGCGCGCTCAGCCCGATAGGTGAATGGTGGACTCGCGAGATCGGCCTCGCCTTCGGCTACGGCTTTTCAGATAACGTGGCAGATGCGTATCAATATCTCATGAGAGTATTTCAGCCCGGCGATCAAATTTACATCTTCGGCTTCAGCCGGGGAGCCTACACTGCCCGAGCGATTGCCGGGTTGCTTCATCTTGTCGGGCTTCTCACGGAAGACAACGAAGCCTTGATCCCGTATGCAATCAGGATGGCAAAACGCGAGAAAATCGACTTTGCGGTCGCGGCGGCCTTCAAGAAGACTTTCTCTCGTGAATGCAAAATACACTTCGTGGGTGTATGGGACACGGTCAGCTCCTTAGGATGGATCTACAACGCCGTGAATTTCCCATTTACGAGGGCCACGAAAAATCCTGATTTTCATATTGTCAGACATGCGGTTTCCATCGACGAACGGCGAGCTTTCTTCCGAGAGAACTCGTTCGGTGAACCGCACGACGCTCAACAAGACATTCTGGAGGTTTGGTTCGCCGGTGTGCATTCGGATGTAGGCGGCAGCTATCCAGAGTCCGAGAGCCAACTCTCGCAGATTGCCTTGCGATGGATGCTGTGCGAGGCGGAGCTCGCGGGCCTTTTGGTCGATCCGGGCCGGAAGGCGGACATCCTCGGGGGCAAGCAACCCTATGTTCGACCCGACCCCGTTACGAAGAATCAGCACGAATCGCTTCACGGCCTGTGGTGGATCGTTGAAATCTGGCCGAAGATCGTTCATCGCCAAACCGCTCAAGGCATCTGGAAACCTTCAATTCGATTGAACTTTGGTCGTCGTCGCAGGATTGCGCCTGGTTCACTCATCCATGAATCAGTAGAGCAGCGATTGAACGACGCGAAACTTGGTTATACGCCAAGCAATCTTCCTTCCGAGCATAAAATCGTCGTAGATCGTGCCAGCACATGATCCGAAATCAGTGAGCTGACGCGAAGTACCTCAAGAAATGTGAGAAGCAGGCACGTCCGCGCGTTTCGTGACCTGCGGACGCCGACTAAAATACGCGACCCCTACGGCAGCAGCATCGAAAATTCCTATTCGGTAGTCCTCGCTCTCATAGAACTTCCGTTTTGGCGGCAGCCTTGAAGCGAGCGCCGGAAATTGTTTGGCTAAGACTGACGCGACTTCAAACTTGTTGCTCTCGAATCCTACAAACGCCCTGTTCACGTCTTCCCGAGATGGGAACCTGACCGGAATTCTGCGGCTGCGCGCTTGTCTTTCTATCGTCGAGAGCATCTTCGTGTTTTTTCTCACTTCGGGTTTTCTAATCACGATCGCGGAAGGCGTGAGTTCGTCGAGCAATGCGAGAAGTTTTTTCGCTGCCGGAATCTTGACCGCATTAACACCGCGACGAAAACTTTTGATCCCCCAATCGAGTATGCGATTCGGGCCTTCAAGTGGTTTGCGCATTTTGTGCTGCACAACTACGTGAACCTGAACATCGAGCTGAAACTCGCTCTGGGACAGGCTGGGGCTTATTTCGTCCGGTGGACTATCATCGGAATAGTCATCGGTCTTATTTACAAACCCCTCGCTACACCATAATCGTGAATATATCTGTTGTTGTTTTGCGTCTGAAGCCTTGATTGTGGTTTTTAGCCTTCATAGCAGGCAGGCGTGAGCTTTTGGAACATACTAAGCGGTTAGCAGCTTGTTGAAGAATCCAGCGTTGCAGGTACTTGGTTCCCGATTTTATGTTATTTCTGCGTCGTGAAGGATTGCTTTGGGCCGCTCTATCTACTCGCAACGTCGAACCGAAAC
>Ga0210394_10000854_pt1 | contig 55686 bp, 49 predicted proteins | sample IncBWC12MmetaG_FD_160121 | JGI IMG/M metagenome (GOLD analysis project Ga0210394, IMG submission 160121) | Forest soil microbial communities from Barre Woods Harvard Forest LTER site, Petersham, Massachusetts, United States - Inc-BW-C-12-M | ecosystem: Environmental > Terrestrial > Soil >...
TGTGCTGGGATTCCAGTCAATCGCGCAAGTGTCCTCCACCTATGGTAGCGGTGAAGCGCAGACGCTCGTCGAGAACTGCGGCAACACGCTGATCCTGCGGTGTTCCGCAAGCGAGCACGGCGGTACGTCACAGTTCGCTTCGCGCCTCATTGGCGAGCGCGAAGTGCTGCGCAAGCAGACATCGCGCGCGCGCGATCGCGAGCCGGGGTTCGCCGCACGCGGCGGACGGCGTTCCACCAGTACCAGTCAGCAACGGGTTACCGAGGCCGCGGTCCTGCCGTCGGAGCTCGAGCAGCTCCGGGACTGCAGCGGATATCTCAAGACCGCTGCTTCTCCTGTGTGGCTGAAGGTGAACTTCCGGGGCGAGCGCTGAGCGGATGGCCATCTTTCGCATGCAAATCAGCTCGGTCGCGCGCAGTGCCGGCCGCCGGGCCACCGCGGCCGCAGCTTACCGCGCCGGCGAGCGCATTCGCGATGATAGGAGCGGCGAACTGCATAACTACAGCCGGCGGCGCGATGTCCTGCACACCGAGATCTTGCTGCCATCGCAGTTTGACGGCATGCACGTTACCTGGGCGCGCAACCGCGAAAGACTGTGGAACACCGCGGAGCACGCTGAGAAGCGTCATAACTCCCGCGTCGCTCGCGAGTACCAGCTGAGTCTCCCCGTTGAGCTCGACGCTGGACAACGTCTGGGGCTGGCCCGATCCTTTGCGCGCGAAATTGCCGAGCGTTACAAGGTCGCGGTCGATCTTGCGGTGCACGAGCCACGATCCGATGGGGATCCGCGCAATTTTCACGCGCACCTGCTGACCACGACGCGCGAAGTGACGCCTGCGGGACTCGGCGCCAAAGCCGGACTCGACATGTCGCCACTCGAGCGCCGTCGTCATGAGCTGCCGGATCACCGCCAGGAATTCATTAACATTCGCGAGCGCTGGGCGACTCTCACCAATCAGGCTCTGCATGACGCGAACGTTTCGGCGCGCGTCGATCACCGCAGCCTCGCCGCGCAAGGCATCGATCGGGAGCCGCTGCCGGCCATCCCGCTTATGCACCTGAAGATGGAGCAGCGTGGCGTACCCAGTGGCGTGGCCGAGCGCCTGCGAACCGAATATCGCGCGCGGGTGCAGATGCGCGAGCTGCGCGCGGCGGCACGCCTGGGCAACGAACCGCCCGTTACCCGGGCGGACACAGCACGCGCGTCGCGAGACAGCATTGCGCAAGTCACCGATGTAGAGGAAATCCGCCGCCAGGCGCGGGAGGCATGGCTGCTGCTGCGGTCGAAGGAGGCGGACCAGACCGCGAGTCGCTTTCGGGAGTCAGTTCATGGAAGCGACCGCGCGACTGCCGAACATGACACGTCGCAATCTGAGTCCCAGGCGCGCGACGATCTCGCGCTATGAACTGCCAGGAACTTCGCAGTACGCCCGGGAGGACGGCCACATTACATGGCCGTTCGGCTTGCCATTCGTCTCATGCTACGTGTACGCCCCCAGGGCCATGGGACGGGATGCGGAGGCCTCAAGAAGCCTTTGCATCCGGGTGAAGAGCATCGACCCACTCTGGCTGCCGCACTACGCGCGCATCGTCTGCCAAACGAGTTTCCGCGATCGGCGCGTCGCAAGGCTGTTCGCGCGCGATGCGGTGCTGGTGCCCGTTCCAGGCAGCAGCGCAGCGATTGCCGCACGCTGGGCAGCGCTGCAGCTCGCCATTGCCTTGAGCTCCATGGGTAGTGCGCAGCGGGTATGGACCGGTCTGCGGCGGGAGGCGGCCGTACGTAAGTCGGCGACCGCGCCAGAAGGTGCACGCCCCACGGTGTGGCAGCACTATGAGTCCTTTGCCGTGATGGCGCCCGTCATGCCGATGCGCAGAATCGTATTGATCGATGACGTGGTCACCCGGGGCAGGACGCTGCTGGCGGCCGCCGCCCGGCTGCACCACGAGATGCCACAGGCGGACATACGCGCATTCGCACTCATCCGAACACTGGGATTTGTAGAGCGGATCGAGAATGTGACGCAGTGGTGTCACGGAGTGATCCGCTGGTCGGGGGGCGACGCACGGCGTGAGCCATAGTCGAAGCTGAAAATTCCCTGCCGTATTTACATAAGTAACTACATACAGTATGTTCGACCCGGGGATGAAAACAAAATACCGGGGGAAGGCGACGTCATTGGCTCATTTCAATTTGCAAGGCGACCAAACATGAAGCGCGCTACTTCTCGCAAGTCTTCTACTGACTTTCCCAGGGTTCGCAAGACCATTAATGCCGACATCCTGCGGGATCGTGACGCACCAGAATGGACACCTGAGAGGTTCGCGCGAGCGGTTGCGCGTAAGGGTCTCAAGCCTGTTCCCAGGAAAGCGCTCTTGTCGCTTCGGATCGACTCCGATGTCATCGAATGGTTCAGGAGGCAGGGACCTGGGTACCAGTCCCGGATGAACGCGCTGCTGCGTGCCTATATGGAGGCGCACAAATGAGTGTTTGGCAGCGCGGGTAACGGCGTCGGCACATGAAAGTCCGCGAGGTTATTCGGCTCATTGAGAAGGATGGGTGGCGGCACGTGCGCACGAAGGGCAGCCACCGCCAGTTTCAGCACCTCACGAAGCCTGGGACCGTCACAGTGGCTGGTAAGCTCGGGGTCGACGTGCCACCCGGAGCGCTAAATAGTATCCTCAAGCAGTATGGAGTACTTGGTTGTTGTTGAAGAGGGCAAGACCAGCTACGGGGCCTACGTTCCTGATTTGCCCGGCTGCGTCGCGGTCGCGGACACTCGACGCGAGGTGCTGAAGCTCATTCGGGAAGGCATCGCTTTGCATATTGAAGCCCTGCGCGAAGCCGGTGAAGCCATTCCTCCCCCCATCTCGAAGAGCCAAGTGGTCAAGGTTCGCGCTGCCTAACCATCGGGCGCAGCAAGCTGAAGGGCACCGATAACCTCTGGAGAATTCGCGTCGGCGATTGACGTGTCGTCTACGCGCCCGCCCCCAACCGCGGTCAACCGGCTACGGCAGCTCAATCCGGTAAGTCAGCATCGCACCGCCCGATACGGGGGTGATCGTCAGATTGCTCTCCTCCTGATTCCGATATACCCGATCCATCGTGAAGTGCGCGGTGGCCGCACCGAGCGCAGCTCCAGCGACCGTGTCCGACAGCCAGTGCTGGTTATGCTTCAGGCGCTCGTAGCCGGTGAAAATGCCGACGCCGTACCCGAGGATGCGCCGCGCCCAGCGAAAGTCATCACTGCCGGACTCGGCGAGCACGGTGCCGATGGCGAAGGCCGCCGTGGTGTGCTCGGAAGGGAAGGAGCCGAAGCCGCCCTTGCGCCAGGCATTCGGGTCGCTGGTGTCATTGGGCCCCGAACGACCGGCGGCGTATTTGAACACGTAGCCGGCAACACTGCTCAGTCCCGCAGCCTCGAGCATCGCCCACGCCTCGCGGCGCCCGGCATTGTCACCGAGCAGGTTGGCCGAGGCCCAGGTCGCCACGAACACCCCTCCCGCGGGCAGCGCATCCTGCAGGCTGTAGCTGTTGTTGCTCTGGCCCGGCCTGACGAAATGAGTCCGCACCTGGCTGTCCCAGTGATGCGACGCTCCGATCGCCACCGCGACGCCACCGAACAACGCCCAGTCGGTCGCGTTCCATCGCAGCGGCGCGGTGAAATAGAGTTTGATGTCCGAGACCAGACCGCGGTCGGAGGGTTGATCGTATGTCGGGGGCGCCGGCTGCGGCGCCGGGTCGGCGGCCGCAGGCGCAGTGTCATCCGCGGAGGATCCGACGTCGCTCGCGGCCTGCGCGGTGGCGGTGACGGCGCAGGCGGCGAGCAGCGTGATCGCGGCTAGCTTCAGAGCGTGCAAGATTCTATCCCCGCGTGGCACTGGAAGAGGCGAGCAGCTCGTCCACGCGGAACACCGGATAGAGATCCCGCTGAGCGTCCCATGAGGCATGTCGTTGTAGAAAGAAATTGAGTCGCGCTGCGGGATCCGCGGCGAAGGCCGGTTCCTGCGCGAGCTTACGGTCGAATTCGTCCTGCAGCGCTGGCTCTTTCGCCAGCACATCGCGTGCGATCTGTTCGGCCACGTAGGGCTCGAAATACTCCTTCTCCTCGAAGCACGCGTTGAAGAAACCCCAGGCCGCGAAGGAATCGGGCGCCTGGGGCTCGAGCAGGTGCATCAGTAGCCGTGCTCCCGCCTGCGCGATCGGCACGAACAGCGCGCCTGCGCCGATGACGTGTGTCTCGCGCGTCCATTGGCCGGTGAGCTGCACGCACATGCGGCCCTCGAACGGCGCCGGCGCGAATTGCACGCGCGTCGCGCGAAATGCTTCGACGCGGACGCTCTCACTGGTACGCACCGGCTCTGCACTCAGACCGTGCAGGGCCAGCCGGGCACCGATGGCACCCGCCCATGCCGCAGGTACGACATAGCCGCCGAGCGGCGCCTTCACCATCAGTGACGGGGACACGCGCTCGCGTAACGGCACGCGCCAGATCTGCGGCCTCTTGGGGTCGTACACGGTCACCGGCCGTCCCGAGATCGGCGACAGCTCGCGCGTGTAGGCGTAGCCGCGGAAGTCGATCAGCTCGCCGTCAGCCGCATCTTCCACGTCACTCTTGCCCGCAGCCGTGGGCTCGCGCCAGGTCGAGCTGTACTCGAGCGCCACCGACGTCCCCCCGAGCCGCGCGGCATCACGGTCCGCGGCGAGTGCCAGCTCACGCCAGCGGCGGCCGTGCTCGGCGAGGAGCTCGGTGAGCGCGATGATGGTGTTGCGCGTGACGCGCACGCGTCGCGCGTAATCCTTCCACGAGTGAGTCTCGACCAGCACGGTGAACCGATTGCGCTGGGGAAAATAACCGGTGGAGAAACGCGGAGAGTACACCGTGAGGAGAAAACCCGACGCCGGGTCATCGGTACGGGCGAGATCGGGATAGAAGGACAAGGGGATCGAGCCCTGGGCGGCGAGCCGGGCGATGAGCGCATCGCGCAGCTCGCGACCCGCAGCGCACAGGCGCGCCTCGCCCTGATTGATCGGCTCGACCTGCAGGGAAACGTCGGGCTCGAAGTCCGCGCCGTCGGTGACGTGCAGGTCCGCGCACACCAGCGGGTCCCAGGTGCGGATGAGTCCGAGCAGGGCACACATCTCCGGCGCGTCCGCCTTGGCGTAATCACGGTTGAGGTTGAGATTCTGCGCGGTGGTGCGCCAGCCGGTCTCCTCCGGGCCATTCTGGTTGAGCCGGTTCCAGCGGCCGAAGCGCTCGTGCCCGTCGACGTTGAACGCCGGTACGAAGAGGATCGCGACGCGCTCGAGCGCAGCAGGCGCCGCGCTGCCCTCGAGCAGCTCCCGCAAGGCAATGAAGCCCGCATCCTTGCCGTCGCTCTCGCCCGGGTGGATGCCGCCCTGGAGCATGAGGAGCGGTACGGTACGCGGGTCGGCGCGCGAGACGAGGAGTGCGCGCATCGGCCGACCTTCCGCCGAGCGGCCGAATTCGAGGCCGTGCACCGCCTGCGGCCAGGCAGCGGCGAACGCCGCACACAGCCGCGTCACCTCATCGGTGCGCCCGGTGCGCTGAAAATCCGAGTCCTCGGCAAGCGTAGTGAGCGTGGCATCCGGCATCGGTGAATCTTACGGGACGGCTGCGCGCCATGCGCGCCCATTCCCAGGGGGTTTCAGGTGCGGCGGTACCAGGCAACGCCCGCCGCATCCACCTCGCGCATCGCCAGCTGCCGCCCGATCAGGCAGTTGAGGTGTGCAAGGCTCTCGCCGGTGGCCATGCTGAGCATTTCCGCGCCGATGGGGCGGCGGAACAGCACGCGAAACAGGTCGACGGCGCGCCGGGGTGTGGCGAGCAGCTCGTGCACCTGCCGCAGGCGTTGCTCGTGGCCGGCGATGAGCTCGGCAAGGCGTGCGTGCAGACCGCGAAACGGCTCGTTGTGCGAAGGCAGGACCAGCACATCGTCGGGGACGCGTCGCCTGATGCTGGCGAGGGATTCGAGCCATTCGCTCAGCGGGTCGGCATCCGGTTCGGTGGGAAATACCGAGACGTTGGAGCTGATGCGCGGCAGTACCTGATCGCCCGAGATCAGCACCTCGAGCTCCGCACAGTGCAGACACAGATGCTCCGGCGAGTGGCCGCGCCCGACGACCGCGCGCCAGAGATGCTCGCCGATGCGCAGCTCCTCGCCGTCGACGATGCGCCGATAGCTGTCCGGAAGCGCGTACACCGCCTTGCCGAAGCCGCCGAAGCGCGCCCGGTATGCTGCCAGCGCCGCCTCATCCCACCCGGCGGCGTGATAAAAGCGCACGCCCTCCGGCGGCGCGTCGCGCCCGGTGTCGGCCACCAGCATGCGGCAGATGACGTACTCGAGCCGCGTGGTCCACAGCCGGCAGTCGTGCCGGCGGGTCAGCCAGCCGGCCATGCCGATGTGATCGGGATGCATGTGCGTGCAGATGACCCGTACCACCGTGCCGCCCTGCAGCGGGCCGCCGAAAACGCTCTGCCAGTGAGCGGCGGTCTGGGGCGTCTGCATGCCGGTGTCGACGAGAGTCCACCCGCCGTCGTCCGCGAGCGCCCAGAGATTGATATGGTTGAGACCGGCCATCGGCAGCGGCATGCGCAGCCACAGGATGCCGGGCGCTACCTGGCTCGCTTCGCCGGGCGCCGGGGGAGCCTGGAAAGGGTAGCTAAGAGCTGTGGCCGCTGCGGGAGCGCTCATCGAATCGTGCATGGCGGCAATGTAGGGGATCGCCGGCGCGGCGGATAGTCTCTAGCCGGCGGCGGGGGTGCGCCGGCGTGCCGACAGCAGCATCAGGACGGCGGTGTAGATCACCACGATCACCACCAGCCAGCGCAGCCACTCGGTGGAGAGCGAGCGGACGATGAACGCTGCGCACAGCACTCCCGGCACCCCGCCGACAGCCAGGCCGAATGCCGCGGCGGGGTTGTAGCGGCGCGAACGTATGAAGCGTGCTCCGCCGACCGGCATCAGCAACGCGCACGAGCCCATCATGATGGGGAATGCCGCAATCGGGTTCATGCCGAGCAGCGTCACCAGTATCAGGCACGGTGCGTACAGACCCGCACCGAGCATCATGAGCGCGCCGAGAATCCCGTTCACGCCCACGGCAAACCACAGCCAGCCACCGTGCAATGCGAGTGCGCTGCCTTCGGCGGCCGGCAGCCACGCGAGATTCTTCGCCAGCAGCAGTGCCGCCGATATGAGCAACGCGACTCCCATGCCGATCTGGATGACGCGCCGCGGTGCGCGGACCACGAGCCCGGCACCGAGCCAGGCGCCGAGCACCGCAGCGCTGATCATGCTGACCAGCGTGGTGAGATCGAGTGCAATGATGGCGACGAAGATCAATGCCTCGGTGAGGCAGGGCACGGCGTGGCCGACATTGAGCGTGCCCGGGATCTCCGCATCGTCCATGCGCCGCTGCAGCTTGTAGATGGCCGTGGTCGGCGCGAAGCAGCCGATGCCGAGCGTGTCGAAGAAGTTCGTTACCGCGCCGATGGCGACATCGGTCGGACGCAGCTCGCGCATGCGTCCGCGGCCATGTTCCAGGACCCACCAGCGCCGGATGTACCAGAGCGTCACCGCGGCGAAGACCGCCAGGAGCACCTGTACGCCATGCAGTTCCGGCATGGCCGAAAGTAGAGCAGCCGCGGACCGCAAGAGCAATGAAATCCGCATCGGGCGCTCACCGCGCGCAAGATTCGCGCGCGTCCCGCGCTAGAATCCGCACTGCCTCATCCACAGGCGGCTGCCCGCGCAGGTACGAAGAGCATGACACAGGGGACGCATCACTCCGCCGACGATCCGCGCAATCGCGACATCCTGGTGTACGTGAACGGCGAGCTGCGCCCGCGCGGGGAGGCGCTGATATCGGTGTTCGACTCGGGCTTCATTCTGGGCGATGGAGTGTGGGAGGGGCTACGGGTGCATCACGGGCGCATCGCCTTCCTCGACGCGCATCTCGATCGACTGTACGAGGCCGCCAAGGCCATCGACCTGGACACGGGACTGGACCGCGCAGCGCTCACGGCGGCGCTCTACCGCACGCTCGCGGCGAACCGTATGAGCGAAGGGGTGCACATGCGGCTGATGGTCACCCGCGGCCTGAAGAGCACCCCGTACCAGGATCCGCGCGCCTGCATCGGCGCGGCCACCGTGGTGATCATTGCCGAATACAAGGAGCCGCGGCCCGAAGTGCTGGCGCAGGGCGTGCGGCTGTTCACCGTGCACGTGCGCCGCGGTGCTCCCGACGTACAGGATCCGAAGCTCAACTCGCACTCGAAGCTCAACTGCATCACCGCCTGCATCCAGGCGACCAAGGCCGGCGCGGATGAGGCGCTGATGCTCGACCCGCACGGCTTCGTGGCCACCTGCAACTCGACGCACTTTTTCATCGTGCGCGGCGGAGAAGTGTGGACGTCGACCGGGGACTACTGTCTTGCGGGTATCACGCGGGCCAACGTGCTGCGGCTGTGCCGCGAGAACGGCATCAGCGCGCGCGAGAAGAACTTCAGTCTCACCGAGGCGTATGCGGCACAGGAGGCTTTCGTTACCGGCACATATGCCGGCATCGCACCGGTCGTCGAGATCGATGGTCGCAGGATCAGCGCCGGCCGCGGACCCGTGGTCGGGCGGCTGCAGCAGCTGTACCTGCGGCTGATCGAGCGCGATGTCGCCGCGCGCGCAGCGCCGTGAAGCCTTTGCGGCTGGCCACGTGGTCGGGGCCGCGCAATATCTCCACTGCCATGATGCGTGCCTGGGAGAACCGTGGCGACTGCGCGGTCGTCGATGAGCCGCTGTACGCCCACTACCTGGCGCTCACCGGTCTCGATCATCCCGGACGCGAGCAGGTGATCGCAGCCGGAGACAGCGACTGGCGGCGAGTGGCGGCCTGGCTCACCGGCCCGATACCGGACGGCAAGGCGATCTGGTACCAAAAGCACATGACGCACCACCTGCTGCCCCACATCGATCGGCACTGGCTAGGGCAGCTGAGCCATGTGTTTCTTATCCGCGATCCGCGCGAGGTGCTGCTGTCCTATATCAGGAGCCGTCCGCGTGTCAGCGCCGAGGATATCGGCGTCCTGCAGCAGCGCGAGATTTTCTGTTATCTGCAGCAGCTTGGCGGCGCTCCCCCGCCGGTGATCGATGCGGGTGAGTTTCTGCAGGCGCCGGAAGCGCACCTGCGCGCTCTGTGCGTCACGCTCGGGATCTCCTTTACGCCACGCATGCTGCAGTGGCCTCCGGGTCCGCGGCCGAGCGATGGCGTGTGGGCACGCTACTGGTACGAGGCGGTGCACCGCTCGACGGGCTTCGAGCCCTACCGCACGCGCAACCGGCGCGTCCCGGGCGAGTACCAGGGCATCGTGGACGCCGTGATGCCGGCCTTCGAGGAGATGTTTGCGCAGCGCCTGCAGCCCGGCTGATCGCGGCATTGCAGCCGCTGCAGATCCGCCCGCACAATGCGCTCGGGTTTTTTGGGTGCCAAATTGCGTCGCGAGAACACAGGCATGGCTCGCCGGACACTGCTCATCGGGGGTGGCGTGGTCGGACTTGCCGGTCTGGTGGCGGCCGGCGCCATCGGTCAGGCCTGGCGACGCCTGCAGCGCACCTCCTACGACCCGGACTCAGCGCTGCCCGCCACGCCTCCTGAGACCGTCGCGCTCGTCGGCGCGATGCCGTATCGGCGCTTTGGCGCGACCGGACTCACCGTGTCAGAAGTGTCGTTCGGCGCCTGGGCGATTGGCGGCAAGGCGTATGGCGCGGTCGATCGCCAGGACGCATTGCGAGCCCTGGCGCGCGCGCAAGAGCTCGGCTGCAACCTCGTCGATACCGCCATGTGGTACGGAGATTCGGAGCTGGTCCTGGGGGAATTTCTGCGTGGCCGCCGTAGTCGCTGGATCGTGGCCAGCAAATATTCATACCAGCCGGCCGGAATGGTGGCGACCCTGGAGGAACAGTTGCGGCGGCTGGGCACGGATGTCATCGACTTCTACCAGCTCCACTGGCCGCCGCCGGATCGCGGCGCCTACGAGGAGCTGTACCGGCTGAAGAAAGCCGGCAAGGTGCGTTTTGTCGGCATGTCGGTGTATTCGGCGCACGACATCGATCAGCTCATCGACCACGAGATGCTGGATGGCGTGCAGCTGCCCTTCAGCCTGCTGGATCCCGACCCGTTCCTGCTGCGCGTAGCGCGGCTGCGCCAGAGCGGCCTGGCCGTGCTGATCCGCTCCGCCCTGAAGGAGGGATTCCTGACCGGCAAGTTCAAGCGCGACGCCACCTTCCCCGATCCCAACGATCAACGCCATGGCTGGAGCGCTGGGCAGATTGCCAGAACGGTAGATGAGGTCGAGCGACTGCGCTTCCTCGAAGCCGACGCGGGATCGATGGTCCGCGCCGCGGTTGCCTATCCGCTGTCGTTTCCCGAAGTATCGACGGTGTTGCTCGGCACCAAGACCGCTGCTCAGGCCGACGGCAATTTTTCCCAGCTGCCGGGTGCACGCCTCAGTACCCCGAGCCTGCGACGCATACTGGCCGTGCAGGATGAGCTGGACGCAGACGGTCGGCGCAGTCTCCGGGCGCTGGCGCGCCGGCTGGTCGGCCGCAGCTAAAGCGGTACCGGTTGGTTGATTCGTATCGAGCGGATTCACCCGCTATAGGCGCTTCTTGGCCAGCGCCTTGTACAGATCGTTCACCGCCAGGTACAGAGCCTCATCCGGGTGGTCCTTGCACTCGTCGACCAGCATGGCCTTGAGTTTCTCGGCGGGCACGCTGCCGCCGACCACGAGCGGCGCACTCTCGTGACCCACGAGGTTGCGCGCCGAAAACCAGCCCTGCGCCCAGGAGAACATCGCGCCGCTCAGGGCGATCTCGCGGTTGTTGGTTTCTCCGGCGACTTCGACAAGCGTCTTGCACGGCTGCGCGCCCATGCCGAAGAGCGCCGGCGAGTCCCGGGGAGGCGGGGTCGCTGCGGGCCTGGGGGGCGCCGCGCGCACATTGCAGATCACAGCCCCTAACAGCAAGCTCATGCGCGCAAGTGCTGCGCCGCGGATGCGTTGCGACATGCCTCATCCCCCGGTTCACGGCATGGATCCGACCAAGTGCCCGGCGACCGCAGCGGCGAACCACCCCAAGCGATCGGGCACGTCGAATCTACAGTGAGGCTCCGTGACCTCGCCGTCAATCCGCCGCGCGCACCGTCGGTGGGCCGGCAGTGGGGCAGGGTGCCTGCGTAATTTGTCGAGGCGTGGACACGCACGCCCGATCGTAGGACAGCTGCATGATTCTCCTGACAGTCGTATATTACGGCCTGCGTTGTAATCGGGAATGCCGCGTTGGTCCCGCGGTTCAGAAGTTAGAACTCGTCTCGAGAAAGTGGACAAAAGTTCGACAGCTCGGGACAACCGAGCGATGGAGAGAACATGAGAAGGCCAGTGATGCAAACATCGCTAGCGGTCGCAATGGTTCTTTGTTTACCCCCAGTTGCTCAGGCTAGCCTTGCTGGTGCGGACGTTACGGTGGGTGGTTATTGCTGCACCGCGCCTATCCCGGCTGATCTGTTCACCAATCTGGTCACCGGAACCGGTCCCGTCAATTTTCCCGTGGGAGCGCTGCACGGGGAAAATCTCATCCCGGCCAGTATCGACGTGACGGCGAGCCAGATCATTGAGACCTGGACGGTGAGCCTCGCCGCGGCAGGCGGTAGCTTCAACGGCCTGGTTTATGACTTCTCCGGCGGTTCCGCTATTACCAATGTCAAGGTCGACGCCGCGAGCACGATTTCCGCGACGAGTCTTTCGTTCACCGGCGACACCATCGATGTGAATGAGGCGGGGGTAATCGTTAAGGCCGGTTCGGAGCTGATCCTCGATGTCACGACAGCGACTACTTCTACTGCGGTACCGGAACCGGCGACCCTGGCACTATTCGGCCTAAGCCTTGCCGGTATTGGTTTTGCGAGGCGGCGCAAAGCGGACTGAACCCGACGCTGCGATTCGTGTAAAAACCCCGGCCAAGTGCCGGGGTTTTTGTTGGCTGCCGGCCGCCCCTGACACTGACCGGAAGCCGCGCTCACGCTGCGGACGCGCCCAGCGTCACGAGCCCGCTCGCGTCAGCGTCAGCTCGCGGCTGCGAGCCGCGACCCTGCGCCGGATTTGCGACGATAGGTGCCGGCCGTCGCCACTCCCCCAATGCCGAGAAGCAGCAACGCCCAGGTGGAAGGCTCCGGCGCCGCGACGAAGTCGAGGCCGTGTACCGCGGTGAGACCGGTCAGCAGAGGCGTTTCGACAACTCCAGTGACCGGGTTCACCAGGGCGACCTCATCGAAGCTACCCAGCGAGATGATGGGCGTGTTGGGATCGAGTCCGGTGAGTTGAAGGGCGTAGACTTTGTTGCTTCCAGTATCGGTCACATACAGCGTGCCCTCGGTTGCCCCCGGGAACAGCACGTCGTCCATGCCGTTGACATTGACGCCCGCGGAGTTCGTCACGCGAACGTTGGTCACGGTCTGTTGCGCCGTTCCCGGATCGGAGATCAGCGTCAGCCGGCCGTCGCTGGTGACCCACTGGGACCCCAGGCCATCGCCTTCGGATGTGAGCACCAGTTTCCCGTTGGGCGTGCTCTTCAAGCTGTCGATGTCGGGTGGGTTTTGAGTGGAGCTCGTGAACAGCGGATTGGTCTGCTGCGCCGTGAGGATGCTGGTCGTGGTCAGAGTTCCCGACGGGGTGTTGCCCTGGTTGAGAATCTGCAACGCCGGGTCCGTGGGGTTAACCGGGTTGGTGTAGCTGAGGTAGACCTTGCCGTTAAGGAACGCAACGTCGTCGTACCCGCGGCCGCTGCTCGCTCCGTAGACGTAGGGCGGCGAGGCGTAGCTGAGCGGTGCGGAGACGACTCCTGTGCCGGGGTTGATCAGCGACAGCGTGGCGTTACCGTCGTTGTTCTGCAGCGCCCAGACAATCCCCGTGACCGGGTTGAACTTGAGCCCGTCGACCAGGCCGGCCATGGAGTAAGTATGCTCAATGGCACCGCTGGTGCTGTATTGCACGATCGTGCTGGCGCCCGAACCGCCAGTTGAGACGGCGCCATTGCCGTATTCGACCCAGACCGAACCGTCGCCGGTGGTGACGGAATCGGGCTGCGTGGCGCTGACCGCGCCGCCGGTTGCAAAGACGTCGACGCCTTCGACCGTCGGCCCGGCCGCGTGCGCGCCCGTCGCGACGAATAAGGCGGCTGCCAATAGAGCTTTGATGCGGAGCGTCATGGTGTGCCTCCCTTGCATGGATCGCCGATCACAGATGTCGTCGCGTGGTCACGACTGAATCTAATCGCGTTCCATGACCGGACAATGAATGCGCAGCTTGAGCTGCGAAGTCCCGGCCACTTCGGTGTGCTCAGCTCGAGCTATGAACATCCTGCGTCTCGCGCCACGCGCTTGCTGCCAAGCCCAACCCACAGGCAGCATCCCGCGTCTGCAAACGACCATCAAGGCCATCGCGGTCCAAACGGAATAAACCCAGGCGCTTGAGGTCTCCTCTGCTAAGCGGATACGACCGATCGGGCAGCAAGCGACAGGTTGATTTTATGACACGACATGTAGTGAATTTCCTGGCGGCGAGTGCCTTCGCGATGGCCGTGTCGAGCGCGCCAGCAAACCAACCGCCGGGGACAACGCCCGTCAGGGGTGACCCGGTTCACGGTATGTCCTTGTATCAAGCGTGCCAGGGGTGTCACTCCGTCGACGAGAACGATTTGGGGCCGAAGCACCGGGGTGTGGTCGGGCGTCGTGCGGGAAGCGTTGCGGATTACAGCTATTCCGTGGCCTTGCAACACTCCGGTTTGACCTGGGATCCGAGCACACTGGACCGCTGGTTGACGAACCCGAGCGCGCTGGTTCCGGGTACCAAAATGTTCTTCAAGATTAACGACGCACAGACACGCGCAGATATCATTGCGTATCTCGAACAACTCAAGTGATGTTGTAGGAAACAGCCCTCCGTGGCGCGCTGTGTCGTAACGGCCCTGGGTGGCGCGCTTGCCGTCGCGAGCGTCTTCATCGTAAACACGCAGCCGGGCGTAATTTACGAACTGGTGGCGAATTGCTCTCAGGTTCCGCAGAACGTCTGCAGCACACGCTCTGACGGCTGGGGCGGCTGGGCGTACGCGTCCACTTCAGGCTGATCGTCATAGGGGCGCTGCAGAATTCCGAGGAGCTCACGGAAGGGGCGATAGTCACCGCGCTCAGAAGCCGCGTTCAGCGCGGCCTCCACGCGGTGATTGCGGGGAATGAAGGCAGGATTTACGGCACGCATGCTCGCTACGCGTTGGGCGACAGTTTGCGGATCGCACGTCAGTCGCTCCTGCCAATCCCGCAGCCACCCATTTATGTCAGAGGTCGCTGCAAACAGCTCGCGCACCGCCGCCTGCTCGCCGGAGCTCTCAGCTGCCAGAGCAAGCCTGCGGAACGTCAGAGTGAAATCCGCCTCAGAATGCTGCATCGTTGCGAGCAGACGCCTGATAAGATCGGCATCGCCTTCCATGGCCGATGAGAGGCCTATTTTTGGGCGCATCCGCTCGAGGATGCGCGCGTCGAATCGCGCGATGAACGGCTGGACCACTTCTGTCGCGAGACGCACCGCGTTCTCGGGTTCGGGATCGATGAGCAACAGCAACGTCTCCGCAAATCGCGCCAGGTTCCACTGGGCGATAACCGGTTGGTTCGCATACGCATACCGGCCTGCGTGATCGATGGAACTGAATACCGTCTTTGGCTCATATTCGTCCATGAACGCGCACGGACCATAGTCGATCGTCTCGCCCGAGATCGCCATGTTGTCCGTGTTCATGACGCCATGGATGAAACCGACCAGCATCCAGTCCGCAATGAGCATGATCTGCCTGTGCGCGACCGCTTTCAGCACTGCCAGTGCGGGTACCTCGGCCTCACGTGCCTCGGGATAGTGTCGTGCGATTACATAGTCCAGCAGGTCGCGTATGGCGTCCTGGTCGCCGCGGGCAGCAAAGTACTGGAACGTCCCGACCCGGACGTGACTCGCGGCCACGCGAGTCAGCACGGCACCGGGCAGCGTGCCTTGGCGAGAGACCTGTTCGCCGGTCGTGACCACGGCGAGGGAGCGCGTGGTGGGGATGCCAAGTGCATGCATGGCCTCGCTGACGAGGTACTCACGCAGCATCGGTCCCAGCGCGGCCCGGCCATCGCCACTACGAGAGAAGGCGGTGAGACCTGCGCCTTTCAGCTGAAGGTCGCGGAGAATACCGTCGCGCCCTATGAGTTCTCCGAGAAGAATAGCGCGCCCGTCACCCAGGCACGGCATGAAGCCACCGAACTGGTGCCCTGCATAGGTCATCGCGATTGGATTTGCATCGTCTGGCAGCTGGTTACCGGAGAGCATGGCCGCCGCTTCACGCTCGATGGCGTTCGGTTCCAGCCCAAGATCTTCGGCCAGGTGCTTGTTGAAAACGACGAGCTGCGGGTTCGCGACTACTGTCGGATCAGCCCGCGCGTAGAACCGGCTCGGCAACGCGGAGTAGCTGTGTTGGAACCCTAGTCGCATCGATCTGTCCCTGCTTGTCGACGCTCACGGCCGATCGTTTGATGACCGCGCAAGTGGTCGCCTGAAGAATTTAGACGCTCACCCGGCACGGGACCGCCCTGCGGCCGGATGCGAGTGTCGGATTGTTGGGTGGGCGGTACCGGGCTGGAACCCGTGGCCCCTGCCGTGTCGGAGCAATCTAACACCATTTTTGCATCCATGCGCGTCTATATATGTCATTGAAATGCCTGAGATCCCAGTGTTTGTGCCTATGGCTGTCCGGGACCGTTGCGAATAAATTGGGCCGTACTTATGCCGGACCTCGGTGTCGCATCGGAGGTCGCGACGTGAGGGTCGTGCATCCTCTATAGTGCGAGAAAGAAAACCGGTCCCGTTCCACGCATGGGTCCCTACGTCGATTCAGTCACACCTGATGAACTACTACCGCCCGCCACGAGTGTTGCCATTGTCGGAGGCGGCATTGTAGGGACTTCAGCGGCACTGTCGCTCGCTGCGCGGGGAATTCCCGTAGTGCTGTGCGAGAAGGGGTATATCGCCTGCGAGCAATCCAGTCGCAATTGGGGCTGGTGTCGCCAGGCTGGTCGCGATGAGCGCGAGATGCCGCTGATCGTTGAGAGTCTGCGTCTGTGGCGCGACATGGATCGATTGACCGAGAGCGCCACCGGGTTTCGTGAGTGCGGCGTCATGTATGTGGGCGAAACCGAAGAGGATGAGAATCGCTTCCACGCGTGGCTGGAGATGGCGAAGCCGTATGAGATCGGTGCGCGGATCGTGCGCGGTCAGGGTCTCAAGGCACTAATGCCGGGTGCCAGCCGCGCGTATTCTTGTGCGCTGCACGTGCCGAGTGACGGTTGTGCCGAGCCGCAAAAGGCGGCTCCGGCCATCGCCCGTGCCGCGCAGCGCAAGGGCGCAGTCATCCTGGCGCATTGCGCCGTCCGCGGCATCGAACGCACCGCCGGACGCGTGCGAGCCATCGTCACGGAACGCGGGAGCATAAAATGCGAGGCCGCCATTTTGGCTGGCGGAGCGTGGAGCAGTCTTTTTTGCGCAAGCCTGGGCGTTCGACTGCCGCAATTGAAGGTGCTCTCGTCGGTCATGCGTACGGCGCCTGCTGCCGGTGGCCCGGACACGTGCGCTTATATGAACGAATTGGGATACCGCAAGCGGTTGGACGGAGGCTATACGGTCGCGCATGGCACCGGCCACGTCGTGCCGCTGGTGCCCGATTCGCTGCGCTATCTGCGCGAATATCTTCCGACCATCCGCCAAGAAGGATCCACAATCAAGCCGCGATTGAATACGCAGTCCTGGCGCGAGCTCGTCGGTCCGCGCCGCTGGCCCCTGGATCGCCCCAGCCCTTTCGAAAGGACCCGCGTCCTGGATCCCGCGCCAAACAGAACCCTGAATCGCAAAGCCTGGGATGCGATGGTGCGCTTATACCCGCAATTTCACCGTGTGCCGATCATCCAGGAGTGGGCCGGTTACATCGACGTAACGCCCGACGTGGTGCCTTACATCGGCGAACTAGGTGAAGTGCGCGGTCTTATAGTAGCCGCGGGCTTCTCGGGACACGGCTTTGGCATTGGTCCCGGAGCAGGGTACCTTGCCGCCGATCTTGCGACGGAACGCATGACCTCGGTCGATCCGGCACCCTTTCGAACCTCGCGCTTTAGCGACGGATCACCGGTCGTCATCGGTCCAGAAATCTAGGTGCTCCCCCCGGTGATGAGAGCAAACGCAGCTCTTGTTACCGCAGGGGTCCGCCTGGGCTGTCTGCGTTGCGGTGTCGCCTGTGCCGCCGCCGCCGTGCTCCTCGTGGTTACGACGGCAAGCGCGCGTACTGCGCACGCCATGGGCCGGGAGCAGACTAGGGCGGATCGTGTGTTTCGCGGTGGTACCACCCCCAAACTCAGTGCGCGACCTCCACCCAGAGCGGCTGCCGGGGATTTGCCGGAGTGGTCGTGCCCGGACCGTAGCCTGTGATTTGTACGATCACGGTCTCATCCGTGGCCGAGCCGTCCCAATGCAGCGCCCGCGCCGGATGCAGCATGAAGCTGCCGGGTGGCATCGGCACGGCGTGCTTTACGTCGAAGACGTCACCGGTGCCGGCATACCATGTCCCCTGAAGCACGGTCACGTAGCGGGCGTTGGGATGCCAATGTGGCCGATCCATTACGTGCGGCGGAAATTTCGCCCTGATGACGTACAGTCCCGGCTTGTCGGGGTTGCCCTGGAGCGTAGCCATTTGCGCGCCGTGTCCGCCGGGCACGTCCACCCAATGCACGTCATCGGGTGTGATCCGGATGAACTCGGAATCGCCGGGTGGCGCGGCCGCGCTGCTTCCGACGAGGAGAAGGCAGGCCGCAGTGAGGTGATGCGTGAGCTTCATCATCAAGGCCCTCCCAACGTCTTTGATTGGCGGTCGGCATCGAGTGCGCGGATTGGTTTGCTCCCGAATTACGCAGGTCGCGAATGTCGCATAGCAGGCCGATCCGGCCGCGGCACCTGCGGATCAGTTCAATTGTCGCGCCATGGCCGTGAGCCCGCAAACGCCTTTGGTGCGAGACCACTTCGCAACGCAGCTGAACGGGTACGAAGCCGCATCGGCGAGACCGGAAATACGGGCGCGCTTGATCACTGCGCGCTCGATGCGGTGCGAGACGACGTAGTACGAGAGCAATGTGCTACCTTGGCGGGCCTGCTGGTGACTCAGAGGCAGAACCTTGCTTGATTTGAGCGTCGGTAGAAAAATCCTTCCTCCGGGGACAACGAGCACTCGATTGCGGAGTGCGAGCTGCTCCTAAATCAACGTGAAGAGGTGCTCCTCGCGTATGGACAGTGACTATACAGTTCAGCTTTCTCGCGTGGCGGCGAGAGGCGGCGCTCTCGCCCCACTAAAAACAAGTTCTCGTCCCCAAGGACCCGTCTAGACAAAATCCATTCCGCCCATGGAACGCCTGGCACGCTGGTTGTGTCTGCCGCTCTTCGGGTTGTTGAGCGTGGCCGCGGTCCACTTCGAGTGTGCGGCTGGCCAGGATCTAAGTATCGAGCACGTGACGGTCGTTTCACCGGAGCGTACTGGAGAGCTCCGAAACGCCGAGGTCACGGTGCACGACGGCCGGATCGCGATGATCTCAACCAGCTCGCATCCCAGGGAATCGCCGGGCCGGCACACTGGCGCGCAGACGCTCGACGGCCGGGGGCTGTATCTGATCCCCGGCCTGATCGACAGCCACGTGCATCTAGGCGCGATTCCGGGGATGACCGATGAGCAGGAGCACGCTCACCCCGACATCGCCCATGCCGCACGCGAGCAGCTTCCGCACAGCTACCTGTATTTCGGCTTCACCACCCTGATCGACCTGGTCTCGACGCCCGAAGCAATGGCGCGCTGGAAGAATCACGATCCGGTGCCCGACACTTATTTCTGCGGTGCGGCGGCGCTAATGGATGGGTATCCGATGAATTACGTGCCCAAGCCGGCGCGTTACTCGCAAATGCCTTACATGCTCGTCGAACCGCAAGCCGGTGTCGTCCTGCCGCCGGGGGTCGATGCGGCGGCGCACTCGCCGCAGGCCGTCGTTAGGCGAATGAAGTCGGACGGTGCGATCTGCGTGAAGACGTTCTTTGAGCGTGGCTTCGGCGGCGTGCATGACCTGCCCGTGCCGCAGCCCGAGACGATCCGGGCGCTGGTTCGCGCGGCCCACGCCGCGGGACTGCCGGTATTGATGCACGCCAATTCCGACGAAGCGCAGACCTTCGCCCTCGATACCGGCGTGGACATCATCGCCCACGGTCTGTGGAACACGAAGGAGAGGCCGGCGACCGCCGGCAAGCTCACGCCGGGCATGAAAGCGATACTGGATCGTGTCATCGCTGGCAAGGTGGGCTGGCAGCCGACGATTCAGGTCCTGTATGGCCTGCAGAACCTATTCAACACGGAGTTTCTCTCCGACCCGATGCTGGCCCGAGTGCTGCCGCGGAGTCTGATCGACTGGTACGCAACTCCCGAGGGACAATGGTTTCACGACGACGTAGCTGCAGACCTCGCGAAGAGCCATCCGAGCGCTCCCAAAGCGGCACTGCGCGTCAACCTTTCGGGTGCCATCGGCACCGTCGAGGCAGCCACGGGATACCTAGCGAGTCACGGGGCTCGGTTGCTCTTTGGAACGGATACTCCGAGTGCTCCAACTTACGCCAATCCGCCGGGACTGAATGCCTGGATGGAGATGCATAACCTGGTCGATGCGGGCGTGACGCCGGCACAGATCTTTGAGATGGCGACGCAGAGCAGCGCGCGAGCCTTGAAGCTGGACCACGAGATCGGCACGGTGCAGGTCGGCAAGCGTGCCAATCTGTTGTTGGTTCACGCTGACCCCAGGGAAACCGTTCAGGCGTACGCCGAAATCGTCAAGGTGATACTCGGTGGCCGGGTACTCGATCCGAGCACGCTGGCAGCCGATCATGGTCAGTGAGTGCGGAGTCGACGGGCTGGAACCCGACCGGGCACAGCGCGCTCGAGGCGGTCCGCCCGGCGAGCACGGCTATCTTAGGCAGTTGCCTCGCCCGCAACGACTAGGTTGTGGACGCAGGGTGCAGCGTCTCCACCAGGATCGACACGTCTGCATCCGTCGTCTCGCCATGCGTAACGCAGATGCGGATCACGTCCTGCTCCTCGAAGCGGGCGAGCGACACCCAGGCGCGCCCTGACTTCAGAACTCGCTCGACGACCGTCCGCGGATCCCCCAATGCAGGCGGCGGCACCACCGTGAGCAATGCGAGCGGTGAATCATTCACGACGGACCAGTCTCTGCGTTCAAGCTCCCTGCGGATCTGCGCGGTCTGCGCGACCGCGCGTTCGATATGGGCGGCGTGCCCGGCCCAACCGGCCGACGCCAGCGACAGGAACAGTCGCAGCCCGACGAAGCGGCGCGACCACTGCACGGAATTCATGTAGGGATCGAGGGAAAGTTCGTGCGATGGCATGTAACTCGCCGCAACTTGAAATGTCGCGGCCAGTGTCGCCGGGTCTCGAACCAGAATCATGCCGCATCCCATGGTCGTCGCGAACCACTTGTGAGCATCGATCGTCGCCGAATCGGCGCGCTCGAGTCCGGCAACCGCGCCGCGCAGACGTTGCGAGGCGACTATAGCCCCACCCCAGGCGGCATCCACGTGGTACCACAGCCCGTGCTGTGCGGCGAGGTCAGCGCACGCGTTCAATGGATCGACCATGCCCGCGTTGGTCGTGCCTGCCGAGGCGACGATGAGAAAAGGCGCACAGCCGTCGGCGAGATCCTGGGCAATCGCGTCAGCCAGCGCGGCTGCTGACAGCCGCCCGCGACCATCGGTCGCTACCAGGCGCGCGGCCGAGCGGCCAATGCCTGCCTGGTGCGCAATCTTGATCCAGCTGCGATGACATTCTTTGGAGGTATAGAACACCGGTTGTCCGGGAAACGCTCGCGCACCATCGCGCCCGAATGCGGGATGAGCGCGGGTAAGCGCACAAAGCAGCGCCGTGTAGTTCGCTTCGGATCCACCCGAGGTGAAGTGCCCGCCCGCGCCAGCGGGGAAACCCGCACGTTGCGCCATGCTGCGGATCACGTGCGCCTCCAGCGCCACCGCGGCGGGAGAGGTGGCGGAGCTTGCGACCTGCGGATTAAACGAATTCACGATCCGGTCGGCACACTGCGCGGGGAAGGTGGGCGCCGGATTGAACAGTCCGAAGTAGCGCGGATGCGTCAGGTGGACCACACCGTGTTCGAGCATGGCGATCGACCAGTCGAGTAGCTCCGTCAGCGGCTGCGCCGTGCTGAAATCGAACTGCGCAAGCTCCTGGCGGAAAGCGTCGATATTCAACGTCGGTGTTGCAGAACCCGCGCACACCCGGTCCTGCGCCAGTGCCAGTGCCCGCGTCAGGTAGTCATCGATTTCCTGCCGTTGCCCGTGCGCCGGAAACAGCGCGGCATCGGGCGCGCTGATGGGGCAATCACTGATCGAGTTGGTCATCTTGCCTCGCTGAACACGCCGCAAAGACGCCTCAGACCTCAACGGCGGCGAACGCCCCTTCGAGCGCATCGCACAGCAGATCGAGCTGCAGCCGCTCGATGGTCAGTGCCGGGGAAAGAATGATGTTGGCGGCCGACAGCCGAATCATTGCACCGCGCTTGTAAGCCTCGCGGTGGACGCGGGCGAGTTCCGGGGCTCCTCGCGCGAACGTCGTGCGCGTGCGTTTATCAGCGACCAGCTCGATACCGGCCATCAATCCCACGCCGCGAACGTCGCCGACGATGCGGAAGCGCTTCTCCATCGCACGCAGCCGCGCGAGAAAGTACTCGCCTTCGCGCGCGGCGCGGGCTGGAATGTCCTCGCGTTCGATTATGTCCAGTGTGGCGAGAGCCGCCGCCGCCCCCACGGGGTGGGCGCCATAGGTGTAGCCGTGGTTGATCGTCCCCATCACTGGGTCCGAGCCGTTGAACGCTTCGATCACCTTACTGGAAATTGCCGTGGCGCCGAGAGGTATGTACCCGGACGAGAGGCCTTTGGCAAGGCACCAGAAATCCGCCGTCACACCCCACATTCGCGTCCCGAACATGTGTCCCGTGCGCCCAAAGCCGGTGACGACCTCATCGGCAATCAACAGCACACCGTGCCGGTCGCAGACCTCACGCACTCGCGGCCAATAGTTCGGTGGCGGCACGATGACGCCTCCGGCCCCCTGAACCGGCTCGGCTATGAACGCGGCTACCGTGTCCGGCCCCTGAAAAACGATCTCTCGTTCGAGTAGCTCGGCGCAGATCCTTCCGAGCTCTTCCGGATCCTGCGTATACGGATTGCGATACAGCCATGGAGTATCGACGTGGAAGCATCCGGGGAGCAGCGGCTCGTAGGCCCGGCGAAACGGCGTATTGCCGTTGACGCTCATGCCGCCGAAGTGCACGCCGTGGTAACCCTGTCGTAGCGAGATAAACTTCGTCCGATCGCGCTGACCCTTCACTTTCCAGTACTGACGCGCCAGCTTCAAGGCACCCTCGACGGCATCCGATCCGCCGCTGCTGAAGTGGACCGCGCCGACGCCATCCGATGCCATCAGCCTCACCAGTCGCTGCGACAGCTCGATGGCGCGCGGATGCGTCGCGCCGCGAAACGTATTGTAGAAAGGCAGCTCGTCGAGTTGCGCGACGATCGCATCGCGGATCTCCTTGCGGCCAAAGCCCAGGTTCGTGCACCAGAGTCCGCCCACGCCGTCGACCAGTCGGTGTCCGTCGACGTCCCAGATCCAGCTGCCGTCGCCCCTCGCGATGATGTCGGGCGGTGTCTCGCGCACCGTGCCCGGGTTGCTCATCGGGTGCACCAGGCGCACGGCGTTTTCCGCTTTGAGTTCCTCGATTGTCAGCTTGCGCATACGGAAGTCCTACGCGGCGGCTGTGCAGCAGCCGGTAATTGAGCGTTTCATAAATTATGCAACATTTCTCAGGCAAATGAAGCGGCTCGCCTGTGCGACCGTACCGGTCATCGTGCCGCTACTCAACACTGCCTGTTCGCGGTGGGAGTCCGACGGTCCGACGCGAGCCCGATCGCTGCGACACCCAGCCATAAAGCCAACGGTACCACGGCACTCATAGGATCCGGGTGCAGGGCGTCGCGGAACCGGTACTGTTGTCATGCACGCGAACTGAACATAAAGCCCTGAAATGGAGAAGACTCATGAATTCGCTCGCGCTCGAAGCGCACTCTTGCATCGATCTGGGTCTGGCGCCCCGAACCGTATCTGTCGATCCCCGCGTGCCCTGGATAGCGAGCGCTTCGGCCCTGTGCGTGGGACAGACGCGCGTTGTTACCAAATCGCTGTTCCGATGTGGGCTGGTAGGTCAAGGAACGTCCAAGCCCGACAACACAGCGCGCGAGATGCCGATGCGGCGCGACCCGCGCATAGCGGGCAGGACCTTGGGATTAACGAGTTCCCTGCAACGCGACGCGAGTTGTCGGGAGAGCAAAAGACGATCACTACGGACCTAAATGCGCAGGATCCCCGGAACGAAGATCTGCGAACGACTGACCTGCACAGTCGCCGTGTCACTTGCGGACGTGAATCGATTGAACACGCCCGTCTTTGCCCATTGCCGCTATCACAGCCCTACACTGATCTTCGGGGCCGGGGCCGGTCAGTTCAACCTCGATGGCGGTGCCGTTCTGCTGCCGCCAGACGAGCTGATAACCCGGAACCGTCAGGAGTGAACTTAAAAATCCAAGGTCACGAGCGGTCGGGACATCCGGCGTGAGCTCGACCGTGAGGTATCTGTCACAAGGACCCGGTGCCGCGGCCGCCGCGCCGAATACCATGGCCGCAGCCACGTCGACCGCCGCCGCGCACGCCGCGCGGAATCGAGAGCGCCGCCAGGTGGATTTTGATTCCGAACCTGAACACGCACGAGCCAGCGGCGCTCAGGCCACGATCTTATCGACTCAGGCTCTGCGTAGTACAAAGAGTATGAGAGCAACGACCAGAATGAGTCCAAGTATGCCGCCGCCGATGTACATGTTGATCTCCAAGTTGTTCGTCTGAGCGGACATTGGAACATCAAGCGGACCACGCAGTCAGGACGCTACCGCACATAGATGCGGTTGCCAAAGACCAATATTTCAACACCTAAGGCACCAGCTGTACCGCCGTACGCTGGTTCACAGAGCCCTTTCAAGGACGATTCGATAGCCTGTCGCTGCAATTCAGCGTCTCAAGGCTTCAGATGCGTTCGTCGCGACTGTCGCGACAACCCGGCCTCTCCCGCTCCCGAACCGGAGCACGAAAAATGCGATCGGCAATCGTCGGAGTCTGTGTGCCGGGGGACCAATCACGAACAGCCAATGGCTGCGGAACGCGCTGGAACGCTATCGGCTACAGGCGCACCACGCGAGACGCGCGTGGTGCGCGGGGGCATCGGAGTGCACGTAGGCGATGCGTGCCTCGCCGTCGCGCTGCGTTTAAAGCAGAACTTAATCGTCCTGCTTGATCACGATATCGCTGTGGACGGATTTCACGTGTTCGGTATCACGCGCAATGGAAACGGCCTTGTCTATCGCTTGCTGGCTTCTGGCGCTGCCGGTCAGCCATACGACTCCATTCTCGTCCGTGTCGACATGAATGCGGCCCAAACTGGTTAGGTGCTCCGAGGCGAGCTTCGTCTTGATCTTCATCGTGACCGCAGAATCCTTCACGAATGCGGCCGGGTGGGAGCGATCGGTATCGGCGTCCTGCGCGATAATCGCGGTGGACCCCAGCAACGTGCCCAGGAGTACGCAAGTTGGTGCGAATGTCTTCATGACGTTTCCTTAATCTGAAAGGCCAGAGATTGTCCCACTCGGTTGCAGTGTCATCAGTTCGCTATCGCACCAAGGTTAGAAAAGGCTCGTGCGGAGCCGGCCTTCGCGACTATGGAGCGTGCGGTGCACGCGCGATTCGCGAAATCGCCACGCGGGGTGGTATGTGTAGCACCGGCGGCGCGCCGTGCAGCACCGTTCCGCGAGGACCCTCCTTAATGGCCGTGGTGGGTGGTGAAGCGCATGCTTCCGTGCGCATCAAGCCGAGTCGGTCGCGGTCCGGCGATCGAGCGCCGATAGATTTGCAATGACCCGGTGCAGCACCTTAGCCAGGATCGCCGTCTCCTTGGTGGACAGGCCTGTCAGCGCCTCGCGCAGCGATTCGCCGACGATGTTCCAGAGCATCGGCAGGATCTCCCGGGCGTCCTCCGTGATCGCCAGAGATCGCGCCCGGCGATCGACGAGGTGAGGACGCCGCTGCGCAAGTCCCATAACTTCCAGCCGGTCGAGGATGCGGACCAGCCAGGGGGAAGCGATGGCCGTCAACTCCGAAAGGCGCTGCTGAGTGACTCCTTCGTTCTCTGCCAGCACCAGCAGCGCTCTGGACTGCGCGAAATCGAGCGCCAGATTCCGCGAGCGCTCCTCAAAGCGTCGCGCATAGAGCTGACCGGCTTCGCTCAGACTGAAACCGGGAAATAGCAGCCTGTCCATCTATACCTTGATAATGACTTTGCCGAGATGGCGACCGGATTTCAGATATTCGAGCGCCGCCGCGATATCCTGGATCTCGAACGCCTCGTCGATTACTGGTCTGATACTGAGGTGTTCGATCATGCCGATCATGCGCTCGAACATTTCGACGGACCCGACGATCACCCCCTGAATGCGCAGAGTCTTGGTTAGTATGGGCAGCATATCGAGACGCCCCCCGGCGCCCGTCAGCAAGCCGACCAAGCTGATTGAGCCGCCGATGGCGGCAGCCTTGATCGATTCATCGATCGTGCCAGCGCCGCCGATTTCGACGACATGGTCCACGCCGACGCCGCCAGTGGCCTCAAGAACGGCTCGGCTCCACTCGGGTTCCCTTTCATAGCGGCTCACGTGCTCCGCGCCCAATCGCTCGAGCCTGCCAACCTTCGCCTGACTTCCTGTGATCGCGAACACCCGAGCTCCGGCGGCGAGCGCGAACTGCAGTGCGAATACGCTGACTCCACCGGAACCCTGCACCAGCACCGTCTCTCCGGGCTTGAGGTCACCGACCTCGAACAGGGCATTCCACGCTGTCAAGGCCGCAGTTGGCAGCGTGGCCGCTTCCTCGAACGACAGCGCATCGGGAATCCTGACAAATCCACGCTGATTCCCCTTGAAGTATCTGCCAAGAACCCCATCGACGGCGCCACCGAGCGCCGAGTGCCGGTTCTCGGGTTTGAACGGCCCCGCCGTCCAATCCGGCATCTGCGCTGAAGCGACACGGTCGCCGATCTGGAAGCGATCCACCGCGCCCCCGACCTCGATGACCTCACCGGAACAGTCGGAGAGTGGCACGAGCGGCAGGCGGATGTCGCTGACACGACTGGGAACCTGCCCCAGTGCGATCAGGAGGTCGCGGTCGTTCAACGATGCCGCATGCACGCGAATGCGAATTTCGTGATGCCGGAGGGGCACGAGCGGCCGCTCGACGACCCTCAAGTGTTCCAATCCGAAAGCATCGATCTGTGCGACGAGATTCGCTCGCTCTTCAGGCGCACTCATCCGCCTCTCCGTGCAGCAGCTTCAGTCGGATAACTCTACGTCGGCACTAGAGCGCCAAGAACCTGCCGAGCGTTGATGCAACGTTTCACGAGGGTAATCGCTGGCCCTGGGGCGCGGCGGACAGGACGTGCAGGCCACAGGGTCAAGCGCCGCGTCTCATTCACTCGGGCGAAACGGTCCATTCCGCGGACGACGATTGTTCCAGCCAGGTGGGCAGCCCTAGTCTGTCGCCCATGGGATTCACCAGGTGCGGCGACTTCCTGTCGAGTCGCGATAACGCGGGTGGATCATATGAAGGAGCAGATGGTCCTGCTGAAAGCAGTGGATGGAAAGCGGCAAGGTTGGCGATGCATGGCATTGGACCAATTCCTGCAACGGGTTGATCTGCGCGCATGGAAGGCCGGGCAGCAGCTGGTCGGCATGATCCTGCCACCGGCTCGGCAGCGAACGCCGAGCTGATCGACTTCCTGAGGACACACGCCTGCGAGCCGGGCCGGTTGGGCCCGGCCCCTGCGCTGGTAAGTAGGTGGCGGAACCCGAGGCGTGTGACCTCGAGCGGCCTGGGGCTCAGCAGGCGCGAATCAACGACCGGCGGCCAGTTTGAGCACCGCGGGCTTGATGGTCAGTTGCGTCAGGAAATCGATGAAGGCGCGGATCTTGAGCGGTAAATACTTCCGGCTGACGTACACGATATACAGCGTCGGCCCCTGCACGGGATAGTCCGCGAGCACGGGCGTCAAGACTCCCTTGAACTCCGGTTCTTCGAAGAAGATGTCCGGCAGCGGCGCGAGACCGATGCCGGCGGCGACGGCGTGTACCACGCCGGTCATCGAGCGGTAGCGCAGGACGACACGAAGCGGAACTTCAATCATTCCCTCGGGGCCCGTCAATGAGATGGCATCGATATTACCAACCGCCACGAAATCGTGGTGGGCGAGCTCCTCGGGGGACTTGGGGGCACCATGACGCTTCAGATATTCGCGTGACGCCGCGATGAAGAAGGATACTGGCCGTATCGGCCGAGCAATGAGGCCCGGCGCAAGCGAGCTCTCACGCGCCACCCGCAGGGCAAGATCGTAACCTTCCTCCACGAGATCGACGAGCCGGTCTTCGAACGAGACATCGACCACGATGTCCGGATAGCGGAGACGGAACTCGGCGAGCATATCCGCGAGGCGTTGCCCCGCGAACCAGCTCGGGCACGTGATTCGCACGGTGCCGCGGGGCAACGTACCGAGTGACCCCAGTTCCAGCTCGGTGGCTTCAAGGTCGTCCAGGATGGTCTTGCAGCGCTCGAAGTACACGCTGCCTGGCTCCGTAAGGCTGAGCGTGCGACTGTTGCGATTCAGCAGTCGGACCCCGAGGCGCTTCTCCACGTAGGCCACGTGCTTGCTGACCATCGCGGTGGAGAGATCCATGCGTTCGGCCGCGGCAACGAAGCTGCCCGACTCGACAACCTGCCGAAACACCTTGATGCTGGTCAGCGTGTCCACCCGCATAGTGTACGTCAGACGGATGCTTCGGAGGCTTTGGGCGGATCAGGGAGCCAGCATCGCCGTGAGCGCTGCGACGGCGATCAGCACAACGACGATCCCCCGCGCGGCGCCGAAGCTGCGGTTCCGGTCAGTCATGATCGCTCCGGGACGATGCTGCGAACATGCCGAAAGCGTACCGAGAGACGATGCAGCAGAACCAGCCGCAGAGAGGTAATGAAGCGTTTCCCAATAGTGAAAGGTGAGGTCCGCCGCGAGCCGAGTGGTCAACGGGAGGTTCAATCGCTGCCCGGACTTACTGTGGAGAGGCCGTGTGTGCCTGCCAACCGCCGCCGAGCGCTTTGTAAAGCGTCACCCGATTGGCAAGCTCCGCCTGCCGAACAGCGACCAGCCCCTGCTGCGCGGCGTAGAGCGATCGCTGGGCGTCGAGGGTGGCAAGGTAGCTGTCGACGCCGGAACGGAAGCGCATCTCCGCGAGCCGATAGGCATCGGCATCGGCTGCGACGAGGGCTTCCTGTGCGCTGCGCTGCTGGAGGTAGGTGCCGCGCGCGCTCAGGCCGTCGGAGACCTCACGGAAGGCCGTCTGTATCGCAAGCTCGTATTGCGCGACGGCGACATTCTTCTCGATGCGGGCCAGATCGAGGTTGGCTACGTTCTGCCCGCCGGCAAATATCGGAAGGGTGATGGTGGGGGCGAAGCTCCACGTGCTGGTCCCCCTGCCGAAGAGGTCCCCGAGCCGTCCGCTCGCTGTGCCACCGGAGCCCGTCAGCTGGATGCTGGGCAGGAAGGCGGCGCGCGCGGCGCCGATGTTGGCATTCGCCGAGCGCAGGGCGTGCTCTGCGCTCAGGAGGTCGGGCCGGTGCGTCAACAGGTCCGAGGGCAGACCCGCAGGAACCTCCGCGAGCCACCCCTCGGCGTAGATGTCCCCCGAAGCCGGCAGAAGATCCGTGGGAACCTCCCGTCCGAGCACCAACGTGAGGGCGTGCGTGTCCTGTGCCCGCTGCCGCTGGTACTGGGCGAGACTCGCGCGCGCCGACTCGACCGAGCTCTCCACCTGACGGAGGCTGAGGAGCGTCGTGGTTTCGCGATCGTACATCGCCCGGGTCAGCTGGTAAGACTCGAGCTGGCTCTGCAGCGTCTCCGCCGTGAGGTTCACGAGTGCCTCATCGGCGAGCACCGCGAGGTAATCGCTGGCCACCTCGGCGACAAGGCTGATTTGGGTGCTGCGGCGCGTCTCGCTCTGCGCGAGATACTGCTCGAAGGCGGCCGTAGTCAGGCTGCGCTGCCGGCCGAAGAGGTCCAGCTCGTAATTGGTGAAGCCGATTCCGGCGCTGTAGTAACGGAAGGTCGTGGCACCGGTGCCGCTCGGCACCAGACTACTGCCGCCCGATCCACCGACGCCTCCGAGCGGTAGGGCACCGTTCGCGGGCAGCTTCTCGAGGACTCCCGAGCCAGTGGCGGAGATGGCAGGGAAGAGGTTGCCGCGCTGGATGCGAAACTGCGCTTCGGAGGCCGATACGTTCAGCACGGCGATGCGCAGATTGCGGTTGTTGTCGAGTGCAATCTCGATCAGACGCGCAAGACGCGGATCGGTGAAGAAGTCCCTCCAACCGATCTGATCGGCGGAGACGCCGGGCTGGGCCGCCCCCGGTGTGACGCCTGGGCCCGCGGCGGATGCCGCTGTCATCGGAGCGCCCGCGTCCGCGGGCCAGCGGTCCGAGACCGGGGACTGCGGCCGTTGGTAGTGCGGCATCAGGGTGCACGCGCTCAGCGCAGCGGCGGCGAGCCATGCAGTGAGGATACGCTTCATAGGCTTACTCTCCTGCGGCCGATGCAGCCGGCAGAGTGGACGCCTGCCCGGCAGGACCGCGCCGGGACTCGGTGAGGCGCAGCACGGCGACGAAGAACGCCGGCACCAGGAAGATCGCGAGCACCGTAGCCGTGATCATTCCGCCCGCGACTCCCGTGCCGATGGCGTTCTGGCCGCCCGATCCCGCACCTGAGGCGATCACGAGCGGCGCGACGCCGAGGATGAAGGCGAAGGAGGTCATCAAGATCGGCCGCAGCCGTTGCCGCGCGGCTTCCGTCGCCGCGTCGATCAGATTGCGACCTGCTTCGTGATTCTGCTTGGCGAACTCCACGATGAGGATCGCGTTCTTGACCGCGAGGCCCATGGTGGTGAGCATGCCCACCTGGAAGTAGATGTCGTTGTTCAGTCCGCGCAAGAAAGTTGCCAGCACAGCGCCCACGATTCCAAGCGGAATGACGAGGAGCACCGCCGCCGGAATCGCCCAGCTCTCATAGAGCGCGGCAAGGCACAGAAACACGACAGCAAGAGAAAGCGCGTACAGGAAGAGCGCCTTGGAGCCGGCCTGTTTCTCCTCGTACGAAAGTCCCGTCCACTCGTAGCCGATGCCGTGCGGGAGCTGCGCCGCGAGCTGCTCCATCTCGGCCATGGCCTCTCCGGTGCTTCGCCGGAGCGCCGGTTCGCCGAGGATCTCGACCGAGGAGAGACCGTTGTAGCGCTCGAGCTTCGGTGAGCCGTACGTCCACTCGCCATTCGCGAAGGCCGAGAAGGGCACCATCTGCCCGGTGCCGTTGCGCACGTACCAGCTGCCTAAGTCCTGAGGCAGCATGCGCGAGGGGGCATCGCCCTGGACGTACACGCGCTTCAGCCGCCCGCGGTCGATGAAGTCGTTGACGTAGGAGGAGCCCCATGCACTCTGAATCGTGTCGTTGATGTCGGACAGGCTGAGCCCCTGCGCACTCGCCTTCTCGCGATCGATCGAGATCCGGTACTGCGGGTCGTCGTCGAGCCCGTTGGCGCGCACGCGGGCGAGGAGCGGATCCTTCGCCGCCAGGGCGAGCAGCTGGTTGCGCGCCTGCATGAGGGCCTCGTGGCCGAGGCCGGCCTTGTCGATGAGCTCGAAGTCGAAGCCCGTCGCGTTGCCGAGCTCGAGCGCCGCCGGCGGCGGGAAGCCGAAGACCATCGCTTCCTGCGTGCCGGCAAAGTGGTGGTTGAAGCGCGCGGCGATCTGCTGCACGCGATTACCCTTGCCGGGACGCTCCGCCCACGGCTTGAGTGGTACGAACGCGAGTCCCGCGGTCTGCCCGTGCCCGCCGAAGCTGTAGCCGCTCACAATGAACACCCCTTCGACCGCCCGCTCCTCTTCCGTGAGGAAGTAATGGCTGACATCATCGAGCACACTGAGCACGTGCAAGTCGGTCGCGCCCGGCGGAGCTGTCACCTGTACGAACATGAAGCCCTGGTCCTCCTCCGGCAGGTAGCCGCCGGGGAGGCGCAGGTAACCGAGCGCGGCGATGCCGGCGACGATGAGGAGCGCGAGGAGTGCCCGTGCGGGGCGCCGGGTGATTCTCGACACCTGCCGCCCGTAACCCGCCTGGCTGCGCGTGAACCAGGTGTTGAACCAGCCGAAAAAGCCGCGCCGCTGCGTCGTGCCGTGCTCGGGGCGCTTGAGCAGCGTGGAGGTGAGGGCGGGTGTGAAGATCAGGGCGACGAGCACCGACAGGATCATCGAGGAGACGATGGTGATGGAGAACTGCCGGTAGATCACCCCGCCAGATCCACCGAAGAAGGCCATCGGCACGAACACCGCTGAGAGAACAAGCGCAATGCCGACGAGCGCGCCGGTGATCTGCTCCATCGACCGCTTCGTCGCCTCCTTCGGGGCGAGATGCTCCTCCTCCATGACGCGCTCGACGTTCTCGACCACGACGATCGCATCATCGACCAGGAGCCCGATGGCGAGCACCATTCCAAAGAGCGTCAGGCTGTTGATCGAGTAGCCGAAGGCAGCCAGGACCGCGGCGGTGCCCAGCAGCACGACGGGGATCGCGATCGTCGGAATGAGTGTTGCACGCACGTTCTGCAGGAACAGCAGCATCACCAGGAAAACGAGCCCGATCGCCTCGGCGAGCGTCAGCATCACGTCCTTCACCGAGTGCCTGACGAAGGGCGTGGTGTCGAGCGGATAGACGACCTTCAGCCCCGGCGGAAAGGTCGGCGCCAGCCCCGTGATCACGGCCTTCACCCCGGCGACGGTATCAAGCGCGTTCGCGCCGCTCGCCATCTTGATCACGAATCCCGCCGCCGGATCGCCGTTCCATTTGGGGATCGTCTGGTAGTTCTCGCCGCCGAAGCCGATCCGCGCTACATCGCGCAGCCGCACCTGACTACCGTTGGGCTCGACGCGCAGCAGGATCTCACCAAACTGCTCCGGCTTCTGAAGGTAAGTGGGACCGATGATCGTGGCATTCAGCTGCTGCCCGGCGACCGCCGGCTCCCCGCCGAGCTCGCCGGAGGCCACCTGGATGTTCTGTGCCTTGATGGAATTCGCCACGTCGACGGAGGTCAGCCCGTAGTTGTCGAGCTTCGCCGGGTCGAGCCAAATGCGCATCGCGTACTGCGCGCCGAACAGCTGGAAGTTGCCCACTCCGGGCGCGCGGCTCACCGGATCCTGCACGTGCGAGGCAACGAAGTCGGCAATGTCGGCGGCATTCATGCTGCGGTCGGTCGAGACGAAGGCGGCCGCCATGAGGAAGTTCTTAGCCGACTTTGCGACCTGCACACCCTGCTGCTGTACCGCCGGAGGCAGGCGCGGCAGGGCGAGCTGCAGCTTGTTCTGCACCTGGACCTGCGCGATGTCGGGATTCGTGCCCTGCGCGAAGCTCAGCGTGATGGTGATGCTGCCGTCCTTGTCGCTCTCCGAGGACATGTAGAGCAATCCATCGAGGCCGGTCATCTGCTGCTCGATTGGCTGCACGACGGTGCCCTCGACCGTCTCGGCGGAGGCGCCGGGGTAGGTGACAGTGATCGCGACCGCGGGCGGGGCGAGCGGCGGAAACTGCGCGACCGGAAGGTTCAGTAGCGCCAGTACCCCCGCCATCATCAGGAGGATGGCGAGCACCCACGCAAAGATTGGTCGGTCGATGAAGAAACGGGCCATGAGACTGCCTCGAATGTTGGAACTGTGCTTCAGCGTGCGGCGAGTTCGGGCTTCGAGTGCTCTGCGGCGCTCTCGTGCGCGGTGACCTGCGGGCGCGCGGACACGTCCATTCCGGGCTTAACCTTTTGCAGGCCGGCGACGATGAGCCGGTCGCCGGCGGCGAGACCCTTGGTGACGACCCACGCATCGCCGAGCGCGCGGTCGAGCTCGACGCTGCGTTTTTCGACCTTGCCATCGGCGCCCACGACGAGCGCCGTAGCCGTGCCATCCGGGGCGTGAGTGATGCCCTGCTGGGGGGCGAGAATCGCGCCCTCACGCACGCCTTCCTCGATGGTCGCGCGCACGAACATCCCGGGGAGCAGAAGGCCCTGAGGATTCGGGAAGATGGCCCGCAGAGTGACTGAGCCCGTGCCCTGATCGACGGTGACCTCCGAGAACTCCAGCGTCCCTGAGCGCTCGTAGTGGCCGCCGTCTTCCAGGAGAAGTTGCGCCGGCGCCTCGTTGCCGTCGACGCGGCGGATCTGGCCGGCCGCCAGCTCGCGCTTCAACCGCACGAGCGTCGTGCTCGGCTGGGTGAGGTCCACGTACACAGGATCGAGCTGCGTGACGGTGAGGAGACTGGTCGCCTGGTTGGCGGTGACGAGCGCCCCCTCAGTCACTGACGAGCGCCCGGTGCGGCCGCTGATCGGTGAGTACACTCTCGTGTAGGCGAGATTGATCTCGGCCGCACGCACGGCCGCTTCGCCCGAAGCGACATCCGCCTCATCCTGCTCGAACGTCGCGACTGCGTTGTCGTAGTCCTGACGACTCACCGCGTGCGCTTCGGAGAGCGCCTGGTAGCGCTCCGCGATCAGCCTCGCGGCAGTGACCGAGGCGCGCGCATGTGCCAGTGTTGCCCGGGCGCTTCCGAGCGCTGCCTGGTAGGGTGCCGGATCGATCTGATAGAGCTGCTGACCGCCGACGACGAGATCGCCTTCCTTGAACAGGCGCCTCAAAATCACCCCATTCACCTGCGGACGCACCTCGGCGATGCGGTACGCCGATACGCGGCCCGGGAGCTCCGTGGTCAATGACACCGGCTTCGCGTGGAGGTCGACGACGGTGACCGCCGGCTTTGGTGACGGTGCCGCCGCGTGTCGGGCGCAGCCGGCCGCGAGCAACCCGATGGCTCCGAGGAGCAGCCCCGGCAAGACGCGCTTCTCTGCTGTGAAGACCATGTGTCGAACCTCCTAAACAAAACAACGATGGCTGCCGCTACGGGTCACTCTGAATTAGATCGGTGCCTCCGACGCGCTCGAGCCGCGTGCGGAGACAAATCCTTCTTTACGGCGCGAGGTAAGGTATGAGCCCGATGTGCGTGGAACAACCGGCCGCGCGAAGATGCTGCGTTTCCCGAGAGTGAATGTCACCGGTGCACGGGGGCGCACCACGCGCCATCTCCGTGGCGCCGTCGCCGCGCGGGTGCGGAGTTTTGTTGGGCGCGGCAGTGGGTTATTTCAGCGCGGGAAGATGAGGCCGACAGCGAACGCCAGTAGTGCAGCCAGGTCCCGCCGCGCACGGGCAGCAAGCCAGGTGCGATGCCGCACCATCCACAATGTGAGTGCAATCAGGCTGCCACCGGGAAGAATGAGCACAATCGCGGGGTACGATCGGAGCTCGCGTATTGGACGCGCGAGGCGGACCCTCCAACTTGGGCCTCTGGTCATCACGGTATGTTCCTCAGTGCGAATGCCGCGTCGCCGGCCCTGTCAAATCGAGTGCCCCAGATGGCGAGCGAGCCGGGCACGCGATACCAGTCCGCGCACAAACGTTTCACCGGCACCTGCAAACTCGACGACCACCACATGGGTCACCTGCGTGCTCCTGAAAAACGCGGCCAGGTCGGATAGCCGCGCCCGGCCGAGCGCCTGCCAATCGAGGGTCGGGACACGTTCCCAGGGGGTCATGATGTGACGCACCTCGATCTCATCGTGCCGGTGGTAGCCAGACACCGCGAGGAACTGCAGGGGGCGCTCCCCCTGAATGTCGTAGGAGGTGATGAGCCCGGTCACCATGTCGTCGTGCACGGTGAGCAGAGCGCGTACGCCGGCTCGAATCATCTCCCTTAGCGCATCGTCGATGCTGCTCTGCTCGCGCACCGTCGCCGGTGGTTCCCAGACGAAGTCGGTCACGACGCGGATGGCCGGATCCGTGAGCTCGAGGCGCGCTTCGACTGCTTCCGAAGGTTGCGACTTGCGGGGGCTGTGGTCCCTGACAGGTCGGGAAATCGAGCCATCGAAGTAAGCGACGGGCCGGGTAATCTCAGAGTCTGGGTTGACGCCGGGCATCTGTCGTACTCCTCAAAGGACGCTTGCCTGGGTTCACTCTATGAACGCTGGGCGGTGCGAGCAATCGCTCATCAGTAGATGGTGCGTTTCACGAGCGCCGTGTTCAATTCGTGAGCGCGGCGACATGTTCGATATAGGAGTCATCGGCCGGGCACGTCGCCGGCGCGCTCGCGGGCCGTGACTCGCTCTTATGCTCGCCGCCACCGCGTGCGTGAGCCGGTATCCAGAGGCGGTCGGCCGCGGCACAGCTCGCCGCATATTCAAACAGCGAGCGCTGCGCCTCTGCAGCGAAGTCGAAGGCACCCCGCAGCGGATAGGAAGCCGGTATCGCGGCATAGTCGATTGAGACCCCGCGCTGTCGGACCGCGTCCATAGTCGCTTCCAGCTGGGTGCGGGTGATGTGGCTGAGTCCTGCGGAAAGACTCCGGCTGAAGACGGAGAGGGCATTGGCATGCGTCGGGCGCGGGAGATTCCGCAGTGGCCCATCGATGATGACACGCACCATGGTTGACTGCGGCCCTCCCGCGGCCGGTTGCGGCAGATCCTCCGGCGCGGGTGCAATGAAGAACGGCAGCGTGACGCCACCGTCCACATGGGTCTCTCGGCGCAGCCTGCCGCCACTGCGAAAGCTCACCACCACCGGCGGCAGCATTCCGGGAACACTCGCAGAGGCGAGCAGCACACCGTGAAAGAGCGGCTTCGCATTCCTGCCGCCGTGGAGCGCGATGGAGCCGAGGTCCCAGATGACCGGCTCGCCACTGGAGAAGTCGGTGGTGGCAATGAGCAGCAGGCGACCCTTGGCCGCCTCGGCTGCGATGGCCGCGATCATCGCGTCGTCGGCGTAATGCTCAATGAGCCGCCGCAGCGGCTCACCGCTGTAGACACTCGAGCCGAATAGCGCGCCGAGTCCACGCGGTTGCAGGATCCCATCGGTCACGCCGGTGGTGAAGATCGCTCTCATCTCCGGGTCCCACGCGGGGCCGAGGAAGGCGAACGGGGCCACCAATGCGCCCGAGCTCACTCCCGTCACCACCGTGAATTCCGGCCGCTCCCCGCCGCTCGTGGAGCCGGCGAGCGCGCCCGCTCCGAAGGCGCCACTCGCGCCGCCGCTTGAGAGGGCGAGGATGCGCAGCGGACGCTCGCCCAGCCCTGTCCGCAGTCGCCGAGCGAGTTCACGCGAAGAGAGGAGCTCGAACTCCCCGTCGGCGCCGAGTGTGCGCACGCCGAGCGCGGGTTCCTGCGATTCAATTTCGTCCGCCGCCTCCATCGGCAGCTGCGGCCCGAGCGAGGCGCAACCCGCCAGCAGCATGATTGCGCATACGGCTGCGAGAGCTAACCAACGATGATTTGCGGCTCGCATCGTTGTGTCCCGCGGGCGTCCGGGAGCAGTCCGCGCTATGCGACCCGGAACGGGCCGCGCTGCCTGAGGAATTCAGGCAGATGGGGGGGCGTTTCCGGCTTCGCCGGCGCCCCGTTCAACTCCCGCTCCAACTGTCTGACGCGTTCGCGCGCGCGGCGCAATGCCCTGAGCTTTTGGAGCTTGTCGACGATCTTGTCCAGCTGACTGTCGCCCATAAAAAGCTCCTCCGTTCTGTGGCACGTTCTAGTTAAAGTAGAAGCACGCCCGCCAACGGGATAGCCGCCTCCAGGGATAGAGACCTGCAGTACTAACGGGATAATCCGGCGATCACGTCCCCGCGCAGGGAAGGACCGGCCAACGCTCCTCTCCCGAAAGAGCTGGACTCGTCCCTCTCGAGTTGAGGAGAGGCACGGCGCCTTCCTGCGAGCGTAAAGACGAGCACGAAGGCGAGGAGGAGGGGAATCGCGATCAGCAAAGTCGCCGCGACACGCAACAGGACGCGCATGGCAAGCCTCCTTGGCACAGAAGCGATGTTGGTTCGAGTTCATGGATGGCAGAGTAGGTCCGCCGCCTGGAGTGAACAATCCGCGGGCGATGGATGCAGCGTTTCGCAGCCGGAAACGAGCGACCCGCGAGGTGCTCAGCGGCGCTACGCCATCGCCAATCCGCAGCACTGGCAGGGGTACGGCAAGAACATCTGGGGCATGAGCGCCTCGGACGGTCCGGGGCCTGCCAGTGACCCGTACCGGGGCAAGGAGGCGTCATTCCTTGGATACGCGGCCCGCGGGGTGGGCATCGTCCGCATCGTGGATGATGGCACCATCGCACCCACCGCCGCGATCAGCTCGCTGCCGTTTGCAGCGGAGATTGTGCTGGCGGCGACACCCGAGATGTACCAGCGCTTCGGCTCATCGATCTATTCATCCTGCGGGTTCCGCGACGCGTTCAATCCGAGCTTTCGGGTGTCGACTGAGCGGTCCCGAGGGGGGAAGGACGCAGGCTGGGTTGCTCGGGACTACATCGGCATTGATGAGGGACCGATCCTGGCGATGATCGAGAATTATCGGAGCCAGCTCGTCTGGCGCGTCATGCAAGCCGATCCGTATCTGCGCGAGGGCCTCGAGCGTGCCGGGTTCTCGGGCGGCTGGCTCGAAGAGCGCCGACCGTTGAATCCTGCAACTCTGTCGTGTGCCTGCGGGAGTCGGGCGTCCCGTGTGCCCTGAACGCCAGACTCACCACGAACACGGTCAAGGACGCCACGATGAGCAACGCACCGGTTGAGACTGCGGCGGCGATCAGAGCTAGCGCGTGAATCACTCATGCCTCCTTCGCAGAGATTAGTGCAGCGACTCTGCAGTGCACGAACGCCGCTGCGCGGGGAAGCAATGCGATCGCTCATCGGCAACAACGTTGCGGCAGATGAAGCAACGAGATTCACCACGCAGTCACTGTATTTGCCGCTTGCCGTTGGAACAACGTGCAGCTGATTCATGCAGCGTTTCATTCCGGTAAACGCTGGTGCGGCATGGGCATCCATCACTCGTGTGGATGTCAGGACCGCACGGCCTCCGGCCCTGGATGCACGCCCCCAACGTTCGAGCGATCACCCAGCGACGGCGATGGGGAGCGGCCGGGGTTCCGGCGTCTGCGAAATGCGTTCCACCATAAAGTCGCGGAAAGTGACGATCTTCGGCGGCAGGTACTTGCGGCTGACGTACACGAGATACAACATCGACTGACGCAGCGGATACTCCATCAGGACTGGAGTCAATCGGGTCTTGAGCGCCGGGTCCTCGAACAGGATGGCCGGCAGGGGTGCGAGGCCGATCCCGCTCACGACGGCGTTGGCCACGCCGAGTGCCGATCGATAGCGCAATACAACGCGCATGGGGACCTCGATCTTGCCACTTGCGCCGATGAGCTGCAGGGAGTTCACGTTGCCGACCGCCACGAAGTCATGCCGGGCGAGCTCCTCAGGCGACTTGGGCGCCCCGTTGCGCTTGATGTAGTCGGTGGACGCAGCCAGAAAGTAAGAAACGCGGCGCACGGGTCGGGCGATGAGGCCCGGCGAGAGCGCGTCCGAGGACGTCAGCCGCAGAGCTAGGTCGTAGCCTTCCTCCACGAGATCCACCAACCGGTCTTCGAAGGAGACATCGACGACGACCTCCGGAAAGCGGCGACGGTATTCGGCGAGGTGATCCGCTAACCGCTGTCCGGGGGCCCAGCCCGGGCAGCTGATGCGCAACGTTCCGCGGGGGACGCTGTTTAGCGAACCGAGTTCGAGCTCTGTATCGTCCAGGTCGTCCAGGATCGTCTTGCAGCGCTCGAAATAGACCCGACCGGGCTCAGTGAGGCTCAAGGTCCGACTGTTGCGATTGAGTAGTCGGAGGCCTAGCCGTTGTTCGATGTGCATCACATGCTTGCTGACCATAGCCGTCGAGATGTCCAAGCGTTCGCCAGCCGCGACGAAGCTGCCCGACTCTACGATCTGACGGAACACCTTGATGCTCGTCAGCGTATCCATCGGAGGAGCGTATCACCGGCCACTCGCAGAAGCCTCTCCCAAATGGTTGGACAACCTGCTCACCAGCGAGGGAGGCGAAAGAAGTCTCGCTGTCCGCCTGCACCTCAATCACGCCAACGGAGTCCCCAGAGGGCAAACTGTTACCGCAGCACCGCTCGCCGCACTGTCGCTGCAGGCTCCCACGGTCGATCGCGAGCCCGGTGACGTTGTGCCCGTCCGGAGCGGCGTGGCGGTAGTGCTGCCGATCCTTGAGTCGCACGTGACAACAGTTAACCTCGGCTGGAGCTTGACGCACGCGGCTACGCGCCTGGCCAAACTCTCCCAGCAACACCTCAGCGGGGGCGATGTACTCGCTCGCAGCCGCGCACTCCCCCTGCGCTTCGAACCGCGCAATCCACATTAGCCAGCAATGCAACCCGATGTGGCGCGCCAATCGCCGTCACTGCATGAACCAGCCGTGGCTTACGATCAGTGATTGACCTGTCAGCGCCTTCGACTCGAAGGACGCGAAGAACAGCGCCGCCTCGGCCACATCGCGCACGGTGGTAAATTCGCCATCGACCGTGTCCTTGAGCATGATGTCCTTGATCACGGCGTCTTCGGAGATGCCGAGCTTCTGCGCCTGCTCCGGAATCTGCTTGTCGACGAGCGGCGTGCGCACGAAGCCCGGACAGATGACATTGGCACGCACGCCGTGCTTTGCACCCTCTTTGGCGACTACCTTGGCAAGTCCGATCAGGCCGTGCTTGGCGGTGACGTAGGGTGCCTTCAACGAAGACGCTTCCTTTGAATGCACCGACCCCATGTAGATGATGCTGCCGCCCCCTTGCCGGTACATATGCTTGAGCGCCGCCCGCGTGGTCAGGAAAGCGCCATCCAAGTGGATGGCCAGCAGGCGTTTCCAGTCTGCGAAGGGCAGCTGATCGAGCGGTGCGACGATCTGGATCCCGGCATTGCTGACCAGCACATCGATGCGCCCGCAAGCCGCGATGACATCTGCTATGCCGGACTCGACGTCCGGCTCACTCGCGACATCCATCGCTACGGCGAGGATGCGCCCGCCGGAGCTGCCCAGCTGCTCGGCCGCTTCGTGTGCGGCGGCGGCGTTGCGATCGGCGATCACCACCGTGGCGCCGGCTTGAGCAAAGGTTCGGGCTACTTCCTTGCCGATGCCGCTCGCGGCTCCGGTGACGACGGCGACTTTGTTCTCAAGTTGCATTCAGGTAACTCCGTGTGGGCTCAAATGAGGTCTGCGGACGTGATTCGGTGCGGCGTAGCGGTTTGCGGAACGCGGCTCATTCACGCCCGTTCTGCGCCAAATCGAAGCTCATGACACCCTCGAGGTTGCTGGGGCGCTCGAGCACCTCGGAATGGCGCAGGGTGCGGACCGTATCGTGATACCCGGCGCGCCAGTGGTCCTCCATGCTGAGACGCGAGAATTCATAATCCTTGGAGTCGCCTTCGTAATGCTTGGCGCGGTAGATGAGCTGCACCAGGTTGTAGACCTTCGGTTGCGTATGCGGCTTCAGCAGCTTTAATTCCGGGCTGTCTCGGAGTTCGTCGGGGAGCCTCTGTAGCAGGCTTGCCAGTGCGTTGCGAATCTTTTGTGTGTTCTTGAAGCGGTCGGAGTTATTGCGTGTGCGGCTCGAGTATTGAATCTCCTTTTGCCGTGTCATCACTTCCAGCATGGTGCGCGGCAGCGTGCCACGGGCGCTCCACAGGTCAACCTGGAAGGCGAGGGTATCGCGACGCGGCTCGCTCTCGAGCACCCACTGAAGCGGCGTGTTTGAGACGAGGCCTCCGTCCCAGTAGAACTCGCCCTCGATCTCGACCGGCGGGAATCCCGGCGGGAGTGCGCCGCTCGCCATCACGTGCTCGGCCCCGATGGTGTGAGTCGTGTTGTCGAAGTAAAGGAAGTTACCGGTGGTCACATTCACAGCACCAATGCTGAAGCGCGTCTCGCCGGCGTTGATGCGCTCGAAGTCGACCAGCCGCTCGAGAGTCGCCTTGAGCGGCGCGATATCGTAGTAGCTCGTCGCTTCGATGCTGCCCGGCGGCTGCAGCCAGGCGCTCGGCACACGGGGGGAAAAAAAGCCCGCTGCCCCGCCGATCAAAGTAGTCCCGGCGCTCAGCTGATTCAGTAGTCCGCGCGTGAATTCGCCGCGCACGATCGATGGCGCCATGGCGAACCGTGCGATGCCATCCCACGGGCCCCCTGCGGTGATGAGCTTCCAGAACTCGCGCAGCTTCTCGACCCGTGCGCTGGGGGCATTGCCGGCAATGAGCGCGGCATTCACCGCGCCGATCGAGATGCCCGCGACCCAGTCAGGCGCGAGATGGGCTTCCGCTAGCGCCTCGTAGACACCCGCCTGATACGCGCCCAAAGCACCGCCCCCCTGTAGGAGCAGCGCAATGCATTCGAAGGGAGGCCGGGCGAGTTGCCGGTGACTCTTGCGGGCGGTTCTATTGGGTGTCACACCAGCAGACATGATCGGAATTCTCGCTTTCGTGTGCTCACGGTCCGCTCACGGTATGAGCAGTACGCCGCAGGAACAATTCGCTGAGTGGAAATGCTGCGTTTCCCGATCGTGCGGCGGCCGCGCTTGGCGCGCTTCGTCGCCTCGCGGCATTTCAACTCGCCAGCGTCACTTTGACGCCATCCGCCGATAGATTGAATCTCAGACCGGCTTCTGTGGAGTGCAGCTTGATGATCACACCGTGCTCATTTTTCAGGTATGCGGCCGACGCACCGCCTGCCACCGTCATTCCGGCGGTCATCGCCACGTAATTGCCGTTGAAATCGGCAAGGCTCTTGAGGTTATAGACCTGCCCGGCAGCAGAGATGTTTGCCGCTCCGACGTCAACAATCGAGAGGCCGGAGATCTTGAACGAATGAAATTGGCCGCCGTAGCTCAATTTGCCGTGTCCCCATGAAAAGCCTATGCCTGCGGCGATGCTGCCGCCGGTAAAATCGACAGTGCCGTCCGGGCGGGTTCCGGTCACGGTGGCGGGGGGGTCTTCGGCTGTCGCGTGGTCGGGAGCGTTTTCTGCGTGGACGAGCACGATGCTCGACAAGAGTGCGCTCGCGATCAAGGGCGTTACTGACTTACGCAAGGGGGGTCTCCTTACTCGACGCTGGTTTGCGGTACGCCAAGCTAAAGTCACGCCATCCTGTTAACAATCCATCGACAATGGATGCAGCGTTTCGCGGCAGGAAAACAAGCGTCGGCGTGTGATGCACCTGACCCGGAAGGTCAGGTTTTTTCGGCGCTTGGGTTACTCGCAGCCGTCTACGTGAAAAGCTGCATTTACCGCTGAGCGATTGTTCTCCTCACGTCGAGCTCATAACGTGCTTCCACAGGACGCATCGTCCGCAGTGGACGTCAGCGAATGGATCTGCGTCAGCCGTTTTAAGGAGTGCCGAGATGTCCGGCATCACTTTCCTGACTCCTCCGGGTAGAGCCGAGCGCTCGAGTGGCAAGCCTTCTTCAAGCAGTGTGGCGGGCCAATCGCGCCGGATTGCGTTGCTTCGCAGCGGTCGCCGGCACGGCGCGATCACGCGACTCATCACTCCGTGGGACATCGGTGAGCTGACCCAGCCATTCGTGTCCCTTTGTTACTCCGAGCCCGGGCCGGGAGCGCGAACCGTTGTTGGCGCGCAGCCCGGCATCGGGATTCTAACCCTGGTACTGAGTGGAGCGCTGGCATTTGAGGACGCAACCGGCACTAAGGGGACAGTCGTAGCCGGCGGATTCACTTGGACGACGCCGGGCGAGCTCGTATGGCATGCCGATGACCGCATCACAGACGAGCCGCTGCGCGCATTTCAACTGTGGGTTGCCCTATCTCGGTCGCCCTCGAGCTTTGCTGGCGAGAGCCAGTGGGTCGCGTCGCAGGAAGTGCAGGAGGAGGGGTCGGTCAGGGTTGCCCTTGGGCAATTTGGTCATGCGCGCAGCCCTCTTGCCCATGCTCCGCCGGACATCAACTACTTCCATGTGAGGCTGAAGGACGCGCAACGCTGGCGGTACGCGGCGCCCAATGGGCACAACGTCACCTGGCTCGCAGTCGACCGGGGGGGCGTGCGGTTGCAGGAGGACGGGCGCGTCCTCCGGGAGCAGATCGCGCTCTTCGGGGACTCACGAGGCGTGATCGAGGTGCAGGCGGACGGAGAGAGCTCGTTCGTGCTTGGTTCAGCGAGACGACTTTCCGACTCCCTCGGACAGGCCGGCCGCCATCCCATCGATACAGATTCGATGAATCGCAGTTTAGGAGGCCAGGAATCTTCTGTTCTCGACCGGCGGCTCGCGCGCGGCAAACGGCGATGATTTTGCGCTTCGCGCGAGCTGTCGGTCGAACCTTGACGAGCACACACATCTGTCCACGGTCCTTCCGATATTGCTATCGAGGCTGTAATGAACTCACCCGCTCCGCTTCCTGTCCATCCCGTCGATCACACTCCCCCGCATGCTCTCGCGGATTGTGCGCAGTACGCCGTCGCGCAACTGCAAGGGGCTGCCATCGAGCCCGCCGCTCAGAATTGTCAACCCGATCCCAAGCTTCGCATCGGACCGCCGGAAGCCGATCAACTTCCCAGTCCCCTCTGGGCAGTTGCCATCGGAACGGCCTTCCTCTTCGTCGCAATGGCGGCCGTGATGGCAATTGGATGACGCGCAATCGCAAACTTGAAACCTTCGAGCGGATCGGAGATCTGGCCACGCTCACTCGCGGCTGCCTTCCCGAAACGCTGCATTCGCCGCCGACGGATTGTTCCCGTCACGCACGGCTCATAACGTGTGTTTCCACAGAACCCGCCCTTCGCAATGACGGCGCCGCCCAGAGGCTGTTGATCAGATGTCGAGCGCTCCGAGGAGCACTACTCTATGCCGATGTTCAAAGTCGCCGTATTGGTCGTGTGGTTGAGCAACGCCGACGGCTCTATAGTGGCCCACGCTTCGGGCATCGCAGTTGACGTGCCGGCTTGTGAACGGCTGGCCGCCCATAAAATCGCTGCAGAGTCCGGCAACCCGGATCTGGACCACTCGACACCGCAGTTCTCGTGCTGGAACACGAGTAAGAGGATCCATCCCCGCCAGCAGAAAGCGGTGCCTGGATCCGTTGAACTGTGACCAGAGGAAACACCATGAGCGAAGTGCGTGACGCTCAAAACGCATGTCCAGGTCGGTCCAACGTTGGCGCCTCGGCGCAAACAACAACCAGTTGGGACATCGAGCGCCAGATCGACTCCAGGTTGCGCCGCGCAGCAACCTTCTACCACAGGTGGGCTTCTCCGGCATTTGACGCTTGAGAAACGCTGCATCTACAGCCTGATGATTGTTCCTTCCGTCCACGGCTTCTACATTTGCGCGAGAGTCACCCCGCCCGCGCGGCTGCAACAGCGCGGCATGGACCGTTGGTTGTGGAGCAGAGCCGAGATGAACGTCTTCAGGAGATTGTGGTGAGGTTGCCATGAAGGAGCGGGAGGTCCGGGACCGGGCCTTTGCGATGCCCTTGACCCAGCCGGCGTATCCCCGCGGGCCCTATCGGTTCGTGGATCGCGAGTATTTCATCATCACGTATCGGACCGATCCCGAGAAGCTGCGCGCACTGGTGCCGGAGCCACTCCAGATCGAAGCCCCGCTGGTGAGATACGAGTTCATTCGGATGCCGGATTCCACCGGCTTCGGGGACTACACCGAGAGCGGACAGGTTATCCCGGTGTCATTCCGCGGGCGCAAGGGCAATTACACGCTTTGCATGTTCCTCAACGACCACCCACCCATCGCCGGTGGTCGCGAGCTCTGGGGTTTCCCCAAGAAGCTTGGAAGTCCGACGCTGCGCGCTGAAACCGACACGTTAATCGGTACGCTCGACTACGGTCCGGTGCGGGTGGCGACCGGGACTATGGGTTACAAGCACCATGCCATGGATATTCCAAGCATCAAGGTCGGCCTGTCCGCGCCCAACTATTTGCTCAAGATTATCCCACACGTCGACGGCAGCCCGCGGATCTGCGAGCTCGTCGAGTACTACATGGAAGATATCCACGTGAAGGGGGCTTGGACTGGTCCAGCTACGCTGTCGCTCACCCCGCACGCGCTGGCACCGGTCGCGGAGCTGCCAGTCCTCGAAGTGGTCGCGGCGGTGCACAGTGTAGCGAACCTGACTCTTGGGCTCGGGAAAGTCGTGCACGACTACCTGCGTTGAGGATAGAAGGACGGACTGGAGAGATCGATTGCGCGACTCGATGACGCTCTTGGGATTGGCTTGTCTTGCAGCCACTCGCCTTATCCTCGCCGAGCCTTCGGTTGAGGGGTCGCGCGCCTGTGCGGTCGCACGCCCCCAAGAAGCCAAATTGCTGGCTGATGCGCTTTATGAGAGAGGGGAGTATCAGCGCGCCGGTGAGTGTTACGAGGCCGCAGGAGACCCATCACGCGCACAGCTGGCCTTCGTAAAGGCCGTCGGACCCAAAGCTGAGGCCTCTGCGCGACGGCTCAGGGAACAACGGGACGCGGCGAAGGCGTTACTTGATCACGTGCAGCAAGCATTCCGCAGCGATCACTGACTCGCGCACTCTGGGCAGATTTCGTTCTCGCCGACGCTGACGCGCGGCTCGGGATCTCCCGCATCGCTCGTGGCTCTGGCTGATCCTGCTTGGCCGGCCCTGGTGTTATTTCGATCGAAACATTGAATCCGCGCTGGGGAAACGCTGCATTCACCGGCACCGGACGACACTTTGCGCAACGGTCGAGGTCGATCTCTGAGGAAACGCTCACGAAAACTCACGCGAACAGGCTCATGAAAAGCTATCAACGGTTCACGCTCGCCGCAGCACTTTTGATCACTTTGCTCCAGGTGCAGGGCCTCGCGGGGGGCGGGGGCCACCGCGCCCGGTCGAAATTGTCCCTGCGGTCAGGGCAAGTGCATGAGGCACGCGCGTCTCGTGCATGAAAGCCGACCGGAAGGGAGTGATCCCTTCCGGCCGGAGGAAAGAACGATCACTGCTGGGGGGGGGTGAGCATGCGACCGTTCGTGGTCAACAGCGTTACGAAGATCAGGCAACGAGTCTGTCCACGGGTGCACGGTATGTGACGCGCACAGCCGGAACAATGTGCATCTGATTCATGCAGCGTTTCGTCCCGGTAAATGTTTGACCGTGAAGCTCACTTCTGACAGTCAGGTCGCCTGCAGTTTTGACTGCTGGATGTCTCTGGTCATTGCTCAGGCCGCTTCCGGCATAAGGCCATTCTCGATCTCGTCGCCGTTCGCGTGCGCCAGCACGCGCGCTGCCTCATCGGGGGTGAGCCCGACACGATGGTCGACGCTCTCCCAGCCGCTGACGTAGCGTCGTGTGAAATTTAGCTCCTGCGCCTGCGCGAGCTCCTGGTGGGTGAGGACCACCGACCAGAGCCCGAAGGGCATCTGCTCTGCGTGCCGGTCCTCGATGCGCTGCCAGCCATCGAAGCCCAGATGCAAGGTGAAGGGAACGCGATCCTCAATCGCGAGCGACCTGCCGCGCGGCAACTGTACGACGGGCACTTCATTGCGCCAGTGCCAGAGACACGCGGCACCTTCGGCATCGATCGCCTCGCTCTCAACCCGCTCGCCGGCACGTCCGACTGCACGATGGCCGAAGTGCCGCTCGAGGCGATCGAGCCACTCGACCGGTCGGCCGCGCTCGCGCGCAACGAGAAGCTTCAGAAACTCGGCGTGCGCCCAGAGGAGCGGCATGGCGGCCCCCGACGGCCGGCCGGGCGCAAGCTCGAGCTCGGGGATCGGTGCTGCATCCCAGACCTGCTCGGGCAGCAGTCCGCCCGCGCTCGCGCAGCGCCACATGGTCTGGAGGTAGGGCAGGGCGTCTTCGCCGCTCTGCAGCGCGAGATGCCCGCGCTCTCCGACGAGCAGCGGCCAGCCGCGGCCGATGCCGCGCCCGTCAAACGGGCGCCCGTCGGCGTGCTCGCCATAGCCGTCCTCGTTGTAACGGTGGTAGAGCGGCCCCGACGGGGTATCGACCTTCAGAACATGATCGACCACGCGCAGCGTATTCTGCACGCGGGGGTCGAGTGCATGACGCAGTCCGAGCCGCACCAGATAGGAGAAATCCAGGCTCACGAGCGCTGAGGCCTGGAGGTTCGCGCCGTCGCGATTGCGCAGCTGTACCTGACACGTGTGCTCTCCCGATGGATAGAGCGGGGCAATGCGTACGTAGTAGCCGCGCACTCCGACCTCGCGGGCGAGCGCGGTATCCTCGACATAACACCAGCTCTCGAGCCGCTCGTTCCAATCCTTGGCGAGCCCGAGCGCGTAGCTGCGCTGCTCGGACTCGAGCCAGGGAGCTGCAGCGACCAGAGCCGCGATGGTAACGGCCAGCGTGAACGGACTCACGCCAGGGTTCTCCTCCCAGCGATCCTGGGGACTCGTGGGCCCGGTGCGGGCGATGAAGCCGATCGCCGCGCGCACCATCTCAGCGGTGCCCGGCAGCTCCGCTTCCCCGAGCTCGGAGAGCTTGGCGGCGAGCAAGACCGGCAAGGCCACCTCATCGAGCTGAATGCCGCCCCAGTACGGCTCCCCGCTCGGAAAATAGTTCTGCGGCCAGTGCCCGTCGCGCCGCTGCGCGGCGATCATATGGGAGAGGATGTGCCGGGCATCCTGGCGCTGATTGGCCGCGAGCAACGCAAAGGCCGTGAGCGTCGCATCACGCGGCCACACCAGGTGGTAGCCGCCGAGCGAATCGGTGCTGTTACCCCACGGCACGCTCAGGCTCGCCACTACTGCGCCCGGGTAGGCCCGATCCTCGTGAATCTTCAGCACCGCAGCCGAGAGTTCCGCGGCGTCGCCGAGCGTCTCGTCCGGCCGAGGTAGGCTCAGGGTCGCGGCCCACGTGCGCCAGGTCTCGAGAAACTGGCTGCGCAGTGCATCGAAGTCGGCAGTCAGCGCGGTACGTGCGCGCATGTGTGCGCCGCTGGGACCGTACGCGAAGCCGAGCGCGAGCACACCGTGGCGGGTGCTCGCCTGGGCGCTGATCGCGACTGTGCCATCGGTGGCTGATTGAAAGCCATAGCTCAGCTCGCCATGGCGCGCCAGATCCTGCCAGCCATCCGAGGTACCGACAAACCCGCAACTCAGCCGCTGCAGCGGCACACTCGCTGCGAGACACAGCGCGCACCCGCCACCGCGGGCATAAGCCACTCCGTCATCGATCCAGGCGCTGTTGTCGCGGCCCGTGCTGCCGAGGTGCGGCGCCAGAATGAACACCAACCGATAGGTGCCGGTCAGTGCGAAGCGCACGAGCAACACGTCGCGAAGCGGGTCGGGCAGTAGCTCGAGGGTGAGCTGGTAATCATCGCCGTGGTGAACGATGGTCAGTGCGGGCTGGCTCGGGCCTGGTGTGAGCAGCCGGTAACGGCGCTCGCGCTTCAGATCGATCCAGCGGCCGTTGCCGACCAGATAGAATCCCAGATCACGGATCTGCGGCTGGCCCGTCGAGGGCCAGTAGACCTCGTTGATGATGCCGTGCCCGATTGTGGCCCAGAGCCTGGAGCTGCCGAGTGCGGTGGTCACGAAGTCCTTGTCGCTCGATGACCAGGTCGGCGCGATGCCCGGGGCGCCGAAGGCCTCACTGCGTCCGGAGGCGAGATTCATGAGCGACTCGTGTCAGCGGCCGCCCTGGGGCGCGCCGCCGCCGCGGGGCGCTATCGCCGATCGCGGCGCACGGCCCGCTGGACGAAGTAAGCCGGGAGAGCGAGTAGCAACGTCACGATCCACACCCAGGGTGGATGCAGCAGCGCTTCCATCTCGGACGGCAGCGGATGACTTGGCGGCAATCGATAAGTGGTTCCCGGACGACGTGCGCGGAGATCGCCTTGCCGATCCCAGAACGAACGAGGTGTCGCCGTCCGCCTGCGCGTGTATTACCCCGTCGGAGTCTCCGAAAAGGGCGATCTGCTCCCAGTACACCCGCTCACCCTCCCTGAGCTGCAGGCCGCCGCGGTCGACGGCGAGCCAGGTGACGTTGTGGCCCTCAGGCGCCACGTAGCGCCAGCGCTGTCCGTCTCTCAGGCGCACATGAAAGCAATTGGTGTCTGCCGGAGCGCCGCGGATGCGGCTGCGCGCCATGCCGGACTGCCCGAGGATTACCCTCACCGGCCCGTCCTCCTCCACCTCCTGCGGCGCGATGCCCTGGCTCGCAGCCGGGGAGCTCGCCTCCGAGGGGGGCAGCGCAATCCACAGCTGGAAGACGCGCAACGGCTCGCCCAATGCGGAGCCGCCGCCGTGCCAGGCACCGTGCGCCGCCTTCATCCATGCCAAGCCACCCGCGTGGACTGCGCCGTGCGCGCCGGTCGCGTCCTCGAATGACACCTCCCCGTTCAGCACGATCGTCAACGACGCGATGGTGCAGTGTGGCTGAATGCCGCACAGGGGCTGTGATCCGGGTGCGACCTCGGCGTAGTCGAGGAATACGAAAGGCGTCGCCAGCTCACCCACGTTCCAGGGAGTGATGAAGCGCGTGATCGGGCCGTGCCTGCGGCCACTCGCGAGCCACGCAATCCTGCGCCGATCAGCCTTCGCGCCGGCGAGGGAAGGTGCGCCATTCGAGCGCTGACGATTGCAAGAGGCAGCGTGGGATTTGGTGCCGTACATTTCTCTCTCACTCCTCAGAGGAGATCACGGTATGGGCCGTGCGCGCGGGCAACAATCGGTCCGGGGTAAATGCTGCGTTTCACGCGGGACAGCGCCGCGCCTGGCTGGGCTCGGCCGCACGCTGGGAACAACCAACAATACCGGGTGATGTTTGTCCGGGAATCCTCGGTCAGCCACCAGCCTCGGGTGCGCCGTCCGCAAGCGCGAGACGCAGCGTTTCGCGGTAGGAAACCACGCGCTCTGGAACACCGGCAGGCACGCGCAAGAGCCAAAAACTCAGCACGGCGCTGCGCTCCTGTGCACCGCGCAATGTCGGGGCGTTTACTGCGATGAAACGGTTCGTCAACAGGGTGAGCGTTGCTCGGCATGCCAGCGTCGCGAAGGATTGCGGGCATGGGATTGCCTCTGCCGCACAACGCCACTGTCTTCGCGCTCATGCTCCGGATTGCGTTGCCGGCGCTGAGTGTATGTCTCGGCTGCGCGCCGCGGCTGGCACAAGCGCAACTCTTCTGTCAAAGCTGCGAAGTGCAGGTGGGACTCGGCGGAACGTACCACTACTGGGGCACCACTGGCAGCCTGGTCCTGCCAGTGTCCTTGACCTGGAGTGACAACCGCTACGAGTTGGCAGCTTTTCGCTTTACTGACCAACAGCTGCTTCCCCTGCCCGGAACACACCGAGAGCGGCTCATGGCCGATCCCTACTGGGGGGCGTCCCTCTCGCGCCGGTGGCGGCTATTCGATCACGGACCGGTGCAGGGTTACTTCGGCTTCGGGGTGGCGGAAAGATCCGAGTCGGATGTGCTGAGTGTCACGCGATGGGACTTCGCTGAGCAGCTGGGACTGCGCTTTCACCTGCCCGGTAACCGGGTGATCGGTGAGGTGACGATGCGGCATTGGTCCAACGGGGGGATTCGACTGCCGAACCACGGTCAGGACTTTGCCACTGTGACGTTTAGGCTCAATTCAGGAATATTTGGCATCGGTAAGACGGACCAATCCACGCTACATCAGCCATTCAAGATCGATCGGTCAGTGGCGACCAACGGCTTAGAAGGCGGCCTGCCGTGAGAGACAATGAGAGGATGGCAATTGGCTGAAATGCCACCGGGGCCTTCGTCCGCTCCTGCTGCCATACTCCAGCCTCCCATTCGAGTCGAGCGATCCTCGAGTGGCTGACTTTATCGTTGACTTCACAGTCGGCTCCAGAGAGCGGACAGACATTATCACTTATCCGGAACCTTACGCGGGTCGGGGTTGGGGTAGGCCAAGATCATGGGGTGGAGCGTACCGGGGCGACTCTGTGGATGTGCATCAGTATCGAGAGGAAACTTTGTCAGTGGACGTCTTTGATGGGCACAGTCACAGGTCGCTGTGGCATGGATGGGCCAAGAAAGAACGCAGCGATGAAGACATCGAGTACTCGGCGGGACCTGTGCAGCGTGCGGTTGCGACCGTCCTGGCGAAGTTTCCACCTGCTTGAACCCGTGGGTCTTTTCACCTGACAATCCCTGCGCCCCATGAACAACCCATCTCACGCGAGCCGCATCGAGGCGACCTTAATACCAGGCGACGGGATCGGGCCGGAACTCGTCGAAGCCGTCCAGATTGTTTTCGACGGGCTCGGCTCGCCCTTCGTCTGGGACGTACGACAGGCTGGGATAACTGCGATCCACGTGAGCGGGGATCCGCTGCCCGCCGAAACGCTGGAGAGCATCCGCCGGACAGAGCTCGCGCTCAAAGGGCCTCTGACCACGCCGATCGGCGGTGGATTCCGGTCCGTCACTGTTCGCCTGCGGGAAGAATTCGGCCTATATGCCAACGTTCGGCCCGTACGCACGTACCTTCTTGGACAGCGTTACGACAACATCGATCTCGTGCTGATTCGTGAGAACCTCGAGGGCTTGTACACCGGTTTTGAGCACTACATTGCAATCGGTGATGACCCGCATGCCGTAGCAATCGCTTCGGGCGTAAACACCAGGGTGGGTGCGCGCCGAATCATCAAGTTCGCATTCGAGTATGCGCTGCGGAACGGTCGCAAGCGGGTCACCGTCGTCCACAAGGCGAACGTGCTGAAGGCATTGACCGGGCTATTCCTCGAGACCGGGCGCGAGGTGGCCCGAGAGTTCGCGGGTCGCATCGAGATGAACGACCGCATCATCGACGCCTGCGCAATGCAGCTCGTTACCAACCCATGGCAGTTCGACGTAATCGTGGCGACGAACCTGTTCGGAGACATCCTGTCCGATGAAATGGCGGGCCTGGTGGGCGGACTTGGGCTCGCGCCGGGCGCGAACATCGGCGAGCACGCCGCAATCTTCGAAGCTGTGCACGGCTCCGCGCCAGACATCGCTGGCCAGGGAATTGCCAATCCCATATCGCTGCTGCTGGCGGGCGGATTAATGCTCGATTACGTCGGACAGCGCGATTCGGCCCATCGTCTCCGCACTGCCATCGACCTCACTCTTAATCAGGACGGGATACGAACACGCGATCTCGAGGGTGGCGCAACGACCCGCGAGTTTACGGCAGCCGTTGTCCAACGGCTGTAGGCTCAGGTCTGGTCTCGAGCCTCGCGATTGGGCTGGGGGGGGGGGCGAGCGCCTCGTCAACGAGAAACATCCCATTTCCCGCCAACGCATCAGGCCGCAACTTTGCGTCGCGAAGGGGAATTGGATGGCGAACTACGTGCGCCTACGTTTCTAAACACACCTGGCCTGAGTGCCGATTTTGAGGTCGATTCCAAACGGTGCTCAGGCTTTAGTGCGGCCCGAAGGGTCGGTGCGGGTGGAGACTCACGACACCGCCTCGAACCTGCTGTCCGGGCGCATACGGAATGCGAGCAACACGCCTGCGACCATAAGTAACATGCTGCCGAGAAACGGCAGCTGCCAGTTACCGGTCTTGTCGATCACATAGCCGCCCACAACGGGACTGATGATCGCCGCCAGAGCCGAGCCCGAGTTCATCATGCCGCTCGCCGTGCCGCTGTAGCCGGGGGCAATATCCATCGGGATTGCCCACATTGGACCGATGGTCATTTCGGAAAAGAAGAAGCCTGCGGCAAGACAACAGAGCGATATGCCGAGATCGTGGGTGAACATCAGGGGAATGAGCGACAGCAGAGTCATGAGCATGCACATCGAGACCATGGAACTGCGGGCGCGCCTGAGGCTGCCGCTACGTTTGAGTAATTGGTCGGTGGCTATCCCCCCGAGCGTGTCGCCCATCACGCCGGCAAAAAATACGGCCGATGAGAAGAGTGCGGATTTCTTGAGGTCGAGGTCATGGCTGTGCAGGAAGTATTGCGGAATCCAGCTTAGGAACAGCCACAAGGTCCAGCCGTAGCAGAAATAGACCATGGTCACCGGCGCCATGCGTTTGAACAAAGGCTCCCACGGAACCTGGAGCGACCTTGTGGCCGGCGCCGGCAGCATCGCGAGCTCTGCCTCCGTGATGCGCGGATGATTCTTCGGATGCTCGGTGAAGGTCAGCGCCCAGAGCGCCACCCAGGCAAAGCTGAGCGCCGCACACACGTAGAACGAGGCGCGCCAACCCCACGCGGCCATGAGGAAGACGATCACGGCGGGGGCCACGGCGTTGCCGATGCGCGCGGCCGCATGCGTGACCCCTTGCGCGTAGCCGCGTTGTCCCATCGCGACCCAGCGAGACATGGCGGTGGTGGCGGCAGGAAAGGTGGCGCCTTCGCCCAAGCCGAGCAGCACCCGGGCGAGCAGCAGTGAGGCGAGTCCCCCCGCGAGGCCCGTGAGGACCGTGGCGCTGGCCCAGATCAGGCCGCAGGCAATCAGCGTTCGACGAGCGCCGAAGCGGTCGCTAATCCAACCGCCGATGATTTGGAACACGAGGTAGGGATAGGCGAACGCGGAGAACACTAGGCCAATCTCGGTCTTGTTGAGTTTGAAGTCCTTGGCGAATCCGGCCGCGGCGCTGCTGACGTTGACGCGGTCGAGGTAGGTGATGAAGTACATCAGGCAAAGCAGACTTAGGACGATCTGGCTCGTGCGCAATCGCTTCATTCGTGGACTCTACGCCGCCTGGCCGAGCGCGGAAACGGCGCGATGAGCGACGAAATAGCCCATCGCCACCCGCACGCCGCCGCCGCTCGACCCCAGACGCCGCACGGCAAACGTGCGCTAGCAGGTGATCCTTTCAACGACGCGACGTCCTGCTTTTGGCACTCCGCTAACGAGCGTTTGTGAGTCTTGAGAGTTACGGCTCTAAAGAGCGCAGCGGCGACCCTGCGTCGGTCGATCAGGGCCAGATCGAGGCTACGCTGGCGGCTGCGTGCTGTGGGTACACTCAGAACAAGGCGTCCATCGCCTTCCGCTCGAGCTCTGAAAGCTCGAACTCGAAAATACCCAGGTCCTCGCGCATGTGCGTCTCGGTGCGCGTCCCCGTCAACGGCACCACCTCGATCTGCGTCAGATAGCGGAACAGGATCTGCGCTGGCGTGCGGCGGTGCTTCGAGGCCAAACTGGTGACCGCCCGATGGGCCAGGACGTGTGGATTGGCTGTCAGCGTCCAGAAGCTCTGATAGATAAGCCGATGTTGTCGACAGAATGCCCGAATCTCGCGGTCGTAGCCGCTATCAGCATGGAATCGATTCTGGACCACGGCGGGCTTGGTGCGCGCCGAATCATATAGCGTCTGCAGCTCCTCGAGCCGGTAGCAGTTGCTGATTCCGAGTTGCCTGACACGGCGGACATCCACCAACGACTCCATCGCCTGCCAGACCTCGAGTGTCTGTCGCGCGCTTGGTAAGGGCGAATGCAGGAGTAGGCCGTCCAGGTAGTCCGTCTGTAGATTCCGCAGCGACATCGCGAGCGACTGTCTCACCTGGTCCGGGAGTGGAGCCTTGGGGTCATAGGGAATGCGCGCCGGGTCCTGGCCGGACTGAGCCGTGAATTTGGTTTGCAGGTACAGATCCTCGCGCGCGAGATTGCCGTTGCCTGCGGGTTCGCCACGCAAGCACGCAACCACACCTGCGCCCACGCCGGGTTCGTGGTAGTGCTTCGGCTGACATGCTGTGTCGATGCCCCGAAATCCGAGTCGGATCGCCGTGCGGACGAAGTTCTCGGTGTCGCTTTTTTTCCACGCAGTGCCGTAAAGGATCCGAGGGACACGCACGCCCGCGATGGAGATGATGAAGTTTTCCATATGCCAGCATGCCTACCCGAGCTCGTCGCAGATTCCGAGTGATGGCGCTCATTATAGTGAGCACAGCACGGGGTATCGTCTCTGCCGGTGACTCGCGAATGGGTCGTGCGTAGCGTGGCATTCGGTGTCGTAGGCCGATGCACAGTGCCCGCTGCTCAGCTGCGCCTGGGGGGCATATGAGCGTGGAAGCAAGTGAATCGATGAGCGAGGTCTGGCCGAGGTGGCAGGGACATGTCATCAACGGCGTATTCCCTCTAGGGCGCTATCTCGGTTGTTCGGATCACAGCGGCGTCTTCCTCACAAAGTCTGCGGCGCGAGGCCCTTCGGAAGTCGTGGTCAAGCTCGTTCCCACCAATCGAGCCCTGGTGGAATCACAACTACCGCGATGGAAGAGGGCGGGCGGCCTCGCTCATTCCCGCTTGCTTCGCCTGTTGGCGTGGGGCGGGTGCCAGTTGGACGGATTGCCCTACCTGTACACCGTCATGGAGTACGCCGACCAGACTCTAGCGCAGCTGTTGCTACATCGCGCCCTGACCGAAGAC